>Ga0335072_10004138_pt1 | contig 21664 bp, 19 predicted proteins | sample Lox_Sample_21_FD_206725 | JGI IMG/M metagenome (GOLD analysis project Ga0335072, IMG submission 206725) | Soil microbial communities from Loxahatchee National Wildlife Refuge, Florida, United States - Lox_Sample_2.1 | ecosystem: Environmental > Terrestrial > Soil > Wetlands | place: USA...
GCGACCGCGATGGCGGTGGCGAGAACGGCGCCGGCGCCTGCACGCAATGACAACACGACAACCTCCCCAACGCTCTATCTGCAGGCGAGCGCTCGGTCTCTGCCCTGCACCCAGCCAGTCGGGCGGTGATAGCAGCTTTCCGACGGCCGAAACAGCACGCGAATCAGCGCAGGCCGCCCCTCGCCTTCCCAGCGCGAATATGCGGCGATTGCTATGCCGATGCGCTCGGCCGCGCCGAGACCGCGGCGTACCAGCGCTTGAGGTTGATCAGCGCGTCGGGCACGGCCATTTTCGACACCCGCATGAAATCGACGGCGATCATCGCGGTGATGTCGGCAACGCTGTAGCTGTCGCCGGCAACGAAGCTGCGCGCTTTAAGCTCGCCGTCGAGAAATTCCAGAAACGACAACGCGCGCGGCTTGTTGGCCTCGCCCCAGTCCCTGACCTGCGGCTGCTCCATGTCTTTCATCGCCGGATGCAGATGCCGGAAAATGTGCGACACCGGCAGGAAGAGGTGAAATTCGACGCGACGATTCCACATCTCGACCAGCGCCGATTGCAGCGCGCCTTGGCCGAACAGCGGCGGCTCCGGATGCAGCGCCTCGAAGTAGCGGCAGATCGCGATCGACTCGGCAATCACGGTGCCGTCGTCGAGGACAAGCGCGGGCACCCGCTGCATCGGATTGACCGCAGTGAAGGCATCGCTCTTCTGCTGCAGCGACCCGAGATCCACCTGCTCGGTGGGAACCGTGATGCCCTTCTCGGCCAGAAATATCCGCACCCGCCGCGGATTGGGAGCGCGGCCGCCGTCATAAAGCTTCATTCCATCACTCCCCCTCGCCTTTGCGATGCGAGCCTATCGCGCGCCGTCATTGCCGGCCAGCCTCAAAGGCGCGCGATCCGTCCGCCCGTTCCGGTGCCATAAAAGTAAACAAATGCTTACATGGGGCCGGCGCCGGGTTCCCGTGGCCACCAAAAATTAAGCCTGGTCTTAAGGAATTTGCGCGATTTTGGGTGTGAACTGCCCCAAGCCCCGGAATGCGATGCCCAATTCATCGACCGAACCGCGCGATCCTGCTTCGCCGGCCGCGGCGCCATCGACCAAGCGCCGCCTGGCCTCGCAGCACGTGCGCGAGGCGCGCGACCGGCTGACTTCGACCAGCGGCACCCGTCCGATTTTCGATTACGAATTGCTGCGGCAGTTCGCGCAGAACCGCATTTCAGCCTCGCTGGTCATCCTGCTCCTGGTGGTTACGATCGGGCTGCTGTCGGGGCTGTGGACCGGAGCGCTGGTTTGCGGCGTATGGACTGCGGGCGCCCTCCTCATCCATCTCATCATCATTCGCAAGTGCCGGCAGTTTTTGGCCGAGCCGGCGAATACTTCCACGCTGCGCGCGTGGCGCATGCGCTTCATCCTGCTCGACTTGTTCTTCGGCATGGCTTGGACCTTCATCCTGATCACGCCGATCGGCATGGATGACCAGGCCCCGACCTTCATGCTGTTCGTCATGCTGCTCGTGGTCGCGATCTCGAGCATGCTGGCGTCGAGCCTGCCGATCGCGGTGTTTGCGCTGACCTTGCCGGTGACGATCTCGCTCGCGCTCAATTTCGTCATCAAGGGCGGATTGCACAATTCCATTCTCGCCGTCATGGCGATCACCGCGGAAGCGTATTTCTCGCTGCTCGCCTATCGCCTCTATTCGACGACGCTCGCCACGCTCGAAGCGCGCGCGGAAAAAGACGCGCTGATCGGCGAGCTCGAACAATCGAAATCGATCTCCGACGAAGCGCGCCGCCGCGCCGAGACCGCCAATATCGCCAAGTCCCGCTTCCTCGCGCAGATGAGCCACGAATTACGCACGCCGCTCAACGCCATTCTCGGCTTCTCCGAAGTCATGAAGGGCGAGATTTTCGGTCCGCACGCGGTGCCGTTGTACAAGGACTATGCCGGTGACATTCACAGTTCCGGCGTGCACCTTCTCAATCTGATCAACGAGATCCTCGACCTGTCGCGCATCGAGGCGGGGCGCTACGAGCTTAACGAGGAGCCGGTGTCGCTCGCCCGTGTCGTCGAGGATTGCCACCACCTGCTCAAGCTGCGGGCCGGCAATCGCGGCATCACCATCCACGAATTGTTCGAGCCTGACATGCCGCGGCTGTGGGCCGACGAGCGTGCGGTGCGCCAGATTTGCCTCAATCTTTTGTCTAATGCGATCAAGTTCACGCCGCAGGGCGGCGAGATCTGGCTCAAGGTCGGCTGGACCGCGTCCGGCGGACAGTACATGAGCGTGAAAGATACCGGTCCCGGCATTCCCGAAGAGGAGATTCCGATCGTGCTGGCGTCCTTCGGCCAAGGTTCGAACTCGATCAAATCGGCCGAACAGGGCGCCGGGCTCGGGCTGCCCATCGCCAAGAACCTGATCGACCTGCACGGGGGGACCTTCACGCTGAAATCGAAGCTGCGGATCGGGACCGAAGTCGTCGTTACCTTCCCGCCGGAACGGGTCATGTCGGCGCTCGGTCCCATCCAGGACGATGCGCCGCCGCTACAGCCCAAATATGACCCGAAGTCGGATCCCAATGCGGAGATATCGTCTTCGTCCTCACCCGACGAATCGGTGAACCGTGCCCGACGCGCGCTTTTTGGCAAGGGCGGCTAGAACATCAACCGGCGGGCGTCTTGTTTTCGCCTGTCTTATGTCTATCTTGCCTCGCGATCTGAGCCGAATTCGATGACCGGTGAACCTAGCATCTCATCACCCTGCAATCACGTCTGCGTAGTGCATCCCACGGCGCGGATCTGCATCGGTTGCGGCCGTGCGGTTGATGAAATCGCACGCTGGATCGCATTCAGCGAAACCGAGCGCACGGCAGTCATGGCGCAATTGCCGGCGCGGCTTGCTGCGCTGAATGCCGCCAAAGCCTCGGCGGTCATCGCGTAAGGGGACAAAGATGGTGCGCCGTCGCCTGCTTTGGTTCCTGTTGATCAGCGTTCTGATCGCCATTTTGATGATCATCGCGCAGAACGGCGAAGGCCGGATCGGCCCGCTTTCCGTCGACGATTTCGGCTCGCTCGCGTACAAGCTCTTGATCCTGGTATTTCTCGGCTCGGCCGCGCTGACCATGCTGCGCGAGCGTTTCTCGCAGGCGCTCACCGGCGCGCTGCTGTGGGTCGTGGTGGCGCTGGTGCTGGTGATCGCCTACTCCTACCGCTACGAGGTCAACGATGTCGCCGGCCGGTTGTTGGCCGAGCTCATTCCGGGCCGCGCCGTCACGCATGGGCGCATGGTCGAAGTGGCGCGCACCAATTCCGGCGATTTCGACATTTTGGCGCGCGTTAATGGGGTGCGTGTGCCGATGGTGCTCGATACCGGCGCGAGCTCGGTCGTACTCACCCAACAGGACGCCAAGGCCGCGGGCCTGCCGCTCGAAGTGCTCGATTATACGGTCAGCATCGACACCGCGAACGGCCGTACCCACGCCGCGCAGGTCACGCTCGACCGGCTTGCCGTCGGCGGCCTCGAAGAGCGCTCGGTCGAAGCACTGATCGTGCAGCCCGGCCAATTGCGCACGAGCCTGCTCGGCATGAGCTTTCTCAACCGCCTGCAAAGCTGGCAGGTCTCAGGTGACCGGCTGATTTTGAAGGGGTATCCGTAGGAGCGTCACCAGGAGCGTCACCCGGAAAAAAGCCTGCGCTCGGACTTGATCCGAGGGTCGAAATCACCGTTCTCAGTCGAAAAATCCGCTTAAAACAGGCTCACCAGAAACCGCAGCGACACCGCCAAAAGAAAAAGGCTGAAGGCGACTTCGAGCGTGCGCCGCGGCATGCGATGGGCGAGCTGCGCGCCATACGGCGCCGTCAAGCTCGACACCGGCGCCATCAACGCAACGCCGATCAGCGAGACGAAACCGAACGACAACGGCGGCATCAGCGCGTGGTCGTGCAGGCCCGCGAGAATATAGCCGATGGTGCCCACCACGGTGATCGGCACGCCGAGGCCCGCCGAGGTGGCGACCGCTTGATGGATCGATTTGCCGTAGAGCGTGAGCACGCTATTGGACAGCGACCCGCCGCTCACGCCCATCAGCGACCCGGCAAGCCCGATTCCGAAGCCGTAAAGTGTCATCGGCACAGTGCCGGGAAGCTCGGTGCCGATGTTCCAGCGATCGCCGGCGAACAGGAACTTCACCGCGATAAAACCTGCGATCAGCACGAAGGCGATCTTGAACACGGCCGGCGGCGCGAAGGCCGCGATCAGCGAACCGCAGGTTACGCCCAGCACCGCCGGGATCGCCCACAACCTGATGACCTGCGGAATGACGAGCCCCTTTTCGCGATGCGCGAGATAAGAGCGCACGGTGGTCGGCAGGATGATCGCGATCGAGGTTCCGACGCAGAGCTGCATGCGCACCGCTTCCGGCACTTCAAGCACGCTGAACACTTCATACAGAACCGGCACGATGACCGCGCCGCCGCCGATGCCGAACAGGCCGGCGAGCAGCCCGGTGATGACGCCACCGACGACAATGGCGAGCGCGAGCCAAGCAATCTCGCTCCACGGAACGCCGAAAAGCATTCTGTTTGATCTTCGTGAAAGTGGCGTCAGGCGGCGATGTGCGCCAAATCTGTCCGCCTGTCCAGGTCGCCGTCCATCACCAATGCAAGCGCGGCGAGAAGGTATTCGGCATCCGCATGCGGCACGCCGGCGGCGCCGGCAAGATGCCGCCGGAAGGCGCGCGCGCCGGGCACGGCATGGAACAGGCCGTGCAGGTGCCGCGTCATGGAATGGAGCCGCGTGCCACCGGCGATTTCGCGTTCGACATAAGGCGCCAGCGCGGCCGCGGCTTCCTTCGCCGAGGCAAAGCGCGCCGCTTCGCCGAACAGCAGCGGATCGACGGCCAAAAGCCGCCACGGTTCCTGATAAGCGGTGCGGCCCATCATCACGCCGTCGACATGTTGCAGATGTGCGAGCGCATCCTCGACGCTGGCGACGCCGCCGTTGAGCACAATCGTCATGTCCGGATGCGCCGCTTTCAGCCGATAGACCCGATCGTGATCGAGCGGCGGAATTTCGCGATTCTCTTTCGGCGAAAGCCCCTTGAGCCAGGCCTTGCGCGCATGAACGATGAGCGCGTCGGCCCCTGCCCGCTTCGCGGCCTGCGCAAAGTTCTCCAGAGCCAATTCGGGATCCTGATCGTCGATGCCGATGCGGCATTTGACGGTGACGGGGATGTCCACCACAGCTTTCATCGCGGCGACGCTTTCGCCGACGAGTTCAGGCTCCGCCATCAGGCAGGCGCCGAAACGGCCATCCTGTACGCGGTCGGACGGACAGCCGGCATTCAGATTGATCTCGTCGAAACCCGCCTCCGCACCGAGACGCGCGCAGGCCGCGAGCGCCCGCGGATCGGAGCCGCCCAATTGCAGCGCCAGCGGATGTTCGGCCGCATCGAAACGCAACAGCCGCGCCCGGTCGCCATGCAGCACCGCGCCTGTGGTCAGCATCTCGGTATAGAGCAGCGCCCGGCGCGTGAGCAGGCGATGGAAGACGCGGCAGTGCCGATCGGTCCATTCCATCATCGGCGCAACGGAAAATCGGCGGGACCGGCTTTCTAAGGATTTTTTTGCTTTATCCGTCATTTCATCGAGTCTTGTCTTGGCGTGCCTTTTTCCGGCTCGTTTTGCATTTTTACCACCCATAGTACGACAATGTCGTACTTTTTGGGTTCCCGTATTGGGTTCCCGTCGTACTTTTTCGACGTCGGTGGGACGACCGGGTACGCCGTAAAAATCGGTACGGGCCTCGCGCTTTGATCCAGCGTGGTCAAAGACGAGCGCGCGCGCTGAGGCGGACGACATAACGGGCACGAGCCCGCCACGCATTCGTCACCTTGCTATGGGCATGTTCGCGCGTTTTGCGAATCATGGAGAGTGTCGAGCGTGCACAGTTCGCCTCTGCCTGCCGACATCGCGATCCAAAGACCTTGATGCGAAATGCCGCAGTCCGGCTTCATTGACAGTCCCTTAAAACCATTAAGTGCAATCCGTCTCACCTCGTCTTGCGCCGGGCTGCTCGTTTGTCTGGGATTGATCACAGCGACAGCGCCCCATGTTGGAGCGCTCTTTCACGGATACTTTGGCAACAAAAGCAGCAACCACACAGCGGCGACTGTCACCGATTTTCCCCGCGCATCGAAGGTCATGACGCTGCCGATGCCAGGACACGCCTCTTACGGGCGGCCGAACGATCATTGCCAGGATACCGAGCTAGGGCTTCGCCGCCTGCGACATTCGCACGCTAAACGGCGGCAGTATTGTCATCGGGAGCCGCGGCGCCATCTCGCAGTCCCGTATTTGTTTCTTCAGCACCGATATTGGGACTCGATACGCGCCGTCAACAGCGCAAACGGAAGCGGCGTCGATCTGTCAGGTCTCGGATCCGCCGGTGCAAATCCGGAATCGTTCGACACGACGAACGGTAATTCCTTGGACTCAAAGACATCCTTCAGCGTGACGAAGGATGGATTTCCCAGCTGCGGCATTGGCGGGTGGTTTGCCGATGAGACAGCCGGCAGCCTGGCGTTCGAGGGTGGCTCGATCTCCGACACAAGCCGGATGGCGGTGAGTGCGATCGGCGCGCTGCAACTATCCTTTGCACCAAACTGGTCGTTCGTCGCCAAGTTTGATGGTGCGGTCACGCCCGCCCCGCAGATCTCCGAAGGTTCCGGCACTGTACAATATTCGTGGTGAGGCGCGGCCGGCCTCCATTGGATACTGGCGCGTTCGATCGACGTGCTCTCGAATCCGATACGTCGCGTTTCCCCGACGTCGTGCGTCACCGCAATCATGGTGACATATTCGCGCTGCCATATGCCGCCGCGCGCGCTCAGCGCCCACGCCACTCCTGCATCCGGAAGATCGACGTCGGCGACCGGGAAGAGTTTGACCTTGAACCTTCACCGGAGGGACCGAAAGCGCGACCGATCGGCTACGTTGTGCGCACCTCGCGCGGCGCAACCCGCCGCTGTTTCGATCTCGCGCCATGACCAGCCGCTGACGCAAACTGGCCCGTCCTCCCCGATCGCGGCAAACGACCGGCCGATGCCGCGCGGCGGCCATTCTTACGCGATCGCTGGTGCCAGTGCCTTCTTGAACGATATGTCCGTTTGGCGATCGAACGAACAGACCAGAACAATCCAGCAGCTATAACGAAACTCACAAACGCTACCAGGAACATTACGCCACCCTTGCCGACTAGAACAAACAAGGAACCATACGGACACCACCGCGTGATCCGCGTTGCAGGCACGGCGCGAGCGCTTAGCTTGGCGATATTGGGCCGACCGGGCGACTGCCCATCCCCCGACAGAACAGCCGCCCAGACAAACCTGAATTGAGGCAACAAACTTCAGAACCCCCAAGCTCGTCACCCTTGGGGTTCTTTTTGTGGCGGCTCGGAGTCTTATGCGCGGCCGGAGATTTTGGCGGCGGCCGTTGCTTTTTTGATACACGGTGCAGCGACCGATCAGGCGCCAGAGTGGTCGGTGGGCGCAACGTCTCATCTCGAAGCGGGACCTGTTCGAGCCGCTTGCGATGTCGGTTGGGCCATTCGCTGACATCGCACGAGTGGTCTTGGACGTCTGCTTTTGCAAATCCCGATTGCCGCCGCTTTGCATAATATCATTTGACGGCGTCATCCCGCCCCTGGCGCGCGGCATCGAGCGAGCGTGTGAGCTGATGCGCAAATACTGCTGCCGGCACCGGGAGGTTGCGCCCGCGGAGTTGGCCCAGCACAAGATTGGCGCGCGGCAGATCACGGTCATCGATCTGGCGAGTCACCATGCCCAGCCTGTTATTGTCAGCGGGCGCCCCGATCTTGATCTGGAAGGTAATCAGCTCACGATAACCAACCAGGCCGCGGAGAAATTCAAACGAATTGGATTCGGCCGCGATGTGGAAGCGCAAGTTCGTGCGTGCGCAGAACTCGTCGAGCAATTCACGCCCGCCAAAGCCGCGCATCGCCACTGCGACCGGATAGCGCGTGCAGTCGCGCAAGCGCAGCGTTTGCTTCTCCGCGAGAGGATGGCGCGGGTGCATGATCGCGACCAGCCGCTGCTCCAGCGTCATTAACGGCTGAAAATTCGCAAGATAGGCCGGCCGGAACGCCAGGAGCAGATCGACGTCGTAATCGGCAAGCGCCACCATGGCCTTTTCGTGATCGAGCACTTTGACGTCGAAACTCACCGAGCTGAATTGCTTGCGAAAAGCCGCGACTTCGCGCGGCAGGAATTCCAGCGCCAGCGCCTGACTGCAGGCGATGCGGACGGCGCCGCGGCGAAGCCCCTTAAGATCCTCGATCTGCGATTTCATGCGTTCGACGTCGCCGTTATGCTGCCGCAAGAAATTGACGAACACCTCGCCGGCCGCAGTCAGCCGCACGCCGCGCGGGCGCCGCTCGAAAAGTGGCGCGCCGAGTTCTTCTTCAAGGTCGAGAACGTGCCGGTTGACCGCCGAGGAGGTGACGTTGAGTTGCTCGGCCGCCTTGCGGATCGATCCCGAGCGCGCCACCTCGTCCACATAGCGAAATATTCGTAAGTGCTTCATTTTACTTTCTTATTTCTCAAGTGATGCGTTTTCGGCAGCACTCTAGCAAAAATTCAGCGGCAGACCGAAGCACTCATCGCCACTAGCCTTCGCGACCGAGGCCGCTGGTCGGCGAAGCGCGCCTAGCACAGGCCTTGCAAAGAGAACCCCGGCCGTGACCCGGGCCGACACCATCATGGCCGCAGTCAAACGCGAGAACACCATATGTCGCATGATTATCTTTCAAGCTTGTGCCGCTCAGCACCGAGGCAGTCGCACCGTGCCGGGCGCCGGTCTTCAATCCATGGCAGAGCTGTCTCGATGCAGCTTCGCCGCTGCCTGCTTGCCCTCGTCGCCGGCTTGGGCGTCGCCACTATGGCGGCACCGCCGGTGCAGGCGCAGACTCCACTGAAGATGGTGTTGAACTGGAAGTACCAGGGACCACAGGGCTGGTTCTTCCTTGCCGAAGACCGCGGCTACTTCAAAGCCGAGGGTCTGCAGATGACCATCGATCAGGGCAACGGCTCCGGCGCCGGCGTGCCGCTGGTCGCCAACGGCACCTATGACGTCGCCTTCAGCGACATGAACGCGCTGATCGAGCTCGCCGCCAAGAAACCGGACGACGCTCCGGTCGCGGTCTACGTCATGTACAATCGTCCGCCGTTCACGGTTGCGGTGAAAGCGGACAGCCCGATCAAGTCACCCAAAGATTTCGAAGGCAAGACGCTCGGCGGCCCCGCCAATGACGGCGCGCTCAAGCTGTTTCCCGCCTTCTGCAAGATCACCAAGATCGACTGCGACAAGGTCAACATCACCAACATGCAGCCGAACCTGCGCGAACAGATGCTGATGCAGGGTCAAGTCGACGGCATATTCGGCTACGTCAACACCATTCGATTCTCCGCCAAGCTGATCGGCGTCGACGATTCGAAGTTGCGCTACATCAATTACGGCGACTACGGCATGGACCTGTACTCCAACGCCATCATGGTCTCGAAAAAGCTGGCGAAGGAAAACCCGGAAGCGGTCAAGGGTCTGGTCCGCGCCATCAATCGAGGCCTCAAGGATGCGCTGAAAGATCCCGACGCGGCCGTGGCCGCCGTGGCGAAGCGCGAACCGCTCATCAAAATTCCGGTCGAGCGCGAGCGTTTCGACGCCACGCTCAAAGACGAGATGAACCATCCGGAGATCGCCAAGATCGGTCTCGGCAATGTCGACATGGATCGCCTGAAGAGGTCGATCGACATTCTTGTCATGGCCGAAAGCCTGCCGCGCACGCCAACGGCATCGGAGATCTTCACGCCGGCCTTCCTGCCGCCGGCTTCCGAACTGCCGCACAAGCTGTTCTGAAAACTCCGCCGTCACCGCGCCTGCACATGCCAAGTCCGGGACCTTCGCCATGCATTTGCGCTTGAAAGATAAGGTCGGAATCATCACCGGCCCTGCCAAAGGGATGGGCGCCGCCATCAGCCGCGCCTTCGCCGCCGAGGGCGCCCGCCTCGCCTTGGTCGGACGCGATATCGCGGCGATCGAGCCGGTCGCCGCCGACGTGCGGGCCAGCGGCACCGAGGCTGTCGTCGTCGCCTGCGATCTCACCGACCCGAAGCAATGCGACGCCGCCGCCACGACGACGAAGGCCACCTTCGGCCGTATCGATTTTCTGGTGAATGTTGCCGGCGGTTCGGGACCGATCGGCAAAACCGGCCTGGAAACGACGCCCGACGAGTTCGACGAGATTGTCACGCTCAACATGAACGGCTGCTTTCACAGCATGCGCTCCGTGCTGCCGAGCATGATCGAGCAGCGTTACGGCAAGATTATAAATGTCGGCGGCACTTTCGGCATGCGCGGCCGCGCCGGCCGGATGGCCTATTCGGCCTCGAAATGGGGACTGCGCGGCATCACCAAGAGTTTCGCGCTGGAAGTCGGTCCTTACAACATCAATGTGAACTGCGTCGCGCCGGGCATGGTCGATGGCCCGCGCTTTCGCGACAAGGTTTGCGCCGACATGGCCCAGCGCCTCGGCATCACCGTCGAGGAGGCTGCCAAGCGCCACGCGTCGGACTATGCGCTCAGGCGCGTCACCCTCGACGAGGATGTCGCCAATGCCTGCCTGTTTCTGGCCAGCGATGTCTCGCGCCAGATCACCGGCGTCGACCTGCCGGTCGACGGCGGCTGGGCAATGTTGTGAGGAGCCGATCATGAGCAACAGCGCTGATCTTGTGATCAATGGTGGACAGGTCGTCACGCCCGACTCCGTCTTCGCGGCGAGCATCGCCATTCGCGACGGCAAGATCATTGCGGTCGGTCGCGCCGATACGATGCCACCCGCGGCGGAAACGGTGGATGCCGCCGGATTGCATGTTCTGCCTGGCGCGATCGACGTGCATGTGCACTTCCGCGATCCGGGCTATCCGCACAAGGAGGATTGGGCGAGCGGCACGGCGGCCGCTGCCTTTGGCGGCGTCACCACCGTGTTCGACATGCCAAACACGATTCCGCCGACCGGCACGCCCGAAATTCTTGCCGCCAAGCACGCGATCGCGGCGAGCAAGGCGCATGTTGACTACGGCCTCTACGGTCTTCTCGGCGAGGACACGATCGAAGCCGTGCCGGCGCTCTGCAGCGGTGGCGTCATCGGCTTCAAATGCTATATGGGCAACACGTTCGGCAAAATTCCGTCGCCGTCGACCGGCGCGATGCTCGAAGCCTTCGAGGTCGTCGCCGCAACAGGCAAACGCATCTCGCTCCACGCCGAGACGAATTCGATCATGGAGCGGCGCGAGACGCGGCTGCGCGCCGCCGGCCGCATCGAGCCGCTGGCCCATCTGGCCTCGCGTCCCGCCGTCGTCGCGATCGAGGCGGTCAGCCGCGCCGCGATCCTCGCGGAATGGACCGGCGCCCGCATCCACATTCTGCACATATCGTCAGCCGACGAATTGCGTCCGTTGCGCGAGGCGAAAGCGCGTGGCGTCGATATCACCGGCGAGACCTGTCCGCATTATCTGATGCTGTCGAGCGAGGATTACGCCAAGTTCGCCGGCGTGATCCGCGTCAATCCGCCGGTGCGGGAGAAGCGCAACCAGGCGCCGCTGTGGCAAGCGCTCACCGACGGGACGATCGATCTGATCGCCACCGATCACGCGCCGCATACGCCCGAAGAGAAGTCCCGTAACGACATATGGACGGTCGATTGCGGCTTCCCCGGTGTCGAACTGCAGATGCCGCTGATGCTCACGGCCGTCAACGAGGGCCGCTTGAGCATTTGCGATTATGTGCGGCTGAGCGCGGCGAGCCCGGCCAAGATCTGGGGGCTTTACCCGCGCAAAGGCGCGATCCAGCCCGGCGCCGACGCCGATCTTGCGCTGGTCGATCTCGCCCGCGGCTGGACCGTCGACGATGCGAAGCTCCAATCGCTGTCGAAGATTTCGCCGTGGCACGAGCGCCCGGTGAAGGGACTACCCATGCACACGCTGGTGCGCGGCAAATTCGTCATGCGCGAGCGCACGCTGATGCCGGATGCGCGCGGCTGGGGGCGTTCGGTCCACAGCATTCAGGACATGGCGCCGCCGGCCGTCCGTAACGCCGATCAGACCTTGCAGGCAGTCACCCAAGGCGCCGCCGGCAAACAGGGACAGGCCGCATGATGCATGCCCGCCTCGCCGAAACCGTCCTGGCGCAGGAGGCTGGGCAGGAGCCGTTTGTGCAATTGCAGGAGGTGACGCACACCTATGGACGGCTGAGCCGGATGGTAACGGCGTTGCAAGAAACCAATCTCAAGATTTATGAGGGTGATTTCGTTGCGCTGGTCGGCCCTTCGGGCTGCGGCAAGTCGACGATCCTCAAGCTGATTACCGGATTGATCAGTGCATCGAGCGGTTATGTGCTCGTCGCCGGCCGCGAGATCGGCGCCGAGCCGGTGCGTGTCGGCATGGCGTTCCAGAACCCGACCATGCTGCCGTGGCTCACTTTGCGCGACAACGTCATGCTGCCGCTCAAGATCGTGCCGCCATTCCGGCAGCAATATCGCCGCAAGCGCAAAGGCGAGTATCGTGATCGCGTCGAGGCGCTTTTGGCCCAGGTCGGGCTTGCCGGCTTCAGCGACAAATATCCATGGCAGTTGTCCGGCGGCATGTTGCAGCGCGCGTCGCTGTGCCGGGCGCTGATTCATGAACCACAACTGCTGATGCTCGACGAGCCGTTTGGCGCGCTCGATCAGTTCACCCGCGAGGAACTGTGGGGCGTGATGCAGAATTTGTGGCTGTCGCGCAAGCCGACAGTCGTTCTGGTCACCCACGACCTGAAGGAAGCCGCCTATCTCGCCAACCGCATCTGCGTCATGCAGGCGCGGCCGGGCCGGATCATCGACGACAATGCGGTGCCCTTCCCTCGTCCGCGCACCGTCACCATGACCTACGAGCCCGATTTCGTTTCGCTGACGCAGCGGCTGCGTGAGCTGATCGTCGCCGCGAGCCCAGCCCAGGAGGTGGCGCCATGAAGAGCCAATTCCGGCGCCGCGCCGGCTCGATCGCGCTCATCGTCGGCTTCTTCCTGTTTTGGGAATTCGCCTGTGTCGTCTTCGGCATCAAGGACATCGTGCTGCCGAGGCCGTCGGAAGTCATCGTCACCTTGGTTGACCGCCTCCCGGCGATCTGGCCACACGCGGTCCAGACGCTCTACACGACTTTGGTCGGCTTCGCGCTCGGCATCCTCTTCGGCGTGCTGATCGGCGTCGTCATCGGTTCGTCTCGCCTGGCCTACGATACCGCCTATCCGCTGCTGGTCGGATTTTCGAGCATTCCGAAGGTCGCGGTAGTGCCGATCTTCGTGCTCTGGTTCGGCGCCGGCACGGTGCCCGCCGTGCTCACGGCCATGATCCTCTGCATCTTCCCGATCGTGGTCAATGTCGCAACCGGACTTGCCACCACCGAGCCGGAACTCGAAGACGTCATGCGCGCGCTGAAGGCGAGCAAGCTCGACATCCTGCTGAATGTCGGCCTGCCGCGGGCAATGCCGTATTTCTTCGCCTCGCTGAAGGTGGCCATCACCCAGGCATTTGTCGGGACCGTCATCGCCGAGACCGTGGCCTCCAACCGCGGCATCGGCAATCTGATGATGATTGCGAGCTCCAACTTCGACGTGCCGCTGGTCTTCGCCGGCCTGCTCATTCTCGCGGTGCTCGGCGTTGCGCTCTATCTCATCTTCTCCTTCATCGAGTCGCGGGTCACCGGCTGGACGCGGCGCACCGATGAATTCGCGGTCGGCTGATCAAACCGGGAGTCGCCGTGACGTTGAAATCCATGCTGGCCGCTGTTTTCCCCGGCGCGATGCCTGCCCGTGCACAGGCTGAGGAAAAACCAAGATCGCTTCACGCTCGACCGGACATATCAAGGCATTCATCGTGAGACCCGGCATTATTGAAAGCTAGGTCGGGAGTATTCCCGCAGAATTGGCGGTCCCTAAGTCAAACCGCCGCCGAGCAGTTCGACGAACGCGGCAGCTGCGATTGGCAGCACGCGCCCGCGGCGGGTGGCGAGAATGAGTTTCGCCGCCGCGAGCTGCGGATCGACGAGCGGCAGAGCGATCATATCGCCCGGCGGGATTGGTGCTTTTCCGGGCCGCCGAAATTGGAAACAGATGCCGCGATTCATGCGCGCGAACGCCTTCATGGTTTCAACGGAATTCGAAACCAACCGCGGCTCGAGATCGAATGAGGCTTGTGACAATACCTGCTCGATCAGCGCGCGACCAGCGAGCGTAGTATCACCGAGCGCAAGCGGATAAGCGAGGCAGTCGCGCAGCCTCAGACCATCGCGGCCTGCGAGGGGATGGTCGGTCGCCATGAGCGCGCATAATGCTTGGCTTACCGTCGCCGTAACGGCCACGGTTTTCTTCGGCGGCGGGTTGTGGGTCAGCATCAGATCCGCCTGATCGGCGACCAGCGCAGCGACGAGTTCCTCGGGGGTACCGATGCGCACTTGAAAACGCACATTCGGATGTGCGGACTGAAATTCTGTAATCGCCGAGGGCAGAAGTTCGGCGGCGACCGATTCGACGGCCGCAACCGCCACTTGGCCGCGCATCAAACCGCGCAGCTGCTGGACCTGCGATTCGACTACCTTGAGCTGCGAGATCGCTTGGCGCGCGTAGACGAGAAAGACTTCCCCGGCAGCAGTCAGGCGAACGCCGCGCGGCAAGCGCTCGAACAACGCTGCTCCCAAGTCCATTTCGAGATCGAGAATTTGACGGTTAAGCGCCGACGAGGCGACGTGGAGCGCGTCGGCGGCCTTGCGAATTGAGCCGTGGCGGGCAACCGCATCGACGTAGGCGAGCAAACGTGGCGGTCGGAGCTTGCGTGGCGAGGCAGGGCGTTGCTCGGCCAACTCGGGCGATAGCCGACGCTTTCCACGCTTCTTACGCCGGTGCTTTGGCATGGCCCTGATACCTAGCTGATCCTGACGAGAGCCCCATTGTACCTGAGGTTTCGTCGAGTGAGCTGATTTTCAGAGCGCTCCGTCCAAAAAATGGCTCTAGTGGCGCTCGGGCGTTTCGGCCGAAAGTTGGCCTCGCAGCCGCTGCAAGGAGGCCGCCACGATGCGCCGTCGCGCCCCGACATCAGAGATTTCAAGGCCCTTGGTCTGCCTTGCCGCGACTGTGGCTCGTTCCGAAACTGCGGTGCCGTTCGGCTTCGCAGCGCCGCGACTGATTTTTCGGCGATCGGATCGATAATAATGACATCAGAGACGCTCTCGTTCGATGTCCTGCGCATCGTCACAAAGGGACCTGGCGACGTGTCAGGTTTGATGGGACTCATCGCAACGGGCAAGCTTTCAGCGCCAGATATCGTTGCGGTGCTCGGCAAGACTGAAGGCAATGGCGGCGTCAATGATTTCACACGCGAGTATGCCGTCGCGGCCTTGCGTGAAGCACTTGCACCACATTTGACCCTTGAGCCCCGCAAAGTCGAAGAAAAGATCGCCTTTGTGATGTCGGGAGGAACGGAAGGGGTTCTTAGTCCGCATCTGACGGTCTTCGTGCGGGGCGTGAGCAGAGACGAGATACAGACCGGCGACGTGCATGCTTCGAGCAACAAGCGGCTCAGCATCGGCATCGCCCACAGCCGAGACTTCCTGCCCGAAGAGATCGGCCGCAAGCCGCAGATCGACGAGACCATGCAGGCGGTTCATCGCGCCATGGCCGACGCCGGCATCGATGATCCCGAGGATGTTCATTTCGTCCAGGTTAAATGCCCGCTTCTGACCAGCGAGCGCATCGAGGCGGCCGCCCGCCGCGGCTGCAATACGGTTACGACGAGCGGCTACGCCTCGATGGGCTATTCGCGAGGCGCTTCCGCGCTCGGCGTCGCCGCCGCGCTCGGTGAATGCGAAGGCATTGACGAACGACAGGTGCTGAAGGATTGGGATTTATTTTCCGCCGTCGCGTCATGTTCCGCCGGCATCGAACTGATGCACAACGTCGTCATTGTGATGGGCAATGCGGCATGCTCGACCAGCCCCTTCGTCATCGGCCACGCGGTGATGCGCGACTCGATCGATATATCCGCCGTGCTCGAAGCGTTAAGAAGCGTCGGACTGGGTTCCGCCGCTGCGCAGAGCGATGCGCGGCTCGTGAATGTTTTCGCCAAGGCCGAGGCTTCGCCCGATGGGACGGTGCGCGGGTTTCGCCACACCATGCTCGATGATTCCGATGTCGGCTCGACACGTCACGCCCGCGCTGCCGTCGGTGGATTGATCGGCGGCTTGGCCGGCACCGGCGCGGTCTATGTCTCGGGCGGGGCCGAACACCAAGGGCCGCCCGGCGGCGGCCCGGTCGCGGTTATCGCACGCGTATGAGCGAGGCACCTCGAATTCAATCCGCTGGAGCCGGTCAGGGCGGCGCTTCGCGGGGCGTGCTTGAAGATTGTGCAGCGATGCCCGTTCGTCAATCAGCGCTTATTGCGCGCGCGCTTCGGTCAAAGCCATCGGCGTCCAACCGCGCGTTCACCGGCGACGCGGGCCTGCGCGGCCGTCGAATTCGGGGTCAGCAAGGTGACAGCGTGCCGCGGTCCACTTGGCATGCAGATTGCGAAACGAAACGTCGGATATGCCCGGTGAGCGAAGCGGACAAAGGCATATGAGCCATCCGGCCGATCTGGAACTTGCCGCGTTGACGAAGCGCTTCGGCGACACCATCGCCGTCGACCGCATTTCGCTGAAGATCAAGGCCGGGACTTACTGCTGTCTGCTCGGACCTTCCGGCTGCGGCAAGACCTCGACGCTGCGTATGATTGCCGGCCATGAAGACGTGAGCGAAGGCGATATCGTCATCGGCAACAAGGTGGTCGGCGACACGCCTCCGGCGGCGCGCGGCACCGCCATGATGTTCCAGAGCTATGCTCTGTTTCCGCACCTGTCGGTGATCGACAACGTTGCCTTTTCGCTCAAGATGAAGGGCGTAGCCAAAGCAGAGCGCCACGCGCGGGCACGCGAAGCATTGCGCGTCGTCGCCATGGAGAATTATACGGCGCGGTTGCCGGCGCAACTGTCAGGCGGGCAGCAGCAGCGTGTTGCCCTCGCCCGCGCGCTGGTGACCGACCCGCGGATTCTTCTGCTCGACGAGCCGCTTTCGGCGCTCGATCCGTTCTTGCGGATCCGCATGCGCGCGGAACTCAAACGGCTGCAGCGCGAACTCGGCATTTCGTTCATCCATGTCACCCACAGTCAGGAAGAGGCGATGGCGCTCGCCGACATGATCGTGGTCATGAACAACGGGCGGATCGAACAGATCGGGACGCCGCGCGACATCTACAACAGGCCGCGCACCGAATTCGTGGCGCGGTTCATCGGCGGCAACAATGTGCTGCCGATCGACGGTCGCCTCTACGGCATCCGCGCCGACCGGCTGCGTTTGCACGGCGATCCCGACGGGCTCGAAGCAACGGTCCGCGACGTTGAATATCAGGGCATATTCGTTCTGGTCAGCCTGCGAGCCCGACAAAACCTTGATCTTACAGCCATCGTCGCGGAACGGCGTTTCAACGACGATCCGGTCGCAATCGATCAGTCCATCACCGTTTCCTGGGATCCAGCGGACCTGCACGAACTCGCCGGCACACCGTAGCGCGCCAGCGCCTACAAAAGAAGGACCGAAACAATGACCAAGACGATAAAACGCCGCGGCGTGACGCGGCGCACGCTCATCCAGGGCTCGGCGATGCTCGCGGGCGCCAATGCGATCACGGGCTTTCCGGCCGTGCATGCGGACGAGCCGGTGACGCTTCGCTATCTGGGGACGGCGGTCAATCAGTCCACGGACATCGCCAACAAGGTCAAGCAGGATCTCGGCATCACGATCCAATATGTGCCGGTTACCACGGACGTGGTGACGAAGCGCATCATCACCCAGCCGGAATCGTTCGACCTCGTCGATGTTGAGTACTTCTCTCTGCCGAGCCTCGTGCCGTCGGGCAACCTCGTCGGCATGGACGCCAAGAAGATCAAGCTCGCCGATCAGATAACGACGGTGTTGAGCCAAGGGATCATTGACGGCAACAAAATTGGCAACCAGGGCACCGCCCCGTTCAAGGTGTTCTACCTCGACGGCAAGCATTCCAAAGCATTTTCCAAGACGCCGACCGAGTGGCTGACGCTTATTCCGACGACCTACAATGCCGACTCGCTCGGAATCCGGCCCGACCTGGTCGGCCGGCCCATCGAGCATTGGTCCGAACTGCTCAACCCCGAATTCAAGGGCAAGAGCGCCCTGATCAATGTGCCGTCGATCGGCATTATGGATGCCGCCATGGCAATCGAGTCGGCCGGAACGATCAAATACGGCGACAAGGGCAATCAGACCAAGGCGGAAATCGACAAGACCATCGATATCCTTACCCAAGCCAAGAAGAACGGCCAATTCCGCGCCTTTTGGACCGACTTCAACGAGTCGGTCAATCTGATGGCCTCCGGCGAGGTGATCATCCAATCGATGTGGTCACCCGCGGTCACGGCGGTGCGGTCGAAAGGCATCAAATGCACCTACACGGCGCTTGCGGAAGGCTACCGTGGCTGGTGTTCCGGCTTCGCGCTGCCGCGATCGCTGTCTGGAAAGAAGCAGGACGCGGCTTACGACTTCATCAACTGGTTCCTGTCCGGATGGGCCGGCGCCTATCTCAGTCGTCAAGGCTATTATTCGGCGGTGCTGGCCACCACCAAGAAATTCCTGGCGCCTTATGAATGGGATTATTGGTACGAAGGCAAGCCGGCGACGCAGGACATCCACGCGCCCAACGGCTCATTGACCGAGAAGGCCGGTGCGGTGCGCGACGGTGGTTCTTATGAGACGCGCATGAGCCGCATCGCATGCTGGAATTCGGTCATGGACGAGAATGAATACCTGATCACCAAATGGAACCAGTTCATCGCGGCATGATGCTGGATGGCGGGCTGCAGCGAAATCATGCGAGCGAGACTGAACGATCGGGTGAGCGTTCAGATCTTCGCGGCGACCGAACACAAAGATGGTTCTCGAGGTTGACGGCCTATTGGCAAGCGCTGCCGATGGCCGTCGTCTTCCTCATTTTTTTCATGTTGCCGCTCGTGGTCACCGTGATCGTCAGCTTTTGGCGATACAACGAATATTCGATCATTCCGGCATTCACGGCGCAGAATTATCTGGCCGTGTTCGACAAATGTGTCGGCAGCCTGCCGAATCTGTGCACCACATTCGCTACCTACCTTTCGACCTTGAAGTTTTGTCTGATCGTCTGGGCCGTAACGCTGGTGCTCGGATTCACCATCGCCCACTTCCTGGCTTTCCACATCCGCACGCTCACCATGCAGCTGGTGCTGGCGCTGGTATGCATCATTCCGTTCTGGACATCCGACGTGATCCGGATGATTTCCTGGATACCACTGCTCGGCCGAAACGGTCTCGTCAACAAGACGCTGTTGAGCCTTGGACTGATCAACCAGCCGGTCGAATGGCTGTTGTATTCCAGCTTCGCGGTGACCGTGGCCTTCGTCCACTTGCTCACCGCCTTCATGATCGTGCCGATCCTCAATTCGATGCTGCGGATCGACAAGTCGCTGATCGAGGCGGCGCGCGACGCCGGCGCCAGCGGCTGGCAGGTCCTCGTAAACGTTATCATCCCGCTGTCGAAGACCGGCATCGCCATCGGTTCGATCTTCGTCATCACGATGGTCATGGGCGACTTCGTGACCATCGGGGTCATGGGCGGCCAGCAGATCGCCTCCGTCGGCAAGGAGATCAACGTCGAAACCGGATACCTCCAGTTTCCGATCGCAGCCGCCAACGCCGTGATTCTGCTCGTCGCGGTGCTGGCGATAATCTACGCCCTGACGCGCTTCATCGACATCCGCGAGGAGCTCTGAGCCATGTCCGACAAACGGCCGGCCTCCTTCTATTGGCTCGCTCTGGTGTTCGGGCTGTTCGTTCTGTTTCTTTACGGACCTGTCATCACCATTCTGGTGCTGTCGTTTCAGGGACCGGACGGCGGACTGACATTTCCCATGAACGGCGCATCGGTCCATTGGTTCGTGCAGCTGTGGAAGGGGATCGGGCTCGTCGACATCAGTCAAGGCTTGTGGAACTCTCTTCAGCTCGGCGCGCTGGTCATGATCCTGACCGTGGTCTTCTCGGTGATGGCCGGTCTTGCCTTCCGCCACCGTTTTCGCGGCTCGACCGCGCTGTTCTACACCGCGATCGCGAGCTTGATCATGCCTTCGATCGTGGTGTCCCTCGGCATCGCGCTGGAGTTTCGTATCGTCGACGATGCCATCAAGGCCTTGGGCGACGCCTGGGACATTGAGTGGATCGAGGATAATTACACGACATCGATGGGTATGTTCACCTCGGGCCTTGGCGCCCACCTGTCGTGGACCCTCCCGTTCGGGCTCTTGATCATGTTCGCGGTCTTCAACCGCTTCAACCGCGCTTATGAGGAGGCGGCGCGCGATCTCGGCGCTTCTGCCTGGCAGACCGTCCGTCATGTGGTGCTTCCGATCATCGCGCCGTCGCTGGTGGGCGTGGCGCTGTTCGGCTTCACCCTGTCCTGGGACGAGTTGGCGCGCTCCAGCCAGGCGATGGGCTCGACCAATACGCTGCCGATCCAATTGCAGGCTCTGACCACGACAGTGACGACGCCGGCGATCTATGCCCTGGGCACGACCACCACGGCGATCTCGTTTCTGGTCATCGGAATCGCACTCGCGGCGGTTTTCATCGTTCAGCGCCGACGCCAGCGGCGGGGATCCGACGCCGGCAATGGACTGATCTAACGATGCTCTTGGAGCGCCGGCGTATAAACAGCTGAGGTTTTCCTTCGCTATGGCGATATTGTTCTAACGCGCCCTGCGTAAACCCACCGGATCATATCCGGCTATCCCTTTAGAAAAAGCTCGACCATGTGGCGTGCGTCGTTCCTGCGCTCACGACGCCACAATGGATCGGCTAGGTCTTCACCAAAAATCGTCGATAATGTGTGGACGTTTGACATGTGGAATTGACTGAGTGCCACCATCAGAATGTAGAGGCGCAAGCCATCCAGCCTTTTGGACAGATGGCCGGTCCGCTTGCCGCGTTCAATCAGTTGCTCGATCATGGTCAGAACCGGCGACGACATTTCCGGGATCCGGGACGACTTTCGCATGTACTTCGCTTTCAGAAGATTCTCCGCTGTCAGCAGCCGCACCAAGTCGTCGTTGCTCTCAAAGTGGCCGGCGATGAAATCGAACAGCTGCAGCAGGCCTTTCTGCGGATCGAGGCCCGCGACATCGATCTGAAGCTCCTGTTTGCGCAAGCCGCCAAGCGCCTCCTCAAGCACGGCAACATAGAGCTGCGATTTGCTGCCGAAATAGTGGTAGATCATGCGCGGATTGCTGCCGGCCTTTTTCACGATTCGTCCGATACGGGCGCCGGCGAAGCCATGGGCGACGAATTCCCGGGTCGCTGCACGCAATAGCTGCTCGCGGCTCTTCCACGCCGTGCGCCTTTGCCGCCGCCTCACCACGGGCCGTTCGGGCTCGGTCACACTTTCAAAGGTCATCGCAAAGCTGCCTGTTG
>Ga0335072_10004139_pt1 | contig 21663 bp, 16 predicted proteins | sample Lox_Sample_21_FD_206725 | JGI IMG/M metagenome (GOLD analysis project Ga0335072, IMG submission 206725) | Soil microbial communities from Loxahatchee National Wildlife Refuge, Florida, United States - Lox_Sample_2.1 | ecosystem: Environmental > Terrestrial > Soil > Wetlands | place: USA...
GCCGGAACATTCGTGCCTCTTTCTAGAAAATCGTGCCCGCCGTGCTGCCGTTCATCTCGTTTGACTTGTCGGCGTGGCACTGGCGGCAGAACTGCGCGGTCTGGTTCGACGCGAGGTTGGTGTCGTTGGGATTGTACGGTGCGCGCAGGAAAAACATCGTCGCATAAGTGCCGGGCGGCAAACCCGAGGTCGAACTGCTCGTAATCGTGACCGCGCTCATTGAGTGCGGATCATGGCACGTGGTGCACACCACCACCGCGGAATTGTTGAAGGCGCCTGGCTTCACAAAAAAACCATAATTATGCACAAAACGGCTCGAGTTTGCGCCTTTCATCGTGATCACGCCGTTTGTCTGCGTGCAATCCCAGTTGGTCCCGCCGCCACAATTGACCGCCGCGCTCAGCCCCATCGGATGCTGGTTGAGATAATTGCCCATCCCCGTGGTGTTGTTTCCAAGCAGCGTGGGAATCGCGTTGCGGTTTCCATAGGTGGAAGGAAGCGACTCGTAGATGTGGTTCTTCATCATCGCGCTCGGCGCATAGTTGCCGTCGTGACAACTCAGGCAGGTCATCATCCCCGCCACGTCGGGTGTCCCGGCTGACATGCTCGCCGGCAGAACCTCAACATATTTGCCGCCGCCCGTTGCGATGGTCTTTCCATAAAGGCCGCTCACATCTTCGCCCCAAAGGGCAGTCATTCCTGTGCTGGGGTCGGACGACCGCGTGTTGCCGTTCCCAGACGAGCCGCTATGAGGCGCGTGGCAGGCCGTGCAGCCGCGCCCATAGTTCAAGTGCGCGCCAAGTACATCCGTCGTGGCCGATGTGATCTGCGCCCCCGCGTATACCGCGGTTGCGGCCAGCATGAGGGCGATCGAAAGAACTCGTTGCATGGGGCAGAAACTCCTTGTGCGACGCTCTCTTCATCGACCCGAACATCCTCACCACTTAGACTGTCGCGCACCCGGACAATCGCCAGAATCCGATCCACTCCTCGGTTGCTCCTCATGTGATATGAATCACCGTAACTCGCCCGCAATCCGTATCTAATGATCCTGCGAACACTTTTGATCCGGGCTGTTGCACGCTGCAACGTGCGGTCTCTGCACAAGTTACGGCCACTACCGTGCAACAGGCCCACTTCGCAGGTCTATGAGGCTGCTCATCCATCTCGCTCTGCTCCGCAGTCTGGTCGCCCGCATCGGCGGCCACGTCTCCGTCTTGCGCCTCCTTCTTCCCGGCGTCTTGATTTCGCTTTTAGCCCTCCCCGCCTTCGCTGAAGTCCATCCGGTCCCCCTCGACAAGAACATCGACGCATCCAAGTGCCTGGAGTGCCACACCGACAAGACCAAGGGAAAATCAGTCCATTCCGCGATGGGCACCGGCTGCCTCAGCTGTCACGAAGTCCGGGTCAACAAGGACGTAACGCGCGTCAAGCTGATCACGGCAACACCATCGGGCCTCTGCATCACCTGCCACGCTGACAAAAAGGCTGCCGACATCAAGGGCACCGTTCATCCTCCCGCGGTGCGCGACTGCCTCAGCTGCCACGATCCGCACTCGAGCGACAACAAGAACCAGCTGCTGAAACCCACTTCGGGTGGGGAAAAAGAGAATCTCTGCCTCGACTGTCATCAGACCGGCCTCCACGTCTCCGACAAGGGCAGCCGCCATGCCGCGCTCGACATGGGCTGCGACACCTGCCACACGACGCACAGGACCGGACCCGAACCAACCGCCGAGAACCGCTTTCATCTGACCAAGCCGGCGCCCGCGCTCTGCCTCGATTGCCACGACGCCAAGGACGCCGACCTGCAGAAAGCGCATAATAACCAACCCTTCGCTGCGGCCAACTGCCTCGAGTGCCACGATCCGCATCAATCCGATGCCCCAAAGCTGATGGCGAAGTTCACCCATGCACCGTTTCAGCCGGGCGGATGCGATACCTGCCATGCGCCGGCGAAAGACGGCAAGGTCGTGCTCACGCAGCCCGATGCGAAGAGCCTCTGCGTGACCTGTCATGACGACAAGGCCAAGCTGATCGAGACCGCCAAGGTGCCGCATCCCGGTGCGGCAGGCGATTGCACCGATTGCCACAGCCCGCACGCCAGCAACCAGCCCGGCCTGCCCAAAACTGATTCGGTCAGCATCTGCCTTACCTGCCACAGCGACATCGACGAACTGCGCAAGAAGTCCTATCACCACCAGCCTGCGTTTGAGCAGGGATGCTCGACCTGCCATACGCCCCATGGCGGGGACAACGACCACCTGCTGCGGGCCAAGGGCAATGCGCTTTGTCTTGAATGCCACGGTCCGGATTCCGCTCCGCAACACGACGAAGCCAATCATCTGCTGACCATCTTCAACGGCACGGTGCGGTTGCCCGAGGATTACTACCAGAAGAACAAGGTTCCCGTGCTGCCGTTGCGCTTCGGGCTTGGACATCCGGTTGAATACCATCCGGTCTCCGACGTGATGGATCCGACTAATCAAAGCAAGGTGAAGACACCGCTCAGCTGTCTCTCGTGTCATCAGCCGCACGCTTCGTCGCACTCCGACCTGCTGGTAAAGGATCAGGAGAACAACACGGCATTCTGCGATAACTGCCACAAGAACCGGCTCAATATGAAGGAGACGGTGACCCCAGGGAATTGATTTCGACTGGAGATTGAGATGTCCCGCTTCCTCTTCAATCCGATCCGCTCATCCAAGCCGGCTGCTTTGCTTCTGCTGTTCGCGCTGAGCGCCGTCTCGCCGTTTGCCGCTCATGCCGGCAAAAAGAAGAAGGCGAGCGATGCCGCGCCTGCCGAGGTCTCCGGGCCGCGCAAATTCAACTTCGATCCCACCAAGCTCGTCTGGCCCAGTCCCCCAAGCATCGCGCGGGTTCGCTGGATGGACTATTTTGCCGGCACCAAGATCGACTACGCGGCCGCCGCTGCAAAACCCAAGGCCACCTGGATGGACCGGCTTGCCGGAGGCCAGTCGCAGGAAGAGAAAATCAACCCCAAGACATTTCCGTTCCAACTCATCGGCCCTTACGGCATCGCCATCGATTCCAAGGGGCTCGTCTATGTCGCCGATCAGCGCGTGGGAGCCGTCTTCATCTTCAATCCCCAGACCCATGCCGCACAGATGATCCGCAACGGATTCGAGGCGCACTTTGGTTGGATCAATGGCCTCGCCATCGATGATGATGACCGCCTCTTTGTTTCCGACGGCAAGATGCATCGTGTGCTGATCTTCAACGCGAAACACGAAGTCGAAGGCGAAATCAAGGAGGGTCTCGTCGACCCGGTCGGGCTCGCCATCGACACCGAGAATCGCTTCGTCTACGTGGTCGATACGCAGCAGGACCAGGTGCTCGTTTACGACGCCGACATGCTGAAGCTGCTGCGCCGCATCGGGACCGGTGGCAAGAATCACACCCTCACCGAGCCGGGAGAACTGGCCGCGCCGCAGTGCGTTGCTCTCGATAAGGACGGCAACGTCTACGTGACCGACACACTCAACGATCGCGTTGAAATCTTCGATGCGGACGGCAACTTTGTGAGCACTTTCGGCAAAAACGGCGACGGTCCCGGCTACTTCGCCCGCCCCAAAGGCATCGCGATCGACGGCGACGGACACATCTGGGTTGCCGATTCGATGCAGGACCGGCTCCAGGTGTTCAACAAGGATGGCCGTCTGCTGACCTACATCGGCATGGGACATGGCGAACTCCCAGGCCAGTTCAAGGCGCTGGTCGGCGTGGCCATCGATAAGCAGAACCACGTCTTCACTACCGAGCAGGAACCGGGACGGCTGCAGATGTTCCAGTATGTGAACGATGCCGAAGCGGCAGAGGCGAAGGCCAAACATGAAGAGGAACTCGAGAAGGCAGCCGAACGCCGGCAGAAAGCTGCTGCTCCCGCGCCGGCCCAGGATAAGCCTGCTCCCACATCCCCGCCGAAAGCTCCCGATGCTCCCGCGTCGAGCGTCGCGCCGGCGCCGAAAACCCCCGGCATGTAGCGCGAGTTTCTGCTTTTGGGGCTGGGCTCGCGGTCGGCTTCTCTTCTGCCGATGACAATGTGGGCGAATGGCCTAGCTTTTTTCCAGAATGAGATGCGTCGCGAATTCCGACGTTTTGTGCTCGGTGACGGAGAAGCGCGCGGCGCACGTGAACCCGGTCGATTCGCACCGCAGCGAGTAGCCGAGGCCGAGCAACGCCAGCAAATCCGTTATCTTGCATTGCCACATCTGCCAGTGATGCGGGTACTATTATATCGTGATACGATATATATATGAACGATCCTTTCCCCGATGCGCATGACCTGGTCAGGTCGCTGGCGGATTTCCGCTTCGCATTGCGCTCGTTTTTGCACTTCAGCGAGCGGGCGGCGTTGAGCGCCGGGCTGCATCCTCAGCAGCATCAGCTTCTGCTGCAGGTGGCAGGAACTTCTGACGGCACCCCCGTAACAATCGCGTACGCGGCCGCCCGCCTTGGCTTGAAGCACAACAGCACAGTGGAGCTTGTTGACCGCTCCGAGCGCGAAGGCTTGCTGGTGCGTGTCAATGACGAAGACGACCGCCGGCGCGCCATTCTCCGCGTGACCGCAAAGGGCAAGCGCATTCTGGGCAGACTTTCTGCCGATCACGCCCGCGAGCTCAACGAGATGGCTCCCGGATTGATCAAAGTCCTGAAGCACGTCCGCGATCACGCATATGTGGAAGCAGGGGCGGGGAACTGATGCAATCCAGGCCTTCTGCGCTCCGAGACTTTACGGTTGATCGTCGAACCTGGCTGCTTTGCCTGGTTTCAGTGGTGATTGGCACCGGCAGCGCGGCGCTTGCCGTTTTGCTTCTGCGCGCCATTGCGCTCGCAACCAACATCTTCTACTACCATCGCTTCACTCTGGTCATGGTCGGCCCTGCCGGATCGACCGAGCCGCATTGGGTGATGTTGATTGTGCCGGTGATCGGCGGCCTTCTTGTCGGGGTCATGGCTCTCTATGGGTCTGAGAAGATTCGCGGTCATGGCATCCCCGAAGCAATCGAGGCCATCTTGCTGCACGGCGCACGCGTGGAACCGAAGGTCGCCATTCTCAAGCCGCTGTCCGCCGCCATCGCCATCGGTTCCGGCGGTCCCTTCGGCGCAGAAGGCCCGATCATCATGACCGGCGGCGCTTTCGGCTCGCTCATTGCGCAATGGCTCAAGTTGTCTGACGCGGAGCGGACCACGCTGCTCGTTGCCGGCGCGGCTGCCGGAATGTCGGCAACCTTCGCATCGCCGGTAGCCGCTATCCTGCTCGGCGTAGAGCTTCTTCTGTTCGAACTGCGACCGCGCTCGCTGGTGCCTGTCGCGGTGGCCAGCGTGGTTGCCGGTGCCCTCAGGATCTGGTGGCTCGGCGCAGGGCCATTGTTTCCGGTGAACCTGCCGGCCGGCATCCACCTCGCGCGATCGCTGGTGGTCGCGGCGCCTCTCGGTGTTCTGGTCGGTCTTGCTTCCGCGGGTCTCAGCCGCCTCATGTACGGCTTTGAAGACGCCTTCGAGCACTTCGGAGCAACACTCCACGTGCACTGGATCTGGTGGCCGGCGATCGGCGGCATCGGCGTAGGCATCGGCGGCTTCTTTTTCCCGCGCGGGCTCGGCGTCGGGTATGACAATATCGCCGAACTGCTTCGCGGCAATGCTCCGGTTGACCTGATGCTGGGGCTGATCATTGCCAAGTCTCTGATGTGGTCGTTTTCGCTCAGCTCCGGAACATCCGGCGGTGTGCTGGCGCCGCTGCTCATGCTTGGCGCCGCCCTCGGCGAGGGAGTCGCTGTGGTCATGCACATGCCCGGCGACATCCAGTCCCTCTGGGCCCTGATGGGAATGGGCTCCATGCTAGCCGGAGCGCTGGGCGTGCCGATGACGGCCATCATCTTCTCGCTTGAGTTGACGCATTCAATGGAATCGCTCCTGCCGCTTGCATTGGCGTGCGCTGCGTCCTACCTCGTCACTTCGCTGATCATGCCCCGCTCCATCCTGACTGAGAAGCTCAGTCGTCGCGGCTATCATCTTTCGCGCGAATACGGGGTCGATCCATTGGAGATTGTTACCGTGGCGGAGGTGATGACACGACTGCCCGAGCACCCCCGGGAGGCGGCTGAGGAATTGACGGCGACGTATGTCTACTCTGACCAGACCTGCCGCGCCGCAGCTGAGGAGATGGCCACCACCGGCATTCTCAACATGCCGGTAATCGATCGTGAAACGGGCCGGTTGGCGGGCAGCGTGGGAGCGGCGGAGCTGCTGGCCGGGCGCAAACGGGCCGTGCAGCGCGAATCGGAACGCAGCATCGCCTTCCTGCTCGCCGCGCAACGCAGTGAACGAGGCAGCGCGGGCTAGCTTTTTCGGCCTGAACCCTTCGTGCGCTTGTGCGCCGTGCCGCCAGCCAGCTGAAGCTCGAGAAACTCCTTCAGCGCGGCGGCATTATTGTGCGCCGGCTCCTTGGAACTGAAGAGGAGCGTAATTGTCCCCTTCCGCGCCGCTTCGACCAGCGGCCGCCATGCATCCGGTTGGGTGCCCAGCTCATTGAAGTACTGCCTGCGAAACACGTCCCATTGATCGAGATCGTGGTGATACCGGTGCCGCAGGTCGTTGCTTGGCGCGACGTCCTTCAGCCACGCCTCGATCGCCAGGGCCTCCTTTTTCACCCCGCGGGGCCAGAGCCGGTCGACGAGGAAGCGCGCACCATCGTCGGCTTCCGGCTTTTCGTAGACCCGCTTGATTCGGATGGGATGGACTTGGACGGTCACGGCGTGATTGTGCGGCAGTCTGCGCCGCCCTGGCAAGACATGCCGTCTTGATCGTCGTCGCATTTGCCGCTCGGGCGTTCCGTTGGAGCGCCTTTTCAGTCGATCAACTTGCCCATCGCAACTCTATTCATCCGCTTGAAATCATTGGACGGAAGGCCTCCGGCCCACGGCGCGGGGTGAATCTAACTCGACAACGCCGGAAGCAAGACGCTGCGGTCCGATCAACCCGCGCCAAATGTGGTTGGAATTGGTCATTTTCCTTTGACGACTACGGCACGGTACGGCAGGCCGTGCTTTCGCGAGGATCGGGGAAGAAAAAACGCGTTCGCGGTGCCTTGACTGCCGGTATAGTGAACACAACCGTGACTCAAGTCGAAATCCTGGGTGAGCGGCTGCAGGGTCGCAGCCGGTTTCAGGAGAACATGGAAACGCAGAAGTTCTGCATCTACAACCTGACCCGCGAGAGACTCGTTCGCCTCGAAGTGGATACGCTCGATACGACTGTCGGGACCCTGAAGAACATTGTCGATGCGCTGAGCGCGAACGCCGGAAAGGGGCTATGGCTGCGTCCCTACCGCGGCATCCCTTCCGTCCCCGGGCTGCGCCCGTTCGATCTGATCTGCCTTGATGAGGGACAGCGCGTCACGGAACTGGTTCGGTCGCTGTCCACGGTAGAGCTGGCGCCGCTGGAAGGCATCGCTGCCAGCGCCCTGATTCTGCCTTCCGGATCGATTCGAGCTTCTATGACCGAGGCTGGAGACCGGTTTGCAATCTGTCTGCCCGAGGATATGGAGAGCCGCCTGGAACGGGGTACCATTCCGGCGAGCGCGGAGACGGACCTGGTCACGTCCGCTGCAAAGGGGCCCGAACTCGTCGAACCGGCAACGTATGCTGAGACATCTCCCTGGAAATCGCGCCTTCAGCGGTGGTTCGTTCGCGACCGGCGCAGGGCGCGGCGGTATGACCATCCTGAACTGGTTGCCTTCTGCTGGACCGGCGCGGCGCCCGCCCCGCGACGCGTCGGCAACATCAGCGATACCGGCATGTTTCTGATGACTGACGAGCGCTGGCTGCCCGGCACAATGATTGCCATGACGCTGCAAAAGGCCAACACCAGCGGCGATGATCCAGAAGACGCCATTGCCATTCAAACGAGGGTGGTGCGGTGGGGCGCCGACGGCGAGGGCCTCGACTTCATTCTTTCTGGCTTCGCCGATCCCAACTCTGGACTGACCGGTGAACGAGCACTCAAGCGCTTCCTTCGCCAACTCTGATTTCCGATCCCCCGTAAGCTCGCCGCCGGATTTCCAAAATCCTGGCTGCAATTTGAGTCCGGGCGGCCCTATACTACGCGCATGCGACTCCCGGGCGATGAACTCGTGGCCCTGCTCGTCGCTGTGAGTTTCGCAGCAGGGCTCAATGTCTATGCAACTGTGGCCACGCTGGGGCTTTTGGCCCATTCCGGGGTGGTCCCGCTCCCTCCCGGCTTGCAAGTGCTATCAAGCTGGTACGTGATTATCGCCAGCTTAGCGCTCTTTGTGCTTGAGTTCTTTGCCGATAAGATTCCCGGTTTCGATCTTTTCTGGAACGCCCTTCACACTTTTATCCGCATTCCGGTCGCTGCCTTGCTCGCTTATCGCGCAACCGCAGCCCTTTCGCCATGGGAGCAGCTTCTGGCCACCGGCCTTGGAGCCGCAATCGCGTTGGTTGCGCACGGGGGAAAGACTGCAGCTCGGGCCGCAGTCACGCCTTCGCCTGAGCCTTTCTCGAACATCACGCTTAGCCTGGGCGAAGACTTGCTAGCCGTCTTTCTCACCTGGCTGGCAACAAAGCATCCCTATGCGGCGATCTCCACGGTGGCTGTGATGATGGTTATGCTCCTTGTAATGATCCGTTGGGTGGTGCGAGCGCTGCACTCGCTTTTCTGGGGATCGGAACCCATGGTCGTGGACTCGAGGACATAACCTTGCCGGAACGAATCTCAGCGGCCCCGCTTCAGCAGGTCGTCCTCGGCCTGGTTCAGCGACACTCCATTCGGCAACTGCTGGAACTGCGACTTAACGTCGTCCTCGTTCTGTGAAATGTTCTTGAACAGCAGAGCCGAGCCCTGAATGTGCACGTGCGTTTCAGTGATCTGCCAGACAGCATTCCCGGTCATGCGCCGCTCCACATCGAACGTGCCACCGGCTTTCAGATCTCCTAGCAATCCCCCGAAGAACCGGACATCGTGAATCATCCTTCCCTTCAGCGTCACGATCCGGTGCTCAGAGTTGTTCACCACCATTTCGCCTTCCATCGCGGCAAACACTCGTGTCTCCCAGTCCGGCGGGTGGAAATTGGGATCCGGCCTGAAGTGGAGCATGGTTTCGTCATTGTGCTGCCCGGTGATGTTCCAGATGAAAGCATGGGGCAACAGCTTTAGCATCTCCGCTGCCTGCTCGTCGTCATGCTGTCCCGAATTGCGCTGCTTGGCGCGGAGATCCTGATTCTCAAGAAAACGATTCATCATCCGGCGCTGGTCTGGCCGCGATACTGGTTTCCCATCCTGTTCCAGCACCCGTTTCACATCGCCATCGTGCGTTTGCGCCACCCACTGCCTTACCGAGCTGTTGGCCGTACGGTCGACTTCGAAAAACATCCAGCACGAGTGATCGTCTTTCGCCGCCAGCAACTCGGTCTGGACCGCCTGCTGCACGATCGAATTTGGGTTTTGCGCCAGCAGCACGCTGCCCGGCCACACTAGAAGCGCCACGAGGATCAAACGCCCACAGCGGTTCATTCGCCTCACTCCGTTCACTTCAGTTGGATGCGTGCAACCGCTAAACAGGAAAGGGTTTGGTTGAGCCGCCGGCGTGCCTTTGCAGTGCGCTCGAACCGGTAGCCGCTTCTTTGAGGGCTAACTTCGATGAAATGCAGGAGTTCACCCGAAGGGATGTTCTCGGTGTTGCGTCCGGCCGTGAACTCCGAACACAGCCTGCTGGTAAAATAAGGGTTAGGTGCACCGGGCACCGCCCTAATCCAATGCCAATCTACATCGTTCGCCCAACTGCAGAATTGAAGGAACGCCTCCCCTGTGAGCCAGACAATCCGCAATATCGCCATCATCGCCCACGTTGACCACGGAAAAACCACGCTTGTTGATGCCATGCTGCGCCAGGCCGGCACCTTTCGCGCCAACGAGCAGGTGGTCGAGCGGGTGATGGACTCGAACGAACTGGAGCGCGAGCGCGGCATCACCATCTTGGCCAAGAACACCGCGATCAACTACGCGGGCGGCAAGATCAACATTGTCGACACACCGGGCCACGCTGACTTCGGCGGCGAAGTGGAACGCGCTCTCAAGATGGTCGATGGCGTAATGCTCCTGGTGGACGCCGCCGAGGGGCCGCTGCCGCAGACGCGATACGTTCTCGCCAAGGCGCTCGAAGCCAAGTTGCCGCCTATCGTGGTCATCAACAAGATTGACCGTCCCGACGCGCGCCCGCAGGAAGTGCTGAACGAGATCTACGATCTCTTCATCGACCTCGACGCCGACGAGTCGCAGCTGGATTTTCCAGTTCTCTATACCGTGGCGAAGGCGGGCACGGCAAGTCTCGATCCGGCCATTCCGGGCGTCGATCTACAACCGCTTTTCGAGTCGATCGTGTCGACGATTCCGGCGGCCACCGGGGATGCGGAAGCTTCGCTGCAGATCCTGGTCACCAACCTCGATTACTCCGACTATTTTGGCCGCATCGCTATCTGCCGCGTGTTTCAGGGCACGCTGCATGCCGGCGACGAGGTGAACATCAGCAAGCGCGACGGCTCGCTCCAGAAGACACGTATCACAAAACTGTTCACCTTCTCGGGCCTTAAGCGCATCGAGATTACCGAAACCGAGGTGGGCGACATTGTCGCCGTAGCCGGCGTCGAGGGCATCACCATCGGCGAAACCATCACCGCCATTGAAACGCCCGCGCCGCTCCCTCTCATCGTGATCGACGAGCCCACCATCGCCATCCAGTTCAGTGTGAACAACGGGCCGTTTGCAGGCCGCGAAGGCCAGTACGTCACCAGCCGCAATCTGCGCGAGCGGCTGGAAAAGGAATTGCTGACCAACGTTTCGATCCGCGTGGAAGAGACCGGCTCGCCCGACACTTTCAAACTGCTTGGGCGCGGGGAACTGCAACTCGCGATCCTGATTGAAATGATGCGCCGTGAAGGCTACGAGCTCATGGCCGGCCGTCCTGAAATCGTTACCAAGGTCGTCGACGGCGTGCGCATGGAACCCGTCGAGCACCTCACCATCGACGTCCCCGAACAGCATACCGGCGTCGTGATCGAGAAACTCGGTCCGCGCAAAGGCGAGATGACCAAGATGCACAACCACGGCTCCGGCCGCGTGCGCATGGAGTTTCGCGTGCCCAGCCGCGGATTGATCGGCCTCCGCAGCGAGATGCTGACTGAAACGCGCGGAACGATTGTGATGAACTCGCTCTTTGATGGCTACATTCCCTACCAGGGCGAGATTCCGCAACGGCCCACCGGCGCGCTGATCGCCGACCGCCAGGGATTGACCACAACCTACTCGCTGAACGGCCTGCAGGAGCGAGGCATTCTCTTCGTCGGCGCCGGCGTGGAGGTATACGAGGGCATGATTGTCGGCGAGCACTCGCGTGACAATGATCTCGACGTGAACGTTGTGCGCGAGAAGAAGATGACCAACATGCGCGCCTCGACCGCCGACGAGGCGATTCGCTTGGTGCCGTATACCACGTTGAATCTTGAGCAGGCCATCGAATTCATCGCCGACGATGAATTGGTCGAAGTCACGCCGAAGTCCTTGCGCTTGCGCAAAAAGATTCTGCAGGCCAACAAGCGGCCGAAGCGCTGGGAAAAAGCCGAAATGGCTGCGCGCGGAGAGACTGCCTGAGTTGCAAGACGACCCCGGATCGGCCAGGATGGTAAGTTCCTGATGCGATCCATCAGTCCTCAATCCGAGTCACTTACTCGTGCCGCAGGGCGCTGATCGGATCGACGCGCATGGCGCGGCGAGCTGGAACGTAACAGGCAATCATCGCAACGCTGAACAAAAGAACCGTCACGCAAGCGAAAGTAAATGGGTCCGTCGCGGAAATGGTGTAGAGCAGGCCAGACATGAGGCGGGTCAGCAACAATGCCGCAATTGATCCGATGCATAAGCCGGACAGAGCCAGTTTCGCTCCCTCCCCGAAAATCAACCGCAGCACGTCGTGCTTCCCCGCACCGAGCGCGATTCGAATTCCGATTTCATGGGTGCGCTGCGACGTGGAATATGAGATGACGCCAAAAATACCGATGGCTGCAAGCACCAGGGCAAGTGCGCTGAACGAACTCAACAGAAAAGTGCGAAACCGTTCTTGTGAAATCGATTGGCCGAGCGCGTCACTCACAGGTTTGATATCGGTCACAGGCAGATCCTTATCCAGCGAGCGGACCGTCTGGCGAATGCCGGCCGCTATGCTCGTGGTGCTCAACGAGCTTCTGACAACAACCTCACCTCCGTAAAGCGGCGCCTGATCGAAGGGCACATACATCATAGGTCCAGGTTTTCGGCTCAGTGCAGCATCCCGTATGTCACCGACAATACCCACGATTTTTCGCGACACGTTGTTGTCAGGCGGAAACCCAAATCTCATTTCCTTTCCTAATGGATCCTGGTTTGGAAAATAGCGCCGCGCTAGCGTATCGCTGATGATCGCCACTTTCGGACTGGACGGAGCGTCCCGGTCAGAGAAAAAACGGCCTCTCAGCAATGGGATTCGCATCACCGGAAAATAATCCGGGCTCACAGTGGCGTAATCGGCCAGCGGAACTTTGCCGGGAGAAAGGGGAGGCTGTCCTACAATGCTGAATGCGACCGCGGCTTCCCCCTGGCGGTCCATCGGCAGCGGAGCCGCCAGAGCGGAAACGCTCAAGCCCGGCTGTGCATGGAGACGCGACAGCAGCTCGTTAGCGAAAGCCCTCCATTGTTGTGGTGTCGCATATTGGAACTGCGGGAGCGAAACCTCGGCTTCGGTCACGTTCGTTGCATCGAAACCAGGATAGACCGCGCTGACGAGTGCAAAGCTGCGGATGAGCAGACCACCTGCGATCAGCACGACCATCGCGAGCGAAACTTCCGCGATGGCTAGGACACTTCGCACATCGTGGCCGCGACGTTGGCCAGTACGCTCGCCACCTTCCTTGATGTTCGCCTGCAAATTGGATGGAGACGCCAGCAGCGCCGGTGCCAGCCCAAATGCCAGCGCAGCAACAAGGGACAACAACAGCGCGAAGGCCAGCACCGAAACTCCAACATGAATCGAATGGATCTGGACCACGCTCGATGGCAACAAGGGCCTGAGATCTCGAATGCCCCAGATCGCGAGCAGCACACCGCCCACGCCGCCGAGCGATCCCAGCAAAGCGCTTTCCGTCAGCAATTGCCGGATGATTCGGGCGCGTCCTGCGCCCAGCGCGATTCGCACGGCGATTTCTCTTTCGCGGGCAGTCGCGCGCGAAAGCAGGAGGTTTGCAATATTTGCGCAGGCGATCAATAGCACCAGTCCAACCGCCCCGAAGAGAATCAGGAGCGGCGATTTCACATCCCCGATGACAAATTTCCGATAGGGCTCAAGATGAAGCGTGAATCCCGAATCGTCTATGGGAGACTCCTTCGCCAGCCGGTTGCCCAGAGTACTCATCTCGGCCTGGGCTTCCTCCAAAGAAATCCCGGGCTTGAGACGCCCGACCCCGGCCAGCACGCGTGAGCCCGGCTGGAACAGCCGGGGGCCAAACAACGGGTCCTGTGCGACAGGGATCCAGACGTCTTGGCGGGGAGCCCCATCAGGATAGCGAAAGCTCGCCGGCAATATTCCAACAACCGTGAATGAACGCATGTCGAGATTGATGGGCCGGCCAGTGAGGGCTGGATCTGAACCGAAGTGGCTGCGCCAAAGATTTTCGCTGATCAATGCAACGGGCGCAGCGCCCTCCTTTCCGTCCTCCCCCAGCAGTGTGCGCCCTGCGAGAGGCTTTGCGCCCAACAAGGGGAATATCTGCGGGGTTACGTCTGCAGTGTTCACAACGAAGGGCTCACCTGCTCCCGTCAGGGTGAGATCGTGAAACGCGTTTCCTGCCACTTCGCTAAACACGTGGTTTTGCTCACGGCATTCGGCGAAGTCGCGGTACGAAATGCTTGACAGCGCATCCGGCCGATTGACGGGCACGTCGAAGATCAGAACGAGTTGATCGGGATCGGGATACGGAAATGTTTGCAAAAGTACTGAATTCACAATACTGAAAATAGCCGTGTTCGCACCGATGCCTAGCGCAAGAGTCACTACCACGACGACAGCGAAGCCCGGAGAGTTGCGCAGCATGCGAAGGCCGTAGCGCACGTCCTGAACAAAATCGCGACTCCAAATCACTCGGCAACGTTTTGGCTTCATTGGGCCTCCTGGGGATTGCGTTCGAAACCTGCCTCTCGTCACCTGCGGTCGCGAGTTGCTGGGGCCTCTATCCGCTTCAGGAAATAGTACCTCGCTTGGCCATTCTTCAGTGGTCTGCTCCAGGCGGTTGGTGCCCAGCCCCCGGTTTCAATTTGATTCATCGGAGCCGGTGATATTCGGTCGCGCCCTTCGCCGCAATCGGATCCGGACCGTTGTGCAGACGAATGCGAGAATCAAAACGACCACGAGGTAAGGCGCGAGTTCACCGAGCCAAAGAACAACGATAATCACTGCAAGAAAGCGGTGTGCCCTGGCAAGGGCCTGAGCGGTGATCGAAACCGACTGGTTCCAGTTCATCGTCTCTAAACGGGAAAGATAGTCACGTTGAACAGAGCCTTCGAGATTGAATACGCCAACCGTGCTTGAAAAATGGGCAGCCACGATCAGGTCGTCCGAGAATTCATTCCAGTTCAACGCGCGGTCGCCACCGACGGTGATTCCGATCGCAATCCGCTGCGCATTGGGGCCGAGCGTCCAGATGATGGAGGAACCAAGCGCTTTGTTGAAGCTGGTATAGATCATCACGACTTCCTCATTGCCGCGTACATCCACAATGCCCAGAAGACGTTCGAGCAGTGTCACATGGGCTTTGCGCTCGGCCACGATAAGAGGGAGCTGATAGGTTTGCACTACGTACCCTTGGGACTGCATGCGGCGAATCAAATCACCATACTCGTCTCGCGCCCGCCGCATCTTCGCGAATTCAAAGTAGCGAACCAGAAACCATGGCGTCAGCCGCAATCGATGGTGCAGCAGCTGGTCAAAAAGCCTAATGTCAGGTTCGATGTCGAGACCAACCGCGCTCCAGTGCAATTGATAATGCGCAGTCCACCGCTGAAACTCTGTGAAACGCGCGGCAGCTTGCGGAGCGTTTTCAGAGTTTAGGTAATAACCCTGCGCACCGGGTACAACCAGGCTCGCAATCACCGGAATTCCCGCCCCATTGAGTCGCTGTACAATTTGCGCGCGGGCAGGACTGAAATCATCTGTCCCTATGGCCACGCCGGCGTTCAACTTTTGCAAGCTTGCGATCACGCGTCCATCGGCGAACAACGCTCGGGCCGCAGTCACCTCTCCATTGCAACAAGCAAAGAAGAGCTGCGGTCGCACCCCCGTATCTTTGACTTGGATATCGCTCGAGGGCTCGCAGGTCGCTCGTAGCGCCGGCAACATCACGATTGCAATCAAATGCAAAATGAGAAGATACCGTCCCGTACTGCGCAGGTGTGAATTCATAGGCGGTTTGTGACGAATCGAATTGTGACGGACTCAACCATTTAAGCGACCCCGCTGTTCGACTGTCTGAACCACACAAGTTCGCGCATTTTCCGGCAATATACCCCATCTACGTCGGGGACAATTTGCTCAACATCGAAGCATCGATGATTGAGCAGTATCGGATACGGTAGCGATGCGTCACAGATTGCGGTCTCGCACATCCAGACGCATTCGTTGACCGACGTCAATGATTCGTCTAGCATCAAAGTATGGCTGTTGAACAGCGGGCCGACTCAGCGGCATCGGGAATTGCGGCAGCTATCGGTGAACCGGCGCGCGCCCGGATGCTTTACTGCCTGGTCGACGGCAAGGCGCGCACCAGTACCGAACTCTCGGTGGTAGCCCAGGTAAGTCCCTCAACAGCGAGCACGCATCTCAGCCGGCTTGCCGCGGTACGCCTGGTCAAGGCGACCCGTCAGGGGAAGCACCGTTTTTACAGTCTGGCAGGGCCAGATGTAGCGAGTGCATTGGAAGCACTAAGTGTTCTGGCGGGCGGTTCTTGCGACCACTCTGCATCGAGCGCGCCTAACCGGCTCCGTGCGGCGCGAACCTGTTACGACCACATCGCTGGAGTATTAGGTACATCACTCCACGACCGATTGCGGTCCATGGGCTGGTTGGTCGATTTCGATGCAGCGAATGCGTATGATCTCACGGCGAAAGGTGTGAAGGTATTTGAGTCTCTCGGAGTTGACCTCGAATCGACAAGGAAACTTCGCCGGCGATTCGCCTGTCCTTGTCTGGATTGGAGCGAAAGACGGCCGCATATCGGAGGAGCTCTCGGTGCAGCCCTATTGAGCGTAGCCTTGAAAAGAAAATGGGTGCTCCAGGACCTGGATAGCCGGGTCTTGGAAGTCACAAAGACCGGCCGGCGCGAAATGCTCAGCTCGTTCGGACTTCAAATTCTGGACGCGTCTCGCTCTGCAAGCTTTCAGCTTGGCGCTTCTCGGCCACTGCCGGCGCCTGGCAGGGGAAAATGGGGCGTGAATGACTCGGAGCCATTACGATGACCCTGCCGCAGTGCGGCGTTGTCGATACCGGGACTGGCTACTTGCGGATGCAGTGCCGCTTGTGAGCGCCGGCAGGGAGCGGAGCAACCATCGGCATGCTCCGCCCCCTTCCAGAATATGAAAACCCCAAGTGCGGATCGAGGGCAGCATGTCAGACATAGGAGCCTACCGGCATTCTCGGCACCGCTTCGCGACCTCGCTGAGGAACCGGGGAGTGTATGCTGTTGTGTGTTGAAACCATCCGAAAATGCCACCACTGAAAACTCCTGAAACCACCTCGCTCGCTCGCATCGACCGCCGTGACTTCATCAAAACGGGTTCTCTCGCCGCCGGAGCGCTCGCGCTTGGCGTGCCCGTCCTTTTGCGCGGACAGAATCTCAACAGCAAGTTGAACATCGCATGCGTCGGAATCGGCGGTAAAGGCCGCAGCGACACCGATGCCTGCGCCGGCGAGAACATTGTCGCGCTGTGCGATGTGGATTCTGGTTCGGAGGCTTACCAGGCTCAGACAAAGAAATATCCGAGCGCGAAGTTCTACAAGGATTTCCGCCAGATGCTCGACCAGATGGGCAGTCAGATTGATGCGGTTACGGTTTCGACTCCGGATCATATGCACGCAATTGTGGCGTCGGCGGCAATGAAAAGGAACAAGGCGGTGTTTTGTCAGAAACCGCTGACGCAGACGATCTACGAGGCGCGCTATTTGCGGAAAATGGCCCACGAACGAAAGCTCGTTACGCAAATGGGCAATCAGGGTAGCGCAGCAGATGGCTTGCGCCGCGGGGTCGAGACGATACAAGGCGGACTCATCGGACAAGTGCATGGAGTTCATGTCTGGACGAACCGTCCGGTCTGGCCGCAGGCTATGGATCGTCCGCTCGGAGAAGATCCGACTCCTGCGACATTAGATTGGGATGTCTGGATCGGACCGGCCTCGATGCGGCCGTATGTCGGCAGCCGCAATCCAGACGATCGAGATGGAGTCTACGAGCCGTTTAATTGGCGCGGCTGGCAGGATTTCGGCTGCGGCGCGCTGGGAGACATGGCGTGTCACACGGTGAACATGCCCTTTCGCGCCCTGGATCTCGATTACCCAACCGAAGTTGAAGCGATGTCTTTCGGCCGTATGAACAAGGAATCGTATCCCATCGGTTCCAAGATTCGCTTTGCCTTTCCCAAACGCAAAGGACACATCCCGCTCGAGCATCCGCACCTTTTCCATCATTCCAGAAAGATCGAGCACGATGCGGTGACCCTGTGGTGGTATGACGGCGGACAGCCCGACCCCGCAGCCCGCGGCGGCCACGATCTGAGCAACAAGCCGCCCGTGGAACTGACTGCCGACATCATCGCACTGCTTGGCGAGGTTCCCGATAGCGGTTGTCTGCTGATTGGCGACGGAGGCACGGTTTTCTCACCGGACGATTACGGAACGAGTTTCTTTGTGAAGCTGAAGAGTGATCCGAAATTTGTGCACTACACCAAGCACCCGGCGATGGCGCAATATCCCGAGCGTATTCCGCGCAATCACTACGGCAAAAAGGGCGCAGGTGGTAACGTCTTTGCCCATGCGCAAGAATGGCTGGCGGCCATCAAAGAAAACAACCCGGAGATGTGCTACTCGCGTTTTGACATTGCCGCACGTCTCACGGAGATCATGCTGCTGGGGTGCGTGTCGTTGCGGGCGGGCCAGAAAATCGAGTGGGATGGACCGAAGATGGTCGCGAAAAACTGCCCTCAGGCTGCACCGTTCATACGGCGGCAAGACCGTTCCGGCTGGGCACTTTCCTGATGTAGATCCGGGACGATCCCGGCCTGCGAGTCCGCGCCTGTTAGCCAGGCCTATTTTGGCGCAGTTGCACTGAAGAGGCCATCATCGGACGATTGAAAAGCCGCAAGCCAGAGAGTCGATAGCCAATCGGCCCGAACCCAATCACTCATTTTCAAGTTGATAATGAAGAATTTGCAAGCCCTAGGCGACCTCGCGTGGCTGCTCCGCACCTTGCAGGAAGTTCTGCTGTGAGATAATTTGCGGCCTACCCCAACCGTCTCGCACAGGATTTGTCACTCTCTGCGGAGTCACTCTGCTAGAGATACAAACGACCTTGGACGGGGTGGAATACTGCATATAATCCTCTGCAATTGAGATGCTGCAGGCCCAGCAGTCGTTGTATTGGCAGATATCGTCTCCGGTGCGCCACACCAACTGAGACTTAACCGTATCTGACGATTCAGTTGGCCGCGAATCTTCCTGATGATTGCCGGACGGGCGTGCGATTACCACTCCCAGGCAAGGGATTCTCTGCGTGCACCAGGTGATGCCGGTCAGGCCGGGAACGTCGACGCTTTGCTACCCGAAACGCATTCCGGTGATCGCGCTTCGAATGACTTACTCGGTTCGAAGTGCCCTCATCGGTTCGATGGACGCAGCACGACGCGCTGGCACAAAACAGGCCGCCAGGGCCACCAGCATGAGCAGGACACAGACGGCAGCGATGACGACGGGATCTGTTGGGCTCACGTGAAACAACAATTGCCCCATCAGTCGCGTCAATCCAATGGCGCTTACCACTCCAATCGCCATGCCGGCCGCTGCCAGCCGTGCACCTCCTTTGAAAACCAGCAGTAGCACATCGCTCCGTCTCGCCCCGAGTGCCATGCGGATGCCGACCTCCTGCGTGCGCTGCGACACCAGGTACGCCATCACTCCGTAAATGCCCACGCAGGCCAGCAAAAGTGCGAGCGCGGCAAACCCTCCCAGCAGGATCATGGCAAACCGGCGCGACGCCATCGAATCGGTAACAATCTGGTCCATGGTCTGCTCGCCGAACAACTCCTGCTCATTGCTCATGTGGCGCACGGTGTTGCGTAGCCCGCCGATCACGGGCGCCAGGTTGTCGTCGTAGCGCACCAGGAAGTTGCTTCCCGAGCGCATGCCAAGAAGAAAGTCATCGGAGGCCTGCATGCAAGCGAGATAGTATTGCGCGCGCAACTGCTGCGTGTCGTCCGAGTCCAGCCCCCATTGCTTCACGTGCCCCACGACGCCGACGATCTCGGCCGCCTTGCCGCCGAAATTGTCCAGGTCAATTCGCTTCCCGACGGGGTCCTGGCCAGGAAAGTATTTGTTAGCGAACACCTCGTCGACCACAACCACAAGCGGCGCGTGCTCGTCATCCTGCCGCGACAAGAAGCGCCCGCGCTTCATCGGAATCTTCATGACGCGCTGATAATCGGGATCGACGATGTAATCAATCACCCAGCTCATGTCGTTGTTGGTCCGCGGCTTTGCCTGGCCGTCGATCCAGAACCACTGATCGTCTTCCCCAGCCATGGGAACCGCGCCCCAAGTTTGCGATACTGCCGTTACCCCCGGCACTTCAGCCAGCGCCTCATTCAGGGCCAGGTGTTTTGCGCGGATCATCTGCGGAGTGGCGTTGGCCATCGCCGGAGGCATCGAAATGCTGAACATCTCCACGTTGTGCGCGTTGAATCCAGGATCCACGTCCCACAGGTGTGCCAGGCTGCGCACCATCAGGCCGGCTCCGGTCAGCAGCACCAACGCCACAGCCACTTCGACAACCACAAATACGCTCAGCGTGCGCTGATTGGCGCCGATGGCGCCGCGGCCTCCTTCCTTGAGCGCCGTTTGCGGATTCTCTTTCGCGACCCTCCATGCCGGGGCCAGCCCGAAAAGAATCCCGGTCACCACAGAAATCAGGGAGGTGAACGCGAGCACCCTGAAGTCGAGCCCAATCTCTTCGGCGCGCGGAAGCGCCGCCGGAAGCGCATGCAGTGCCGCCTTCAACCCAAATGCGGTCGCCAGCAGGCCGACGGCTCCGGCCGCAATCCCCAGCAGCAGGCTTTCCGTAAGCAGTTGTCGAATCACGCGGCCGCGGCTTGCGCCCAGCGCCGCCCGGACCGCAAATTCACGGCCGCGTCCTGAAGCACGCGCCAGCATCAGGCTGGCAACATTCACGCAGGCAATCAGCAGGACAAACCCCACGGCGCCGAGCAGAATCAGCAGAAAGCCCCGCGTGCTGCCCACGATCTGTTCCTTCATCGAAACCATGCTGGCTCCGATGCCGCGATCGTCATCTGGAAACGCTGCCGCCAGATTTCCGGTTACGCGTTCCATGTCCGCGCGTGCCTGTTCGATGGTGACCCCGGGCTTGAGCCGCCCAATGCCGTGAAACCCGAGCCCTGCCCCGCGAAGCATCAAAATGGAATTGCCCCATTGGGAAATCGGCGCGTACAGGTCGGAAACCTGAAAATTCGATACCTGCAACTTGAGCGATGCGGGAATCACACCCACGATGGAAAAGTTCTTTCCGTCCAGGGTGATCGTCTGCCCTAGCACATGTGGAGACCTGTCGAACCGGTTCCGCCACAGGTCCTCGCTGATCATCGCCACCGGCGAAGCGCCCAGCGTCTCGTCGGCCGGCATGAATTCCCGCCCCAGAACCGGCCTCACGCCGAGCACGGCGAAATAGCCGTCGGAGAGAAACTCGGCGCTCAACTGCGCCGCGTCGCCGCGGCCCGTCATGCTGAACCCATAACTCCGCGCTAGTCCCATCGCCGCGAATGTGTGGTTGTCCTTGCGCCAGTCCAGAAAATTGGGATACGAGATGGAGCCGTTGGCGAAGTTCGGCTTGCTCTCGTGCAGCGCCACAAGTTGTTCGGGATGCGGGAACGGAAGCGGGTTCAGCAGCACCCCGTTCACCACCGAAAAAATCACCGTGTTGATGCCGATGCCCAGCGCCAGCGTAATGACTGCGGTGAGTGTGAAGCCCGGCGACTTTCGAAGCTGGCGAAAACCGTAGCGGAGGTCATCGCGTAGCTCATCGAAGAGGCGGAGGCCAATGGCGTTGCGGTAGATTTCATTTTGGGCAAAAGGCCGCCCGAGATCGATCCGGGCCTTTCGGCAGGCTTCTTCTGCCGAGAGCCCCCCTCGAATTAGATCTTCCTGGTAAGCATCGAGGGTAGAACGAAACTCGTCTTCAACGTCGATCGCGGTACGCGGTGCGATGGAGCGCCACAATCTGTGAATCGCGGTCAAGAGACTCATATCTCGTCTTCCTTCTTGTTCAG
>Ga0335072_10004140_pt1 | contig 21663 bp, 10 predicted proteins | sample Lox_Sample_21_FD_206725 | JGI IMG/M metagenome (GOLD analysis project Ga0335072, IMG submission 206725) | Soil microbial communities from Loxahatchee National Wildlife Refuge, Florida, United States - Lox_Sample_2.1 | ecosystem: Environmental > Terrestrial > Soil > Wetlands | place: USA...
GGTTCCGTCCGGCACGTCAATCACCTGCTCCGTCGGGCGCGTCACTTCATAGAACGGCAGCAGCTGCGGCCCATTCGCCCTTTGCCCGTCGATGTACAGCTCGTAGGTGCCGTTTCCGCCCGCAAGCAGCAGCTGCAGATGCGGATGCCCCGTTGCCAGCTTCACGTATAGCCGGAACCAGTGCCATCCCGGCTGCGCCTCGCCCATATCGTCCAGATCTACGGTTTGCCACTGAGTGTCGTCGAAGTTGGGCTGGGCCCACCCGAGGTTGTCCCCGTCGTGCTCCCTCCACCCGTGACCGATATCCACCGTCCCCGAATGCCAGTGGGAGGCATCCACCTGCGCCGGCGCGGCGCACGCGGCGAACAGCAGCATCAGCAGCATGTACAGAAGGTCGCGCGGAATTTTACGCATAGACCAGCTTAATTCCCGCGGACCCATGGAGTCAGCGCCATCGATTCGTCCTGGTGCCCGTATGCGCAGGATGGCGCCGGCTACGGCTGCTCGACCGGTCCGGGTTCTGAGCGGCCCAGGGTATCGTAGAGCGGCTGCGCGGGCGCGATCCCCGGGCCCTGCTGCGCGACGGAAACAGCGAGAATCCGAACCTTGTCGTTCTGCGGAAGCGTCAGCGTTCTGGCGCCCCGCGGCAGGTCGAGCGAATAGCCGAACAGGTACGAGTACGAATAGGCGACGTTCTTCCCCGCCGCGTCGTGATGGTGCGAGCAATACCAGGCCAGATCGGCGCGCTTGATGTATCCTGGGCGGATTCCGACCATCTCGGCATAGGGGTCCTGCTCGGTGCGGGGTGGGCGGCCCATGCGTCCCGGCTCGGTAACGTCCTTCGCGACCCACTGCCGATCGTCCCACTGCCCGATGAATCCTCCCCAGTCCTCGATCGTCACAGGAACATCGTGGTCGCCGACGCGGAAGGTCGCGTCCTGATCGCCATCGATGGAGGCAGCCAGCACGTACACGCGGTTGTAATCCCCGGCGGGCAGCGCGATGGTCTGCCCGTTGGCCACTACGGCATCGAGCTCGCCGGTCTTCGCCGGGGCAAGCCGGAAATCGGCGCCGTCAAAGCGAATGCTCGCGGGCAGCATCTCCGCGGGCAGTGCGTTGCCCTGCCCGTCGAATCCGCCGGTGACCGACGCGCCGGTATTGCTGGCCGCGGCCAGATCGTAGTGGAGCGCGACGGGCTGCGAGCGCACTGGGGCAACGTGCACGGCGGCAGGCTGCAGCGTGATGGCGAAGGTCCGCGGCTGATAGGCGGTGAACGACGTGACCAGCGCGCCATCGCTCACCGTCGCGGAACCGAGCGGCTGTTCCTGCCCGTTCACTTCGCGCGCGGACTGGATGGGAGTGGCGAACGCAATCCGGACATCGGACTGCGGCTTGCCGTCGAGTTCCACCAGCCGCAACACAATCTCGTTGCTCAGCTCAGCGCGCTTCAGCGCCATAACGCGAATCCGCGGGCTGCTGATCTTCACCAGCGAGAAAGTGCGGCCCAGGCCGCCCTCGTGCTTCGTGGTTTCAAAGGCAATCAGCGGATCGTTCAGTCGCTGGCCCTGCCAGTCGGTCTGCGCGGCGCGCCAGTCGCCGGCGTGCCCCGCAATGGCGTACGTGAATTCGTGATGGCCGATGTCCTGGGTCCCCTGATCGGGATAGCCGCCGCTCACTCCGGGGGTTCGAATGAGCGTGAGGCGGATGGTGCTGTCGTTCGGCTTGTCCGATCCGTTCTTGCAGTCAGTCAGAATCGTGGCGCCGAAGGTGCCCGTGGCGTCGGTCAGATCGATCCACTGATGCCCGAGCACTTCAAACTTCTTCGGATGGTCGTTGGGCCGCTGGATGGTTCCGATGCCGAGGTTGTAGGTGGCCATCTGGTTCGCGGCGGTCAGCGGAAAGACGGCCTTCAGGTTCGACTCACGCGTCTTCCAGTCAATGGCATTGGCGATCTCGACGCGTTTGCCCGCGTCGCCGGCCGAGAGCATGATCGTCTCGACGAAATGCGACCCGTCGGTGTCGCGGGTCACTTCAACGGCCACGCGCGCCGGGCCGTTTTCGACCACGCGGATGGTCGCCGGTCCGTGAACGTATTCCTTTGGCGGCGCTTCCTCCTGATCCCAGTCCATGTTCCACGCGGGCCACTGATCGGGATTGTCGTAAGAGATCGCCAGACGCATCGGATGAGCCAGCAGTTCCCTGTTCAGTTGCTTGTCGAAGATCCCGGCGATGTCGCCGTCGCTGTTCAGCGTGACCCGGTAGTACTGGTTCTCGAGCGAGTGATCGGAGACGTGCAGCCCGGTGTCTTCCGCGGCCTTCGCTGCACCGTCGCGCACGCTGTAGACCGCGTAGCCGACCGAGGGAACCCGGGCGACGAACAGCACCTTGCCGTCCTGCATCTGCGCCGGAACCTCGCGGCCATCCGGGCCGGTGACGGACACCGCGCTCGGCGCCGCGCCCGCGAAGTTCACCTTAGCTTCCACCACATCTTCGCGCGGAATGTTCAGCGGATTGAAAACCACCACCGGGATGCCATCGGTCGCGGTGTTGAGCGCTGCGGAAACCGATTCCGTCGCGCCTTTCAGCACTTCGGCAAACTGGTTCATCGCGATCACGTCATCGTTCCATGCGAATTCGTAAGCGCGAGGCGTGGCCGTGCCGGCGGCGAGATCGTGGAATTGCCCGCCCATCACCAGCATCCACGCGTCGTTCATCCGATCGATGGGATAAATGCGTCCGCCCAGCCACGACGCCGCCACCGATGCCTTCTCAGCCGCATCGGCCAGCACCTCTTCCCTGCGGAGCCAGCGCTTTTGATACGCCTCGGAGGTCAGCGAGCCCGCGGAGTGATTCGTCAGCTCCATCTCACCCGTGTATTGCGGCAGGTGGGCAGCCTCCGCGGGCGTGATGTCCAGGAACATCTGATCCGCGTTGGACGAGATCACATGCACCGGCCCGTCTCCCACGCTGACCATGGGCCACGCGGGGTGAGATTCACCGCGAAACGAGATGTAATTCTCCGGCGGTATGCTGGCCTGGCTGTGCGTGAGGATCGCCTCCAGACGCTTTACCGAGTCCTCGCTGGGCGCTCCGCCCACATCGCCGGTGCCGTAGTAGTGGTAGTCGGTAAAGACGCCGGTGACCTTGCCGTTGTTTTCAACCCGCGCCGCCCAGTCGTGCTGGAAGCGGTCCAGTTCCTCGTCCTGCGCCACTTTGGTCAGGTCGTCGACCTCATTCCTCAGCGCGATGAATTGCTGGATGTCCTCCGGGCTGGGACGCTGTCCGCTGGCTTCTCCCTGGCGGAATGTCTGCATCAGCGCGTCGAGCTTTGCCTGCGCGGCGGCGAGCGTGGGGTTAGGGGTCGCAGGCGGCAGCGGCTTGCTCAAATCGGTCGTGATGTTGCTGCCGTAGCTGCCCGGATTCAGCGCGGCCAGCACACTCTCGCCGTCGGTTCCCACCCATACCCCAACATTGAACGGCGTTCCCTCCGGCGTCTTCTCCAGCGACTCCGGCCCACCGCCGTCGGCGGACGATCCCCAGGTCAGCTTCTGCGTGGAGAAACCGCGCACGCCCGCATGCGCGAGGATCGAGGGCAGATCGGCCGGAAACCCGAAGCAGTCGGGCAGCATGTACTCGGCGCTGGCTTTGCCGAACTCCCTGCGGAACCAGTCGTTGCCGTAAAGCACCTGGCGGATGATGGACTCCGCGCTGGGCGCATTCACGTCGCCTTCTTCCACCGACGATCCCGCCGGATACCAGCGCCCCTCCGCCACGTAGCGCTTCAGCGTCGCAAAATCCTCGGGGTAATACTCCTTCATGAAGCGGTAGCGGTTCGCGCCTGTGAAGTTGAAGATGTAATGGGGGTATTTCTCGAACAGCGCGAAATTCTCATGCATGGTGTTGGGGAGATACTCGTCGATGACCTGCGGGTACTCCCAGCGCCACTCCGTGTCGAGGTGCGCGTAACCGACCACATAGAGGGTCGGCTGTTTCTCGAGATCCGGCGCTTGCGCCGACTGCGCAAAGGCCGCGGCGGCAACGAGGAGTGAACCCGCGGCGGCAAGCAGAGCAGGAACGCGACGATTCAGCATGAGCGGCTCCAACAGGTACGGTTGAGATCTGAATCGACGGATGCCGTCATCGCGCAGGGATGACGCGGCACAGGTACCTCTGGCTATTCTCATGGCCGCGGCAGTGCGGCGGTCTCCGGGTGCGAGCCATTCCCTTCTCCGGGCGACGAGCCATCAGGCTTTGCTGGAGCGTCGTTCCGCCTTGAAAAGAGCCCATGGTAGCGATTCCACACTGGCGCCTCAGCCTAAGCTTCGGGCTTTGCCTTTGTCAATCCTGGGCGTGCGCCTCAGCACTGGACGCGGGGGGCCGGGTTATCTCGATGCTTCGAGGCGAGATAGACGGCGGGAACGGGAAGACTTCCACAAGCTGGCTTGACAGCGAAGGAAAGAGAGGCGTACGTTCGCCGCCAGCATGGAATCGTTACCACGCCTTTGATCGCAGACGATTCCTCCGTGGCCGGCCGCTGCCAGGATCCGATCCGAAGCGAGAGGTGCGCCGTCACGGTACGCAATTGAACGATTGCTGTTCCCTTCTCCGCAGATCTGCCGCGTCGTTGCCGTTGGCTGTGTTCGGGACCGTACGGTAGTCGGGGCTACGCTCGATCTCTTCCGCAAAAGGACGATACCCATGACCCACTCCAGCAGCGCTTTCTCCAAGTGGCTGACGCTCGTGGCAGCCTTCGCAGCAACGTCCATGCTTCCCGCTTCGTTCGCGCAGGCTCCGCAGCGCCTGCTCACGCGCCACACGCGCGACGTGGTGACGAGCGGCCGCGCTCAGCAGGTGGGGCAGCTGCCGTCCAATCAGGTTCTCAAGCTGGCCATCATGTTGCCGCTGCGCAATCAGGCGGCGCTGACCCAGTTGCTCAGCGACCTGCATAACCCTCAGAGCCCCTCCTACCTGCGATACCTTTCGGTGCAGCAGTTCACCGACCAGTTCGGACCTACGCAGGCGGATGTCGATACGGTCGTTCGCTTCGCGCAGGCGAACGGCATGACCGTGACGAGGACGACGGCCAACCGGATGGTCGTGGATGTGAAGGCCTCGGTGGCCAGCATCGAGAAGGCCTTCCACGTGAACATGGGCGTGTATCAGGATCCGTATCAGAATCGCACCTTCTACGCCATCGACCGGGAACCGACCGCCGCTGCCGGCGTGCAGCTCTGGCATATCGCGGGCCTCGACGACTACTCACCGCCGCGTCCGCTGCTTCGCTTCGCCCCGAAGGGCGCGGTGCGCACCGATCAGACCGGCTCCGGTCCTGACGGACAGTACCTGGGCAGCGACATGCGCGCCGCCTACTACGGGGGCACGACTCTCACCGGCGCCGGTCAGGTGATCGGCCTGTTTGGGCTGAACTTCAATCTGAGCGACGTGGAAGCGTATTTCAGCTCGATCGGCCAGCCGTTCAATCCGAGCGTCGTGGTGACCGATTCGATCGACGGCTACGACACCTCCTGCGGCTCCTGCAACGACGGCGAGCCCATCGCCGACATCGTGCAGTCGTACTCAATGGCTCCGGGAGTGGAGGCGGTCATCGAGTATGAGGCTTCGAACGATGTGGACACCTTTACGCAGATGGCCACCGACGACATCGCGAAGCAACTGAGCGCTTCGGTGGGCTGGCTGCCCGCCGACCCAACCTCCGACGAGCCGATCTTCCAGGAGTTCTCCGCCCAGGGGCAGAATCTGTTCGTAGCCAGCGGCGACAGCGGCGCGTACACGCTGCCCGCCTGTACCGGCAACAACTGCAATCCGGCGTTCTACCCGGCTGACGATCCGTACATCACTGCGGTGGGAGGAACGCACATCACCACCAGCGGTCCGGGCGGGTCGTGGGTCTCCGAAATTGCATGGGGCGGGACCAATCCCGTGCTGGCCTGCGCCAATCCCACCGGCGGCAGCAGCGGCGGCTACAGCACCAACGGCTTCTCGATCCCGACGTACCAGCAGATTCCCGGCGTGGTGAACTCCACCAACGACGGCTCGACCACGCTGCGCAACATTCCCGATGTTTCTGCCGAGGCGGATTGCGACAACTGGTGGTGCGCCGACGGCAGCTGCCAGGGCGGCATTGGCGGCACGAGTCTCTCCACGCCGCGGTGGGCCGGATTCATGGCTCTGGTGAACCAGCAGGCCGCCAGCAGCAATGCGCCTTCCGCGAGCTTTGCGAACCCGAACCTCTACATGATCGGCACGAGCTCGAGCTACGACACGAATTTTCACGACATCACCAGCGGAAGCAACAACGACGGCTACGGCGTGCAATACAACGCCGTGACCGGCTACGACCTGGTGACCGGATGGGGCAGCCCCAACGGGCAGGCGCTGATCAACAGCCTGACACCCGCGGCCGCCGCGCCGTACTTCGCACTGTCTGCCTCGCCGGCGACGCTCAGCATTCCTCCAGGATCTTCAGAAACCATGAGCACCATTCAGCTCAGCTCGGGCAACGGCTTCAGCGGCACGGTCAACCTGAGCGTGAACATTCTGGGTGCGCCTTCGGGCGTCACCGCATCGCTGAGCCCGACGTCCATCTCCGGCTCCGACACCTCGGCGCTGACCGTTTCCCTCAGCGGCTCCGGACCCGGCGGGACCTTTGTGGTGGCGGTCACCGGCCAGAGCAGCGGCGGAGTAGAGACGCAGCCGGCGTATCTCACCCTGGCGCTGCCCAGCTTCTCTCTTTCGGCTTCTCCCAGCGCCATGTACCTCAACCAGAACTCGTCCGCTACGTCCACGCTGAGCGTGGTGGCGCAGAACGGCTTTAACGGCAAGGTCAGCTTCTCGACGATTCAGGGCCTGCCCAGCGGCGTCGCCGCCTCTGTGAATCCTGCTGAAACCGACAGCACCAGTACCCTGCAGCTGACGGCGCGCAGCACCACGCCGACCGGGGCCGCGGTGCCGCTCACCTTCAACGCAACCTCAGGAGACATTGTGCAGAGCGCATCGTCGGTCACGGTTGCAGTGAGCGCGGCGACGGGCGTGGGCGGAACCGGATGGCCGGTGAACCTCGCCTCCGCCTACAACCTCTATGCGATCTACACCGATGGCAGCACCATCACGACCAGCGGCCTGGACGGCGGGGGGAACGCCTATTCCGCCAATCTGCTGACGCCGCACCGGGTCCTGAACGATGTGCAGTTCAACTTCGGGCCGGCCAATCGCCTCGACGGGATCAGCGGCGCGGGACAGACGATCGCACTGCCGCCGGGCGAGTACGCAACGCTGCAACTGCTGGGCACCGGGTTTGACGGCAATCAGTCCGCGCAGACCGTCACCGTGACCTACACCGACGGCACAACCTCGACCTTCACGCAGAGCTTCAGCGACTGGTTCTCCCCCACGTACAACAACAACGAAAGCTTCGCAGTCGTGATGCCGTACCGGAACCTCGCCGATGGCACCAAAGACAACCGCCCCTTCAACCTCTACGCGTACATTCTGGCGCTGGACAGCCGCAAAGCGGTGAAGAGCATGACCCTCCCGAACGATCCGAACGTCGTTGTGCTGGCAGCGACGCTGACCCGGCAGAACCTTCAGGCTCCGGTGAGCCTGTCGCGGCTGTTCAACACCGGTGGGATCTTCGACAACGGAGTCACCTTCTCCGCGACCGGCGGTCTGGACGGCGGCGGCGATGGCTGCACGCTGCCCAACGGATGCGCGGACGCGTATTCAGCGCAGCAGCTTGGACTTCCCGCCGGACCCCTCCCGCGCCTGATCTCCAAAGGCACGCTCTTCGGCTTCGGTCCCGTTAACGCGGCGGACTGCACGACGAACTGCATTCCGGATGCGATCTCGCTGCCGGGCGCTCCGGGAGCGACGCTGCGCCTGCCCTTTTACGAGCAGGGGCCGTACACCACGATGACGCTGCTGGGCACCGGCGTTCAGGGCAGTCACACCGCAACCGTGACGGTGAACTACGTGTGGGGCCCGAGCGACACCTTTAACCAGACCTTCAGCGACTGGTGCGGCTTCGGCGCCAACGCGAATGAGAGCATCGCTGTGAACGGCATCAACCGCATCAACAGCGACGGCACGCTCAACGGAGCAACCTGCAACCTGTATTCGTATACGTATGCGCTCGATCCTCGCCGGCCAGTGCGCAGCGTGACGATGACCAACACCGACCAGACCAGCTTCTCGTATGTCCTGTCGGTTACCTTCCAGACAGCCGGCTCGCAATTTGGGCCGATTGCAGTCAATCCGTGGCACGGCATGATCGGAAGACCAGCAGAGTAGCTTTTCTGTTGGCCGGTCAGTCGATTCCGCAGCCGGCATCTCGTGCTGCGAATCGCCTCACAAAGTTCGGGCGCCGTTCTCATGAGCGGCGCCCGTTCTTCAGGACCCGGCTGGTTTGCCGGGTTGGACCTTAGTTGACTACCGGTCCGAAGTTGCATCCGGCCGGCGCGTTCAGCGTGGTCGCATTGCCCACCAGGAAGGCGTCCGGCGCAATCGCTCCGCCGTCGGTGAGCTGCTTCTGCCCGAACAGCACTCCGCCGAAAGGTGTAGCCGAACTGATGGCAGCCAGATCGCCGAGGTTGTCGAACGCGATGCCGTTCGGCGCGCTCAGCGTGGAGTTGCCTCCCACCGTGGCCGGGCTCAGGGTCACAGCAGGAACCGGGGATCCGGTGCTGTTGATTTCCGTTGGCCGGAACTCGACTACGGTGTTCGGTGGGTTCGCGTTGCTCGACCACAGATCGCCGTTGGCATCGAAGACCAGAGCCCACGGAGCCTGAATCGAACCGTTGCCGTCGTCGCTGAGCGTGACATCCGGCGCCAGCGTGATTGTCGCGCTGCTGGTGGGCAGATGATTGGCGGCGAATCCGAAGATCGTCGTCGTTCCATTGTTGGCCACGAACAGGTCTCCGGAGGCGTCGAAGACAATGCCCAGCGGTCCGGTGAACGCCGGGTCCGAGTTGATGGTGACGTTGGGCACAGCGTTCGCGTTGCTGCCGGCAAGCTGCGTCGGCGTGAACACAAACACTGCATTGCTTCCGTTGTCACTTACCCACAGGTTGCCCTTCGCGTCAAAGACGGCCTGCTGCGGGAAGGTGAACTGCGCGGAATTGATAGTGGCGTGCGGGTTCGGATTGTTGGTGGTGCCGAGTGCGGCAAGCTGCGCAGGAGTGAACTCATACAGCGCGGGCTTGACCGTTCCGCCCGTCGAGACCGTGCCGCCGTCGATGACCCAGAGGTCGCCGGCCGCGTCGAAGACTACGCCCTGCGGAGCCCCGAAGGCTCCGCTGTTGTTCGCGAGGTGCGGCACCATATTGGCGGAGTTTGCCGACAATTGCGACGGCAGGTATTCCACCACGTTGGCGCCATTGGCCACCCACAGAGCCTTATCGATGACCTGCGGGGTGGTTTGCGTCATTTTGGTGGACATGGAAGCGTTGCCACACCCGGTTACGGCTGCGAGCGCGATTGCGGAGAGCGGCAGAATCAGGCCGAGGACTACAGACTTGTTCCGTCCGCCTCTTATATTGGTTGCTGTCGAGGTGTTCATCTCTTCCTCACGATGGGTAGATTTGGCCGTTATTCGGCCGCCCACTGATGGAAGCGACGTCGAATTACCGATTCCCTCATGGATTCCGGTTTTTTTCTGCCGGATCGAACCGGCCCTGAGCGGAGATTGACAACCATGGCCAGCCGCAGTGAAGCACCCGGAGCGAGAGGACCGAACCTTTGCAGCAACAGCATGAGGCGCAGTCGAGCATGAATGGAGGACGGAGCAAAGTTCGATCGACGGTACGATATTGGCTCGGGACGGCTATGGAGAAACGGTTGCGCGGGCGGACCACGAACCTGATCCTTACGCTTCTCTGCCTCGTCAGCCTCACCGTGCATCTGCGATCGCAGAACCCCCAGGCAGCGCGGGTGAATCTGCAGGTCATCGCGGTGCAGACAGCGCAAGAGGCGCAGTCGGTTCTGGCACGGCTGAAGAGCGGCGAGGATTTTGCGGCTGTGGCGCGGGAGGCTTCGATCGATCCCCACGCCGCCGATGGCGGATATGTAAATGACGTGGATCCCGCGACCTTGCTGCCGCCGCTCCGGGAAGCGCTGGCGGCGATGAAGCCGGGCGAGGTCAGCGCGCCGATCCAGGTGGCGCGTGGATTCGTGATCCTCAAGCTGCTGTCGATGAGCGCCGCACTACAGTCCGCGGGGCCTGGTCAGGGGATGGGCCCAGGTCGAAGCGTCGCAGGTTCGGGGCAGGGCGCGATTCAGTATCCGGCCGATGTTGCCGGACAACTGCTCGCGGACATGCTCTTCGACAAATATCCCAAGCCGCAGGGGTGGGAGCAGAATCTCGAGGAGGTCTGCGCCATTCGCAAAGCGTCGCTGGCGGATGGAGTCGCCGGGCTGGAACGGAGGCTGGCCTCGCCCGAGGAAGCGCAGAAGACTCCCGTGAATCAGATCCAGGATCACTACGCGCTGGCGCAGCTGGAGGCTTACAAGGGCAACATGGATCGCGCCGTGCCGGAATTTGAAGCGGCCTGGAAACTGGCGGTCGCGGATGTGCCCGCGGGTGTGCCGCAGCTGACGGAGGTACTCGGCGTTGCCTATCTGCACAAGTCGCGCATGGAGAATGGCATCTTCACGGCTCCGGGAGACCGATGCATCTTTCCGCCGCAAGGCAGCGCCTGCTTTGCGCACACCGAAGACTCGCAGCAAGCCATCGCGTATCTGACAAGGTATCTGCAGCTGAAACCGGAACCGCACGACAGCGTGCAGGTGAAATGGCTGCTGAATCTCGCCTACATGACGCTGGGCGAGTATCCGTCGGGCGTTCCCGCCGAGTACAGGATCCCTCCATCCGTCTTTCAGTCCGGCGAGAGCGTTGGCCGCTTCGAAGACGTTGCGCCCGCGGCCGGGCTCAGCTTTGTCTCGATGGCCGGCGGCGTGGCCGTGGACGACTTCGAGAACAACGGGCTGCTCGACGTGGTGGTGTCGAGCTACGATGTCTGCCAGCCGCTGCGATACTTCCACAACAACGGAGACGGCACCTTCACCGATCGCACCGCGCAGGCGGGGCTCTCCGGCGAACTCGGCGGACTGAACATCATCCAGGCGGATTACAACAACGACGGGTGCATGGACCTGCTGGTGCTGCGCGGCGCGTGGGAGTTTCCGGAGCGCAAATCGTTGTTGCGCAACAACTGCAATGGAACGTTCACCGATGTGACAGCGCAGGCGGGTCTGGCGGAGCCGGCCACGCGCACGCAGACCGCGGTCTGGGCCGACATCAACAACGATGGGCTGCTGGATCTCTTCGTAGGCAACGAGAATGGGCCGAGCCAGTTATTTCTGAACAAGGGCGACGGCACCTTTCAGGACATTTCTCATTCTTCGGGAGTGGACCGGATCGCCTTCACCAAAGGAGTGACCGCGGGCGACTACGACAACGACGGCTACGTGGATTTCTACGTTTCGAATCTCTACGGCGGCAATTTTCTCTACCACAACAATCACGACAACACGTTCACCGAGGTCGCAGAGAAAGCAGGCGTGCATCAGCCTGACGGACAAAGCTTCGCGACATGGTTTTTCGACTACGACAACGACGGCTGGCCGGATCTTTTCGTAACCGGCTACTACTTCTCGGTTGATCAGACCATCCGCAACTATCTCGGGCTGCCGACCAGCGCCGGGACCATGAAACTCTATCGCAATCTCGGCAACGGCACATTCGAGGACGTGACCGCGCAAGCCAGGCTGAAGCGGATCAACACGCCCATGGGCGCCAATTTCGGCGATCTCTTCAACGACGGATATCCGGATATCTATCTGGCTACGGGAGGCCCGGAGTACGGCGCGCTGGCTCCCAAGATGCTGCTGCGCAACCACGACGGGAAATACTTTACGGATGTCACCGCATCGTCGGGTACCGGAGATCTGGACAAGGGGCATGGCGTGGCATTTGCCGATCTGGGCAACAATGGCCACGAGGACCTGCTGGTCTCCATCGGAGGCGCGACGCCCGGCGACGCGCATGCGTTTCGCGTCTTCGAAAATCCCGGCAACGGCAACGACTGGATCACGGTGAAGCTGGTTGGCGTGAAGTCGAACCGTGCAGGCATCGGAGCAAGGATCGAGGTGACGGTGGAGAATGCCGGCCACGGCACGCGCCCGATCTATCGCACGGTGGGCAGCGGCGGCTCCTTTGGCGCGAACCCGATCGAGCAGCACATCGGCCTGGGCAGCAAGGCAAAGATTGTGAGCCTCGAGGTGTGGTGGCCGGCCAGCAACACCCGGCAGCGCTTCACACGGGTGGGCGTCAACCAGTTCATCGAGGTCAGGGAGTTTGCGAAGGATTACGTTCGGCTGAAGCGGAAATCCTTCGCGCTGGGAAACTCCGAAGCAACGTTGAGACAGGCGCCATCAGCCCTGCGCTGAGGATGGCAGTTCCTGGCGCGAGCGCGGTTCTCCCGGCAAGGGCTCATCGCGCAGCCTGGGTGAACAGCCGCAGGACCGGCGCGGCACCAGCCTGGTTTCCAGCTTGATCTGGCGCGCCTGCTCGGGCTTGGCGGCGCGCGCCGATTCGCTCGATTCGAGCAACTGATCGAAGAGGGCTTCGGCTGCCAGCCGCGCGATTTCCTCGATGGGTTGCTCGACCACGCTGATCGAAGGACGGAGGGTTGCAGCCAGCTCGAAATCGTCGTAACCCAGCAGAGCGACCGAGTCGGGAATCGGCACCTTAAATTTCTGCAGCGCTTCAAACGCGTAAATGGTCGTGCTGTTCTTCAGCGTGAAGATGGCGTCCGGAGGATTGGCCGCCGACAGAGACGCCTCAATCGCGTACTCGGCGGATTTGTAATCCCTGACCGAGGTGTCCAGCATAGCCTCGAGGCCGGCAGCCGCAATGGAGCTCTCATAGCCGAGGATGCGCTCGCGGATGGTGTACAGTGTGCTCTCGCCGGTGAGGCAGAGGATGCGCCGGTAACCGTGCTCCAGCAGGTGCTGCGTGGCCATGTTCGCCCCGCGAAAGTTGTTTGCCACCACAGAGGGGATCAGCGAATGAGCTACAGGGCGATCGATGGCCACAACCGGGACCGAAAGCGTCTCGAGAGTCTGGCGCAGCAGCTGATTTTGCGAATTGGCCGGCGCGATAATCAGGCCGTCGGCGCGCTGCCGCATCAGCAGATTCACATTTTCGATCTCGCCGCGCGGATCGTTCTGCGTGGTCACGACGATCAGAAGCGAGTCGTTGGCGCGGGCGACTGCCTGGATCGCTTCCGCGCATTCGGAAAAGAAGGGATCGGCAATGCTGGGGATGATCAGACCGATGGTCCGGGTGCGATAGCCCTTCAGGGTGCGCGCTGCCTGGTTGGGCACATAGCCCAGACTCTCGATGACGTGCCGCACCCGAGCCAGGGTTTCCGGGCTGACGCGGTGACCGCCGTTGATCACGCGCGACACGGTCGTGGTTCCCACCCCGGCCCGCCGGGCGACCTGGCTCAGCGTCGGGAGTGCCTTCTTCCGGCTCATGGTCCCTCAGACTATCAGAGGCTCAAAGCACGTTGAGCGGATGGGCTTCGGTATTCAGCACGGTCCGGGAGAGATCGATCCGGTCCGGGTTGGCCAGCAGGAGATAGAGATACTTCAGCGTCTCGGCAAAGAAGTAGCTCTCCATGTCGTCGCGCTGCTTCATTGTGACCACGCTGCTCAGCGCCGTGTGGGCAACGGGCGTGCGGCAGTATTTCACCAGCGCGTTGAAGTAGGTCATGCCCATCTGTTGATAGCGCGGATCGCGGGTGAAGTAGTAAAGGTAATAGGCCGATTCGATGATCTCCGGACGCAGCTCGTAGCCGGGGCTAAGGATTTTCATATCGGAGTAATCGAGTAACTCCGGCTCGATACCCGCGAGCGTCCACATTTTGTAGCAGGAGTCCTCGAGGCGCCGGGCGCGGTCGAGATCGCCCGAAAGCGCCAGCTCGCCGGGGAAAAATGCCGCAAGCGCGCCAAAGACGGTGCCGGTGCGGGCGCCGGTATTCATATCGGCTTCTCCATACCAGAAGCCGGTCGGCGCGTCGTCGGCGACATAGCGATTCAGAGCGCCCACGGTGGAGAGCCACATGCGCTTGCAGTCCTGGTCGCCGAAGAGCTTCCAGGCCTTCAGCAGGTACTCGTAATAAGAATCGCTGCCGCCGTTGATGTTGCTGGTTGTGCCGGTCCACGCGCCGGTGCGGACGTTGATCTCGGAGCCGAACAGGCCGATGGCCGAGCGCCGGTTGTAGAGCGCCACCACGGCCCGTTTGGCCTTGTCGTAGTAGACCGGATTATGCGCGAGGCGGCTCAGCGTGCCGAACTCCAGCAGCATCGTCCCTACTTCCGCGGGATTGGTATCCTCGCCGCGCACCGCCCCGGTTTTCAGGTTCACTTCCACCCAGGGCATACCGGTGGGCGAGTTGAAAACAGGCATCAGGCGGCGCGCCAGGTCCTCAGCCAAAGCCAGCAGGCGCTTGTCTCCGGTTAGCTCGTAGCTGCTGAGCAGGCCGCCTTCGAGGCGGATCGTGATTTCGAAATTCTTAACGTAGATGTCCTTGTCGAAGGAGAGCTGCGTGTCGATCAGACTGCGCGTTTCATCCGCCTGTTTGTCGAGCCCCATCAGGATCATGGTGTCGAGGGCATCGACGGGGGTCATCAGCAGCGAGGTTCCATACCAGTCGAAGGGCTGTTTGCTCAGCGGCCGCAGTTCGTCGTGCCCCCACGCGTACTGCCGGTAGCCGGTCCAGGCGTGGAGGAACTCGTCGCGCACGCGCTCGGCCATCACCGCGCGGCCAGGATAGGCATCCGCCGGCGTCACTGTGGTCGCCGATCCGATCGTCGAGGAGTTCCCTGCCAGGCAGGGGACGCTGAACAGAGCCAGGAGCAGGAGGTTACGTCCGAGGGTGAGGGGCCCTTGCATCGATAACTCCTCCGCATGAGGCAAGATTTTTCGAATCAGGCAATTACTCGCGCAAGAACCGGTCGCAGAGCCTGCAGGAAAACGGGAGGCTGGATCGTCTTTGTTAACAGCTCCGCCTAAGGTAGCGCTTGACAGTCAACCTTTCGACGGACTAAAGTTCAACGCTAATTGGAAACGATACCATCCCCGGTTCTGGGAAACAAATTTTAAAGATTCAGGATGACGCCGCTCCAGCGGCTCAGGGCCCCGTAGTACCGATTCGATCGACACTTCTGAGGAGGCCAGGTCTATGCGCATCAATTTTGGGGGTCGGCTCGCCCTGGCGAGCGTGATTATTGCTGGAATCGTCCTTGTCGCATCCACGCCATCGGCTCGCGCCCAGTCCCTGGGCGGCATGAACGGAGTCATCTCCGACAGCAGCGGCGCTGTCATTCCCAACGCGCAGGTGACAGCCACCAACGATGCCACCGGGGTGGTGAGCCGCGCCGTCAGCAGCTCGTCGGGCGAATACGTCATCACCGACCTGATTCCCGGTGTCTACAGCGTAAAAGTGGACGCCGGCGGCTTCAAGACTTACATCACCGACGGCGTGCACGTGGACTTCGCCGTCAAGGCGACGGTGAACGCGACGCTCTCGCCTGGCACAGCCTCCACGACGATTCAGGTGACGGCGCCGGCGATCACGCTGCAGACCTCCGATCCGGAAGAAGGAACCACCATTCAGCACGAGGTCATTGAGGAGCTGCCCGACCAGCTGGGCGGCGTGAATGGCGGCGTCGGCCCGCGCGGGCGGCAGATTGACGACTTCATCTTCCTGACTCCGGGCACCACGGGCGGCGAATTCAGCCATCAGACCGACGGCGGCGTCACCTTCGAGAGCGAGGTGCTGTTTAACGGCATTCCCGCGGTCCAGTCAGAAACCCAGGGATTCCAGTCGAACATCAACCCGCCCTTTGAGATGGTCAACCAGTTCCGCATGGTGACGTCGGTCTTCTCGGCGCAGTACGGACTGGCGCAGGGCGCGGCCAGCTATAACTTCGCGTCCGGCACCAATCAGCTGCACGGTGAGGCCTTCGAGATTAATCGCAACAACTACTTCGACGCGCGAGGTCTGGAGCAGCTCACGCCCAACGGCGTACCGCAGGACCACGAAAACAACTATGGTTTCTCGATCGGCGGCCCGCTGTGGCTGGGCAAGCTCTACAACGGGAAAGACCGGACGTTCTGGCATGAGACCACAGAGTGGTACCGCTTCAACCAGTCGCTGACCGGTGCCATGACCGTGCCCACGTCCGAGATGAAGCAGGGGGATTTTAGCCAGATTGTCAACCCAGTGACCGGCATGCCAGTGCCGATTTACGTTCCACCGGGCTTCAGCTGTAACGGACTGACACCGGGTACACCTTTCCCGGATGAGACGATTCCCTCGAACTGCATCAGCTCATTGTCGAAGACCTTCCTGAGCAACTTGCCCGACCCGACCATCCCCAACAGCAGCTCGCCTGCGCTGACCTCGAATCTGCCGCTTCAGATCACGAATGATCCGGCGCGCCAGACCAGCTGGGGGTTCACCATCGACGAAACCCTCACGCGCAAGCAGTCGATCCACTACAGCCAGTGGCGCGACATTTGGGAGCAGCCGGAATGTTGCGACAACGGCGCCTATTTCTCCGAGTCCAGCCCACTGACGGGGTTGAAGACAGAGCCCCGGCTGGGCAGCGGGTTCTTCCTGAACTACACCTATGCGATGACGCCGAACCTCGTGATGACCGCCGGCGCCGGCTGGATGGGTGAGCTGAACGACGAATACAACCTGCACCCGGGCACGACCTTCGGCGGAGTCGCGGGCGAAACAGTGCCACCGAATATCGACTTCTCCTCCGTTTCCGGTTCGTTGATGGCCAACCCGAACAGCTGGGGCATCGGACAGGGCGAGACCTCGTCGGTCAACCGCAAGCTGGGCCTGGCCTTCGTCAACAACTACCTGTATAACCACGGCCGCCATACGGTGAACTTCGGCTTCGAGATACGCAGAGCCTTCCAGGACAACGCCGGGTGCGGCGCCTGCGGCGGCAGCTTCAGCTTTAATAGCCTGACCACCAGCAACGGTGATACCAACTCGAACGACACTCTTAACGAAACCAATACGGGCAATGCCTTCGCCAGCTTCCTGCTGGGCGATGTGGATTCGGCCTATCGGCAGTTTGTGGAGGAGAACAAGCTGCGAAACTTCTATGTCGCACCTTATGTTCAGGACAACTTCAAGGCAACGCCGAAGCTCACCATCGATGCCGGGATCCGCTGGGATATCATGGTGCCCTTTACGGATGTCCACAACGATGTCGTTTTCCTGAACACGTCGTTGCCCGACCCGGGAGCGGTTACGCCTGGAGGAACGGATCTGCTGGGCGCGGCCACGCAACTGGGAACCTGCAGTCTTTGCGCCGGCTATAACCGAGCCGACCTGAAGTGGGACCAGTTCAGCCCACGAATCGGCTTCGCGTACCAGATCAATCAGAAGACCGTGGTTCGCGGCGGCTACGGCCTGGTGCACCTGAATGGCGGCGCTTTCGAGTTCGGCACGGATAAGATTTCTGCCAACTACGGAAGCGTGCTCGCCGGAACCTATTCGGTTGCGTCCAACGGGACCAATACGCCGGCTTACGGCGTCTGGGACACGAGGACCCTGCCGATTCCTCCGGCCACACCGCTGACACCGCAGCTGGGAGATGGCTTCGGGATTCTGCACGTCTTCGCGCGCAACGACGGAGGCGCCCCCTACACGCAGTCCTACACCCTGGGCGTGCAGCGCGAGCTGCCCTGGAACCTGTTCCTCTCAGTGGACTATGTGGGCAACCGCGCCATCCACCTGCCGGCGGCGCTGAACAACACCAATCAGCTCAATCCCAGCTATCTCTCACTGGGCAATGTGCTGGGCGATGCCTGGACTTCGCCGCAGGGACAGGCGGCGCTGCAGGCGGCGGGCTTCGGAATGTCGGGCGGATATTACACGCCCTACGTCAACTTCATCAACGACTGGGGTTCGGGCATCTCGCTCTCCCAGGCGCTGTTGCCTTTCCCGCAGTACGCCCCGACCGAAGACGGGAATACGCTGAACAATCTCGATCTCTCCGGTGTGGCCGAGTACAACTCGCTCCAGGTGCAGTTGCAGAAGCGCTTCACGAACGGGCTCAGCTTCCTGACGACCTACACGCTTTCCCGGCTGATGTCGAACTCCGATACCGGGTTCTCGATATTCCAGGGGACGGCTCTCAACAAGTACGACCAGAGCCGCGAATGGGCGGTCGGCTCCGACGATCAGGAGCACCTGATCGTGACCAGCGGCGTCTATGAGCTGCCGATCGGAACCGGCAAGCTCGTGGCCCGCGGGAACAATTTTGTCGACAAAGAAATCCTCGGCGGCTGGCAGCTCAGCGGCGTCCTGCAATATGATTCGGGAACTCCGTTTGGCATCGGAGCCGCCGGATCGCCGTTGCTGACTGGCGGCAACCGCGCCAACGACGTGCCGGGGCAGCCGGTTCGCCTGAATTACCACAATTACTACACCGGGGGGCTGGCCTTTAACACCAGTGGGTGGTCCAACCCCGGGCTGTACGCGGTCGGAGACGCGGCGCGCAATCAAAGCAATCTTCGCCAGCCGTTCAGCTCCAATGAAAATGTTGGGCTGGGCAAGAAGTTCGCGTTCGGAGAACGGGTGACAGGTGAGCTGCGCATGGACTACTTCAACCTGTTCAACCGGATGATCGTCTGCGGAAGCGGGAACTTCGACACCACGGTGAGCGATCCCAATTTCGGAACGTTCTACGGGCCCTGCCAGGGCAATCGACCGCGACAAGGGCAGGCGTATTTCCGGATGAGCTTCTGAGCGAGTGCGGATGGCTATGGCACGCCATCCGCAGCCATACCCGATGTACTTTGGTCCCGGCCGGATGGTACTGTGGTCCCCGTGAATCGCTCCGGCAACTTCAACTGCTGCGGCGGGTCGAAATCGTCCCGCCGTATGCTAATCTCCACGCTCCTGCTGTTGTTCGTGCTCGCCTCGGCGCCGCTGGGCGCTCAACAGGGCTCCGGCGGTGTGAGTCCTGAGGTGCAGCAACTCTACGCGGCCGCCAGGGCAGCGCAGGCGCGCGGCGACCTGGACGAGGCGATCAGGAACTATCAGGCGATGGTGAAGGCCGATCCGTCGCTCGCGCCCGCGTGGAACAATCTCGGCCTGCTCTACTACCAGCGGCACGACTACGTTCACGCCATTCCCGCTCTTCGCGAGGGGCTCCGTCTGAATCCGGAGATGAGCACCGCCGACGCGCTGCTGGGCACGTGTCTGTTCGCCACCGGCCGCTACGCCGAGGCCCGCGGTCCGCTGGAAAGCGCGCTGCGCGGCAATCCGCAGGACAGTCAGGTGGAGATGATCCTGGCGCGCACGCTGATTCATCTGGGCGACGACTCCGCGGCGGCTGTGCACCTGCGGGCGATCGCGGCGCGCGACCCGCGGAACCAGGAAGCCTGGTACCAGCTGGGCAAGATCTACCTGCGGCTCTCTCAGGATTCCTTCGCCAAAGTGGACGAGATCGATCCCAACTCCGCGCTCGCCCACATGATCGCCGGTGAAATCGATGATGGGATGAAGAACTACCCGGGCGCACTGGTGGAATTCAGCAAAGCGGTCCAGCTCGATCCGCAGCGCGCCGGCGCGGAAGAGGATCTGGGGAATGTTTATTGGGAGATGGGCAACTGGGACCCCGCGCGGCGCGCGTTTTTCGCGGCGGTTGCTTCCGATCCGGCGGACTGCACGGCCAGGTGGAAGGCAGCGAACTGCCTTCTGGAACAGCACGTCTCCGCGGACCAGGCGCTGAAGGAGCTGAACGGAGCGGTACAGCAATGCGGAGATCTGATGCAGGCGCGCGTGGATCGCGCTCGCGCCCTGATCCAGCTGGGCCGCCAGGCGGAGGCGCTGCCGGATTTGCTGGCCGCGGAAAAGGCGACGCCCGATGAGCCCTCGATCCATTTTCTGCTGGCGAACGTTTATCGCGCGCAGCATCAGACCGCCGACGCACAGAAAGAGCTGAAGATTTATGCCGATCTGCAGCAGAGCGCGAGCGCGAAAGTGGCGAAGCGGGCCGGCGAGGTCGAGGCTCTGCAGAAACCGCAGTAAGCATCCGTGCCCGCCATCGGCGCAGCACAACGATACTCAGCGATTCTTCGGTCGGCCTGATTCAGTGGCTTGCGTGACAGGGGTTGAAGCTGCCGATGCTTCGCTGGATTGAGGCGTGATCGGCTCACCGTCTACGCCGACCTCCTCCCGCGCCACCCTATAGGCAGTCACCAGATACCTGTGGACTTCCGGCGTGACTTCACCATAGCTGTTCGCCTTACCCCTGAGCAGATCGGTGACTCCGGCCCGGATTGCCTTGCTGGCACCGCGAAAGATCTCCCTGCACTGAGTGCCGCACACCAGATCGATGAGGATGCGTTCGTGATCGAAGCCGTTGATGGCCTCATTGCACGCTGCGGCCCTTTCGGCTTTCAGGACCTGCCACTCCGCCTCGCCCGCCATCAGCTCCCGCCCCTCCGGGGATGAAGCTGTCCCAAGATTCATTAGTGCCTCATCGGCACGTTCCAGCGCCTGAATTCCCTTGACCAGTGCATCCCGCTTCATCTCCCACTGACGCTGCCGATTCCAGACCTGGTCCTCTATTTTGGCTTCGATTTCTTTGGTTGCATTGGTGAGTTCCTGTGTCTGTTTTTTGAGACCTTCGAAGTCTTCCCTGGTCGCGAAGTTCTTCGCCTTTTCCTTCAGGTAGGCGCCGATGAAAGCGCCTGCTCCGGCGCAGATGACCGTGAACGCCCAGAACCACACCTGAGACAGTGTCGGTATCGGCATACGTTTTCCCCTGATGGACGCCGACTATACCACTTCATGAGCTGCGTGTTGGAACTCTGCTCAGCCCGCCACAGCCCTGACGCACGGCCGGCGATCCCCCGGCTGGAGGCATATCCGCAAAGAAAAACCCGGAGGTGTTTGCCCCCGGGTTTCATCGCCACAGATTGTAGCCGTCACTTCAGCGCCAGAAGCACCTGTTCCGGCTGCTCGAGACTGGCTTCTCGCGTCCTCGCTCTGTATTCCATCTTCGAGGTCGGCAGCTCCGCTGTGATCGCGGCGTACGGGCAAAGAACCTCATTCAGAAAGTAGTCGTCGCCATACCTGTTAAACACAAGTTCGCCATCACCTGCGCCTGCCTCGGTTCCAGCTTGAGTAGTGACGATCGTCGCGAATTTCCACTGATCCTTGTTACGAATCAGGAGGATTTTCGGACTGTCCGAGATGGCCGTGATGACGTAGGTTCCGGACGGAAGCACTGTGCTGCCCACCACGAAGTAAAAGGGAATGGTCGCCTGGACTGCAGTGTTCTGCGCCGATGCATTGCCAGCTGTGAGGAGGCTTGCGACGGCAAGGGAGGCGGTTGCGATAATCCGTTTCATGGCTGTCTCCTTTTGGGGCGCCTTGTGAGCGCGTCTCAGGACCCCTCACCCTGGAGTCCAGACTGCATCTGCTGCTCGCTCCGGACAGCCCAACGGCAGCCGGGGCCTGCAATTACCGCTGCATAGTGCACGCACGAGACCAATGACAAACAGAACTGTGCAGATTGCCAGGCTGTGATCGCAATCCC
>Ga0335072_10004142_pt1 | contig 21649 bp, 9 predicted proteins | sample Lox_Sample_21_FD_206725 | JGI IMG/M metagenome (GOLD analysis project Ga0335072, IMG submission 206725) | Soil microbial communities from Loxahatchee National Wildlife Refuge, Florida, United States - Lox_Sample_2.1 | ecosystem: Environmental > Terrestrial > Soil > Wetlands | place: USA: Florida...
GTCGCCGCCGAGCATATCCCTGCTGGGTGGCGCAATTTTCTCGGGCGGCGGTGACGGCGCGCTGGGCGGAGCCGTCGGCGGAGTCGTCACGCCTGGCGGCGCCGGCTGGGGGTTCTGCGCCCACGCGGGTACTGCCGTCAACGCGACGCCAAGGGAAAGCAATATGGCGAGACTGCGTGTCATGGTCCCTTCTCCTTCGAAAGATTGGGGACGGTCGGGGCGGACGCCAACGTGGCGCCCTCCAGGTTTCTTAACGCAGTGCAGTGCCCGGCGTTCCTTCGCCTTTGGTCTGTGAACTGGCGCCATAGGCGCCGATCACGCCTTCTACCGGATCGAAGAATCCGGCGATTGCTTGCTCCAGCCCGGCGCGCGGAACATGCGGCGCTCCGTTACTGAACGCGAGCGGATGCTCCTGCACCTCATGCAGTGCGAGAACGCGGCGAGTCGCGACCCAACGTGGCGGATCGTCGCTGTGCAGCGCGAGATGCGTGACCAAGTGCCGCAGCACCGTCTCCAGCGCGGCGAGGCGCGCCGAGAGATCCTCGGTCTCTGTCATCCAAGTCTCCATCTTGTCGGGTGTGGCGTGGACTCTAGCAGCATCGGCCAGAGGCGGCGACGGTCAATCGCCAGCGGTCGAGGCATCGTGAGACGAATTATCAAAAGAATAAGGGAAATATCTCATAATTTTCATAAGGTCTACGGTGCGTCAATGGCGGTGTCGGCTGTGTCTTCTGTCGTCCAGTCCGGCCAGCGCGCATCGCGCGCATCGATCAGGGCTGGCGTGGCTGGCCAGTCGATCGCAACGGCAGGGTCGTTCCAGCGGAGGCCGCGGACGTGGCCGGATTCGTATGGCGGGCTGATCTGGTAGAGAATGTCGGTGTCTGACTGCAATGTCAGAAAGCCATGCGCGCAGCTGGGCGGGATGAACACGGCATTCATTGCTTCGGCATCGAGCAATACCGAGATCCATTTCATGTAGCAGTGACTGTCTCGGCGCAGATCGATCACAACGTCGTAGGCCCGTCCGCGCACCGCACGCACCAGCTTCGTCTCGCCCTGTGGTTCTAGCTGCACGTGCAGGCCACGTAGTGTGCGGCTGAACGGATTGCGCGATTGGCTGATCTGGAATGGATGCGGAAGACGGATGCCGGCGGCGGTAAATTCCTCAGGGCAATAGAGCCGCGAGAATAGTCCGCGGTCGTCACGAAATGGCGTAGGTTCGATGTGAAACACGCCGGGGAGCGTGGTGGGAGAGATGTGCATCGTCGGCGTCAACGTTTCGTTCATTTCAGTCCGTGGCCGGGCACCGCGGAAAGGAAGAGAGGAAGCCGTTTGTGTCATGGCAATTGGGCCAACGCGCAATGGTCGGTCTCGTATCCAGAACCAGAGAAGCGCGACACGGCCCGCGCCAGGTTATTGCGAGGGAGTGAAGCGGCAAAGCAAACCCGGCCGTGCAGCCGCAGGAACCGCCGATGCACTTTTCCGCAGGAGATTGCTTGGTAGCTTCGCTCCTCGCAATAGCATGGGGCACATGACTTGCGCTCCTCCGATATTGGGTATTAAAGCATCCGTGCTTCCGGCATGGCGACCCAAAGTTTTGTGCCGGAAGCGCGCAATGGCTTGAGTTCGGCGGCAACTTCCTCGGCAATATTCCAGGGCAGCACCACCACGTCGTCGGGTTGGGCATCAGCCAGTTCGTCGGGCGAGACCACGGGAATATGGCTGCCCGGCAGCAGCTTGCCCTGTTTCGCCGGATTGCGGTCGGCGACACAGATCATGTCATCGGCGGTGATGCCACAGAAATTCAGGAACGTATTGCCTTTCGCTGCGGCGCCATAGCCAGCCAGGCGACGGCCCTGCGCATGTTCCGCCGCGACGAACCTGCGAAAGCCATCGCGGATGCGTGCCACTTTGGGGGAGAAGCTGTCGTACGTTTCGGGACGGTGCAGCCCCGCCGCTTTTTCCTGTGTGCGTACCGCATCCAACCCGGGACACGGCGCGTGGTGCGCGCCCAGGTGGCAAGCAAACACACGGAGCGACCCGCCATGTGTCGGCGGGCATTCTACATCGAACACGCGGAGTCCGACCTCTTCCAACACAGGTTCTACGACGAGCAGCGACAGATACGAAAAATGCTCGTGGTAGATCGTGTCGAACTGCACTTGCTCCAGAAGGCGGAGCAAATGGGGAAATTCGAAGGTCACGACGCCGTTTGGCGCCAGCATGTCGGCAAACCCAGCTACGAAGTCAGGTAAATCGGGCACGTGCGCCAATACATTGTTGGCGGTCATCAGATCGGCGCGGCCGTATCGCGCAACCAGGGCCGGTGCGGTGTCGGCGCCGAAGAACTTTTCTTCGGTACGCACGCCGATGCGCCGTGCGGCCGATGCGACATTGGCGGCTGGCTCGATGCCGAGAACCGGGACCCCGGCTGCCCTGAAATGCTGCAACAGATAGCCGTCGTTTGATGCCACTTCGGCGACCAGCGAATCCGCAGCCAAACCGAAACGTTCTATCATCGCCTGCGCGTAGCGGCCTGCGTGCGCCACCCAGCTTACCGAGAATGACGAAAAGTACGCGTAGTCGGCGGCAAAGATCGCGTCAGGCGGGATTGTTTCAGTCACCTGCACCAGCAGGCAGCGATCGCAGACCATGACCCGCAGCAGGTATGGCTGGTCAATGCCTCGCGCGGCTTCATCGCGCGTGACGTAGCAGTTGGCCAGTGGCGTTTCGCCGAGGTCGATCAGGTCGCGATGCATTACCGCACCGCACAGGCGGCAGGTGGGGTCGGTCATGACAACGTCTCGTATCCGGTGATTTGCCGGGACGTAACCGTGCGCATGTCGGCGCCTTGCGCCCATGCGCGGTACCAGGCGGCGGTCGCGTCAATCATAAGGCGGCCCGGCAGGCGGTCGGACCAGCCCAAAGTGCGGCGCGCAAGAGTGGAATCCAGCGCCAGCGCATGGGTTTCCACAACCTGCGGAGATGGCACGTAATCGCATCCCTGGTGCGCCCCCAGCGCTTCCAGCATCGCGCTGGCGATTTCGCCCACGCTTGGTCCCTGCGGCGAACGTGGTCCAAAATTCATGGTGCGCGGCAGGGTCGGATCGATCGTCAGCGCTGCCAGATAGGTGAGATAGCCGCAGAGGCAGTCCAGCACGTGTTGCCAGGGCCGGCTCGCGTCGGGATTCCGCAGCGTCAGGGTTTGCCCGCTCAACGCCGCGTTCACCGCATCGGGCACCAGGCGGCCGGGAGAAAAATCGCCGCCGCCGATGACGTTGCCGGCGCGGGCCGTGGCGACGGCGACGCCCTGCGGCGCGAGGAAACTTTGCGCCATGGCCGTCGTGGCAAGTTCACAGGCGGCTTTCGACGCAGAATAGGGATCGCGTCCACCAAGGCGGTCTTGCTCGGCGTGGGCGCGCCCGTCGTGGTCGTCGGCATAGACCTTGTCGGTGGTCACGACGAGAACGGAGCGCAGAGTGGGTATGGTACGCAGCGCGTTCAACAGATTCACGGTGCCAAGCACGTTGATGGCGAAGCTCTCGGCCGGTTCGAGCACTGAACGGTGCACCGAGGTCTGGGCGGTCAGATGCAGCACCAGTTCCGGCTGGGTGTCTTCCACCGCGGCGGCAATAGCGGCGGCATCGCGCAGATCGATGAAATGCGACGATACCTGGCCATCCAGGCGCAGCAGGCGAAACAGGGACTGGTCACAAGGCCGCAGCGCGATGCCGGTCACCTTGGCGCCGAGCTGGTGCAGCCACAGGGCTATCCAGGAACCTTTGAAACCGGTGTGGCCAGTTACCAGCACGCGCCGTGCGCGCCAGAAATCCGGTTCGGGATGGGGGACTGGCATGGCTCAATCGCGCCAGATTTTCCAAGGGGCGTTGCCGGAACTCCACATCGCTTCCAGCGTCGTCTTGTCGCGCAGCGTGTCCATGGGCTGCCAGAAGCCGGTATGGCGGAATGCGCGCAATTCACCATCGCGCGTCAGGCTTTCCAGGGGGGCCGTCTCCCACGGCGTCTCGTCGCCTTCGATGCGGTCGAGAACTGCGGGGTGCAGGACGAAAAACCCGCCATTGATCACCGCGTTGTCGCCCGGCGGCTTTTCCGTGAAGCTCTGCACCCGGTCGTGCTGCACCATCAGGGCACCGTAACGACCGGGAGGTGTCACCGCGGTGACAGTGGCCAGGCGGCCGTGCCTGAGGTGGAATTGCACCAGGCTGGTGATGTCGATGTCGGCGACGCCGTCGCCGTAGGTCATGCAGAAGCATTCGTGGGGATCGAGGAAGCGCGCGACACGCTTGATGCGCCCGCCGGTCATGGTGGCGGGACCGGTGTCAACCAGCGTGACGCGCCAGGGTTCGGCGTAGTTCTTGTGGTAGATGACTTCGCCCGAGCGCTCGTCGATCGTCACGTCGGACGCGTAGAGCATGTAATTGGCGAAATACTCCTTGATCATATGGCCGCGGTAGCCGAGGCAGATCACGAAATCTGTCAGGCCGTGGGCCGTGTAGATGTTCATGATGTGCCAGAGCAGGGGCTTGCCGCCGATCTCGATCATGGGCTTGGGGCGCAGGTGGGACTCTTCCGAGATCCGCGTGCCCAGCCCGCCGGCAAGGATGACCGTCTTCATGCGACCCGCCGCAAGAAGGCGTTTGGCCAGTAGGTAACGCGCTGGCGCACCTTGCCTTCGTTGAAAGGAAATGCTGGTTCTTCCGCGACGAATTCCGGGTGGCGGGCCAGGAATGCGTCGATCGCGCCGAGCGGATTGTTCCAGTGCCAGTCGGGTGCGGTGCGTGGCGCGCCCGCGACCTGCTTCATGATGCCGTCGCACGCGACGATGTAGCTGCCGGGCGCGACGAACGGCGCATAGGCGTCCAGTTCGGCTTCCACATGCGGACGGCTGTGGTTGGAATCGAGGATCACCAGGGCTCGCTCCTCTCGGGTGAGGGTGGCGCGCACGGCCGCGATAGTGCCTGGATCGACGGAGCCGCCTTCGATCAGCGTGATGAACCGCGCCAAAGAATGTGCTTCGATGGCCGCGCGGTTATGCGGGCGAATTTCGATATCGACGCCGATTGCTCTCCCATGGCCCATCGCCGCAAACAGGCTGGCGTAGAAGATCAGCGAACCACCGTGGGCCACGCCGGTTTCGACGATCACATCCGGGCGGATGCGCCAAATGAGCTCCTGGATGCGGATCATGTCTTCCGGCAACTGGATAATGGGGCGGCCCATCCACGTGAAGCCGTAGACGTATTTCACGTCCCAGCCGCAGCGCAGCCAGGCGGCGGACACCGCTTCGAATGCTTCTGGCGTATCCAGGGCATGTTCTCGGGCCGGCGCGCCGGACGCGTCGTACAGAATTACCCGGCCACCGCGCTCATCGATGGTGAGCATTGGACCTCCTGTCCATCTGTCACCAGTGTCGCGAACTGGTCTGAAAAATTACTTAACGTCGCGCCGAATTCTGTGGTGATGCGGGCGACGTTGATCGGCGGAAACCGCAGGGTAGGGGCGTTCGGTGCGAAGGCCACATGCCAGCCGGTATGGCTGCGCAGCAACCGCACGATCGCGGCGTGGGTGGTGTTTGCCCCGGAGGCGAGATTGTAGATGCGGTGCTTCCCGTCCATGGCAATTAGCGGCAGCAGGCGTGTGACCTCGTCCAGGCTGACATAGTCCTTGCACGATTGCGGCGACTGGCGAAGCAACACGCTCCCGGTACTGCGGCCCTCCTGCAAAAGGGCGCCGAGAAATGTTTCGGTTGGCAGGGACGGGCCAAGAATGTTCGACACGCGAACCACACGGACGGTCGGGCGCGGATCGGCAACGCACAGGGCCTCGCCGGCCAGTTTTGTCAGGTTGTAGAGATCGGACGGGTCGGCCGGGGCGCAGGGTAGGGCCGAGTCTTCCTGCGTTGCATCAGCGCGGGCGTAGACGCGGGTGGATGACAGGAACAGGAAGGATTCGAATTCGAGGCGCGCCAGGCAGCGGGAGGTGACGCCGACATGTGCCTCGGCCGTGTCATGCGGGCGGGTGCGGAAGTCACCCGTGAGGCCGATGCAGTCGATAATGTGTCCGGCGGGGCGGCGGGCTTCCATTAGTGTTGGCAGAGCTGCACGGGTTACCGCGTGCACCGAGTATCCGTTGCGTTCCAGTGCTGCGACCAGGGCACCGCCGAGATAGCCCGCTGCGCCGAGCACGGTGAAAACAGGCTCGGTCATGATCATCCACCCTGAGTCACGGGCCCGCCTGCCCAGATATCGCCGGAGGTGACGGTGGTTGTCCGCGCCATCCCCGCGCGGTAGCTGGCACGCCGAAAGCGATGCAGAGGGGTGGAAGAACGCCGCGCACCAGCGATGCCGCCCCGATCACGCTGCCGGTGCCGATCTGCGCACCGTCCACCAGCACGGTGTTGGCGCCGATCCATACGTCGTCGCCAATGACGATGCCGCCGCGGCTGGGCTGGAAGCCTTGATCGCGGATAGGGCGGCCGGGATCGCCGAAGGCATGGTTGGTGGGCGCGAAGGTGCAGTTCGCCGCCACCAGTACGTTGCGCCCGATACGGATGCCGTGGCCGGTGTAAAGGACGCAGCCGGCGTTGATGAAACTGCCGCGGCCGATCACCACGTCGCCTTTGCCACCCGCCGGTTTGATCTTGACGAAGGCATCGATCGTCACGTCGTCCTCGATGACGATGAGGCTGCCGCGCTGCGAATCCTCGATATCGGCGAGGTGGGAGATGCGCGCGGACAACGCGATCTGCAACATGGTCCGCTGACCTATTCTGCCGCCATTTCGAGATCGGGCACTGCTGATGCGGCGTTCCAAAGGGCGCGGCATGCCGTTTCGACCGCTTGCGCCAGACCCGTGGCATCGAGCAATGGCGATGCGGCGAGCCGGGGTCGCAGTTCGCCGCGCAGTTCCGCAAGCGCGTCGATGTTCGAAGCCGCCGATACGGCCCGCGCGACATAGGCATCCACGTCCTCGGTCACCCAGTCGTCGAGCCCTGCTGCGTGCAGGATCGATGCACCGAAACGTCCCACGGTCGGCCTCCCTGCCAGCGTAACAACCGGCACGCCCAGCCAGAGTGCCTCAATCGTCGTGGTGCCGGCATTGTGCGGGAATGGGTCCAGCGCGATGTCGATCGCGCCATAGGCGGCCCAGGTGCGCGGCTGTGGTGCGCTTGCCACCATCAGCAGCCGGTCGTTCGCGGTGCCGTACGCGGCAAATCGCGCTGCGAACAAATCTCGGAACGCCGCCTCGGCGAAGTTCCGACTATTCAGGACCAGCCGGCTGCCGGGCACCCCAGCGAGGATGCGCGACCATGCGGCCACCACATGTTCGTTCAGGCGCTCGGGACGGCCGAAATAGCCGAACGTGAGGGTGCCGGCGGCGGCGGCCGGCGCAGGCGCGACCGAGGGCATGTCAGCGGGCGGGCGATAGGCCAAAGGAATGCGTGGCAGCCGTATCAGGTGCTCGCTGAACAACGCGTCGGCTTCGGGCGGGGCCAGCACATCATCGGCAAGGAATGCATCCATCGCTGACATGCCCGACGTGTAGCCGTGGCCGAGAATATACTCGATCTGCACCGGCGCCGGCTTGCGCGCGAAGACCAAGAGGCGGTTTGCCGCCGTGTGGCCTGCAAGGTCGATCAGTACATCAATCCTGTCCGCGCGGATAATGGCTGCCATCGCGTCGTCACTGATGCCGGATGTCGGCCGCCACTGGTCGGCGAGCTGCCGGAAACGCGCCGTGGTATCATCCGCCACGGCGACTTCGGCGTAGCAGAAGACTTCCACCTGCCTGCGGTCGTGCGCCGCGAGCAGAGGTTCGGCGAACAGCGCCACGGCGTGGTGGCGGAAATCCGGCGATACGTAGCCCAGCCGCAAGCGCCGTCCGGGCATGCGGTCGGCCGGGATCGGCGGCACCGCCTGCGCCAGCTTCTGCGCATGTTGCGCGTCCCAGCTGCGGTACTCAGCGTAGATCGCCTCGGGCGTGAGATCGTCACGGTAGTTCAGCGCGAACAACAGATTGCCGTGGCCGGAGGCATAGTCGGGGCGCAACGTTAGCGCCTGACGATAACATTTCTCGGTTTCGGCGTGGCGTCCCTGCATCTGCAACGCCACGGCCAGGTTGGAGAGACAGCGCGCCTTGTCGGGCAGCGCTGGCAGCGCGGCACGGTGATGACGCTCTCCCTCGACCGGCCTGCCGCTTTGCGACAGCAGGGCGCCGAGCGTCTCGTGTGCTTCAGGATCGTTCGGCGCCAAGGCCAGTGCCTGTCGCAAATGTGTTTCCGCGTCCGCAGCATTGTTCCGTGCCAGCAACGCGAGCGCCAGGCTGCGGCGCAGCCATGCCAGATGCGGCGCTTGCTCGACCGCGCGGATCAGCACGGATTCCGCCTCGGCGGCGCGGCCCAGGTCCATCAGCGTGTTGCCGAGATTGCCCATGGCTGTCACTAACCCCGGGTCAAGCGCCAACGCCCGCCGTAACGTTTGCTCCGCGGCGGCGGAGTCTCCCTGGGCGCGCTGCATCACGCCCAGATCGGAGAGAATGTCGGCCCGTACGGGTGCGCGTGCCAACAGTGCCGTCGCGGCGGCGGGGTCACCGGCCTCGTAGGCGCAGGCGCCAAGTACGTGCAGCGCATCGGCATGGCTCGGGTCGCGGGTAAGCAAGCGGCGGGCAAAAGCCTGCGCGCCGACAAAGTCGCCGGAGGTATAGAGGCGGTGGAGGTACGGCACCGCACCTTCCCGCCACTCGTCCCACAGCGCGCGATAGGCCGCCTCCACCGATCGGGCGAGGCCAACCGCATCCAGTAGTGGCGATGCTGCCATGCGCGGTCGCAGCGCCAGGCGCAATTCAGCCAGGGATTCGAGGTTCGACGCCGCAGCCACTGCGCGGGCGACGTAGGAGTCCACGGTGTCGGTGACCCAGTCGTCCAGGTTGACTGCGTGCAGGATTGCGGCGCCGAAGCGTCCGACGGTTGGCCGCCCGGCCAGCGTGAGGACGGGAACGCCCTGCCAGAGCGCCTCGATCGTCGTGGTGCCGGCGTTGTGCGGGAACGGATCCAGCGCGATGTCGATCGCGCCGTAGGCCTCCCAGGTGCATGGCTGCGGTGTCGTGCAGATCATATGCACCCGGTCGGCGCCGATGCCGTGGGCGGCGAAGCGCGCCGACCAGTCCTCTCGTCCAGCCGGTTCGGCGAACGGCGTACTGTTCAGGATCAGCCGCGAGCCGGGGATGGCATGCAGGGTGCGGCACCAGGTGGCGATCACGCCGTCGTTCAGGCGTACGGTGCGGCCGAAATAACCGAAGGTGATGCAGCCGGCGCTAGAGGCGGGGAGGGGGACGACCGGCGGCATGCCTTCCGGCGGGCGGTAGGCTAGCGGGATACGGGGCAATCTCAGAAGTTGTTCGGAAAAGACGACTTCGGCGCCGGGGGGGGCGAGCAAGTCGTCGGCCAGGAAAGCGTCGATCGCGGAAAGGCCCGAGGTGCAACCGTGGCCGATCATGTAGGCCACCTGCACGGGGGCGGGCTTGCGCGCGAACACCAGCAGGCGGTTGCCGGCGGTGTGGCCCGCGAGTTCTACCAAGACATCAATGCTGTCCTGGCGGATTTGCTCGGCCACCGCGGTGTCGCTGCGCCCGACCGTAGAGCGCCAATGGTCAGCCAGCGCACGGAAGCGTTGGGTGGTGGCGTCCTCGACCGGTACCTCGGCGTAGCAAAAGATTTCGACTTGGCTGCGGTCGTGCGCGGCGAGCAGGGGTTCGGCGAACAAGGCGACGGCGTGGGTGCGGAAATCGGGCGAGACATAACCGACCCGCAGGCGCCTTCCAGGCGTCTGGTCGAGCATTGCATAGGTTGGGGACGCCGGTGCAAGCGGGCGGCCGTGGCGGGCGTCCCATTCCCGGTACTCGGCGTAGATGGCTTCCGGCGACAGATCGTCGCGGTAGTTCAGGCAGAACAGGATATTACTGTGCGGCAGAGCGAAGTCCGGGCGCAGGCGGAGCGCCTCGCGCAGAGCGGTTTCAGCTTCCCGCAGGCGGCTCTGGCGCATCAGCGCCCCGCCCAGATTGTTGTGTGCGTTGGCGTTGTTGGGATCGTGCCGGATGGCGGTGCGGGCTGCTTGCTCCGCCTCCTGCGCCCGGCCGTTCAACGAGAGCACCCAGGCGAGGTTGGACCAGCCGTCGGCGAAGTCCGGCGCGAGTTTCAGGGCGGCCTGATAGCAGGCGATGCTTTCGTCGTAGCGGCCTGCATCGCGCAGGATGTTGCCGAGGTTGTTGTGGGTCTCCGGGCGGTGCGGTGCCAGCGCAAGGGCGGCGCGGGCGGCTTGTTCCGCTGCATCCAGTTTCCCGAGACAGCGCAGGACGGCGGCGTGATTGGCGTATTGCTCCGGGTCATCCGGGGCGGTGGCGATGGCGATGCGGAGGTAGCGATCGGCATCGTCATAGCGGGACTCGCGATGCGCGATCAGGGCGGCGACGTGCGCGGCGGTGGCGGCGTTGGGGTTGGCCGCGAGCATCTCTTCCGCGAGCTTCCTGGCGGCGACGAGGTCACCGGAGGCGTAGGCCCGCCGGAGGTGGGCATCCAGCGCGGTGATGCTGGAGGTTTCGGTTGGTTCCGACGCCGAGGGTTCGATTTCTTGGTTATCGCCAGGATTGACCTGGGCATCAGCGCAGGGCTGATCGGGAGGTCGTGAAGCCTCTCGTCCCGCCAGCGACTCCGGAGAAGCCGGCATGTCGACATCAGTCGGCGCATCCGCAGCCTGCGGGGCGGATGATTGGGTCGAGCCCAGCCAAGGCGGGATATCGAGGGGTGCGCCGACGCACCACTCCTTCCACAATTCGCGCACGACTTGCTCTACGCACCGTGCCAAGCCGTCTGCATCGAGCAATGGCGATGCCTGCAGCCGCGTCCGCATGCCGGCACGCAGCGCCGCCAGCTCCTCGAGATTGGTTGCGGCAGTCAGGGCCCGAGCGACATAACCGTCCGGCGTGTCCGTCACCCAATCGTCCAACCCCACCGCATGGAGGATTGCGGCGCCGAAGCGTCCGACCGTTGGCCGCCCGGTGAGCGTGACAACCGGTACTCCTTGCCATAACGCCTCGATCGTGGTGGTGCCGGCGTTGTGGGGGAAAGGGTCGAACGCAATGTCGATCCGGTTATAGGCCGCCCATGTGGTTGGCTGCGGCGCCGTGTAGATCAGGTCCAACCGGTCCGCCTCGATCTCGTGCGCGGCGAAGCGTTGCACGAACAATTCCCTGAATGTACGTTCCTGGAAGGACCGGTTGTTCAGCACCAACCGCGACCCTGGAATTGCATGCAAAATTCGGGACCACGTGGCGATCACGCCAGGATTCAGCCGTTCCGGACGGCCGAAGTAGCCGAATGTAACGGCGCCGTTGGCGATAGCGGGCAGAGGCGCCACAGGCGGCATCTCAGCGGGCGGCTGATAGACGAATGGCAGGCGCGGCAGGCGGATAACGCGTTCGGAAAACAGGGGGGCGGGGCCGGGAGGCGCCAGGAAGTCGTCGGCCAGGAAAGCGTTCATCGCGGACAGGCCTGAGCTGTAGCCGTGCCCGAGCAAGTAGGCGATCTGCACCGGTGCCGGGCGGCGCGCGAAAACCAGCAGGCGATTGCCAGCGGTGTGGCCTGCCATATCCACCAGCACATCGATCTGATCGGCGCGGATTTGTGCGGCCAACTCGTCGTCCGACATGCCGACGGTGGAACGCCACGTGTCAGCCAGGCCGCGGAACCGCGTCGTGACCGCATCTTCGACCGGCACTTCGGCGTAGCAGAATACTTCGACCCGTGTTCGATCGAGCGCAGCCAGCAGCGGTTCGGCGAAAAGCGCCGCAGCGTGTTGGCGGAAATCGGCGGAGACGAAGCCAACCCGCAGGCGCCGTTCCAGCGTGCGGTCGAGTTCGAACGGGATGTCCTGCGTCAGAGCCCGCGCATGGCGTTCGTCCCATGCCCGGTATTCAGCGAAGATTTGCTCTGCCGAAAGGTCGTGGCGGTAGTTCAGCGCGAACAGCAGATTGCCATGGCCCGAGGCATAGTCTGGCCGTAGTTCCAGCGCGCGTCGGTAGCAGGCGTCCGTCTCGGCATGGCGCCCCTGCATCTGCAAGGCGACGGCGAGATTGGTGATCCAGCGATGCTCGTTCGGAGCGAGCGAGATGGCATCGCGGGTGGCGGCTTCGGCGGTCATCGGTGCGCCGGCGCGCAAATAGACGGCGCCCAGGTTGCCGTGCGCCGGTGCATGCGTGGCATCGATCGCGATGGCCGCCTGCAGCGCCTGCTTCGCCTCGTCGTAGCGTTCGAGGCCCAGTAGCGCGACGCCGAGGTTGGTTTGCGGTTCCACCCATTGCGGCGCAAGCTGCGCGGCCGCGGCAAAAGTTTCGACGGCGACTACAAGCTTGCCACGGCGCTGTTGCATCGTGGCGAGCGCATTGCACGCCTGAGCGTAGTCGGGGCGTGCGGCGAGCGCGTCAGCGTATGCTGCCTCAGCTTCCTCAAGCCGGCCAGCATCCGCCAGCAGGTTGCCGAGATTGTATGGCGCCGCGGCAAAGCCCGGATCGAGTGCGATGGCGCGGCGATAGGCCGTCTCGGCCTCGGCGTTTTTGTGCAGCGCACGCAGCAGGGCGCCCAGGTTCGAATGGTCGGCGGCGTCCCGCACCACCGGCCACAATCTCCGCAACGCCTCCGCCGGCGTCGTCTCTCCTCGTTGCCAGGCGGCGAGTCCCGCCATGGCTTCGGCCCGGGCCACGCCTTTTGCGTTGGTTGTCGTGGTCCGGGCTGTCATGTGCCTCCGATCGTCGGCTAGACCTGCGTGAAGCTGTTGGCGTTGAACGTCCAGGCCGTGGAGCCATTGGTGGTGATCACGCCGATCAGCGTGCCGCCGCCCGAGAACGAGCCGTTGGCGCTATAGTACAGGCCACCGGTATCCTGTTCGAAAACGAAGCCGCCGTTTCCGCCATTGCTCAGCGTGGTCGCCAGCCGGGCCGTGGCGTTCGCCACGGACGTGAGGTCGTTGGCCGTCAGCGCCGCGCCACCCAGGTTGTAGGTGTCGTTGGTCAGTGTCTCACTGCCGGTGGTGTCGAGAGCGATCTTGTCGCCCTTGGCGGTGTTGAAGTTTTCCACCGTCGTGTAGTTGTTGGCGCTGTCCTGGTCGAACACATAAGTGTCACCCACCGTGTTGCCGGTGATGAAGTTCATTCCCGCCCCGCCGATCACCATGCTGGCCATCGAGCCGGTCAGCACCACGGTATCCGCACCGGTGCCGCCGAACACCGTACCGGTGCTGGCGACCGAGACCTTGTTGGTGCCGTTTGCCAGCGTCAGCGTGTCGGCGGCCGCACCCAGGCTGACCGATCCATTGGTCACGAGCGTGCCCAGCGTCACGGTATCTGTCCCGGTGCCGCCGATGAGTGTGTTGACGTTGTTCACCGTGCCGGCGTCACCGCCGTTTGCCAGCGTCAACTTGTTCTCGCCGCCGCCCAGATCGACCTTCATCGAGTCGGTCAGAGAACTGCCCAGCGTAATGGTGTCGTTGCCCGACCCGGCCAGGATCGTGTCGACATTCGCCACCGTCGCGCTGTTCGTGAAGTTGCCGAACGTGACCGTATCGGCTGCGGTGCCAAGGCTGACACTGGCATTGGCCTCGGCAGTGCCGTAGGTGATCGTGTCAACGCCGGTGCCGCCGATAAGCGTGCCGACATTGTTCACGGTGCCGGTGCTGGTGGCATTGCTCAGTGTCAGCGTGTTGGTCCCGGCACCGAGATCGATCGACATGCCGGTTGTCAGCGCGCCACCCAGCGTGATGGCGTCGTTGCCGGCGCCACCGACCAAGGTTTGCACGTTGGTGACTGTCGCGTTATTGTTCGACTTGTTCAGCGTTAGCGTGTTGGATCCGCCGCCCAGGTCGATATCGGCGCCCGTCACCCCTGCGCCCAGGGTCATGGTGTCGTTGCCGGACCCGCCAAGCAATGTGGCGAAATTCGCCACCGTCGCCGAGTTCGTGCCGTTCGCCAGTGTCAGCGTATCCTGACCTGTCCCCAGACTGACGCTGCCGTTCACCACGGCCGTGCCAAGCGTGATCGCATCATTGCCGGTGCCGCCGATCAGCGTGTTGATATTATTGACGGTGCCGGTGTTCGCACCGTTCGCCAGAGTCAGCACGTTCTGCCCGCCGCCCAGATCGACCGAATTCGATGTTGTGAGCAAGCTGCCGAGCGTGATCGTGTCGTTACCGGTGCCACCGACGATCGACGATACGTTGCCGATGGTCGCCGTGTTGGCGAAGTTGCCGAGGGTCAGCGTATCGTTGCCAGCGCCCAGGCTGATGCTGGCCTTGCTCGCCGCCGTGCCGAGCGTGATCGTGTCGTTCCCGGTGCCGCCAATCAAAGTGCCGATGTTTCTCACCGTACCGGTATTGGTGGCGTTGTTCAGCGTCAGCGTGTTCGCACCGCCGCCCAGATCGACCGACATGCTGTTGCTCAGCGCGCTGCCCAAGGTAATGGTGTCGGCACCGGAGCCGCCGGTGACAGTCTCCACGTTCGAGACAGTGGCAGCGTTGGTGTAGTTGCCCAGCGTCAGCACGTCCGACCCTGCGCCAAGGTCAATGCTGACATTGGCGGCGGCCGCACCCAGCGTGATGGTATCCGCCCCGCTGCCGCCGACGATGGTCTTGACGTTGGAGACCGTCGCCGAGTTGGTGAAGTTGCCGAACGTGACGGTGTCGTTGCCGGATCCCAAGTTGACGCTGCCATTGCTCATTGCGGTGGACAATGTGACGGTGTCCGCCCCGGTGCCGCCGGTCAGCGTGTTGACGTTGCCCACCGTGCCGGTGTTGGTGAAATTGCCCAACGTCAGCAGATTCTTGCCGCCGCCAAGATCCACCTGCATGTTGGTGGTCAGCGCCGACCCCAGCGTGACGCTGTCGTTGCCGCTGCCGCCGGCAATCGTTTCGGTGTTGGCGACCGTCAGGCTGTTGGCGAAGTTGCCGAGCACGACTGTGCTCGCCCCGCCTTTCAGGTCGATGCTGTCGTTGGTGACGGCAGCGCCGAGCGTCACGGTGTCGCCACCGCCGCCACCGACGATCGAAGAGACGGCGGACGCGGTCAGCGTATTGCCGCCTGCCGCCAGGGTCAGCCGGTCCGCCGACGTGCCCAGGCTGACGCTGGCGTTGGTCACCTGCGTGCCCAGCGTGATCAGGTCCACGCCGGTGCTGCCGATCAGTGTATTGACATTGCTGACGGTGCCGGTGTTAGCGCCGTTGGCCAGTGTGAGCTTGTTCGATCCGCCGCCCAGGTCGACCGACATGTTGGTCGCCAGTAGCGAGCCCAAAGTGATGGTGTCGTTGCCGCTACCGCCGGCCAGGGTTTGCACATTGGACACGGTTGCCGAGTTGGTGCCGTTTGCCAGCGTCAGCGAATCGCCGCCGCCGCCGAGGTTGACGCTGCCATTGGTCATCGCGTTACCGAGGGTGACCGTATCGGCGCCCGTGCCGCCAACCAGCGTGTTGATGTTGTTGACGGTACCGGTATTGGCGAAGTTGCCCAGCGCCAGCTTGTTCTCGCCGCCGCCGAGGTCGATCGAGGTACTGTCGGTCAGCGCCGTGGTCAGCGACACCGTGTCGTTACCCGAACCGCCGGTGATGGTATCGACGTTCCCCACCGTCGCCGTGTTGGTGAAGTTGCCGAAGGTCAGCGTGTCATTGCCGGAACCGAGATTGATGCTGGCATTGCCGGCAGCGGTGCCGAGTGTGATGGTATCGTTTCCGGTGCCGCCAAGCAGCGTGCCGACATTCTTCACCGTGCCGGTGTTGCTAGCGTTTGCCAGCGTCAGCGTGTTGGCGCCGGCGCCGAGATCGACCGACGTGCTGTCATTGAGTGCGCTGCCGAGCGTAATGTTGTCGGCACCCGAACCGCCAACGATGCTCGAGGCATTCGAAACTGTCGCGGTGTTCGTGTAGTTGCCGAGCGTCAGCACGTCCGAACCGGTGCCGAGCGAGATGCTGGCATTCGACACCGCGGCACCCATGGTGATGGTATCGCTGCCGGTGCCGCCGATCACTGTCTTGATGTTGGCGATCGTGGCCGAGTTGGCAGCATTTGCCAATGTGAGAACGTCGTTCCCGGAGCCGAGGTTGACGCTGCCGTTCACCAGCGCCGTACCTAACGAGACCTGGTCCGCGCCGGTTCCGCCGATCAGCGTATCCACATTGTTGACGGTGCCGGTGTTGGAGAAGTTGCCAAGGGTCAGCTTGCTCTTGCCGCCGCCGAGATCGACGCTCATCGAGTTGGTCAGCGCGCTGCCCAGTGTCACCGCGTCTGCGCCGGCGCCGCCGGTGATCGACTCCGTGTTTGCCACCGTGACGGTGCTGCTGAAATTGCCCAGCACCACTTCGCTGGCGCCGCCTTGCAGGTCGATCCGCGAATTGTTGGCCGCGGCACCCAGGGTGATGATGTCGCCGCCGCCCCCGCCAATGACCGACTCGACGTTGGTGACAGTCAGCGTGTTGCCGCCGGCCGCCAGGGTCAGCGAATCCGCGCCCGCGCCGAACTGCACGCTGCCGTTGGTCACCTGCGTGCCGAGCGTGACATTGTCGACGCCCACGCCGCCGATCAGCGTGTTGACGTTGCTGACCGTGCCGGTGCCGCCGGTCGTTGCCAGGGTCAGTTCATTGAGCCCGGCGCCGAGATCGACCGACATGTTGGTGGTTAACGTGCTGCCCAGCGTGATCGTGTCGTTGGCCGACCCACCCTGGATGGACTCTACATTGGCGACGGTCGCTGTATTCGTGAAGTTGCCGAAGGTCAGCGAGTCCGCACCGGATCCCAGCGAAATGCTGGCATTGCTGGCGACGGTGCCGAGCGTGATCGTATCGGCCCCGGTGCCGCCGATCAGCGTGTTCACGTTGCTGACCGTGCCGGTGCTGGCAAAGTTGCCCAGCGTCAGCTTGTTGGCGCCAGCCCCCAGATCCACCTGGTCGCTGTTGGTCAGCGCGCTACCCAGCGTGAGCGCATCGGCGCCGGACCCACCCGTGATGGTTTCGACGTTCGCCACCGTGGCTGCATTGGCCAGGTTGCTGAAGGTCAGCGAGTTGGAACCAGATCCCAGGTCGATGCTGGCGTTGCTGGCTGCGCTGCCAAGCGTCACGGCATCGTCGCCGGTGCCGCCGATCAGCGTGCCGACGTTCTCAACTGTCCCGGTATTGGCCGCATTGTCCAGGATCAGCGTGTTCTTGCCACTGCCCAGATCGACCTGCATGGTGTCGCTGAGCGCGCTGTCGAGCGTGATGCTGTCGTTGCCGCTGCCGCTGGTGATGGTTTCGACATTCGCGACCGTCACAGTATCGGCGAAGCTGCCAAGCGCGAGCGAATCCGAGCCGCCGCCAAGATCGATGCTGGCGTTGGTGGCCTGCGCCCCCAGCGTGACCGTGTCATTGCCCGAGCCGCCTACGATGGTCTGAACAGCGGCAGCGGTCAGGATATTGCCACCGTCCGCCAGGGTGAGCGTGTCGGCGCCGGTCCCGAGGCTGACGCTGGCGTTGGTAACCTGCGTCCCCAGGGTGATCGCATCGGTGCCGCTGGCGCCGATCAGCGTGTTGACATTGCCAACCGTGCCGGTGTTGGTGACGTTGGCCAGCGTAAGCTTGTTCAGGCCAGCGCCCAGGTCCACCTGCATGCTGGCGGTCAGCGCGGTGCCTAATGTGATGGTGTCGTTGCCAACGCCGCCAGTGATGGTCTGGGTATTCGACACCGTCGCGGTGTTGGAGAAGTTGCCGAACGTCAGCGTATCGCCGCCGCTGCCAAGGTCGATACTGGCATTGCTCGCCGCGGTGCTGAAGGTCACCGCGTCCGCGCCGCTGCCGCCGATCAAGGTCTTGACGTTGGCTTCGGTCAGGCTGTTGCCGCCAGCCGCCAGGGTCAGCGTATCGGCACCGGTGCCCAGGTTGACGCTGCCGTCGGTGACCGCCGTGCCCAACGTGATGTTATCGACACCGGTGCCACCGATCAGCGTGTCGATGTTGCTGACCGTGCCGGTGTTGGCCGCGTTGGCGAGCGTCAGCCCGTTGCTGCCACCGCCAAGGTCCACCGACATGCTGTTGGTCAGCGCGGTTCCCAACGTGATTGTGTCATTGCCTGTGCCGCCGACGATCGTCTTGGTATTCGATACCGTCGCGGCATTCGCGAAGGCGCCGAAGGTCAGGATATCGGCGCCACTGCCCAGGTTGATGCTGGCATTGCTCGCCTGCGTGCCCAGCGTGACGGTGTCGGTGCCCGACCCGCCGATCAGCGTGTCGATGTTGCTGACCGTGCCGGTGTTGGTGCCACCGGCCAGCGTCAGCGTATTGTTGCCGGCGCCAAGGTCCACTGACATGCTGGTGGTCAGTGCGGTGCCCAGCGTGATGGCGTCGTTGCCACTGCCGCCGGCGATGGTCTCGGTATTCGACACCGTCGCCGAGTTGGCAAAGTTGCCGAGGTTCAGCGTGTCGTTGCCGCTGCCCAGGTCGATGCTGGCGTTACTTGCAGCGGTGCCCAGATTAATGGTGTCGGCGGCGCTACCGCCGATCAGTGTGTTCACGTTGCTGACGGTGCCGGTGTTGGCAACGTTTGCCAGAGTCAGCGTATTGGCGCCACCGCCCAGGTCCACGGCGTTGCTGTCGGTCAGCGCGCTGGCCAAGGTAACGTTATCGCTGCCCGTGCCACCAGTGATGGTGGCCGTGTTCGCCACCGTGACCGTGTTGGCGAAATTACCCAGGGTCAGCGTGTCGCCGCCGCCGCCAAGATCGATGCTGGCATTGCTGGCTTGCGCGCTGAACGTCACCGCGTCTGCGCCGGTGCCGCCGACGAGCGTATCGATATTCGCGGCGGTGACACTGTTGCCGCCATTGGCCAGGGTCAGCGTATCGGTCCCCGAGCCGAGGTTGACGCTGGCATTCGTCTCCTGAGTGCCCAGGGTGATGGTGTCGGTGCCGGTGCCGCCGATCAGCGTGTTGACGTTGCTGACTGTGCCGGTGCTCGTGGCGTTATTCAGAGTCAGTGCGTTGCTTCCGGCGCCCAGATCCACCGACATGCTGGTGGTCAGCGCCGAGCCCAGCGTGATGTTGTCATAGCCGCTGCCGCCGGCGATCGTCTCGACATTCGCCACCGTCGCGGTGTTGCTGAAGTTGCCGAAGGCCAGCGTGTCGGCGCCGCTGCCAAGATCGATGCTGGCGTTGCTTACGGCTGTGCCCAGGTTGATGGTGTCGGCGCCGGAGCCGCCGATCAGCGTGTCGATATTGCTGACCGTGCCGCTGTTGGCGACGTTCGCCAGGGTCAGCGTACTGGTACTGCTCCCCAGGTCCACCGTCACGCTGTCGGTCAGCGCGGTCGCCAGCGTGACGGTATCGGTGCCCGAGCCGCCCGCGATGCTGCTCACGTTGCCGACGGTCAGCGTGTTGACGAAATTGCCCAGCGTCAGCGTATCATTGCCGCCGCCGCCTGCGACGCTCATGTTGGCAGCCGCGGCGCCAAGCGTAATGGCGTCGTTGCCGGTGCCGCCCGCGATGGTTTTGACCGCGGCCACTGTCAGGGTGTTGCCGCCGTTTGCGAGGGTCAGCGCATCCGCACCCGAACCCAGGTTGACGCTGGCATTGGTGACAGCAGCGCCCAGCGTGATGGTATCGGTGCCCGTGCCGCCGATCAGCGTATCGACGTTGCTGACCGTGCCTGTATTGGTGCCATTGTTCAGCGTCAGCGTGTTCTCACCGCCGCCGAGATCGACCGACATGCCGGTGGTCAGTGCGGTGGACAGCGTGACGTTGTCGTTGCCGCTGCCGCCAGTGATGCTCGCGGTGTTCCCGACGGTCGCGGTGTTGCTGAAATTGCCGAAGGTCAGCGTGTCATTGCCGCCGCCAAGGTTGATGCTGGCATTGCTGACCGCCGCACCCAACGAAATCGTATCGGCGCCGGTGCCACCGACGATCGTCTGGACATTCGAAACCGTCGCGCTGTTGGTGAAGTTGCCGAAGGTCAGCGTGTCGGCACCAGAGCCCAGATTGATGCTGGCGCTGCCTGCCGCGGTGCCCAGCGTGATGGTGTCGGTGCCAGTGCCGCCGACCAGCGTGCCGACATTGCTGACTGTCCCGGTATTCGCTCCGTTGGCCAAGGTCAGCGTATTATTTCCGCCGCCAAGATCGATCGAATCGCTGTTGGTAAGGCCGGTCGTCAACGTGATGCCGTCGTTGCCGGCCCCGCCGACGATCGACTCTACGTTCGCCACGGTCAGCACATCGCCGCCGGCTGCAAGCGTCAGCTTGTCGGCGCCGACACCGAGATCGACGCTGCCGCCGGTGATGGCGTTGCCCATCGTAACCACGTCGGCGCCGGTGCCGCCGATCAGCGTCTGGACGTTGGCCACCGTGCCGGTGTTGGGCACGTTGCCCAGGGTCAGCGTGTTCTCGCCACCCCCCAGATCGACCGACATGTTGGTGGTCAGCGCGGAGGCAAGAGTAACCGTGTCATTGCCGGATCCGCCGGCGATCGTATCGACGTTCGCAACCGTCGCCGTGTTCGTGAAATTCCCGAAGGTCAGCGTGTCGCTACCGGAGCCCAGGCTGATGCTGGCGTTGTTCGCCGCGGCACCCAGCGTGATGGTGTCGGCCCCGGTGCCGCCGATGACGGTTTCGGCGTTGCTGACCGTGCCCGTATTGGTAGCATTGGCAAGGGTCAGCGTGCTGTTGCCGGTACCGAGGTCGATCTGATCGCTGTTGGAAAGCGCAGACCCTAGCGTGACGTTATCGTTGCCGGTGCCGCCGTTGATCGTCTCGGTGTTGGAGACGGTCAGCGTGCTGCTGTAGTTGCCCAGGTTCAGCGTATCATTGCCCGCGCCGAGATCGACGCTGACGTCGTTGGCCGCTGCTCCCAGCGTCACATTATCCGCACCGGTGCCGCCGATCACGGTCGACACATTGGCAACCGTCAGGCTGTTGCTGCCGTTCGCCAGTGTCAGCGTATCCGCGCCGGTGCCCAGGCTGACGCTGGCGTTTACCGCCGCGGTGCCCAGCGTGACGGTATCTGTGCCGATGCCGCCGAGCAGGGTATCGACATTACTGACCGTGCCGGTGTTGGTGCTGTTGTTCAGCGTCAGCGTGTTCTCGCCGCCGCCAAGATCCACCTGCATCGCCGTCGTCAGGCTGGTGCCAAGCGTGATGGCGTCGTTGCCGCTGCCGCCGACGATCGTCTCGACGTTCGAAACCGTCGCTGTGTTGGCGAAGTTGCCGAAGGTCAGCGTGTCGTTGCCGGCTCCGAGGTCGACGCTGGCATTGTCGGCCGCGGCGCCGAGCGTGATGGCGTCCGCGGCGGTGCCGCCGATCAGCGTATCGACGTCGCTGACGGTGCCCGTGTTCGCGACGTTATCCAGCGCGAGCGTGCTCTCACCGGTGCCGAGGTTGATCGAGTCGCTGGTCGTTAGCGCCGTGCCCAGCGTCACGTTGTCGTTGCCGGAGCCGCCGGTGATCGTCTCGGTGTTGGAGACGGTTACCGTGTTGTTGAAATTGGCCAGGTTCAGCGTGTCGCTGCCGGCGCCCAGATCGATACTGTCGTTCACCGCGGCGGCGCCAAGCGTGACGTTATCCGCGCCACTGCCGCCGATCAG
>Ga0335072_10004143_pt1 | contig 21647 bp, 17 predicted proteins | sample Lox_Sample_21_FD_206725 | JGI IMG/M metagenome (GOLD analysis project Ga0335072, IMG submission 206725) | Soil microbial communities from Loxahatchee National Wildlife Refuge, Florida, United States - Lox_Sample_2.1 | ecosystem: Environmental > Terrestrial > Soil > Wetlands | place: USA...
AGCGGGCCCTTGCCCTGCTCGGCGAGCTGCTGGTTGGTGCGTTCCATCAAGCCGTTCAACTGTTCGGGGCTCATGTGGCGGCCAAGCTCGGTGCGGATGACGCCCGGGTGAACGGCGGCCGCGCGGACGCCGCGCGCGCGATGGCGGCGGTCGAAAGCAACAGCGAAAAGGATGTTCGCGGTTTTCGAGCGGCCGTATCCCACGAAGGGATCATACGGGGTCTTTTCGAAATTGGGGTCGTCGAGGTTGACGTCGGCGATGCGATGGCCGCCGGAGGAGAGGCTGACGAACCTGGCGCCCGGGCGAAGGAGACGCGCGAGGCGGTTGACCAGGACGAAGTGGCCGAGGTGGTTCGTGCCGAACTGGGTTTCGAAGCCGTCGGCGGTGTGGCCGAAGGGCGTGGCCATGACGCCGGCGTTGGCGATGATGGCGTCGAAGGGCTCGGCTTTCGCGAGCAGGCGATCGGCGCAGGCGCGGACGCTGTGGAGATTGGCGAGGCCGAGCTCGACGAGTTCGAAGCTGCCTCCGCCGGCGGCCGCGTCTTTGCGGACTTGTTCGGTGGCGCCCTGGCCTTTTCTGAGGTCGCGGACGGCGCCGACTACGTGAGCGCCGTGGGCGGCGAGGGCGCGGGCGGTCTCGACGCCGATGCCGGCGGAAACGCCGGTGACGAGAAAGCGCTTGCCGTGAAGGGGGACGCCGTAGAGAACTTCTTCGGTCGTCGTGGTTGCTCCAAAGGTGGCGACCATTGTTTTCTTCTCCTCCGAGGACTGTTCTTTTATTGAGTACGTTGGATGATAGATGACTATTGCAGGCTCGTAAATTTCGGTTTTGGGGAGGATCGCGAAAGCCTTTCCTGCGAGCGAAGCTCCCCTACTTATAGAAACAACGCGCACGCTCCCGAGTCACGCAGGCGCTGAATTTCAAAGACAAAGAGCCGGCGGGACGCCCTTGGACCGCGGCCAGGGCAGGCCGGCGTAACGGGTGATCCCGCGTCAGATGCGCGCGGGTGCGGCTTGTGCGTTTTCGAACACATGGGCGTTTTCGAGATCGGGGAGGATGCCGCCGTGGGTGGGACGCCAGCCGAGCTCTTGCTGCGTTTTTGCGGACGACGCCGGCAGATCGAGCGAGGTGAACGCGCTGAGCCAGCCGAAATGTTCGGGGGCCTGCTCGGGCGATATGCTGACGACAGGGATATTCAATTTTCGGCCGATGATTTCGGCGAAGTCGCGGGCGGCGACGCCCTCTTCTCCCACGGCGTGATAGTGGGCGCGGGCGCGGCCCTTCTCAAGCGCGAGGCGGTAGAGCGGCGCGACATCAAGCAAGTGGCCGGCCGGCCAGCGGTTCTTGCCGTCGCCGACATAGGCGGAGACGCCCTTCTGCTGCGCGAGCGCGATCAGATAGCTGACGAGGCCGAATTTGTTGCGGTCGTGCACCTGCGGGAGGCGGATGATGATGACGTGCAAGCCGCGCTCGGCCGCGGCGACGGCGGCGATTTCCGTCTTCACGCGCGGAAACGAATTGGGGCCCGGCGTGTGGCGATCGTCTTCGGTGGCCAGGCGACCGGGCGCGACGAGGCCCGTGCCCGAGCTGATGACGAGCGGGCGGTGGGAGCCGATGAGCGCCGAGGTGAGCGCTTCGATGGCGCGGCGCTCCGCCTCGCAATTTTCGGCGAGCTTCGAGAAGTCGTGGTTGAAGGCGGTGTGGATGACGGCGTCGCAGGCGGCCGCGCCGCTTTCGAGGCTTTTCAGGTCTTCGAGCGAGCCGCGATGGACTTCGACGCCCCTCGATGTGAGCGATTTGGCGCCGACTTCGGAGCGGGCCAGGCCGAGAACCCTGTGGCCGGCGGCGAGAAGGTCCGTGCAAACGGCGGTACCGATGAAACCCGTGGCCCCGGTGACGAATACGCGCATAATGGCTGCCTCCTTGAGTGGCCCGCCGGAAGGGCGGGCGGCCGCGGGCGCGATTGACGCGCGGGCGGCGCATGGGATAAAGTGGAGAGTGTCTCCGCATAAGTAGATTACCGGAGGGAGTCTCCGGATGCAAGATTTTTTTGAGGGGGCGCCCGGGAGGGGCGCCGGCGCATCGAAAACGAAGCCGCCTATGAAGACGAAGACCAAGCCGAGCGCGGGACTGCGGAAGGGCGCGAAACGCGCGGCGCGGAAGCCGCGGGCCGACGCGCAGCGGAACCGCGAGCGGATACTGGAGGTGGCGAAGGAGGCGTTCCAGCGCTCGGGCGCCGAGACCAGCATGGACGAAGTGGCGAAGCTCGCGGGGGTGGGGCCGGGGACGCTCTACCGGCATTTTCCGACGCGCGATGCCCTGCTGGAGGGCGTGTACCGGACGGAGATGGAGAAGCTGGCGGCGGCCGGCGGGAAATTCGCGGAGACGATGGCGCCGGGCGAGGCGTTGCGGGCGTGGCTGCTGCTGTTTGTGGAGGCAATCGCGGCGAAGCAGCTAATCGCGCCGGCGCTGAATACGCTGGTGGGCGATCCGAAGAAGAGGTTTGCGTCGTGTTACGCGCAGGTGCAGGCGGCGCTGAACGCGCTGGTGAAGCGGGCGGTGGAGAGCGGCGAGGTGCGCGGGGACGTGGCGCCGATGGATTTGCTGCACGCGCTGGTGGGATTTTCGCACGTGGCGGACAGCCCGGATTGGAAGCAGAGCGCGAAGCGGCTGGTGGACATTTTGATCGCGGGCGCGCGGCCGGGGAAATAGGACGGGGCAGGAGAAGGGCGCGAAGGCCGAGGTTCGCGGGTTCCGGCGCGAATCTGGAGAAATTCCCAGGGCTGAAGCCCTTTATTTTTTGCGATAACGTTTCCGGGGCCTGAAGGCCCCGGCTTCCACCGAAGATCAAAACCGCCGGTCCGGACCGGAGGGCCTCGGATTCCACCGAAAGGCAAAACTGCTGTCCGGGGCCCGAAGGCCCCGGCTTTCATCGAAGGTCAAAACCGCCGCCCGAGGCCGGAAGGCCCCGGCTTCCACCAAAAATCAAAACTGCTGGAAACCTCTCGAATACTTTTGGGCTGCGGGGCCTAGAGTTTTTGGGCGAAGTCCACGATGGAGCGGATAGCGATGCCGGTGGGGCCTTTGGCGAGCCAGGGGCGGCCTTCGTCCACCCAGGTGGTGGAGGCGATGTCGAGATGGATCCAAGGGGTGTCGCCGGCGAATTCTTTGATGAACCAGGCGCCGGTGATGGCGCCGCCGCCCTTGCCGCTGCCGACGTTTTTGATGTCGGCGATCTGGCTCTTGATCATCTCCTGATATTCGTCGTCAATGGGCATGGGCCACATTTTTTCGCCGACGGCGCGGGTGCTCTCGAGGAACTGATCGAGATATTCGCGGGGCGTGCCGAAGGCGCCGACGTGAACGTTGGCGAGAGCGACTTCGATGGCGCCGGTGAGAGTGGCGGCGTCAATGATGTGGGTGACGCCGAGTTTTTTGGCGTAGGTGAGGGCGTCGGCGAGGATGAGGCGGCCTTCGGCGTCGGTATTGATGACCTCGATGGTTTTGCCGGACATGGAGACCTGCACGTCGCCGGGTTTTTGGGCGCGGCCGCCGGGCATGTTTTCCGTGGCGGGAACGACGGCGATGATGGGGATGGGGGGCTTGAGAGCGGCGATGGCGCGCATGGCGCCGAGCATGGTGGCGCCGCCGCCCATGTCGTACTTCATTTTTTCCATGTTGTTGGCGGGCTTGATGGAGATGCCGCCGGTATCGAAAGTGACGGCCTTACCGACGAGGCCGAGAGTGGGAGCGTTGGGCCTGGGATTGGCGGGGGTGTAGCGGACGACGATGACGCGGGGCGGCTCGATGGAGCCCTGGGCGACGCCGATGAGAGCGCCCATTTTCAGCTCGGCGATTTTGCGTTCGTCGAGGATGTCAATGGCGAGGCCGGATTCTCTGGCCATGGCTTCGGCCTTGGCGGCGAGGATGCGGGGGGTGAGGCGGTTGGAAGGCTCGTTGATGAGGTCGCGGGCGAAATTCATGGAATCGGCGATGACGCGGGCGCGGTTAATGGCGGCGTCGAGATGCGCAGCGACGGAGGAATCGAAGCCGGCGAGGCCGACGGACTGAATCTCCCGGTTATTTTTCTTTTCGGATTTGTACTTGTCGGATTCGAAGTCGGCGACGATGAGGCCTTCGGCGGCGGATTGCGCGGCTTCCGGGCCGGTGAAGCCATCGCGGGTGAGGAGGACGAAATTTTTGACGCCGCGGGGCTTGAGGTAGCGCAGAGCCGTGCCGCTGATTTTGCGCAGGTCATTGGCCGAGAATTTGTCGCGCTTCCCCGCCCCGACGAGGAGGAGGCGCTGGGCGGCGAGTCCCTCGGGGAAATGGAGTAGGGTGAGGTCGAGCGAGCGGCCGGTGATTTCGCCGGCGGAGGCGAGCTGGCCGAGCTTGCCGCGGGTGTTGCGGTCGATTTCGGCGAGGACGTCGGCCCATTTATTGTCTTCCTCGAAGACGAAGGTCACCAGCGCGTCAACGGTGACCGAAGAGTACGGAAGATTCTCGATGCGGATGTCCATGATTTCCTTTCGGGGCTCCCTTTCGATAAAAGATGGGCGTCAGCGGCGCCGCGAGCGGTACATGGCTTCGTCGGCTTCGCGTTTGGCTTCCCTGCGTTTAACGTCCTCGCGGCGGTCGTGGAATTTCTTGCCCTTGGCCAAGGCGAGTTCGCATTTGGCGATTCCGTCCCGGAAATAGATTTTCAAGGGGACGATGGTCATGCCCTTCTGCTGCGTCTGGACCACCAGCTTGTCGAGCTCGCGGCGGTTCAGGAGAAGCTTGCGTTTGCGCAGAGGGTCGTGGTTGCGGAACCCTCCGGGCTGGTACTGGGGTATATGGGAATTCAAAAGCCAGGCCTCGCCGAGTTTGACTTCGGCATAGGCTTCGCGGAGAGTGCCCTTGCCCTCGCGCAAGGCCTTGACCTCGGTGCCGAGGAGTACCATGCCGGCTTCGAGCTTGTCGAGAAGATGATAGTTGTAGGAAGCGGCGCGGTTCTGGGCGACGATTTTGAGACCTTCGCGGTCGGAACTCTTTTTCGGCTGAGACACGTCAAACCCCATGATAGCCGCGGCGGAATGTGCCCGCAAGTGACACACGGGGGCGGGTTTCCGAGGCGGGCAAACGGTTTTTTACAACCGAGTGAAGCGCGCGTAACGAAAGTAATGTTGGATGCCGGCGGCAACGGACCGGATTCCTTGCCGCATCCTATTCGGAATGCTACACTTTTCGGGCTACCCCGACCACCCGCGGAGGACCTGCTTGCGTCGCACGGTTTGGATTACATGGCTGGCTCTTGCTGCGATCCTTCTGGCGGGGTGTCCCAAGTCCAATCAAAGCGAAGAATACAACGCCGGGCGCAAGGCCGAGGCGCTGAACGATTACGATACGGCGCTGGTGCACTACGAGCACGCCGTCCGGGACGACCCGAACAACGCCGAATACAAGCTGCGGGCCACCCGAATGAGGTTCGAGGCGGGCGAATACCACGTCGAGCAGGGCAAGAAAGCCTTCCGGGCGGGGGATTTGCAGCTGGCGCTGGGCGAATTTGAAAAGGGGCAGGCGATCGACCCTTCGAACCCCTCCGCAGGGCAGGAAATCTCCACCACGATGCAGGCCATCGCCGCGCAGCAGGCCGAGCAGGCCGGGACGCGGCAGAATCTGACGCCGGCGCCGGAAACGGACCTGTTGTCGGCGCCGCCGGAGCTGAAGCCGCTCTCGCGCGAGCCCATCAACCTGAAAATGACGAACGACGCGCGGGTAGTGTTTGAGACGGTGGGCAAGCTGGCGGGGCTGAGCGTGCTGTTCGATCCGGACTTCACGTCGCGGCGGATCACGGCGGAGCTGCCCAACGTGACGCTGGAGCAGGCGCTGGACGCGATTGCGCTAGAGAGCAAAGCATTCTGGAAGCCGCTGACGCAGAGCGTGATATTCGTGGCGCCCGACACGGCGCAGAAGCGCAAGGACCTGGAGGATGAAGAGGTCCAGACGTTTTACATGTCGAACACGATTACGCCGCAGGACCTGACGGAGATCGTCACGGGGCTGCGGCAACTGCTGGACCTGCACCGGGTGACGCAGGTGAACTCGCAGAACGCGATCGTGATCCGCGAGACGCCCGACAAGCTGGCGCTGGCGGCGAAAATCATCCGCGACATAGACAAGGCCAAGCCCGAAGTGCTGATCCACGTGCAGGTGCTGACGGCGAACCGCCAGCGTCTGCGCGACCTGGGCATCCTGCCGGGACAGAGCGTGGCGCTGACGTTCACGCCGCGCTGCTCGGTGCAGACGGCCAATCCGAACAACACGAATTGCAGCTCGAGTTCGAGCACCAGCACGACGGGTAGCACGACGAATCCCGGGGCCATCACGCTGAACAATTTGAAGCAGCTTTCCTGGGCGGATTACAGCCTGACGCTGCCGGGCGCCACGGCGAACGCCATCCTGACGGACAACGCGACGCGCATTATTCAGGACCCGGAAGTTCGCGTGACGGACGGGCAGAAGGCGACGCTGAAGATCGGCGACCGCGTGCCGGTGGCCACCGGCAGCTTCCAGGCGGGCGTCGGCGTGGGCGTGGGCAGCGGCGCGGGAGTGGTGAACCCGCTGGTGAACACGCAATTCCAGTACATCGACGTGGGCGTGAATATAGACGTGACGCCGCGCGTGCATCCCGACGGCGACGTGAGCATGAAGCTGAGCGTGGAAGTGTCGCAGATTTCCGGGACGAGCAGCATCGGCGGGATCAACCAGCCGATCATCAGCCAGCGGAAAGTGGAGCACGACGTGCGGCTGAAAGAGGGCGAAGTGAGCATGCTCGGGGGATTGATCGAGCGCGACCAGACGAAAAACATCAACGGCATCCCCGGGCTGGGCGAGATTCCGATGTTCCGCTACTTATTCTCGGACAACAGCAACCAGGTGACGGACAACGAAGTGCTGATCGTGCTGACGCCGCACGTGATCCGCATGCCGACGATCTCCGCCGACGACCTGCGGCCGCTGGCGGCGGGCACGGATTCGAACGTGCGGGTGTATCACGACGACGAAGAGCCGCAGCCGGCGCCCGCGGCGGGTGCCGCGCCACCGCAGCCGCAAGCTCCGGCCGGGCCGGGCGCTGCGCGAGGGCCGGGAGCGGGCTTGCAAGTTCCTGGAGGAGCCGCGCAGGCGCAGGGAGCAGCCGCGCCCGCGCAGCCTGCGGCGGCGGGAACTCCGGCAGTGGCGAATCCCGCGCCACCCGCGGCGGAGGCGCAGCCCGTCTCGAGCACACCGCAACTGCAGTTCCAGCCGGATTCGACGGTGATGAAGCCGGGCGATACGGTGACGCTGGGGCTGGCGGTCAACAACGTGACCGATTTGTATTCGATTCCGCTGATGATCCAGTACAACCCCGCGGTTGTGCAGGTGGAAGAGGTACGCAACGGCGGATTCCTCTCGGGCGGGACGCAGGAGATCGCGATCGTGCAGCGCATCGACCAGCAGAAGGGGCAGGTGATCATTTCCGCGACGCGCCAGCCGAATACGCCGGGAATCGACGGCAGCGGCACGCTGCTGGGGATCACGCTGAAGGCGCTGGCGCCGGGCAATTCCCCGCTGCAGATCGTGATGGTCAACGCGCACAATTCCAAGCAGCAGGCCATCCCCATGGTGGCGGGAGTGGCCAGCGTTCAAGTGAAGTAGGAAGTTATGGCGGCAAATCACACCAAGGCGGATTTTCCCCGCGGGCCCCGCATTCGAAAGGCGTTTCCCCGCAAGGCGGCCCTGCATCCGGCGCTGGGCATGACGCTGCTGGAGCTGCTGGTTTCCTGCTCGATCCTGATGCTGCTGGCGACGATGGCCGTGCCCCTGGCGCGGATGGTGATACGCGAGCGCAAGGAAAGCCTGCTGCGCTACGACCTGCGCGAAATGCGCGACGCGATCGACCGCTTCAAGGACGCCGCGGACAAAAACCAGATTCAGACGGCGGCGGGATCGGAAGGTTATCCGCCGGACCTCGAGACGCTGGTCAACGGCGTGACGATGAACCAGGTAAAAGACCGCAAGATCCGCTTCCTCCGCGCAATTCCCGTGGACCCCATGACCGGAAAGAAGGACTGGGGGTTGCGCTCGGTGCAGGACGATCCCGACGCGACGTCCTGGGGCGGGCAGAACGTCTTCGACGTGTACTCGCCCTCAACGGCCACGGCGCTGGACGGGACGAAATATTCGGATTGGTAGAGCCTTCAGACGAGGCGAACGCTCATGAACCGCGAAGGACAAATCGGAAGGAAGCAGAGGGGCTTCACGCTGCTCGAGCTGATGGTGGTGATGTTTATCATCGTGATCCTCGCAACCATCGGCGCGGCCCATTACCAGTCGGCGGTGCAAGCCTCGAAAGAATCCGTGCTGGCGCAGGACCTGGCCACGATGCGCGACGCGATCGACCACTACACGGCGGACAAGGACGCGGCGCCGAGCTCGCTCGAGGATCTGAAGGACGCGGGATATTTGCGCACGATTCCCGTGGATCCGATTACGGGCCAGGCGGATTGGGTGACGGAGACGGGCAACACGGTGGATAATCCCGACCAGTCGTCGTACGGAATCGTGGACGTACACTCGGCTTCGGACAAAGTATCGGCGCAGCGAGGGACGCCGTACAGCTCGTGGTAGATTTAGGCCCGCGGAGCGGAGGCGACGCCGCGGAGACTTTTTTTGATTGGAAGCGCGTACGCGTTTGACCCTGCGCGATTCATTCGCTAGAATGGTTGTGCGGGGTGGAGCAGCCTGGTAGCTCGTCGGGCTCATAACCCGGAGGTCGTTGGTTCAAATCCAACCCCCGCAACCAGCAATGATAAGAAGGCCAAGCGAAGAGCTTGGCCTTTTTTATTTTGCGAGGGCGATGAGTTTTTGACGCGGGTCCGGTATTACATTTGAGGACCGGCGCCGAACGGCCGGCGCGCCGGGGACGGAGGAACCGAGTGGACGAATTCGGAAGCAACGTCGAGCGCCACCGCCGCGAGCTGCTGGTGCACTGCTACCGCATGCTCGGCTCCCTGCCGGACGCCGAGGACGCGGTGCAGGAGACGTCGCTGCGCGCCTGGAGGTATCGCGACAGCCTGAAGGAAGGCGCGCCGCTGCGCCCCTGGCTCTATCGCATCGCGACGAACGCCTGCCTCGACGCGATTGCCCGCGACGAGCGGCGCGCGGCCCTGGCGGCGAAGGCCGCGGCGGACGAAAGCTGGGCGGGGACGCCGGAAGACGTGGTGTGGCTGGGTCCGATTCCAGACAGCGCGCTCGAACCAATCACGCCGCCGGCGAGCACGCCCGAGGCGATGACTTTGCGGCGCGAAACCATCGAACTCGCCTTCCTGACGGCGATTCAGCTGCTCACACCGCAGCAGCGGGCTGCGCTGATTCTGTGCGACGTGCTCGACTGGTCCGCTAAGGATGCCGCCGACCTGCTGGAGATCAGCGCCGCCGCCGCGAACAGCGCGCTGCAACGCGCGCGGGCCAGGCTGCGCGAGCGGCTGCCTTCGCCGAAGCCGACGCCGCCCGCCGGCACGAATGCGAATGCCGCCGAGCGCGAACTGCTGAAAAAATACATCGAGGCCAGCGAAGCGGCGGATTATCGCGCCTTCGAATCGCTCCTCCGCGCGGACGCGATCTTCCGCATGCCGCCCCTGCCGGGCATATCCATTGGCCGGGAGGCAATCTTCAAGGAATGGGCCGAAGAGGGATTCGGCACGGAACGGTTCGGCCAGCTGCTGTGCCTTCCGATCCACGCCAACCTGCAGCCGGGGGTGGCGGCCTATTGGCGCCGGAGCGGCGATACCACCTGGAATGCGCTGGCGCTGAACGTCCTTCAAGTCGAGGACGGCTGGGTCACCGAGATCGTCGTTTTCATGCGGGACAATTTCCCGTCCTTCGGGCTCCCGATGTTTATGGACGCAACGCCGGAGAGGAAGGCGATCGATTGATCGGCGCGGGCACGCGGGAGATGCGTCCGTTCGCTGCCGGGCCGGGGGAATCCTATCCATGGGCGGAGGCGACGCCTCTCCGATGAGCGAAGTCCACGCGCCAATGCCCGGCGGCGACGGTGCTAGAATTCAGGCCGCCCTCGGATTCCGGTTAGGAGAAAAATGAGAATCGCATCGCACATCCTGCGCATTTTGCTCGGGCTGGTGTTTTTCGTGATGGGGCTGAACGTATTTCTGAATTTCCTTCGCGGACCTCTGCCATCGGGGCTGGCCGGGCAGTTCCTGAGCGCGCTGATCGAGTCGCACTTCGTTCTGTTTGTGGGGGCCGTGCAGGTCGCCGGGGGAGCGCTGCTGCTGGTGAACCGCTACGTTCCGCTGGGGCTGACTTTGCTGGGGCCGGTAATCGTCAACATCCTGCTGTATCACCTGCTGATGGATCACCCGGGCCTGCCGGTCGCTATCCTTATCGCCATCTTTTGGGGAGTCCTGTTCTTCCGGCACCGGCAGCACTTCTCCGGCCTGTTCGTGCAACGAACTTCCTGAGCTGCGCGTGCATTCGCGATTCTAAAAAATATCGTTGCGATCCGCGGCCTCATCGTGCGTGGGCGGAAAAGCGCGTGTCTCAAGCGCGTGATTCCCGCGGCGTGCTCGATCCGCGCGACAAGCCCGTGTTGAAATTGAATGCGGCAGATTGCCGGAGTATCATGCAGACGAAGTCACTTCGTGCGCGCAGCGGTTTGCCAGGATCGAGCGAAGCGGCACCGAGCTTTTCCCGCCGAGGGGCCTGGATTGAGGTGACGGGGTGTCATCAACGGGACAGCCGCCGGCCGCCGGGGAGCACATCGGCGGCTACGAGATTCTGGAAAAAATCGGCGCCGGCGGGATGGGCGTCGTCTACAAGGCGCGCGACCTGAAGCTTGAGCGCGTGGTCGCGCTGAAATTCCTCCCACAGCATCTGACCTTCAGCCCCGACGAAAAAACGCGGTTCCTCCGGGAAGCGAAAGCCGCATCTTCCCTGGATCATACGAATACGGGCGTCATTCACGGGCTCGAGGAAACACCCGACGGGCAGTTGTACATCGTGATGGCGTATTACGAAGGCGAAACGGTGGCCGACCGGCTGCGCCGGGGCCCGCTCGGGCCCGCGGAGGCCGTCAGCATCGCCGCCCAAGTGGCCAGAGGACTCGCCGAAGCGCACGCGCGGAACATCGTCCACCGCGACATCAAGCCCTCCAACATTATTTTGACGAACCGCAACGTGGCGAAGATCGTGGATTTCGGGCTGGCGCGAATCCTGAGCGCGACGAGCGGTCCGGCCAGCACGACCACGAGCGGCACGGCCGGGTACATGTCTCCGGAGCAAATGCTGGGGAAGCCCGTGGACCAACGAACGGACATCTGGTCGCTGGGCGTGGTGCTGGCGGAGATGCTGACGGGGCACCATCCGTTCCGGCGGGACGATCTCTCGGCGATGATGTTCGCGGTGCTGAATCAGGCGCCCGCGGCGATGGAGGGAATCCGCATCGAAGAGCAGAGAATCGTCTACAAGGCGCTGGCCAAGGCCATCTGGGAGCGATACCAGACATGCACGGAGATGGCCAACGACCTGGAGGCGGAATTGGCGTGCCTATCGGCGCCCAGCGAACGGCGCGCGATCAACGATAGCGCGCCGACGCAATCCATCCGCGTAAAGGATTTTCAGAAAATTGTGGAGCAGGCTTCGGCGGTGAGCTGGGGCGCGGCTCCGGCACGCAAATCGAGATGGTGGATCGGCGCGGCGGCGGCGGTGGTTTTGTTGCTGCTGGCGAGCGCGGCGGCGGTGTATCTGTGGCGGGAGCGGCCCGGCGTCCTATCGGGCGAGGGCGGCGAAAAACACATCGCCGTGCTGCCGTTTGACAACATCGGCAACGACCCGGCGAATGAAGCCATCGCGGAAGGCTTCGTGGACAGCCTGACGGGCCAGCTTTCCAATCTCGACAACGGACAGCAATCTCTGTGGGTGGTACCCGCCAGCGTGGTGCGCAGCCAGAAGGTGACGGACCCGGCCGCGGCGCTGCGGGACCTGGGCGCGACGCTCGTGGTGAAAGGCAGCATCGAGCGCGAGGGGAAGGATGTGCGCTTGACGATCAATTTGATCGACGCCAAGCGGCTGCGAATGATCGGCTCGGCGGTGCTGGAGGATCCGACCGGAGACATGGCCACGCTCCAGGACGAGAGCATCTCGCGGCTGGCTCAGATGCTGAAGATCACTATGACGCCGGAAATGCTGCGGGCCACAACCGTCGGCGGCGCCCCGGCGGCGTACGAATCGTATCTGAAGGCGCTGGCCTACGTGCAGAGGTACGACAAGCCGGGGAACCTCGACCTGGCGATCGAATCGCTGAATCAGGCGGTGAGAACGGATCCGCGATTTGCGCTGGGATATGCGGAGCTGGGAGAAGCCTACCGCTTGAAGTTTCAGCTGGATAAAGACCCGAAATGGCTCGAGGAGGCGACGGCCAATTGCAATCAGTCGCTGCAGATCGATAATCGGCTTGCCGCCGCCTATGTGACGCTGGGATTCATCCACGTGGAGAACGGCAGCCAGGACCTGGCGCTGCAGGAATTCCAGCGGGCGCTCGACATCGATCCGCGCGACGCGCGGGCGCTGGGCGGCATGGCGCATGCCTACGAGGATTCCGGGCGAATCGCCGACGCCGAGGCGACATTCAAGAAATCCGCGGATATCCGGCCGGATTACTGGGACGGGTACGACGAGCTCGGCCTGTTTTACGGGCGGCAGAAACGCAATGGCGACGCGGTGAAAGCGTTTCAAAGGGCCATCGAGCTGAGCCCCGACAACGCACAGGTCTACAGCAACATGGCGTCCGCTTATCTGGACGGGGGCAATCCCAAGGATTTGCCCGCGGCCGAGGCGGCGCTGCGGAAATCCATTGAGTTGAGCCCCACCTATGAAGCGTACGCGAATCTGGGCTACCTCTACCTGCAGGAGAAGCGCTATCCGGAGTCCGTGGCGGCCACGCTGAAAGCCCTGCAAATCAATGACAAAGACTACGTCGTCTGGGGAAATCTGGCGGCCGCGTATGAGTGGATGAAGCAAGGCGACAAGGCCAAAGACGCCGACCGGAAGGAAGCCGCGCTGCTCGAGAATGCCGCAAAACTGCGCGCTGCCTCTCCGCAAATTCGTTCGAACCTTGCCGTCCTATACGCCAACCTGAACGATCCGGAAAAAGCGAAGCTGAACATTCAATCCGCTCTGGCGGCCTCCGGCGACGATGCTGACGTGTTGGTTAATGCAGGTGAGGTTTATGAACTTCTGGGAGACCGCCGGCAGGCGCTTCATTACGTTGAACTGAGCCTTCAAAAGGGCTATGCTCTCGACGACCTCCGGAACGAGCCTCAGATGCAGGATCTGCTGGCCGATCCCAATTTCAACCCCTCGGGAAAGAAATAATCTTCGAAAGGGAGACACGCCATGGCACAGCCGCAAACCGCTCCAGATTTTGGACAGCGCCCCGTGAGAGCCACCACGGAAATCACGGTAAACAGCGATGGGACCGTTACCCCGGAAAGCGCGTTCGTATTGGGCCAGGGAAAAATTCAGTTTGTGTCCAACTATGCGCAACAGATTTCGGCGACGTTCGAGCCCCAGGGAGTTTTCGGCGACGCCAACGGTCAGGTGACGATCTACACCAACAACCTCCAGAACGGGCCGATCCAGGCGCGCGCGCCCTACGTGACGGTCAATTACATGATTAATCTTCCCGGCGGCGCCTCGCAGGGGCCGTACACCGTCACCGTCGGCTGCGCACCGCTGCAGATCGATTTCGATGCGTCCGGGAATATGCTCATTCCCAACGCCCGCATCCCCAACGGCGGCATCATCACGTTTCTCTTGGCCGCCGCCGCGCCGCAGCCGCTGACGTTGACGTTTAATCCCACAGGCCCCTTCGGCAGCGGCCTTACGCTGCAACCCGGCCAGCCGCAAGTGCTGCACGCGGACGGAGTGGACACCTCTGTCGTCGTCACGGTGACCTCCCAGAAGCTGACCCAGGCGGGTACTGTGAAAGTCGGTTCCGGCGGGAGCCCGATGTAGCCCATAGACGGTCTACGGAAACATTCCTTCGCTAGATCGCCGGAGGCCATCGCATATGGCTTCTTTTCTCCCTGGCGCGCGGCCGACGCTTGAGGCCGCGCGTGGGGGGAGCGGCCCGCCCTCTCCTCGATTTGCCCGCGCCTTTCCCCGTCCACGGGTCCGCCAAAGGTTTCGTAGCTCTTTTCTGCTGCCGCGCATCTAACTCCCCGACTTGAGGGCTGCGATAATTTAGCGATGGACCGGCTCGAATGGAGAAAAGGCCGAGGGGATGCCGATGACCCAAGCTGCTGATATTCGCCTGACGCGATTTCCGCTCAATCACGGAGCGGGGCAAATTCCCGCGCTTGGCTTCGGCACGCTCATTCCCGACCCGGCCTTGACGATCACCGCGACCCAGAGGGCGCTCGAAGCCGGTTTTCGACACTTCGATTGCGCCGAACGGTATCTGAACGAGAGCGAAGTGGGCCAGGCGCTCGCGGAAGGGATGGCGGCGGAGGGGCTTTCGCGCGCGGACCTATTCCTCACCACGAAATTGTGGAACACGAATCACCGGCCCGAGCGCGTCGAACCCGCGTTCGAGGCCAGCCTCAAAAGGCTGCGGATCGATTACCTGGATCTGTACCTCATTCACACGCCGTTCGCGTTTCAGCCGGGAGAGAATCCCGATCCGCGGGACGCGAGCGGCAACGTGATATACGACGACGGCGTGACGCTGCTCGACACCTGGCGGGCGATGGAAACCCTGGTGGACCACGGCAAGTGCCGCGCGATCGGGCTCTCGGACGTGACGCTCGAAAAAGTGGCGCCGATTTATGAAGCCGCGCGAATCAAGCCGTCGGTCATCCAGGTGGAGTCGCACATCTATTTGCCGGAAACGGAGCTGCTGGAATTTTGCAAGCAGAGAGGCATCGTTCTGCTGGCGTTCGCGCCGCTGGGCCACGGGACGAAGCCGGGGCCGCTGGAAGATCCCGTGATTACCTCGATTGCCGCGCGATTGGGAAAAACGCCGGGACAGGTGCTGCTCGCCTGGGCCGTGCAGCGCGGCACGGCTCTGCTCACCACGCCGAAATCCCCGGGGCGCGCGAAGGAGAATTTCGATCTCTCGCCGCTTCCCGAGGACGCGTTCGACGAAATCAACCGAATCGAGACGCGGCAGCGGCTGAATCCCGTGGTAAATACCGGCGTTCCCGGATTTATCCCGAAAGCGAAGGGGGCGTGATGCCAGAACCGAAACAATCTCTCGAAGAGGAACAGATTCGCAAGGCGCTCGATACACACTGGCGCGCCTCGGCCGCCGGCGACGCCGATACCGAACACCAGATTTACGCGGACGATTCGATTTGCGATTATCCGCAGTCGGGCGAGCGCATCTTCGGCAGAAAAAATCTGCAGGCCCTGCGCAGCCACCACCCCGGGAAACCATCCGGTTTCCAGGTGAAGCGGATCGTCGGCAGCGGGAACCTCTGGGTCACCGAATATACGATCGTGTACCAGGGCCGCGCCGCGTTTACCGTCAGCATCATGGAATTTCGCGACGGCAAAGTGGTGCATGAAACGCAGTATTTCGCGGACCCCTTCGCAGCGCCGGCCTGGCGGAGCCAGTGGGTGCAGCTGGTCCCTCCCGGCCAACCCTGACCGGCGCCGGCCGCGCTCATTCTCCCTTTTGCGCGGCGGGCTGGTCCGGCGGCGCTTCGAGCCGCTGCTTGATGGACGCGAGCGCCTTCTCAAGTGACGAGCGCGTCTTGTCCACCGCCACTTTGCGCACGATGCTGCCCTTGAATCCGGTGAGCCCCGCCTGCTGCGAGCCCTTCAACGTAATCAGGTAGAAGCCCTTCCCTTCCGTGTCCTGCGCGTCTTTCACGCACACGGTCAGATCGAGAGCCGCCTGGAAATAATGGCTTGCGTAGATCTGCTTCACCGCGACGGCGTAGGCGGGATCGCCGGCCGACGTGCCTTGAAAAACGATCGCCTGCACCACCCGCAACGTGGGCTTCAGCCCGAAATTCACTTTTTCCCAGTAAAACCCGGACTCGATATTCGCCGCGTCGGCTTTGGGATAGTCGAGCAGGTAGGTGCGCAGCTCCGGCAGGTAGACGGGCAGAGCTTTCGATTGGTCAATGAGCGACGCGAAAGAATCCGCCACCGCCGCCGGGTGCTTTTTGTCCTCGTAGGCGCCGAGCGCCGCATTGCCCCCTTGCTGGTAGCGCGTGAGCGCGTCGAGCACCATCTTCCGCGCCGCCAGGTTGGCCTGATCCGCCGCGTCCGGCGCCGACCAGTCCACCTCCTTGCGGAACTCTTCCATGGACTCCGCCGGCAGCTGAATCTCGCAGTGCCCCGGCTTGCAGTCCTTCAATTGCTTCACGTCGTCGGGCTCGAGCGTAAAGCCGGCCAGGTCGGAGAGCTTCGGCGGGGTGCTGAATTTCTGAATGGCGAGGTAATTCGGAAGTTTTCTGAGGGTGTCAATATCCTCCGCCATTTTCAGGTAGCGGGCCGGCGTCGAGCGAACGTACACCGAGCCGAAGACGAACACCTGGTCGGCGGTCGGCGAATCCACGATTTTCGCCACCGCTTTTCCGTCGTGGATGTCGCGAATCTGGTCGCCGCTCAGCCCCACGTATTCGCGGAAGAAATGGTCGGGTTCCGCGGAGCCGCCCGGGGCCTGCGCGGCCCGGGCAAGGGGAAACGCAAGCCCCGCAAGCAGCACCGCGCCCGAAATTAATCCTCGCATGCGGCCATCCGATCCGCCTTCGTCCCAAATGGAGTGAGCACGCGTTCACCCTTGTTCCACAGGGCGCTCGCATCGAGGCTGCGGAAAATCCCGAGCTTCCTCATCCGGAAATTCAGCGTAGAGCGGTTCAGGCCCAGCCGCGAAGCCGCGCCGCGCGGCCCGGAAACCACCCAGCCGGTCTGCTTGAGCGTTGCGAGGATGTGGTCGCGTTCCACCTCCTCCAGAGTTCTGCCGGGCTCGTCGTCGCAGGTGTGCGCGATGCGGTTGTTCAGGTCCGCGTGCGAGAGTTGCAGCACGGGGCCGGGGCTCGAGATCACCGCGCGCTCGATCACGTTTTCGAGCTCGCGGATGTTTCCCGGCCAGGGGTAGCGCGCCAGCGCCGTCATGGTCTCGGGCGCCACCGTGCCCACGTCTTTCCGCATCCGCCCGGCGGCCAGGGCCACGAAGTGCCGCACCAGCAGCGGAATGTCTCCCGCTCGCTCGCGCAAGGGCGGAATCCGGATGGGAAACACGTTCAGTCGGTAATACAAATCCCGGCGAAATTCGCGGCGCAGAATCATCCCTTCCAGGTCGCGGTGCGTCGCGGCGATGATCCGCACGTCCACTTTGCGGGTTCGCGCGCTCCCCAGCCGCTCAAACTCGCGCTCCTGCAGCGCGCGCAGCAGCTTCGGCTGCAGCTCGAGAGCGATGTCGCCGATTTCGTCCAGAAAGAGCGAGCCGCGGTCGGCCAGCTCCAGCCGCCCGATCTTTTGCGAAATCGCTCCCGTAAACGCGCCGCGCTCGTGCCCGAAAAGTTCGCTTTCCAGCAGGCCCGTCGGGATCGCCGCGCAATTGAGCTTCATGAACGCCTGCGGCCCGCGTGGGCTGCGGTGGTGAATGGCGCGCGCGACCACTTCTTTTCCCGTGCCCGTCTCGCCCAGGATGAGCACGGTCGAATCGCCGGCGGCGACCGTTTCAATGGCGCGAATCACCTGCCGCAGCCCGCGGCTCGTCCCCACCAGCCCTTCGAATATCGCCTCCTTCGGCGGGCAGAAGCGAAGAATCGCCGAGCCCGGGTCTGCGAGCGATGAACTTGCAATTGCCAGGTTCCTGTTTCCCATGCGCAGCCTCCTTGATTTTTCAGTCCCTCAGACGGTTGCTACAGATTCCTGCCCGGCGCCTCCTCGCGCTTTCCGCGCGGCCGCCGGACTTGTTCCCTGTCCAGCCACTCGCGCACGTAGGCCGGGCAATTTGCAAACTTGATCCCCTCTTTTTCGCAGCGGCCCAGAAAGGCCAGGCCCTCGCGGTCCACCAGCGTCACGTCCTCCAGGTCCAGCACCATTCCGCAGCACCGCTCCTCCACTTCCAGCAACCGGCGCAGCTCGGGAACGTCCTCAGGCTCGATGCGCCCGCTGAGGCGGTAAGTCACGGTGTCCGTTGTGGATCTCTCGATTTTGAGCATGAAAGACGCGCCCGACGAAGGGGCCAAAAAGCAACCCGAGGGCCTTATGTAAGTCACTGTCGAAAATGGGCTTATCCAGTTTCGTGGTTCGCGAAAATAGCGAATTCGCGAAGAATTCGCGACGCCCGGCCGCACTCCACGCCACGCGGGATTCCCTATCCTTACGATTTCCGGGCGACCCGCTTGGATCCATAGAAAATATTCTAAATGCGGGGGTTCCGGGCCGATTCCCTGCTGCAATTTGCAGCAGTCGTGCCGTGCGGATGAGGCGGCGGAAATGACTTCGCCGGTCTCGCGAACGCTTTCGACTTCGAGTCTTCTTGCGCTCAGGGACGCCCGGGGAATTCGGCAGGGAACCTGGGAGGGCTAGCTTTTGAATTGGTACTTGTTGATCTTCAACGCGCGGATTTTTGATTCGAGCGTCGAGGCCGGCACGCGGAGCTTCTCCGCCGCACCGTGCGGCCCGGAGATGCGGCCGGAGGTTTCTTTCAGCACGCGTTCGATCATCGCCTTGGCCTGGGAGGCCGGAAGCTTCGTCAGCGAGCCCGGCGGCGTTTCCGCCCCGGCCGGTTCCTTCGAAAACCAACTCGGGTCAATCGTCAGCGTTTCCGTATCGCACACGATGACGGAGCGCTCCACCACGTTTTGCAGCTCCCGGATGTTTCCCGGCCAATCGTACGACTGCAGCAGCTCGAGCGATCTCTTTTCCACGCGCTTGATCTTCCGCCCCGTCTTTCTCGCGTAGCGGTCCACGAAATACTCGACGAGGACGGGAATATCCTCGCGGCGGTCGCGCAGTGGCGGCACCTCGATGGGAAACACGTTGAGCCGGTAGAATAGGTCGCTGCGAAATTCTCCCGAAGCCACGCACGCCTGCAGGTCGCGGTTCGTCGCCGCGATCACGCGAACGTCGGCCTTCAGCGTCCTGGCCCCGCCGACCCTTTCGAATTCGTGCTCCTGCAGCACTCGCAGCAGCGCCACCTGAGTCTCCGGCGGAAGTTCCCCCACCTCGTCGAGAAACACCGTTCCGCCCTCGGCCAGCTCAAACCGGCCCAGCCGCCGCTGCCACGCTCCCGTGAACGCGCCCTTCTCATGCCCGAACAATTCCGAAGCCACCAAATCGCGCGGAATCGCCGCCAAATTTACGCACACAAACGCCCGCGACGCCCGCTCCGACCGCCGGTGAATCGCCCGCGCCACCAGCTCCTTGCCCGTCCCGGTCTCGCCCGCGATCAATACCGTCGAATCGGTCGGCGCCACCCGCGAAAGCTGCGAAAGCACCGCTTGCAGCTGCGGCGACGATCCGACAATTTCCTCGAACATGGACGCCTTGTTGATCTCTTCCCGCAAGGCGATGTTTTCCATGTACAGCCGGTCTTTGAGGCTTTCAATCTCTTTGAACGCTTTTTCCAGCGCCGCGCTCGCCTGCCGCGCCGCGCTCACGTCCATCACCGCTCCCACGTACTCCAGTTGCCCGGCTTCGTCCCTCCACGCGCGCGCCACCACGTCCACGGTCTTCACCGCCCCGCCGGGAAGCAGCAAGCGGTGCTCCAGCTCAAAATCCTTCCCCGCCTGCGACGCTTCGGCGAGCACGCCTTCCACCCGCGGCCGGTCTTCCGGGTGAATCCGCTCCAAAATCCTCTCGAGCGAAAGCGCCGCATCGCGATCCAGCTCGAAAATGCGAAACGTCTCATCCGACCACGAAATCTTCCCGCTGCCCACGTTCCACCCGAAGCTTCCCGTCCGGCTCAGCCGCTGCCCCTCGGCCAGATAAAATTCGCTGCGCCGCAATCCGTCCTCGGCCCGCCGCCGGTCTTCGATGTCAATGCTCGATCCGTACCACTTTACGATCGCTCCGTCTTCATCGCGCAGCGCGATCTTGTGGTGCAGCATCCAGCGGTATTCGCCGTCGGCCCGCCGCACGCGCGCCTCGAAAATAAACGGCTCCCCGCTCGCCAGCGATGCGCGCCACCCCTCCACAATCCCCTCCACGTCCTCCGGATGAATCGCCCGCGTCCATTTCCAGCCTTCGATATCCTCCAGCCGCAGTCCCACGTATTGCAGCCACGTCTGATTGAAGAAATCCAGATACCCGTCCGGCAGCGCCGTATGAATCAGCGCCGGCGAACAATCCAGCGCGAGCCGCAGCTCGGCCAGAAATGCGTCCGCCCCGGGTTGGTGTCTCGCGCTGGCCATCTCGCGCATTATATTCTCTTTGCTCCTCTCCCCGCCGCTGTCCTCTTCCGTGCACCTCTCCCGCGACCCACCCGCGCCCACTCGCCTGCTCACCCGCTTGCAATTGCTAACCGGTTGTCACGCCATCCCGCCGCCCTCCGCCCGCGAATTCCGTAACGCCCCGCAAATCACCGCTCTAAGCCCCGCCGCGGCTTGGCGCTCGAATTGCACCTCTACCCCTCTGCAGCGAAATCTACGGGGAGGTGTACCCATCATGCCTGAGGAGAATCCGCCCGCGCCGGCGGCAAAGACGGAGCCCGCGCCTCCCGCCGCCCAGCCCGCGCGCAACTGGGCTCGCCTGGTCGCGCCCATCCTCATCGTCCTTCTCGGCGTCGCGGTCATCGTCACCATCACCACCAACTGGAACGCCTGGGAAGGCAGCCGCGTCGAGCAGGTCACCGACGACGCCTACGTCCGCGGCGACGTCACTCCGCTCAGCACCAAAGTCGCCGGCATCGTTCGCGACGTGCACGTCTCCGATTACCAGCAGGTTCGCAAGGGCGACCTGATCGCCCAGCTCGACGACGACGATTTTCTCGCCCAGGTCGCGCAAGCCACCGCCGCCGTCGAAGCCGCCAAAGCCGCCATCGAAGACAACCACCGCCAGCGCGATCTCGAAGACGCGAAAATTGACCGCGCCCTCGCCTCCGTGGACCAAGCCAAGGCGCAAATCGCCGCCGCCCAGGCCGGCATCGCCGCCGTGCAGGCCGACGTCGTCCGCACCCAAGACGAACGCGCCCGCCAGGAGGGCCTCCTCGAAACCCGCTCCACCACGCCGCAGCACGTCGAGCAAGCCGTCGCCGACCAGGAGCGCTACGCCGCCCAGCTCAAAAGCCGTGAAGCCGACCTCGAAGCCGCGAAAACTCTTCTCCGCAGCAACGAAATCGGCGTCGAAGCCGAGCGCCGCGCCAAAGCCGTCCTCATTTCCCAGGAGTCGCAGCTCATCGCCGACCTTCACGCCCGCGAAGCCGCCCTCACCGTCGCCCAGGTGAATCTCGGCTACACGAAAATCGTCGCCCCCGCCGACGGCTCCGTCGGCGAACGCCAGGTCCGTCCCGGCCAGCTCGTCTCCCCCGGCACGCAGGTGATCGCCTTCATTTCCAAAACGAAATGGGTGCAGGCCAACTATCGCGAAACCCAGCTCACCAACGTGAAGCTCGGCGACCCCGCCGAACTCCGCGTTGACGCCCT
>Ga0335072_10004144_pt1 | contig 21645 bp, 18 predicted proteins | sample Lox_Sample_21_FD_206725 | JGI IMG/M metagenome (GOLD analysis project Ga0335072, IMG submission 206725) | Soil microbial communities from Loxahatchee National Wildlife Refuge, Florida, United States - Lox_Sample_2.1 | ecosystem: Environmental > Terrestrial > Soil > Wetlands | place: USA...
CAGGAGGCCAGCCCCGGCGCCAAATCCGGCCTCAAGTCCGCGGTCGAGATGCACGAGAAGCTGCGCACCGGCCCGCTCGCCGGCCTGCGCGTCGGCCTGCTCCACGGCCGCCTCGACGCCGACGATAAAGACGTCATCATGCGCCGCTTCCAGCGCGGCGAGATCCAGGTTCTTGTCGCCACCACCGTCATCGAGGTCGGCGTCGACGTGCCCAACGCCACGGTCATGGTGGTCGAGCACGCCGAGCGCTTCGGCCTCGCCCAGTTGCACCAGTTGCGCGGGCGCGTGGGCCGCGGCGCCGCCAAAAGCTACTGCATACTGGTCACCGGCGACCGCGTCTCGCCCCTCGGCGAGGAGCGCCTGAACGCCATGATCCGCACCCAGGACGGATTTGAGCTGGCCGAGCTCGACCTCACCATGCGCGGCCCCGGCGAGTTCTTTGGAACCCGCCAGGCCGGCCTGCCCGAGTTCCGCGTGGCCAACCTGGTGCGCGACCGGCAGCTCCTCGAACTCGCCAAGCAGGAGGCGGCGCGCTTTGCCGGCGGAGAGAACACCGAGGCCACCGAAGCCGAGCGCGCCCGCGTCTGGGCGCGCCTCAAATTCGCGTGGCAGAGACGCTACGGCCTGGTTGAAGCCGGGTGATCGCAAGCAGTCGGGAAGCCCCGCTCACGCGCTGCCGGCCATGCGCGGCGCCTCCAACAACTCCGTCGGATAGGTCTGAATCTCGAGGTCCACGCTGGCAATCTCGCTGCCGCACTCCTGCCTGCTGTTGCGCGTACACTGGCACAGTTCGGTGAGGCGCAGATGTCCGTTCGGGCTCAGTTCCACGCCCGCTGCAATCAGGACGCTATAGATATCCACGCACGCCTGCCGCTCGAACTCGAAGAGCATGTTGATGGTGCCCGTGTCGCTGGCGCCGCGGCTCAGCACCCACCCCCCGCAGCCCAGAATCGCTCCGGTCAGCGACTGCACCAGGCGCGAAGGCTCCTCCATCGAAACCGCCTTCATCTGCATCGCCCATGGGATGCTGACAGGCCGGTTGACACTCATCTCTGGCGCCGCGCGTCTCACATCCGCCATATCGGACTCCCGTTGCAGCCAATCACCCCTGTGCGGGAGTCGAACGGTTCCTGCCTCGCATTGAAACACATCCGCGCCCCGGACTTGCTTCGGCGCCGCACTGGTAATTGGAACCCCCTTCCCCGCGTTTTGTTGCCCGCACACCCCACGACGCCCCATGTTGTAGCCTGATAGGCAACGTGATCGTCGGCTCGGGAATCGACATCGTTGAGATTGAACGCCTGCAGCGCGCCATCGACCGCCACGGCCCGCGCTTCCTCAATCGCGTCTACACCGGCGCCGAGCAGGAGTACTGCCTGCGCAAGCGCAACTCCGCCGAGAGCTTCGCCGCGCGCTTTGCCGCCAAAGAAGCCGCCGCTAAAGCCCTCGGCACCGGCATCGGATACGGCGTCACCTGGTGCGAAATCGAGGTGGTGCGGGAGCCCCGCGGCAAGCCATTCATCCGCTTTCACGGCCGCGCCGCGCAAATTGCCGCACACCTTGGCATCGCCAGAACATCCTTATCTTTGAGCCACACCGCAGCCCTCGCCGTGGCCAGCGTGGTGGCTGAAGACGCCTGAGGTCGCCCCCTCATCTGGTATCCTCAAGGCGACAACGGCTTGATTTCCCTAGAGGAGCATCGTGCCCAGCCGCAAAGAGATTCAGTGGTCACAATTGAAAGTGGGAGCGCTGGTCCTTGTGGCCATGGCCGTGCTGATCGGGCTCATCTTCCTCATGTCCGGCAGCACCGGTGGCCTGTTTTCCCGCAAGCTCAAGCTCATCTGCTACTTTCAAAACGCCAACGGACTCAAGGAAGGCGCCCCGGTCACCCTTGAGGGCGTTACCATCGGCAATGTCGAGCGCATACGCGTCGTATCCGGCCATAACCCCCGGCCGGTGGAAGTGATTATGCGGGTGGGCTCCGAGTATCTGAACGGCCTGCACACCGACTCGATGGCCACCATCACCCAGGCCGGCGTCCTCGGCGACAGTTTTGTAGACGTCGACTCCACGCACGCCACCGGGCCCCCGCCGACCGATGGCACGGTTCTGCAGGCCGCCAGCTCGCCCACACTTTCCGACATCATCGGGCAGAGCGCCGGCGGAATCGACCAGCTCAAAGACCTGATCAAGAAGCTTGAGGTTCTGACCGACACCCTCAACAGCGACCGCGGCACCGTAGGCCGCCTGCTCAACGATCCCGAGGAGGCCAAGAAGGTCTCCGCCATGATCGACAACTTCTCCGTTGTCGCCAGCAACATTCGCCAGGGCAGGGGCTCCCTCGGCCAGTTGATTCACGACGACACCCTGGCCAACAAGCTCACCTCCACCGTCAATCACTTCAACAACATCGCCACCGCCCTCGACGAGGGTAAAGGCACTGCCGGCAAGCTCCTGAAAGACGACACGCTCTATAACAACCTGAACACCGCAGTGAAGAACACCAACGATCTGCTGGCCCAGATCAACGCCGGCAAGGGGGCCCTGGGCAAATTTGCCAAGGATCCGGCGTTCGCGCGGAAGCTCGAAGACTCGGTCACCCACCTGGACAATCTGCTGGCCGGCGTCGACGAAGGCAAGGGCACTGTGGGCCAGGCCTTCAAGAACCGCAGCCTCTACGACCATATGGACCAGACCGCCGACCAGGCCCAGCAGCTCATCAAGGGTATTCGCGATGATCCCAGGAAGTACATGATCATTCGCCTGAAACTGTTCTAATCATCTGGCCTTTTTAAGGGTACGGGCTTTACGGGCGGCGGAAAACCCAACCGGAAGGGCTTTGGAACAGGGGCACGGCTTTAGCCGGGCCGATAAGATCGGCAGAATGAGTCGGGCTTCAGCCCCTGCCAAGCTTTCCTGGATTGGCCTGGTGTTGCCTTCAGTAGAGACAATTTGAGTGTGCGGCCGCCGCGCGAGATTTCTCCTTTTGCCGTTGCAATGCAGGTCACGGAGGTCAGGATGTTCTCAAATTCTCGTCTTCTGGCGGCGGCCGCTTGCCTGATTGCAGCCGGAGCCGCGCTTGCGCTCCCTGCCCGGCCCCAGCCGGCCGCGGCCGCAACCGCCTACACGCCCACCTTCACGAGCAGCGGCGACATGCTCCCACCCACGCACTACCGCGAGTGGATCTATCTCACCTCCGGCATGGATATGAGCTACCTTCCCACATCCGCCGAGATGCAGGGCCAGTCCATGTTCGACAACGTCTTCGTCAATCCCGAGGCCTACCGCTCGTTTCTCTCGACCGGCACATGGCCCGACAAGACCGTCCTCGTCCTCGAAGGCCGCGGCGCTCACACCAAAGGCTCGATTAACAAGCTCGGCCACTTCCAGGGCACGGACCTGATGGATATCGAGGTCCACGTCAAGGACGAAGCCCGCTTTCCCGGCAAATGGGCCTTCTTCTCTTTCGATTCGCCCACCTCGAAAGGAACGCACATCCCCACGGGCGCGCCCTGCTATAGCTGCCACGCCGCGCATGGCGCCGTCGACAGCACCTTCGTCCAGTTCTATCCCACACTGCTGCCGCTCGCTCAACAAAAAGGAACCCTGAGCGCCGCATTCCTCAAGCAAGAAGCCGCCGAGAACGCTCCCGGGCCGGCCAAATAGCCGGCATCAACTTGCACGCGCCGCGTCTCCGCCCCTGAACGTTCTCCAGAACTCCACAAACGTCTTGAGCCGGACGACCTGGAAGTAATCGTTGGCTGCCGCGTAGAAGATGGCCGAGCCCGCCAGCGCCGCGTGCAGCGCGCCGGGGCCTACCTCCTGCGCAAACGGCACCGGCGCCGCGGTCAGGACCATGGCCAGCACCATCAGCGAGAGCTTCACGACGCCCATCGAGAGGTTCGTCTCGATCAGCGCGTTGGTAAAACGCCTGCCCAGGCGAAAGCTTTCGCCCAGCGCGGAGATTGCCGAGCGCCGCTCGCAGAGAGCCAGAACCGGCGCGATCATGAACGGCCAGCTGATGGCCGCAAAGAGCGAGAAGAATCCCAGCGTGAGAAAGATCGCCCAGATCGAGTACCCGACCAGTTGCGCATTGCCAGTGGGGCTGATATAAGCAGCCGCCACGCGCTGGATCGCTTCGTACCACGCAAAGTAAATGGCGCAGAGCAGCAGCAGCCATCCGGCCTGCAGCACCATCAATGTGAACGGCTGGAAGCGCACGCCGGGTTCCATGCGCTTGAGCACCGCGGCTCGGCCGAGCCCGGCCACCAGCGACCACCCCACGATCCCCAAAGGCGCCAGCCACACCAGCACGTGAAGTACATAAGGCTCGTAGTGCCCCCAGGAGTCGCCGATCCGAATCGCGGCAAGCCATGGATTGGACAGGCTCAGGTGGCTCAAGCCGGCCTTATCCGGCGGCAGCTCCGCCCCGATGCGCTCCATCTGCTTCCAGCACAGATAAAGGAACGGCGCGGCAAAGATCCAGCGCCAGGCGATCTCCACCAGCGTAAGCAACGGGCGCCTGAAGACCCATCCGACGTGGTCCACCAGCTCCTGCGTGCCGCGCACCGGCTGCGCCGCTCCTCGATACGCCTCTGTCGTCACTTCACCACCAGGTTCACCAGCTTGCCGGGTACGACGATCACCTTGACCACGTTTTTGCCTGCAATCCGCGCCCGCACTCTATCATCGCCGAGGGCGGCTGCTTCCAGCGTCTTTGCATCGGCGTCCGCGGCCACGCGCACCACCGTCACCAACTTCCCGTTCACCTGCACCGGGATCTCGAGCTTGTCTTCCTTGGCCAGCTCCGGATCGCTCCGGGGCCAGGGTGCGCGCAATACGCCGCCGTCTTCGCCCAGCTCTTCCCACAGCTCTGCCGCCAGATACGGCGCAAACGGCGCCAGCAGCAGCACCAGGCTCCTCAGCAGCTCGTGTATCACGGTCCCTGAAACCGTACCCGCCGCCAGCTCGGCATCAGCCGCCTGCATCTCGTTTACAAACTCCATGATGGCCGCAACACATGTATTGAAGTGCCAGCGCCCCTCGAAGTCCTGCGTGATCTTGGCCGTCGTCTGGTGCAGCTTGCGCAGCAGCTTGAGAGAAACACCCTCGGGAGCGCCGGCCTGCTGGCCACGCCCCGCCTTCGCCGCCGGCGCGTAGCGCATCGCCAGCCGGTACACGCGGCCCAGGAACCGGCTCACGCCGGCGACGCCATCCTCCTGCCAATCCAGGTCGCGGTCCGGCGGCGCCGCAAACAGCGCGTACATCCGCGTCGCATCCGCGCCATAGCGGGCCACCATCTCGTCGGGCGAAACCACATTCCCGCGCGACTTCGACATCTTGGCGCCGTCCTTGATCACCATCCCCTGCGTGAAGAGCCGCGTCGCCGGCTCGTCGTTCCCGACCATCCCCAGGTCTCGCATCACCTTGGTCCAGAACCGCGAGTAGATCAGGTGCAGGATGGCATGCTCCACGCCGCCGATGTACTGGTCGATCGGGAACCAGTAGCGCGCCGTCGCCGAGTCGAACGGCGCACTATCGTTCTTTGCGTCCGTGTAGCGGTAGAAGTACCAGCTGGAATCGACGAACGTGTCCATCGTGTCGGTCTCGCGCCGCGCCGGTCCGCCGCACCTCGGGCACGCGACGTTCACAAAATCCGGTACGCGCCCCAGCGGCGACCCGCCCTGCTGCGTGATCTCGATCTGCTCCGGCAAAATCACCGGCAGCTGCTCGTCCGGCACCGCAACCAAACCATCCCGTTCGCAGTAGATCATCGGGATCGGCGTGCCCCAGTACCGCTGCCGGCTCACCCCCCAGTCGCGCAGGCGGAAGATCACCTTGGCTTCGCCGAATCCGCCGCGTGCGGCAGCTTCCTGGAGCCGCTTCTGCGCCGCGGCACAGGTCAGCCCGCTGTACTCGCCCGAGTTCACCAGCACGCCGTCTTCCACAGTAAACGGCAGCGCCGGCTCATTGGCATTCGAATCGGCAGGCGCAATCACCCGCCGGATGGGAATCGCATACTTCTTCGCGAACTCGAAGTCGCGCTCGTCATGCCCGGGCACGCTCATGATGGCGCCGGTTCCGTACTCCATCAGCACATAGCTGGCCACCCACATCGGCACAAGCTCGCCGTTGTAGGGATTGATGGCGAAGTGTCCCGTCGGCACACCGTGCTTCTCGATCGCGCCCAGATCGCCGCTTTCCCTGGCCTTCTTCTGCTCCTTGATCAGCCGCTCGACCTGCGTTTTCAACCCCGCATCGGCCGCGGTCAGCGCCGTTACCAGCGGGTGCTCCGGCGCCAGTTGCACGCTGGTCGCGCCAAAGATCGTGTCCACGCGGGTAGTGAACACGCGAATTCGCGTAGCCTCTGACCCCTGACCCCTGACCCCTGACCCCTGGTCGATCTCTTCCGCCAGGAAGAAATCGACCTCCGTGCCCTCACTGCGCCCGATCCAGTTGCGCTGCATGGTGCGCACCTTCTCGGGCCAGCCGTCCAGCTTGTCCAGGCCGTCGAGCAGCTCCTGGGCGTAGGCCGTGATGCGGAAGAACCACTGCTCCAGGTCGCGCTGCTCCACCAGTGTGTCTTCATGCCGCCAGCAGCGGCCGTCAATCACCTGTTCGTTGGCCAGCACCGTGCAGCACTCCGGGCACCAGTTCACCTTGCTCTTCTTCTTGTAGACCAGCCCCTTCTCGTACATGCGCAGGAAGAACCACTGGTTCCAGCGGTAGTACTCGGGCAGGCAGGTGGTGATTTCCGTAGCCCAGTCGTAACTGAAGCCCATGCGCTGCATCTGCCGCTTCATGGCGGCGATGTTGGCGAGCGTCCAATCCCGCGGCGGCGTGTTGTTCTTGAGCGCCGCGTTCTCGGCGGGCAGCCCGAAGGCGTCCCACCCCATGGGATGCATCACGTTGTAGCCGCGCATCCACATGTGCCGCGCCAGCGCATCGCCGATTGAGTAATTGCGCACGTGCCCCATGTGCAGCTGCCCGCTCGGATAGGGCAGCATCTCCAGCACGTAATACTTCGGCTTGCCGCAAGTACGGGCCTCAGCCGCATATAGTTCGGCATCCGCGGCCCAGCGCTCCCGCCACCTGCTCTCGATCCCCTCCGGATCGTACCTCAGCTCTTTCTCTTCGGGCATACTCTCCAAGTGTAAACGGCGCATGGCGTTATGACGGCGGCAACAAAGGCTTCAGCCACTTGGGAATTGGCTCATAGGTTTCCAGAACGCCACCCCCGACTCGCATCACCACCAACCTGTACGGATCGCGCATGTCGCTGTTGTCGTATACGCGTACATTCGAGAGTTTCTGGAGGGCGCGGCGAAGGTTTTCAAGGCCGCGGCGATATCGGCTCGCCAGCTTCTCGCGCGGGACGTCGTGACCGCCTTTCATCACCCGAAGAGACACACGCTCATCTGAGGTTTCTGGGCTGTCGATTCCAACGAAGAACAGCACAACGGTATATCCGCGCTCCTCCGCATCCATCAGGAAGCCCAATTTATCGCCAACCGGATCGGAGAATACGGTCTCGAAGATGAAACTTTCTCCGTAAGCTATCAATGTCTTACGGATGGCGTCCGCTACCTCCGCGGCGTGATAGGGATCGATACCAAGCGTCTTCGAGAAATCGTCGCCGTTGACGAACCGAAGCCCGGAAAACGCCAGTTGCGAGCGATACAATGTGCTCTTCCCAGCACCGTTCGGACCCGCGATCGCCACAAGAATGGGCCTGCGCTCGAGAATTTCTGTCATGCACGGGCAGTTTTCGCGGTACGCGATTTCGAGCGTCGTTTCGAGGAACCTGGTGCTTCCGATAGGACGATGACAGCCGCAGACTTGGGTCTGCTGGCGTCGCCCATGTCTGCAACAAACTGCCGGTTGACGAATCGTCCGGTAGTTCGGCTTCCGTCCTCGTCGATGCGCACCAGCCACCCTTTGCGGCTAGGATGCGGCTCAAAATGCGGAAACGGCTCCCTGTCGAGATAGGCCTTCAACCTCGCGCGGCCCTCGGGCTTGCCGATCGCCTCAACAAGTTTAGATAACGAATGCTGCTTGGCCGTTTCGCGAAGAGTTCGCAGTTCACGTCCGTCGAGATGTTCTTCCACGCATCGCCCCAGCCGCGCCCAGAACTCTACCTGCCCCGCAATCGACCGCTCCTGCGCTTCCCCAGCGAGCCGCGCATCCAGCACCAACGCGTCGGAGAGCTTTACCGGCTGACTCATCGGAATCACCTCGTTATCGTCATGGTAGCATAATGCTACCTACGCCACCAGGCTCTTCAGCACGCGCACATTCCGCTCCTCGTCCCCCGGCTCGTCCACCGGCGTCTCCGCCACAAACGCGCAATGCGCAAACCGCGCATCGTTGAGCAGCCGCCGGAACGGCTCCACGCCCATGGATCCCTGCCCGATGTGCTCGTGCCGGTCGAGCTTCGAGCCGCGTGCCGCCTTGGCGTCGTTGCAGTGCCACACTCGCACTGCCTTCAGACCCACGGCCGCATCCGCCAGCCGCACCGTTTCTTCGTAGCCCTCCGCGCTCACCAGGTCGTAGCCGGCCACATGCGTATGACACGTATCCAGGCAAACGCCCACTGGCGCCGCGCGCTTCAGCAGCGCCACCAGCTCGGCCACCTGCTCAAAGCTCCCGCCCAGGCTGTATTCGGCCCCGGCCGTATTCTCGATCAGGATGTGAAAGTCGGTTCCCTGCCACGGCAGCCCGTCAATCGCCCGCTCGATCGACTCCGCCGCCAGCTTCAGCCCCTCGTCGCGCGTCAATCCCTTCCACGAGCCGGGATGCAGCACCAGGTACTCCGCCCCGAACGCGAGCGCCCGCTCGATCTCGCCCCGGAACGCCGCCACACTCTTACCGCGCGTCTCTTCGGACTGGCTGCACACGTTCACCAGGTAGCTGGTGTGCACCACCAGCGGCCCCACGTCGAGCTTCTCCCGCAGCTCGCGCATCCGCGCAGCCTGTTTGGGGTCCACCCTCGGCGCCCGCCACATTCGCGGACTTGAGGTGAAAATCTGAAATGTGTTCGCCCCGATCTCCCGCGCCCGCTCCACGGCGTTCGACGCCCCGCCCGCTGTCCCCAGATGCACACCAATCCGTTTGACCATGCGACCAGTCTAACTGCCAGCCGCGCCAGGTCACTGAACGTTCAGTCTTGTGCTGCCGAAGGTGTCCCAGGTCCCCGATTTTGGGACCTGGGATTGGCAATCGCAATATTCAAAACCATCCTGCCAGAGACCTATCCGTGATTGCGCCGCCTCTGCAGCACTCGCTTCCTGAAGTAAGAAAACTGCGCCCGCCACAGGGCAAGCCGCTCATACGTCAGTTCCGCCCGTGCCGGCCCCGCCGCATCGAACTCTGCCAGCACGCGCTCCACCGAGGTGAACTGCCCGGCGTGCGTGCGCAGAAACTCGTGGAGCCGGTCGATCTCGACGCCGCGCGCCGTGTTGGCGTGAATGCATATCGTCCAGAGGCCGCGCGACTTCTGCACCGGCGACCAAAGCTGCTGCGGAATCCACGTAATGCCGCCTCGCCGCACCGGCAGGCGCGCAAATCCATCCGACAGCACCGTGATCCCCTCAGCGCGCAGCGCCTCGAGCGTATTCCAGTCGAAGCCGTGGCGCGGGGCAACCCACAGTTTCGGCGTGAGCCCCTGACCGCGCAGGATCTGCAGCCCCGCGCGAATCCACTCCCGCTGCGTAACGGGATCCACGTTGGCGAACTCCGTATGTCGATGGAGCGGCAGCAGACTTCCATCCCGGCTATTGCACAAATGTTGATACCCGTGCAGCCCCACCGCGGCGCCTCGCGCCTCCAGCGCCCGTATCCGGCTCCAGAACTGCGGGTCGGGCGGCGAAATCTGCAGCGTGTAGTCCCGATTGTCCGGAATCACCGCCAGAATCGGCCGGACTCCGAACTCCTCGATCAACGGCTGGATTCGCTCCCACCTTCGCTCCGATACCGTGGGACACAGGTCATCGAATCGCAGCAGATACTGAGCGGGCTTCGCAATCACCCTTGCGCCTCCGTGAAAAGAACGCCCTCCGAATCATTGCGGAGCGGCTCGACTCGTACCACTCTTGCTTCAGCCCTGCGCCCGCCTGGCGCCTTCCAGCACCCTGCGGGCCCAATACCGCAGAAAGAAAAACGTGCACACCACCCACAACGACGTGGCCAGCGCGATGCCGGCCACGCCCATCCAGCGCATCAAAGCCAGATTCAGCGCCACGTCGAGCATCAGATTGACGGCTCCGCAGTAGAAAACCAGGTCGGTGCGGCGCATCGCAACCAAAAAACGATAGAAGACGCGGCTGGAGACATAGAACGGAATCTGCAGCGCGAACATCGCCAGCACCCGGGTCACAACTTCCGCGTCGCGCGCGCCAAAAGCCCCATGCTGCAGCGCAGCGCGCACCAGCAAGGGCCCGGCGGCAATCAGCGCAGCGGCTGCGGGAATTGAGACCGTCAGCGTTCCCCGCACCCACGTCCGCAGCGTCCGCCGGCACTCGTCCCAGTCTCTGCGCGCGATCATCGTCGAGAGATACGGCGTCACCGCCGAAGACACCGACCCGGCCAGCAGCGTCAGCACCACGCTCACGAACCGCCATGCGTACACCAGCGCCGAGACGCTGCCCGCCGGCAGCATCGCCGCCATGGCCTGGTCTGCCACGAGACCCCCGGAGGCCACCACCCCGCTCAGCAGCACCGGCCCGTACTGCCGGCCCACCTCCCGCGTCGCCTCCGTCATCCCGTACCAGCGCAGCCGCAGGCCAAACCCGTGCGAGCGCATCAAGCCGCTCACCAGGGCCGCGTGCAGAACCGCCCCGACGACAGTTGCATATACCAGCGCCCAGATCCCGTACCGCCCGCCCAGCACGAGCACTCCCGCAATGATCGCAACCGAATTCACTCCGGGCGCCAGCGCCGGCAGCGCAAATTGATCGAACGTGTTCAAAACGCCGGTCGCCAGCGTCGCGATCCCTGTGAGAATCACCACTGGCAGCAGCCCGTAGAACAGCCGCTCCGCCAGCGCCAGTTTGGCCGGCGCAAAGTGCGAGGCGATGACCGGAAACAGCCCGCGTGCACCCAGCGCCATCAATCCGGCCGCCAGCGCCAGTAGCACGCACATCCACAGCATTGAGTTTGAGAGCAGCTCCTGCGCGCGCTCCCGGCCCTCCTCTTCCCTCACCCGCACAAACGTCGGCACCAGCGCCTGGCTCATCGACTCCGAGATCAGGTTGATCAGCAGGCTGGGAATCAGCGCCGCGGCAAAGAACGCATCGATCGCGTCCGAGCGCCCATACACGTATGCGACGGCCATCTCCTTGAAGACGGCCGCGCATTTCACCACCACGCCGGCCGTGCCCACCCACGCCGCCGCGCGCAGGATGCGCCGGTTAAAACTCATCCCCCGCGCTTTTATCGGAAATTCGATGGCACTCTCGGCGGCGTCGAACATGGCAGCCCATCTCGCTCTCTCACTCCGGCAACAGCGCCATCCCAGGCGCAACGGCGGTCGGGCGCGGGTGCGGTTCGGCCAGGAAGCAGGCGTCCAGGCCCTCCGGCTCCTGGGCGGCAAGGCGCCCGGCCACGGCAATCGCTCCCAGCAGCAGCCACGTTGTCCGGCTTTCTTCCACCGTCGCCACCAGCGAAGTCACAGCCCATACCGCCAGCGCCGTACCCAGGGCCAGACGCAGCATACCCCGAGTTTTGAGAACAGTTCCCGCGGCCAGCACCACAATGGACACGACCAGCGCCAGCGCCACCAGCCCGCCCCCAGCCGCAATCGACAGCACTGTGTTGTGCGCTGTCGCGATGAGCGCCAGATGCGCCGCCTGAGCAAATGAGCCGGCTCCCGTGCCCACTACCGGCGACTGCTCAAAGGCACGCCAGCCCATCGACCAGATATTCAATCGCTGGTTGAGGTTGCCGCCCTCCAGTTCCGCCGGAATCGTGGCCAGCCGCACCAGCGTTCCGCGCGGAATCGCCGCCCACACCCCCGCAACCGCAACCGGCAGCGCCAGAGCCGCCGCAGCCACCCCCTTTGCGTGCCCCGTGCCCAGCAAAATTGCGCACCCGCCCACGGCCGCCACGGCCGCAACAAATCCTCCCCGCGAAGCCGTCAGCAGCACCGCGATCAGCCCCAGCGGCAGGTAGCCCAGCGCCAGCAGCCGTCCGGCCCAGCGCGATTCGCTCCTTGCCAGCAGCGCGGCAACGGGAAAGCCGAGGTCCAGAAACCGCGCCACATCGTTCGGGTCCTGCCCCGTGGCCGCGAAGCGCACCTGGCTGACCATCATCGCCGCCGGCGAGGCAAAGTTCATGAGCGTCAGCACTGCCAGCACCCACGACCCCGCCACCCACACCCGCAAAACCCTGCGCAGATCGCGCGGGCTCTCCACAAACTCCCACACCAGCCACACGATCATCGTCTCTTGAAAGTAGCCGCGCAGCTTTTCAAGCGTGGTCGCCGGATCGATCGTCCAAAAGTACGTGCAGCAGAACCACAGGTAGTACGCAACGACCAGCCCGATCATCGCGCCCGGCGTGCGCAGCCTGCCCGTCTGCAGCACCGCCGGAACCGCCGCTGCCAGCACCAGCAGCCCCGCCATTCGCGCCACGTTGCCGAACGGCGCCGGCAGCACCAGCGAATACTCCCACGGAATCACGAAGACAAACGCCAGCAGCAGCCACCACGCGATCCGCCGCATCGTCAGTACCTCTGCGAGTAGACCAGCGCCGAGTAGATCGTCACGCCGATGGTCGACTGGATCGCCGACTCCATCGTCCGGTTCCACAGGTTCTTCGCCGTCGAGTCGGGGACGTAGAGAATGTCGCGGTCGCGCACCAGCTGGTCCGGCTCCTGGCCGCGCAGCATCTTTTTCAGGTTGAGCGCAATCATCGTCCGTCCGCCCTTCTGCTCCCGGATCAGCAGCGCCCTGGCCGTGGCCGCGTTCTGCGAGGGCCCCCAGGCCAGCGACAGCGCCTGCACAATCGTCAGCCCCTGGGCCGGATCGACCGCGAACCCTCCCGGCCGCACCACGTCCCCGATCACGTACACCAGCCCCGCGCGGCTCACCTGCACCGTGTCCCCCGGGCTCAGCTCGGGGTTGTGATCCTCGCTCGTATCCGTCGCGCTCGGGTCAAGAATTACCGTGTGCGCCGTCTTCGCATCGTCGCGATGGAAGATGTTCACCAGCCGCCCCGCGCTGGGCGTGAGGCCGGAGGCCGCCGAAATCGCGTCCAGCAGCCGGTGATGAATCGTGTAAGCGTACACCCCCGGCCGGTTCACCTCACCCAGCACGCTTACGTCCTGCCCCACGTACGAGGTCACGACCACTGAAACGAGCGGGTGCAGCAGCATTCCCCTGGCCAGCAGCGTCGCCTCGATCGCCTTCGCCGCGCCCCCCTCGTCGAGCCCCACCACCTTCACTTCGCCGATCATCGGCAGCGTCACCGTTCCTGCCGGCGCAACGCGCATCTCCGAATGAAACTCGGGCGTGTGGTACTCGCTCACCTCCAGCGTGTCGCCCGGAGCAATCGGCGCGGGCATTGGCGCCTGCTCGCCTGCCGGCCCCACCGCCCCCTGCTGCCCCGCAGCCGCCGCGTTGCCCCACACCGGCGGCGCCTCCTTCGGGTTGGGCACGCTCTTGCGTTCCTCGGTCTGCGGAAAGCTCGCCACGCCCGTCGGCAGTCCGGAAGTGCTGGGCGTCGGCGCCTGTGCGTGACCACAGACGCCCACGGCCAGCGCGGCCAGCAGGACCACCGCCGCGCGCCAAATCGCAGGCTTCAATTGCTCGGCCGCCAGCGCCGCGCCTGCTGCCAGCCACAACCCTACAAACAACGTAATCGCCATATACACCGGCAGGTCCGGCGCCGACGGCTTAACCGGCTGCCGCGCCGGGTCCACCACTGAGATGTTCGAACCGTGCACGCCCGCCGCCAGCCCTGCCTCCTCCACCTTTTCGAGCACCCGCACGTACAGCTCGTGGCTCGCCTCGGCCTGCTCGCGCATCCCTTCGAATTCGGCCGTCGCCGCGTTCAGCTTCGCGCTCTCGCCAGTCAGTCCCGCCAGGCTCGTCCGCACCAGGTTTTCGCGGTCCACCGCCGTCAGCCATGCGCTCTTGAACCGCTCCACCAGCTTCCCGTCCTCGGCCTTCTTCTGCCGGTCCAGATCCCGCAGTTCGCTGCCAATCTCCACCACGCGGGGAAAGTTCGGCCCATCCTCCACCGTCAACTGCGCCTGTTCTTGCTCGAGTGCGCTCCGCCGGGCCCGAATCTGCTGCAGCACCGCCGTCGCAAATCCGCTGTCTTGTGTCAGCAGCCCGGGGTCCGTCGCCACCACCATCTCCGGATCGCCCGTCGATGCGGCCCTGTACTCGGCCTCGCGCAAGATCCTGTCGGAAGTTGCCGCCACCAGCTGCCGGCTCAGCTCGTCCAGCTCTACCACGGCCGGGCTGTGTCCTGTCTCGTCCGGTTGGCCGGCGGCCAGCGTCGCCGGGCTGCTCACGATCCCGTGGGCGCTCTCGAAGGCCACCAACTTCTCATCGTCCTCGTCCATGCGGGTCTTCAACTCCGCAAGCTGGCCCTCCATCCACCCCGAAGCCTGCGCCGTCGCTTCAATCTGCGACTCGCTGTCCTGCTCCTGGTAGGCCCGGATCAGCCCGTTTACCACCGCCGCCGACAGCGCCGCATCCCGCGACCGGAACCGGATCTCTACGATCAGCGTGCTCGGCACCGTCTGCACATGCAGCCTCCGGCCGAACCGCGCCAGCAGCCAGGCCTGCGCCCGCGCATCGGGCCTCTCCGGCGTGAACCCCGGAAACTTCCGCGCAAAGTTCCCTGCAAATCCCTTCGCCTGATACAGCCTCGACCCCGTAATCACCCGCCAGGCCAGCCGGTCGCTGCGGAAGACGTCCGCCACCGTCTCCAATTGCACCGGCGCCGACAAAATCGAAGCCGAAACCAGCCCCGCCGCCGGCTCCAGGCTGAGCGCCGAGGCCGGCGCCGTCCGCAGCTCCACCTGCGCCGAGGCTTCGTATTGATTGGGTGCGATCAGGCAATACAGCAGGCACATTCCCAGCAGTCCGCCCACTATCCCCAGGATCATCCGCCTGCGCCGCGCGGCCACCTGCCACAGTGCGCTGAGTGAAGTCGTAGGCTCCCGCCGGCCCGCGGCTGGCGCCGGCTCATTCGCCGCATCAGGCGCGCCGTTCCGGGTCTCGGAGTCGTCCGGCAAGGGCGAGGGCCTCCATGCCTTCGTGCCCTCGCGCAGGGCTTTCCCTCGTTCGGTACGTGAAAAACCCTGCGGAGAAGTCCCCCCTAGTCTCTACGACCGCAACCCTAATTGATTGTGTTTTGCATCACATCACAAGAGGAAATGACCTGCCCTGCCCAAGGCCGTCACCTCATGAGCCCGGGCCGCTCGTTCTATACCATTCCACAGTCCGCCGCAACCCCTCGCGGAAGTCCACCTTCGGCTGGTAACCCAGCAGCTCTCCGGCCAGCCCGATGTCGGCCAGCGAGTGCCGGATGTCCCCGGCCCGCGGCGGCCCGTATGTCGGCTCGCCCCTGTAGCCCGTCAGCTCGCACAGCAGCCGGAACGTCTCATTCAGCGTGATCCGCGCTCCCGTGGCCGCATTCATCACCTGCCCAGAAACCTTCTCCGCCGGCGCCGACGCCGCCAGCAGATTCGCCTCCACCACGTTGTCGATATACGTAAAATCCCGGCTCTGCTCGCCGTCCCCGTAGATCGTCGGCTGCTCCCCGGCCAGCATCCTGCGGCAAAACACCGCCAATACACCTGAATATTGCGATGCCGGGTCCTGGTACGGTCCAAAGACGTTGAAATAGCGGAGCACCACCGTCTCCAGCCCGTAGACGCGCGCAAACACCCGCATATACTGCTCGCCCGCCAGCTTCGCCACAGCGTACGGGCTGATCGGATTCGGCGTCATCCCCTCGTGCTTGGGCAGCGTCGGCGTATCTCCGTAGGCCGACGACGAACCCGCGTAGACCACCCGCCGCACTCCGGTCGCCCGCGCCGCCACCAGCACATTCAGCGTCGCGTCGACGCAGTTGCGGTTGGTCGCCGCCGGATCGGCCACCGACCGCGGCACCGAAGCCAGCGCCGCCTCGTGAAACACCACCTCCACGCCCGCGCACGCCCGCGCGCACACCGCCGGATCGGCCAGGTCTCCCTCGATAAACTCCATGGCCTCCAGGCCGGCAAGGTTCTCCCGCTTGCCCGTGATCAGGCTGTCCACTCCACGCACCCGCTCGCCGCGTTGCAAAAGCACCGTCGCGATCGACCGCCCGATAAACCCCGCCACGCCAGTAACAAGATAGCTGCCCAAATGCCACTCCGTTTCGATGAAGTGTCACGGTGTAGGAACTGATGCACCGTACCCCTCCGTACCCGACAGAATACAGGAGCGCGTTTTGCGGGATGACGCCGACCAGCGCCTCGCGCCTTAGCGCTGCCACCCCGCCGCAATCGCCGCTGCAAGAAAGATGACCTGGATCGCAGTTCGCACGCCCAGGCGAAGCACCGGCCGGCCGCCGATCGTCAGCCGTTCCCGTGCCGCCTTCAAATTCGCTGGAAAGATAACCACAAGCATGACTGCGGCCAGCAGAGCCGTCACGCGGGCCGTCGCAGGAACCTGTAAGCCGGAGGTAATGAGCAGCTCCGCTATGCCGGTGACCGTCACCCACAAGCCCGCATTGCCGAACGCCGCCGGCACCATCCGCACCAGGTCGGGCCGCCGCTTGCCCCAGTGCGCCGAAGCCGTCAGCAGAAACATGGCCCCCAGCGCCGCCCGCAGCGCGTGCTGCCAGTCCGCAAACCAGGCCACGCCCAATCCCGCCAGCCAGAACCCCGCAAACGCCACCACCAGCACAATCAAAGGAATCATCGCGCCCGCTCTCCATCTCCTTAGCAATTTATCAGCGAATGAATCCGCGAACCCGCCACGTCCGTACCGCGGACGCCAACCTGCGAACCAGCAAGAAAACAGCCGTCCCGTCCCTCCACGCCTCGCCAGCGCCAGCCCCGCCAACTCCGCTAAAGCCGTACAATCGACTCCATGACCGCAGCCAGTGAAAGCTCCCTCGCGCGCCTCAAGCGCAAAATGGAATCCCGCGAAGCCCGCATCGGCATCGTGGGCATGGGTTACGTCGGCCTGCCCCTGGCCCTGCTCTTCAGCGCCGAGCGCTTCCAGGTCACCGGCTTCGACATCGCCGCCGACAAGGTCGCTACCCTTAATGCCGGCCGTTCCTACATCGTCCGCATCCCCCCCGAGGCGATTCAGGAGGCTCAGACCGCCGGCTTCCGCGCCACCTCCCATTACGCCGAGATCGCCGGCATGGACGCCGTCATCATCTGCGTCCCCACCCCCCTCGACGAGCACCACGAGCCCGACCTCAGCTACGTCCGCCGCACCGTCGAGTCCATCGCGCCTTATGTTCATGACCGCCAGTTGATCGTCCTCGAAAGCACCACTTACCCCGGCACCACCGAAGAGATCGTCGTCCCCCTGCTCGAAACCGGCAATCCGCATGGCCTCAAGGTCACCCGCGGCCTCGACGACCCCGGCGTCCACGTCGTCTTCTCGCCCGAGCGCGAAAACCCCGGCGACGACTCCGTCGCCCGCCACAACATCCCCAAGGTCGTGGGCGGCTGCAGCCCCGCCGCCGCCGAGCTCGCCGCCGCCATGTATTCGACCATCTTCCGCCGCGTCGTCCCCGTCACCAGCCCCTCGGTCGCGGAGATGACCAAGCTCCTCGAGAACATCTACCGCTGCGTCAACATCGCCATGGTCAACGAGCTCAAGCAGCTCTGCATGAGGATGGGCATCGACATCCACGAGGTCATCGAGGCCGCCCGCACCAAGCCCTTCGGCTTCCAGGCCTTCTATCCCGGCCCCGGCCTGGGCGGCCACTGCATCCCCATCGACCCGTTTTATCTTTCCTGGAAAGCCCGCGAGTTCGACTTCCGCACCCGCTTCATCGAGCTGGCCGGCGAAGTCAACACCCGCATGCCCTACTTCGTCCTCGAGCAGATCGCCGACGCCCTCAATGACCGCGCCAAAGCCCTCAAAGGCTCCAAAGTCCTGGTCCTCGGCCTCGCCTACAAGCGCGATGTCGACGACCTCCGCGAGTCCCCCTCGCTCACCATCATCGAGCTGCTCCGCGAAAAGGGCGCCCTGGTCTCCTACAACGATCCCTACTTCCCCACCGTCGGCCAGGGCCGCCACTACGCGTTGAACATGACCAACACCCCGCTCGACAACCTCGCCCAGTACGACGCCGTCGTCATCGTCACCGACCACACCAGCTACGATTACCGCACCATTGTCGAACAGTCCCAGCTCGTCGTCGACACCCGCAACGCAACCAAAGGGATTGACTCGCCGAAGATCGTGCGCTGTTAGCCGGCCGTGTTACGTTGGTTCGGTTGACTATGGTTCTTCCAAACCTCACGTTAGCCGAGCCCCAACACTTCTCCAGCGCCGGGCAGCTCCTCTTCGCTATGCTGGCCGTCGCCTCCGTTTATCTCTTCTCCCGCCGCTTCGTCCCTATCCTCCGCAAGATCCTCGAGTCAAAAAAAGACCCCGACTTCCATCTCTTCCCCATCGGCAAACGCATCGGCGACTTCGTATGTGAGGTTCTCCTTCAGGCCAAAGTCATCCGCCAGCGCCCGCTCGCAGGCCTCGCCCACGCCCTCGTCTTCTGGGCCTTCTGCGCCTTCGCCCTGGTCACGCTCAACCACTGCGCCACCCTCTTCGGCCTCGGCTTTCTCGACCCCGCCAGCCCCGCCGGCCGTTTCTACTTTTACGGCGCCGCCCTCTTTGCCCTCGCCTGCGCCCTGGGCATTCTCTGGCTCTTCATCCGCCGCTTCTTTCTCCGGCCCAAGTGGCTCGGCGAACATCTCTCCTGGGGATCCGGCCTCGTCGCATTGCTCATCTTTCTTCTGATGGTCACCTACCTGGCTGCCTTCTTCGTCGCCGATGGCAGCTCGGCCGCCCGCGTGCTCTGGTGGGCCCACACCCTCACGCTAATCGCGTTTCTCCCTGTCATTCCCCACACCAAGCACCTGCACCTCATCCTGAGCCCCTTCACCGTCTTCCTCTCCCGCGGCGGATTCAGCCGCATCCCGCCCCTCGCCGGCGATGAAGACTTCGGCCTCGTCTCGGGCCGCGACCTCACGCAGATCGTCAGCCTGCAGACGTATTCGTGCGTCGAGTGTGGCCGCTGCACCGAGCACTGCCCCGCCAACAACACCGGCAAGCTCCTGAACCCGAAAGAAATCATCCTCGGCCTGCGCGGCTACCTCAACGGGTTCGGCCCCGACTCCGACCAACCCCTCCTCGGCAAGTACAACGCCCAGGAAGCCGCCTTTCAGTGCACCACCTGTGGCGCCTGCGAGTTCCAGTGCCCGGTCGGCATCGAGCACCTGCCCATCCTGATCGGCCTCCGCCGGGGCGCCGTCAACACCGGCACGTGGGAGGACGAGCACGGCTCAAAACTCTTCCTCGCCCTCGAGCGCGGCAGCAACGCCCTCGGCCTGCCCGCCACGGACCGCGACAAGTTCATCGACAAGAACGCGCTGCCCCTCTTCGACGGGACACAGGAATACTGTTTGTGGCTCGGCTGCATGGGCGGCTACGACCCCCGCGGCCGCGAGATCGTCCTTGCCCTCACCCGCGTCCTGCGCCACCTCGGCGTGACCTACGGCGTTCTCCGCAAAGAGCGCTGTACTGGCGACCCCGTCCGCCGCCTCGGCAACGATCTCCTCTTCCAGCAGCTTGCCGAATCCAACCTTGAGGCGCTAAGCCAGTCCAAGACCAGAAAAATACTATCCATCTGCCCGCACTGCGTCCGCACCATCCAGGAAGACTGGAAGGAGCTTGGCACGCCGCCGCCGGTCGAGCACCACAGCGAGTTCCTCGCCCGCCATTTGCATCGGGTGCCCCAGGTCTCGATTTTGGGACCTGGGCAAGAAAAAATCGTATTCCACGACCCCTGCTATTTGGGCCGTTACCGCAACGTCTACGACGAACCCCGCTCCGTCGCGGCCCGCGCCGGCCAACTTGTCGAAGCCCCGCGCCACCATGAGCGCAGCTTCTGCTGCGGCGCCGGCGGCGGGCTTGCCTTCCTCGGCGAAGAGCAAGGCGAGCGCGTCAGCCACGCCCGCGCCGCCGAGCTCACGGCCACCGGCGCCACAACCATCGCCGCCGCCTGCCCCTTCTGCAACACCATGTTCCGCGACGCGCTGGCTGCGCAGGGCGACGGCGCGCCTCAGCTCCTGGACATCGCCCAGCTAGCCGCCCGCGGACTGCCGGAGCCTTGAATCTATGAACGGGCGTCCACGTCCGAGGGATCCAAACCACCCCGGAATCCTGGAGGTCCCCGGGGCCCGCTTTCGAGACCGTACTAGCCTGCTTGTTTCTCCGCCAGATCGCCGATCACCGGCAGCTTGAACATCTGCCCCGCATTGGCCTTGATCAGCAGAATCACCCAGATAATGAGCTCCGCCAGACCAAGCAGCGGCCAAAGAAGCAACGCCACCCACCCCAGCACGGGAATCCGCGCCACAATGTCCACCGCGATCGTGGCCACAATGCAGGCAATGCAGAAGAAGATCGACTGAAAGCTGTGGAAACGCACGAATCTTCGCTTGTTGTAAGGCTCCACAACCAGGAAGATGATCGCCGGAATGATGGTGACGTACGCGAGCAAACCTGCCAGGTTATCGGTAAGTCCCCCGGCCGTTGTCGCTTGTCCGGGAATTGCCGCCACCGCCGATCCACCCATCTGGCTTGTTGATCTGCCACACGCCGCACAGAATGCAGCTGGGGTGACCCCCTAGGTTGAGACAGTTGGAAATGATCCCAACTGCAGTTTACTGTTTTTGGTTTTACCGAGTGCAAGATTCCGGTGGACCATGGCCTCGGCCGGTGAAGCGGAGTCGGGCTCTGCTGGAGAGCAACCCGCCAAGGAATAGCCGGCTGGAGACTCATCGATAGGATGAGCTGGGGAGGCGGTTTTTGCCGTCTCCCTGTCCCATCGATAGATTTCCCCATGCCTTGAAAAACTCATGCTGGCCGAGCCATAACCGCTGACGTGGTTAGTTGCAGCCGTCTGCTCGAACTCTTCCGGCGGCCTGTATCCCAGTGCAGAGTGCAGCCGGCAGCGATTGTAATACTGCTCGATGAACTCCTGGACGTGAGTGCGCAGCTCGTCCAGATCGCGATAGGATCGGGCATCGATTTCTTCCCGCTTGAGAGTGCGCATGAAGCTCTCGCAGAAGGCATTGTCGTAGGGATTGGCGGGCCGGCTCATGCTGGGCACCACAGCGTGCAGACGCAGCGCCCGAGCATACTCCTCGGACGCATATTGCAGACCGCGATCGGAGTGGTGCACCAGACCAGGCGGCGGCTGCCGTTGCGCGATGGCCTGCTGCAGTGCGGCCACCGTCAGAGACGCTGCCAGGGCCCGATCCAGCGCCCAGCCCACCACCTTACGTGAGAAGGCGTCCAGCACCACGGCCAGGAAGACGAACTCCGCCGCCAGCCGGATATAGGTGATGTCGGCTACCCACAGCTGATCGATACCGGTGACCCTCATGCGCGCGGC
>Ga0335072_10004145_pt1 | contig 21644 bp, 19 predicted proteins | sample Lox_Sample_21_FD_206725 | JGI IMG/M metagenome (GOLD analysis project Ga0335072, IMG submission 206725) | Soil microbial communities from Loxahatchee National Wildlife Refuge, Florida, United States - Lox_Sample_2.1 | ecosystem: Environmental > Terrestrial > Soil > Wetlands | place: USA...
TCGTCAGTGAATTCGGCTTCAAGTCATGCCCCAACCTCCGCACCCTGCATAAAGCCATCACCGACCCCAAAGGACTCCATAGCCAGTCCAAGACTTTCGACGCCCACGACAAAAGCCCCGAGCACCAACGCCACTACGCAATGTACATGGCCGAGAACTTCCGCTTCCGCATGAACCCACTACAAGACTACGTGTATTGCACGCAGTTTCTGCAAGCGGAGGCTATGAGCTACGCGTACAATTGCTGGAAACGCGAGTTTCACGGGCCTGGAGAGGAGAATTGTTCTGGGGTCTTGGTGTGGCAGCTGATATCTGGCCGGGTATTAGCTAGGCGCTGGTGGATGTGGATATGCATCGCAAGCCAGCGTTTTATACCACTAAACACGCCTCGGCCTCGGTCGTGGTAGGCATGGAACGTGTGGTGACCAAGGAGCCGCCGTATATTGTCTTTAATGGCCTTCCTGAGAAGTGCGATCTTGAAGCCTGGGCCGTTAATGGCTTGCTGGGAGAACTCAAAACTTAGTGCCTTCGATATTGAGAATAGAAAGGAGATTAAGCTGTCTGTAGACGCGGAGCAGTTGACATTGAAGCCGAACCAGACGACGGAGGTTAAGAGAGTGGACATTCCGGCTGCGGATACGACGGTCATTGTTGCGTATTTGGACGATGTGCAGACGGGGGAACGCTTAGCGCGCTGGGTTTCTTGGCCTGAGCCATTGAAATACTTACAGTTCTCGAAGAAGCTAAAAGTCTCTGCCCGAGTGGAAGGCGAGGCTGTGTTCTTCACTGCGAACTGTCCGGCTATAGGCGTGGTTATTTCTGTGCCTATTGGAGAAGGTGATGGTGCTGTGTTTGAGGATAACCTTATCGATTTGGTGCCTAGGGAGGAGATTCGGGTGGGTGTGAAGGGCTTGAATTGTCGGAGAGTGCAGACTAGGATTTTGTGTGATTGGGAATTGGAGGAAGGGTTTGAGCTTGGAGAAATGAAGAACTAAAAATTGTGATATAGAGCTCTTTTTATAGCAAATTTTCTTTCTACCTCTTGCAGAAACGCCGGGTCTGACCCCCTGTTTCCTAACGCTTGGTGAAGTAATGTCCTTTGCTCTGCCCATTGCGGGCATTGGAATAGGAAATGTACTATTTCTTGTTCTGCCCTACACTCGCACCTAGCTACTGTAAGTCCTATAGTTACGCCTTCCATTTGTACCTGTTTAGGCCTATATGGTTGGTCTGCAATTAGAGGGCGTAAACTGACGGTAGGCCAACACCCTGCCAAATTCGGTTGTTGTTACTGGGGGGGAACTGGATCCTACAAATCAGCCTAGCTTTGTTTGTAGGACGATGCGAACGCTGGTCGTCGAGTTATATATCGAATTGCATTTAATTTTATATTCATTTGGGAACGCAATGGGCCTAATTGTAGGACAACTAGGCTTGTGACTGCGGTATTATGTGTAGGTTGATATTCGAGTGTTGGTGGCGCTCGCTACGGCGTGGTCCCTGTGCATCGCCTTGCCTAATTGAATTAATTCGTACTACCCTGCGCAGAAGGACATAAAAGGCCCCCAAAAAATTTCTTGGCAGCCGCAGCACTGAATAAAACTCGATATATTATCCTGAAGCTAGGTCGAAACAATCACTGCTCCAGAAGGCAACGCTCCAACATTGTATGTCACTCTCGAGTGAGTTTGCAACATGGCCGACAGCAGAAACCTTCGAGCGATAGATAATGGAGATTATTCACGTGACTTGGTGTCGATCTGGATATCTGGAAGCGCATCTTATAGTGCTGCCCCGGCAGAACCAGTTGTGCCAGACTGCCCTTACGACCTCATCTCCTTTCTAGCGGTCGCCCAGAAGCTAGAGATTGATTTCGTCCCAATCACATGGCAGCCAGACTTGGATGCGGTGGGACGCGGCGCAACGGCGGAAATCCGCCAGTTACTCATCAGCCTTCGGATGAGTTTCGCATTCAAGCGCTTGAGGTGGTCTGCATCGGGCCTATCTGACGAAGGCAGAACTTTGCAAGCCCTGATCTCTGAGATCAAGATATTAGGCCACCCGTCGATCCGCTGCCATCCGAACATAATCCGACTTGAAGGCGCGTGTTGGGATATTCCGCCAGGGGATGAGAAAGTCGAGCCGGAAGTCTGGCCAGTTCTTGTGTTTGAGAAGATGAAACACGGGGACCTGGACAGCTTCATAAACTCTGATACAGGGAAGATAATATGCCTGGACGACCGACTCAAGTTGTGCGCGGATGTCGCTTCTGCAATGGTGACAATGCAAGCATGTCGTAAGCAGCTGCTCCATCACTCAGGTAGAGGATCTCCTATACGCTAACTCTGGTTCAGGTGTAGTTCATGGAGATATCAAACCGGAAAATGTGCTGATCTCCTGTGATCACTCCGGCAGCTACACTGCAAAAGTAACTGACTTCGGCTACTCTACTCTGGTTTCAAGCGACGACGACTTGATCATGATGCCAAAGTCCAAGCCATGGCATGCTCCAGAATGGCATCATCGCGGTATCAAGCTCTCTGAGGCAATGAAAATGGACATATACTCCTTTGGTATGCTCTGTTTGTGGCTCCTATTCAAAGAGAACGAGGGATACCCCAAGGGCAGTGAAGCGACAACCCTTGGTGAATTGAAGTCTACGGACAAGCTGAGAGACCTTGCTCATGATCTCGTTCTGAAGACTGAGGACCTGGATGATCAGAAGAGACGCAGGTTGGATAAGTTTTTTGAGTTAAGTCTTGCCCACGAACCGAAAGCGCGAACTTCTGATTTCAAGGGGCTTCTACAGCTTCTCGCCCCAAACAGGTAAGAGATTATCAAGAATATCCAAAGTCTCAGATGAGCGCGTGTAACAGTAGTTAGGATGACATTACCTCCTCCTGTCCAATTAGCTGAAGAAAAACTACCTTCACCACACGAAGATTTTCAGGTACTAGACTTCGAACTCTATATCTCGGCTACCTAACTTGAGCACGGGAAAATAGAATTAACTTATAATTAGGTTGCAATGTCTAGATACCAACTTTATTGGGCCGACTATCGAGTTCGCTCCAAAATCAGTGCTTGTCTTGAGAAAAGAGCTCGTGGCACGCGCGAGAATTGGTGTCACGATTGTTCACAAAAAGCCGCTTTCCAACTAGCTTTTTGCTACAGAATGGGATTTGGAGCCAGGAAAAACGACGAAGAGTCGCAAGTATTGCTGAAGTTGAGTGCGAGACAACACGAAGAGCTTGAACATGAAATTGGCCTAGTTAAGCAAGAAAAGCTGGACTCATTCTTCCGCGAAGGCTCTTTCCTACAATTATTTACGGAGGGCTATAACGTCACTGTAGATTTTGCGGAATACTATAGGCTGAGTCGACAGCTGGATGGTATTGAACAGAAATACAGAGAAGAGATTGCTGACATAGAAAGCGTGCTCGGAAACTTGCATGAAATACCGTCGATTCTCAAGTCAATACTATCAATCGTATTAGACGAGCAAGGAAAGTGGAAGGAGGCAGAGGAGTTGCAGATGCAGGTAATGGAGGCAAGTGAAACTGTATTTGGCCAGGATCATTCAAACACGTTGAACAGCAAAGCACACCTAGCGTCAACCTACCGAAAGCAAGGGCGGTGGAAAGAAGCCGAGGAACTGTCAACACAAGTGATGGAGACGCGGAAGAGGATTTTGGGTCAGAGTCATCTATTCACATTGATCAGCATGAGTGGCCTGGCAACAATCTATCAGAATCAAGGACGTTGGAAAGAAGCTGAAGAGCTGTTAGTGCAAGTGATAGAGACAGAAAAAAAGGTACTAGGCCAAGATCATCCAAGCATTTTGATCAACATGGTCAACTTGGCATCAGCCATCAGCAACCAGGGACAGTGGGAGAAGGTTGAAGAACTTGAAACGGATGTGATGGAGAAAAGAAAGAGAGTGCTTGGTCGGGATCACCCAGCCACATTGATCGCCACAGAAATCTTAGCGTCAACTTACCGGAAACAAGGACGGTGGAAGGAAGCTATGGAGCTGTCAATACAGGTTATGGAGACGCGGAAAAAGATGTTGGGTGAGGATCACCCAGACACCTTGATTAGTATGAATCAGTTGGCGTTAGTCTATCAGAAGCAAGATCAGTGGGAAAAAGCTGAAGAGCTGTTAATACAAGTAATGGAAACACAGAAGACGGCTCTGGGTCAAGACTATCAAGACACCTTAACCAGCATGAATAATCTGGCTCTAGGCTACCGTGAGCAAAACCGGTGGAAGGAAGCTGAAAAACTTTTCTTGCAGGTGATTGAAACACGAAAAAGAGTGCTGCGCCAAAATCATCCGGATACTTTGACTAGCATGAATAACCTTGCCGCAACCTATCAAAGTCAGGGACGATGGAAGGAAGCCGAAGAATTGTACACACAAGTGACAGAGACACGGAAAAGAGTGTTGGGTGAGGATCATCCGGACACCTTGATTAGCGAGAATAATCTGGCAACAAATTACTGGAATCAGGGACGGTGGAAGGAAGCCGAAAGAATATTGGTACATGCAACAGAGACTTGGAAGGGAGTGCGTGGCCAGGATCCTCCCGAAGCGTTAAACAGCCTGAACAATCTTGCGGCAACCTATTTCAGCCAGGGACGATGGAAGGAAGCCGAAGAACTCTTCATACGGGTGACAGAAATACAAAAAAATTTATTGGGTCCGGACCATTCAGACACATTGATCAGCATGGCAAACATGGCGTCAACCTACCAAAATCAAGGACACTGGGGGAAAGCTGAGGAACTGCTAAAACAGGTGATAAAGGTACAGAAAAGTGTGCTGGGTCAGAATCACCCAAGCACATTGATTAGCATGAATAACTTAGCGTTTGGTTATCGGAAACAGATGCGATGGAAGGAAGCGGAAACGCTGTTGACAGAAGTAGTAGAGGCAACTAAAAGAGTCCTTGGTCAGGAACATCCAAACACTTTAACCTCCATGGCAGCCCTAGCGTTAACCTTCTGGAATCAGAAACAGTGGAGAGAAGCCGAAGAACTGCATATTAAGGTGATAGAGGCACGAAAGAAGGTGATAGGACAGGATCACCCAATTACCTTGATCAGCATGCACAACCTAGCTTTAACCTACCAGCATCAGGAACGGTTGCAGGAGGCCGAAGAGCTGTTATTAGAGGTAATAGAGGCACAGAAGAGAGTGCTTGGTCAGGATCATCCAGAAACCTTGACTAGCATGACAAGCCTTGCACTGCTTAGGGAACTGAAGGCTGGAGCAAAGGAAGTAAATTTTTAGAAGCTAAATTGGTTCAAGCCATCTAGGATATTGAATGTGCGGTACAGATGTGGATGAAGGCAGGTGTCGATGCGTAGCAGGGGCGAGCCGGCTAGGCTAAATACATCTCGTAGTGATAAGCAAGGACGGTCTATTTTGACAAGTCCCCTAGTATTTAGGAGGTCGCAGTCAGAAGGGTGGTGGTAGCTTCCGCTCATAGAATCAATTCAACAATCTTTCCACTCCGTAGCTCGTTGTAGCAAAGGCGGTAACAAATGGCAATTCGTCTATTCAAACTTTGAGAAATGCGCAGGCCTGGAACAATTGTTGATAAGGCCAGCGAACGGGCAATCGTTCACACGATTGAAATGCTAGACTACAACTTAGTAGGAAGATGGGTCCGACAGTAAAATATAAAGGGGAAAAGGGGGGTTTCTTCTTTGAATATCATCATACCTTCAAGTGGCAATATGCAATTAATTATGCGAAAGATTTAAATTCCATGGGGCAGATGCAGGCCAGGCAATGCTGACTCTCGTCGCCAGGAGGGAGCTTCGAGCGTGGCTGCCGGGGTGCACTGCATAGAAATAGCGCAAGATCGATAACCACCTAACCAGGCGTGACATGACAGTTTCATCTTCGGTAGTTTCTCGTGTACATATTATCGCTGATTGTAAAAACTTGCCGTCGTTGCCTGTCTTCAAAATGAGGCCATTTCTCCAACTAGTCGTTCACGCCTTGCTCGCGTTCAACCTTGTCTTCGCGGCTGACCTTGCCCACGATGTCCCCGCCAGGTACTATTCAATGTCTCCCTACTCGTCATATCTCGACGGGCGTTTCGCTCAACCTGAGCGGCTCTCAAATTTCGAGAGGCATGAAATCCTGGGGAGAACCGTCCGCCGTTTTCTTTCTGCTATGAAAGAAATCAAAGTCACGGTGTGGCTAGCCCATGAAGCTCTTCTCGGGTGGCATTGGGGCCAAAAGATCCTCCCCTGGGATACAGATATTGATGTCCACATCCACTATAACGACTTGAGGTTCCTGGCTGCGTATCACAATATGACTATCTACAAGGATTGGACTTCAGCAGAGTACTTGCTGGACATTAACCCGAATTTCCGTGAGCGTAGGAGAATGAAGGATCCTGACAATTTCATCGATGCCAGGTGGATAGATATGACGACGGGATTGTTTGTCGATATCACCGCTGTTTCCGATGTCCAAAGAGACTCCGAGAATGGTGTACAGTATCTGCTTGCTAAAGATGGGCACAACTATCGCAAGGATGCTGTGATGCCTTTAAATTTATCGACATTTGAGATGGAGGAAGTATATGTTCCACGGGATGCTTCGGCCATTCTGGCGCATGAGTATGGCGAAGACTCCCTGGAGCGAACCCTTTTCCAGGGGTTAGTGGAACCCGCCCTTGAACAAGCTGTATTTGACTAACGCGCACCCCTCTATCAGATATAAGTTTGACCCTGACGCAAATCGATGGGAGGCTATAGAAACCGTAAGTCGACATCTTCTTTGGCTAACCACATACTGTCAATGGCTTCTTTTAGACCGTATCGTGATAGTGATATCTTGAAGACAGGCATGATTTAGCGACCCTTTATAGTTCCAGCGATCAGCGCAGCGAATCTCGGCAAGCTTGGTGGTTTTCTCCACTGAGATTCCAACCTTTGCGGGCGACGCTGTCAGTACGGTGACTAAAATAAACGTTTAACTTCACACCAAGTATAATATTTAGGTTGATGTATACACCTCACATTACTTCTGTTGCTGACACCAGCATACTCCTTCTCATCTTTTCAAGTCAATTGAATCGTGAGCTGGAACTGGGCGCCACACCTTATTTCTGCCGACCCCCTGCAACCTCACTTTGGATTTCTTTGATTTCTTCACTCAGCCTCGCTTTACGAACAAAATCTCTACTTCTGGGCATCAACATGGCCCTTCTATTTCTAAATAATTAAGACCTCCTAGGCTGAGCAATATTATGCAAGGACTTTCGAACTCAGCCTGGGAGCACAGGAGATCCGAAGTTCCTCGCAAAGCCCCTGGCTCTCACTGCAATTGACTTTCACGGGCTCAATCTCAAGATGCCCAACTTTCTCGACCTCCCGCGTGAGATTCGCGATCTAATCTATGGCTTCGCTCTCACATCTCCGACTTCACGCTACCTCGTCACGCTGCAAAAGAATCGGCCCCTTCCTAAACTCCCTGCGACCAGCATCCGCCTGCAGCCTTGCCATCTTTTCATCAGACGGCCCGTTCGTGCTCCCTCGCCACCAAATATGGCTCTTCAACGTACCTGCAGGCAGATTCATACCGAGACTCTCGAATGGATTTGGGAACAAAATATAATAGTGTTTGCAAACGCGAGCGATACAACAGCCATTCTCAAGCGTATGGGCCAGCAGCTGAGCCGGAAGATTCAAAGAGTGGTGCTACACATCGACCAAGGCTGGAACCAAGACAAGTCGGCTCTTGTGAAGGCCCTAAGTATGCTAGCGAGCCGGACGCGAAAAGGAGATTTACGTGAGGTTGGACTGGTGCTTGACATCAGAAAGGAAAAGGTGATGCCAAATAGTCCTCTCGCATACAGTATCATTGGCGGCGAAGCTGCGATGAAGCGAGCTCACAATACGATATTCTGGCTGCGAAAGGGCGCTGCAGCTGGATGGGACCACTCCAAGGTGAAGCGGACGCTCGAGGTTCGGTACGGTCCTAGGTCTTTCAACTTCAATGAATACACCGACGTGGACGGGTACTATGACACCCTCGACACCATATTAGCGGACTGTCACCACGCCTGGGGCGGGAAGGTAATATGTGGTGGCGAGGTTGTCTACGAAAATGGTGTCAAGGTCGGAGAGATCCCACCGTCACCGCCATCTGTAGGAAAGAGAAATGTATTGGAAGAACATGGATTATTCTTTTCCTCGACCAACCGCATTGGCAGTTTCATTCTACTATGAACCCACCGATGCCGGAGTTGACTACTAGCAGTTAATGATAGGACACATTGAAGAGAGGCTGGGTTTTTGACTGCTAGGACACGAAGGAGAAAGTCGGGATTACATGCTACGGTATACTAAAGAGAGGACGACAAAATATAGACTTTTACCATATGACTGCTTTTCTCATCCTATTGCAATGTGACTGTGATTGTAACTTCACCAGTAATATAGTATCTTCCACGTCTGAACTCATAAGATGGTCAGAAAGAGGATCAATTTCATCAGGGGTATAGAACGCCTTCTAAAGACACGAAGTCTCAAATGCAACGCTAAAACGGGAAGGGCAAATAGCAAAGTCCACCAGCATGCACGCATCCTAATATCCGAGACATGCGAAGAGGGCGCTAATCAATAGAGCAGCCCTCATTGATCCCCGTTCTGCTCTCATGACCCAATCCATTTCCCGTCTTCCTCCTATAGGAACCCCTCCCATCATCTTCCTCGTGACCAGGCTTACAGCTTGATCAAATCCACACTCGAAAAATCTGGCGGATTCCTGCCATACACCACCCTCGCTTTACTATCCAACGCCGTTCCTCCATTACTGATCCAGATATTCCCAGCACTAAAATCCTCCGTCCGCCGCACCTCCTCATCACTAACCCCCAAATCATCCTTCGGTATCCAAACTACTGGCCTTCGTGCCCTCAGAGCTTCATGTTTGAAAGCGTGGTTAACGAGCGCATCTCGCTCACGCGGTGTTAGGTCTTCGAGCTCGTCATCGACGGTACCGAAGAGCATGGCACCCATTTTTTGTTGAGCTTCCAGGTCCCGATGACGTTTCTTGCGGCGCATGATGGTAACTTCGTCATCGTCACGGCCCAGGGTTTTGCTCCTTATGGCTGCGGTGCCGCGAGCTGCCCAGGTTGTGGCGCCGTGGATGCCTCTTCGGGGGTCGAAGCGGTTGTATTTTCGTTCTTCGGGGCTAGTAGTAGTCTGATGGATCTTCCTCATCTCGATGTCCTCATCTTCGCAGATATCCCGAGAGGGTCCCTTACGTGCCTTGAGTCCTTCGTCTTCTTCGTCGTCATTATTGTAATCATCGTTGAATCTTGCAGCCTGAGCACGAGAAAATGCTTCGTCGCGAATGACAGCTTCATCTTCGAGTGTAATGGGTAAATGTTGAAAGAGTGGGCTAAAGGATTGGTTGAGTAAGACTTGATAGAGCAGGGTGAATGCAGTAACCACAACCATTACGATTGCTTGGGGTATACAGGCCACATTATTGTACTGATCTCGGACGAGGAGGAATAGGCCAATCATGCAAAGTTCCATAAAATATAGTCCCGTGAACGTCTGGTTAATTGCTCGAGGATAGAGCAAGCCACCGGTGTCTTCTTTGACCTTGAAAATGTAGAGCATGCAATAGCGGTTGGCGATCCAGTATAAACTGAATGTGATAATAGCGAATATCAATATTAATGGTGCGATAACCGAATAGACTAGAGCAATGCAGGCAAATGTCGTATATAAGGGAAAGTAGCTGCCCCAACTCACGACGGACAAAGTTGTGTTGCGATTCCATTTGTCTCGAGCAGTATTATCAAAGAGCTTAGGTAGTATATACCAGAGAGCCAGCGTTAAGTACTGTAGTAAGGCGCCAGAGCTGTTTCCTAAAGCTTGCAGAATCATGTAGGAGAAGAAGTAGTCTGCTGCGAGAGGCAAATTTTGGGCGAGGGTTTCTGGAATTGAGACAACGTTATTTGCGGTGGTCGATAGCGTTTTTAAAGCTCCGCTAGCAATGGAAACGACCAAGAAGATTTGGACGAAATCGAAGAAGAACAAGTAGTTTTGTACCGCAAGTTCCCGCATCATCCCCGTCTGGACGCCTTGCATTCCTGCAAGGGTGTAGAATATCAGAGGAACAAGCGACAGTAAGATCGTCAAGGCAAGCGCAGGCAAGACGCCACCAAGTGCCTGGAAAGCCCTTCTGACAACATCATTATCGTTCAAAAATTGAAGCCATGGAACCCTTTCAATAAGAGCAGGAAGGTCACCCAATAGTGCAGTACCGCTGACGGGAATTGCCCACAAGATCGTCATCCCAGCTACAATGGTAAGAATCAAGGCTGTCCTAAGCCATTGATCCCACCATTTGATCGACATATTATCCCATATGACATCTGTAGGAGAGACCTCAACTAAACGGGGTGCCATTTGTTTGGGTATGTGATGGCTAACGGCTTGAGATGCCATGTGTGCAGCAATCTGGTGATTAAACTGGATAAAAGCCGAGTTCATAAGCGGGTACCTCTCCGGGTGTTTCTGATCTTCCTCAATCTCGATATTGAGCCGGGCCAGCTGTTCGCGGCACCAATAGATGGTATCTACCTTTTCGCTAATGAACGGGAGACCAGGTAAAAAGCTGGGGGTCCAGCTAAATCTTGCAAGGCGATGCGTAGGCCGGTCTGACTTTTTGATATACTTTTCCCAAAGTGCCCCACCAGGAATATCTTCCTTATAGTCTTTGTTGTAATAAAGCGGGTAGTCTATCTTCTCCTCCGAGCTCTTTTTGGACACCGGCTGGACCCAGCCTTTGAGCATATCCATTGTAGTCGGTCGCTGCTGCCGCCTCCTCCACGATCCATCTGTTGCACTGGCCTTGGGCATAGGCGCACCGTCAACTTGAGAATTCTTGTGTCCAAGGGGATACTCGTCTTCGTCGTAACCATGCGGAGTAGGTGAAGGATAGCCAACAGCGGGACCCCGCCAAAACCTTAACCAATTATCAGAACCGTCTTTAATTTCTTTACCATCCACCTCAAATCGAGGTTTCGTTTGATGGACCGATGTCTGGGTCGTAGCCTGACCAGTACCGAGCTGATTGGCATCTGTGGATGGTGGTTGTGCTGAGTGACCAGCTGCGATAGTGTGAGAGGGATAAGTCGCCTCAGTTGTATCGTGAATATTTTCTCGTGCAGTAGTGTCCTCCCTTGCTGTGTCGACCGTGCGCAGGCCTGTTGATCTGGGTGGATCCGGCTCGAATCTAGCTGCTGCTGGTGTTGGAGGTGAGTCAATGGGAACAAAACCATTGGTTGTCCCGAACTGCTGGTCAATATCCCTACCAAATTCGCGAGCTCCGCCCACGAGTGTTTGCCCAGCCTTTCCTATCTGGTTTCCAAAAGCACCGAGACCACGGCCAAGACCATGACCAATACCACCAACAAGCGGCACCCTAAACTTGCTACGTTGAGGACCATCTTCGCCAGAATTTGCTTCTTCTTCGTCCACGGCGTCTTCGACTGTATGTCGTACTTGATGTGGGTCGCCTGAACTCACTCCTCCTTCATGCGCCATCCTGTCCGCCTCTCCGTCGGCTGCTTTTTGTCTTTGCTCTTTCTCCTCCTTTGTGAGTTGCTTAGCTCCTGTTTTCTTGGCCATCTTCTTTTCTTCCTGCTCGGCCTTCTTCAATTGTACCATTTTGCACTTTCGAATGAGCTTAGTCTCCGCCAGTTCCAGCTGCCGGCGAATAGCGTCTCGATAATGCACTTTGTTAGAAAGTTCATCATATTTCCGATTAATCCAGATATTCCGGATGCCACCAGGAAAAACGTCATAAAGACCCATTAAAGCCTTCTCCGTGAGCCACTTCCTAGGAATGGAACTGACTAGTACAGTGGTGGCTGATGCTCTGAGACGATGCTCCGCAGAGGTCAGGTAATCTTGTCGAATGCGAATGTAGACTTTTAGCTCAGCAAAGAACACGTAACATACCCACACGACAACAACGATGGCCAAGACTAAATGTGCCCAGTACCGATTTGTATGCGATGGTGATACATTTCCCCACGCCACTGTATCAAGGCCGGTAACATTAGTCGAATTGGAAGCTGTAGAGCTGGATCCTATTCCACCTATGTAATTGATCGGGAGGAGAATCGGAAGAATAAGACATGCGAGTGGTATGAAGATTATGAGGAGTGTTTGGAGGTATCGAAGGAAGAAGTATGCATCGAGTCCACATTTGCTAATTATCTCTCTATCCCTGTAAGTGAAAATTGATTTCACCCAAGAAAGAAAGGTTCTTGGTGGCGGTCGTGTTTGTTCTCTCTCAGGAACCAGATATGTTTTAGGAATGCTGAGAATTGTCAGTCCCGCTCACAATGAGTAGGCATAACCATTATGGTGTCCGAAAACACTCAGAATTTCTAGAAAGGACTTACTATATTCGACTGATTCTGTTCCTGAGAATCTCGAAGACTCCAAGCTGAATGGCAAAGATAGCTACAGCACTACCTATTGCAGTAAGGAGCGCTACCACGCTGATTCCTTTCTGCGCTTGCGCAGAGCCAGTGGCAGTGGTCGACATCGTGAATCCTCTCTTAATTTGAACTATAATGGCCACCGAGACATGAAGTCAATAAGTGATGGTATGGGAACGAGAGATACAGGCGAGTTCTTAAAAACAAGAGCCATGACGATGGTTGTGGTGAATAAAGAGCTGAATACCAATGATATGCTTGGCCTTGGTTCGCCTGAAACAATCAACGCCAGGGAATCGATCCATGACATCAAGCCGCAGATTGAGTGGCGATCGGCAGCGACCTTGCGTCAAATCAGTAGCGACTCCTTGCTTGAACGCGCTTATCCGAAACTGCTTTAGGGCGCTTCACTAGCGGCGCTTCCATTGTTCTATTAAAAGACTTTCCAAAGGGTGTGCGCCCTGAATCCACTGTGTGGCCTTGGCTTTCCGAGCTCCTCCGCCATGAAATACCTCGGGCAAGGGAAGTCGTGGCTTGGTCCAGTTGAGGTTATAAACCGTTCTAGAAAAGAGACCCATTATACCGGTTCCAGCCATATCAAGGTAATGGTAGCAGTATACTTCCGTGCCAACCAGCATTCATTTTTTAGGCCTGACTGTAATTGCAATTGTTACAAGCAAAGATCGCTCTTTCATGTTTTCAGCAGTGACTGTGGGCACATTAAAATGATTTGCTTCTCTGAGCTCAACCTATTGTGCTAGCATGCCTGTCTTGGCTTTATGCTTTGCCTGTCCCAGCAACTCTAAGCAGTTTTCCATATATCATATACTCATGACCTGATCTTTTGTCATTGCTCCTCAAGCCATTCCTCTATTCTGTCTATCAAGACAGATTTCACGCCTTTTGTCTCAAGACCTCTATAAGATAGCAAATCTCGCAACTCGGCCACCGTCGCCTTGGCCAACGTCCCATCCTCGACCTGCTTTTTCAGCTGATCAACGCTCATGGCTTGAAGCGTATCACGATTGCTACTTTTCGTCTGGCTATTCCCAGATTTTGCCTTCTTAGACGCACTCCCCTTCATATCATCCGCCTCGCGCTTCACACCGGCGCCATGTGATCGGGAAGCTTTCTCTTTGCCCCAGGCCCTGCACTGCTCTTCCAGTGCGATACCCCACTCGACCACATACTTACCTGCCCGCTTATCAATTTGCCTATACTTAGGCACAGTTTTATCGTCGCCCTCTCTGAACTCGGGAATCTCCTCATCAAGGGCTATTGCCTGCAAAATACGGTAATGCCATTGCAACGATGGGTTTGGGTATTTTGCTGGCTCATACTTCCCTCCCGGGAGTTGCAGCTGCTGAATCACAACTCGCATCATATCGACGAGGTTGTCAGGGCTTACCAATGGGGGAGGAATTTCAGGCGGGTTCCGAATATCGTCCGCGTATGGCAGCGGGTACAGCCACAGGCCTGCTGGAATGACTTGTTGCTTCGTACCATCGTCCAAACGTTCCCGAGAAGGAAGTATTGCAACGAGTTGGGGTTTTGCGTTGACACGTGCAACGTACCAGGCTATGCCCATTTTATCATCTTTAAGCAGTTTCTGCCAAAGGGCGGCAAAGACTCGAGTTGAGCCGACATAATCTTCCTCAGATGGATAGATGAAAGTTGACTTGTCAACCGAGGCCCAGAAAGGTAGCATTGACTGTGGTTTGAAACCAATGATTCGCAAACCAGGTGGTCCAAAATTTTTAAGCTCTTTCTGCTCCTCCTTTGTGAATAGAACTTGTTCGCCGCCAAATTTGTAAGCTTTCTTAATTTCGGTTTTCTGAACGGCTCTTGCTGTATCTTCGGCCATCTGTGCTGATTCGCCAATAGCTATTTGAGCTTGTTCCCCATTCAGCCATATATAGCTTTGTCTGGCAGGTTTCTGAGGCTGCATAACGTTGTAGCCTTTAACTGATATCCTGAACCCTGGGCCGATTTCAAAAGGCATGTTGGAGAAAAGAGCTCGTTTCGGGACTGATTTCGAGTTGATATTAGAAATTAGAGCATTGAGAAGGGAGATTCCGTCACTGCCTGATGTGGCTTTAACAGTTGCTGCACTCAACACAGGGGCATCAGGATCAGTCGGATCCCGGTAGATAATATCCTGCTGCCATTAGCCAGACCCAGAAAGTCTCGAGATGAGAAACTCACATCATAAAATTTAGTGCGATCAAATTCCTTATCCGGTTTAGATATAGGAAACAGTTCAATGATGACGCCCAAGTCATAGAGATCCTTCGCCCTGACCGCGGCTGCTGACCTCAAGGTCTTATCGTCGGCGTGCGGATCATCTCGATCAGTTATGATGAATAGTCTTCTCGATCCAAAGTTTGGTGCCTTGGTTGTGAAAATTTGGTTCGCGCAAAACAACAAATTGGACATGGAGACTAATTCCTTTGTTGGTTCCAACAAGCTTTTAGCTTCACCCTCATCCTCAACAATAGTCTTCAATGCTTTGACGTCGCTCGCTGCTGGCACATCAAGATCTATAAGTAGATAGCAATGAGGGTATGCTAGGCCGCCACGACTTTTTGAATCTTCGTCCTGAAACTTTGTCTGCTCCGTACCGAAGAGTAGGACTCCCATCATATCTTTAGGGTTCGAGATTATTCTCTGCTGCATTATCTGATATGCGCACTTCAGAGCGGCAGAGATAGGGCTGTCTTTCTCGGCCTTCTTAGAGTCGGAGGCCGCAGGCGGGACCAGCATAGTCTCATTGACGTCAATGGCGAAGAGGACAGCATCCTTTTGTGTTTTATAGTCCTGTTCTGCGTCAATATGAGGCTTTGAAGTCATTCTGAATGGCCATACGTTATCATCCACGTCTTCCTCCTCTTCCTCCCGTTCTTCTTCCTGCTTCGCCTTCCAGGCATCTCTGGAATCTGACATTTTGGGGAGATTCCAGAGGTAATGTCTGGAAAGTTGTCTTTAGAGATAGTTATGGCAACAGCTTAGTAGTTTTAGGATTTTATTCTTTGCGCCATATAATTAACGTCGAATATTCTCCATCGAAGACCATATATTCACAACGTCATATTCGCGATTACAAGTCCACAGTTCGCGACGCGCGTCCACGTGACAGCATTTTCTACGTGCTCGGCCTGCATCCTTCCCGGCGCCACAGTAGGGGTCCCCACTTGTCGGATCGTCATTAAGATCTTGGTGCATATTTATATTCGTGCCTTCTTCAACAATTCATCATCCCAAACCATTTTGCAACCACGACTCTATCGAAAATGCATTTCACATCATAGTAATAAACCTCCACTTCTTATCCGTCAATCATATTACCACAATGGTTCTCCGAAATCCTATAAGCCGGCTCACGAAATATGCCCCACAAAACAATATCATAAAGTTGGCATCAACCTCTCCTTCTATATTGCGGTCCTTGCAATCCCGGGGCCTCGCAGCACCTGTTCCTCCTGTAACGCAAGATGCCACCTCCTCCCGGGGACCAACTGCTATGGTATTCATGAATATGGGCGGCCCTTCCACAACCGCTGAGGTTGGCGACTTTCTTTCTCGCCTCTTTGCGGATGGGGATCTTATCCCTTTAGGCAGATTACAGAACTATCTTGGTCCGTTGATCTCAGCACGTCGAACGCCGAAGATACAGAAACAGTACGCAGCCATTGGAGGTGGAAGTCCTATCAGGAAATGGTCGGAGTACCAAGCAGAAGAGATGTGTAAGATATTGGACAGAACAAGCCCGGAGACAGCGCCACACAAGCCGTACGTGGCATTTCGATATGCCAACCCTTTAACAGAAGAGATGTATAATAAGCTTTTAGCAGATGGCTTTGGTAATGGAAAAGGAGGAAGAGCAGTCGCTTTTACCCAGTATCCACAATACTCGTGCTCTACGACAGGCAGCAGCATAAATGAGCTCTGGAAATGGAGGCAAAGGCTGGAAGGAAAAAGTAATGATGGTCCAGGGGAGATTATGAGACGAGCAAATGGAAAAGATGGCACGATTAGCTGGAGTGTGATAGACCGCTGGCCAGTACATCCAGGTCTTATCGAGGCAATTGCCCAAAACATTGAGGCAACCTTGGCCACATACCCAGAAGATAAGAAGCATGATGTGACGCTCCTCTTTTCCGCACACAGCTTGCCAATGAGCGTTGTCAATAGAGGTATTTGAGTTCTGCCATTCTTTAAGCATGATATACTAACCAGGGCTTCTTATAGGGGACTCATATCCCGCCGAGGTGGCTGCTACGGTGCATGCGGTGATGCAACGGCTCAATTTCTCCCACCCTTATCGTCTCGTGTGGCAATCCCAGGTTGGACCTTCTGCTTGGCTAGGAGCGCAAACTTCTGATACAGTCTCCAACTACGTCGCTAAAGGGAAGACCAATCTAATCCTCATTCCTGTTGCATTCACGTCTGATCATATCGAGACACTGTATGAACTTGATGAAGAAGTTATTGGAGAAAGTGGTCACGCGGATACGATTAAAAGGACCGAGTCGCTGAATGGTAATCCGGTTTTCATTCAGGCGCTTGCTGATATCGCCAAAGAACACCTGAAGAGCGGGATCGCTTGCTCAAATCAAATGGACCACAGATGTCCTGGATGCAAGAGTGAAAAGTGTGCCGAAAGCAAGAAGTTCTTTGCTAGCACTTAGGAAACATTTGCGGCTTAAAACAGACTTTGAGACGGGCCATTAGATATACGATATAATATCCTATGCCGTGGAAGATAATCAAAAATTAGTAATTAGGCCTCTGATATTGTGCCTCTATGGTACGCATTAAAATATAATGAGACGTTGAAGGGATCTGGAGACTAGGGCCAAAATGATGTCCCGAAGACATCGCCTTCCATAACCTTGATTTGATCTAATTCAGACTCAGTCTTCCACCTCAGGACGAACTTAGGCTCACTGAACACTACCATACAACTATCTTCCTTTTAATCTATATATATATATATATATGAAAAAAGCCCAAAGGAGATTGTGTGTTTATTAGAAGAAGTGGCTATGGAATTTGATTAATGGTGCACGTGATACTCGGCACGGAAAGTTAGAAATGCCGACCGCTCGAATCGCTTGCGTCATGACTATCATCCCGGCCTCGGTACATGCTGCTTCGGATATAGTGGCGCAGACTACCAAGAACAGCGTGGACGATTATCAATCAAGGAGATTATCGCTCGAGGAGCATGCATTGTGATACGCCGAGGCCTCGCAACAGCTTGAAGTCGCTACCTCCACGTGTACATAGATACGCGATCTTCCCCTCTCAACACCACGTCGTCTCACTCGAAGCATTGGAACTCTCCATCAGTGTCTGCGCCTCTCTACGGTTGCCATGGTCGAGGGTATATTCTTTCCTATACTGAACTCGACGCTGTAAGAGCATTGAGATAGTGGACTGGCGCTGCTCCGGACGAAAGTTGCTTCCATATACATGACCACGCGATAAAGCATTATCTCTGCTGCGACACCTCCAACATGGAGAGTGACGAGATATTCGAGGCCGAAGCGTCCCTGGAGGGCGATGAAGCACCCCAGGGAGGAATCGACCGTATTAATGTCAACGACTCTGGCGTTCGGGCAACGATTGCAGGCAACGGTGACTATAACAAGCACATTGTTTCTGTAACCACGGAAGAGTCGCCTCTGCTGCCCAATGAACCTGGCAGTGGCAGCGAATCTGGAGAGAACGGTGAAGATGCGGCGGCAAATATGTCAGGAGCAACAGACTTCGAGGGAATGCCCTGGTGGAGGACACCTTCGGTAGGATTGCATGTCCACACTGGTCCTCTCCATACGCTGACTCTGCCATGTAGATATTCTGGCTGCTGCCTGCTTATTTCATCTTCGCCATTGCTTTCGGAGGAATGATTGTTCCAAGACTCAACCTTGTTGTTAGTCTTATCTGCCGCGAATACCTTGCGGAATGGTCCGTCGTAGATCCAAGCTTCTCCTTCACCCCCGTTGTACTCTCCGGGGACAATCCCCAATGCGTGCTCCCAGAAATACAAGCCCTAACGTCGAAATTTATGCTATATATCACTTTGATTAGTGGCCTCCTCGCCGCGATCACCTCTCCAAAGATCGGGTCCATATCAGACCGCTACGGCCGCACCCCTTTACTCGCTCTTACGTCTGTTGGGGGTCTCATCGCTGAGGTTATTACGATCCTCGCCGCGAAATATCCAGATGATATTCACTATACGTGGCTCTTAGCAGGCGCTGTTACAGAAGGTATCTCTGGCTCTTTTATTGCTGGCTGGGCAATGACCCATTCATACGCCACGGACGCGACACAACCAACAAAACGCGCAGTAGCTTTTGGATATATCCAAGGCTGTCTTTTCACCGGCATTGCCATTGGTCCTATTCTTGCAGCCTATATTGTGGAAGCCACTGATAGCATACTCTCAATGTTCTATCTTGCTCTCCTCATCCACTTGGTCTTTTTATGTTATGTTCTTTTTGTGATCCCAGAGTCTTTATCAAGGAAACGGCAACTTGCTGCGAGGGAAAAGTTCAATACGAAGCCGAGAGACGAGAGGCATATTATTACCAGGATAAAGTCCGCAAATCTTCTTGAACCGCTCAAGATTTTGTATCCTACAGGAGAAGGCTCATCTCCACAACTACGCATGAATCTCTTGTTACTCAGCACGGTCTCCACCATCCTATTCGGCTCAGCCATGGCTTCCATGACTGTCATCCTGCTCTACTCAGAGTATCAATTTCACTGGGAAAATAAGGAGACCAATATTTTCCTTTCAGTCGCCAACATTTGCCGTGTATCTGCCCTAGTTATTATATTACCACTCCTCAACTACATCTTCCGTATCAGATATAGGAACAAAGTCAGGCGCGAAAGTGGCATTGAATTGGTCGAACACAAGTCAGGATCAGACCAGCTCGACCTCTGGACAATTCGTACCAGCCTTTTGTTTGAAATTATAGGCTATAGCGGCTATGCCCTTGTGCGAACGGGCTCATTATTTGTTATGAGCGCGGTCTTCGCCGCCACTGGCGGGATTGGATCTCCAATAATACAATCTTCCTTGACGAAGCACGTCCCACACGATCGAACCGGGCAATTACTCGGTGCTAACGGGCTGTTACATGCGTTGGCAAGGGTCGTATTCCCCACGGGAATTAATATGATTTATGCGAGTACTGTCGGAACCTTTCCGCAACTTGTGTTTGTAATACTGGCAGCGTGTTTCGGAACTGCATTTCTATGCAGTTTATTTATCAGGCCGCATGGTAAGTCTATTCAAGGTTTCGATTCATCTCCTTGAGCGGACAGCTCGCTGACTCGATCGTTAGTCTACCTCGAAGAGCCTAGCATTACATCCTCGGCGGGTGACGGACCTGTACCTGAGGATGAGGAAGCTACTGCGATATAGACTACTCGCAGGATTTTCACATTACATGAATTATGATCTGATAGATTCAAATCATGGCAGCAATGCTCAGAGACTCTGTGCATGCCCTGTTCTACCACATAATGAATTTTCTCTTTTACTCACGACTTTCTGGTCCAGACAAATAGCTTCTAAACCTTGGGCTCCTCTAGTACTGCTACGATTATGATGATGAGACTTCGACAGAATGTCAAGGTCGAGCGGGGGCAGTACTCTGACGGCATAACTTGTTTTACCATGGCTTAGGATAGACGTATTAGTACAAGGCATATGCTAGCTAGATGAATGATTTGTTACTTTATGTTATTTACACATTTAGACGGCTCCTGTCACATAGTGGCTAGTATGTATGCTTTGTATAGCAAACACGCACCAGAGATGACGACTCCATTTATAGTCTCACCGCCTCTATTTATTAAAGAAGTCAGATGGCAAGCACCTATATGTGATATCCTCGGTAAACGTAACAGTCTCTGCATTGCTTCATAGCTAAACGGGTCTATATGTTAAGATGTGGACACAACGACACCACTTCGGTACCTCTCTATCAGCTCCTGTTCCAGAGATAATACACAGCTTCGAGTTGAACTTGGCAATTACTTAGCAGCCAAAAAAGACCAGAAAGCCAAAAGACTCACCAACCCCCGGCAGGGAGCTGGCTACAGAAAACCCTCCAGTCGTATAAGAGAGTTTTACTTCCGATTTGAGATCCTCCATTTCGAACCTGCTCGACGCATTTCCCGTATATGCCCTATTCCATCTTAACCCACAAGTATGCCCTAGACCTTCCAGCCCCTTTGTTGTATGTGATCAGCTGATCATCTTTCACTACTCCTTCGTAGCTTCTAGGTATTGTTAGTAAAGCGTTTAGATTAAGAGAACGGTGTAACCTACTGTTGCACTAGGCGGTGCTCGGGGTTAACAGCCAATGTCTTATTTTGAATCATATTATTATAATTTGACAGCCACAAATTAGGTGATAACTGAGCTGCTGCACTGGATAAACTTTTAAACTGCACTTTTCTGGCCCGGTAAATTATTCAGATGCGGGGGAATCTTGCATGCCAGTGTAATCTGGCATTTTGGGCTTTCCACGTTTGCGTTTGACGTTCTTTGAGACTTTTTCAGGTATGTGACCTGGCTACTGGCTACTGGCAGTATAATCGTGTCTGGCACATCTTTTGCAGACCGGATGCTCTTCATCACGCTATGAATATTAGAAAACAATTTCGAGGCCAAGAGTCACGGGGTAAAGTATGTCATATCTTGACGCAGTCTTTGCGATATTGGCAGCAACCGGTCCTCGATCTTGTCTTTTTAGCCAGCTGAGCTTCCGCGAATGGGATTAATGGTATATCATTATCAGCAGCCTGCTTGTTTGCCGGCTGGGTCTCGGGTTGCGGCGGCCCTGGATGACTACCCTGAAATGCAGGGGCAGCTACTGATCAAGGTAAGGTAGCATGTGTTGGAATTATTGGATATCGGAGACCTTATTCCATAGCAGACAGCAGTAGATAGCAGCGAACAGCCTATCGGGGACACTGAAGCTACAGAGTAGGCACCAATTCAGCCGCAGTGTAGCCATGCTATTCTATATAGATATAGGCGACCTACGTCCCGCTTGGATTATCATCGTCGAGTCAATGCATTCAATTCCATTGCGAACGCACAATTCCAACAGT
>Ga0335072_10004146_pt1 | contig 21643 bp, 18 predicted proteins | sample Lox_Sample_21_FD_206725 | JGI IMG/M metagenome (GOLD analysis project Ga0335072, IMG submission 206725) | Soil microbial communities from Loxahatchee National Wildlife Refuge, Florida, United States - Lox_Sample_2.1 | ecosystem: Environmental > Terrestrial > Soil > Wetlands | place: USA...
GGCCCGGCCCAGCAGTCGTCCCGCGATCTCCTGTGCGGCCTCATCGCTGGCCAGCACCCCGAGCTCGTCGACGAACACGGACGCCTTCGCCCAGTCGATCTCGCCCCGTTTGAGAGCGGCATGCACCTCCTCCAGCCGCCCGAGTCCGCGCGAAAGGGACAGCAGCCGGTCAGCGGAACGGCCGGTCAGCGTCAGCGCCGCGGCTAGCTCATCACCCACATGCTCGCTGAGGTGAGCTCTGCCGGTCTCGTCGGCTTGACTGACTCGCCGACGGTCCAGAGCCAGGACCGCAGCGGCCTCCCCGGCGGCCGCCCACGACGACATCCGACGCCACGCGCACAACACGCCAATCAGCTCTGATTCGCCCAGCTGATGATGCCCGTCGGCGTCAGCGGCAGCCACTGCCTCGCTCAGCCAGGGACCGGGCGCCAGCGTGTCCAGCGCTCCGCCGGCCGCGAACCCGGCACCGCTCGGCCCGACCCGCAGATGATGTACGAACCCGGCCGGGATGAGCTCATCGTCACCGGTCCACGCGCCAGCCAGGAACTCGTCCCGCACGTCCGCTGGCAGGCTCGCCAGCCATGCCTGCTCATCGTCTGGATCGCTTTCCGGGTCGCCGTAGTCGCCAGGCACCCAACCGGCATCCACCCACTCGTCGGCGGACCACTCGGGGTCGGCACCGGTCTCGGCCGCTTCCGGCGGCGGTGCGGACCGCCGCTGCACCGCCGTCGGCTCGAAGGGCGCGGATTCGGGCAGCCCCAGATCCAGCTCGCCAGAGCCTGTCATCTCGAACTCGGTCATCCGTGTCACCGCCCTCCGCTGCCGTCGGTCCCGCTCCTGACTGGCTTTCGCTCATAGTATCGAGAGGCACTGACATTTTCGGGCTCAGCGGACCCGGCCCGGGTCCGCCTAGTGTCCCGTCTCGCTGAACCAGGAAGGCAGCCAGGTACTCGGCAGTCAGGTACTCGGCAGTCAGATACTCAATAGTGTGCCGCCGCCACACGGACCCGAACGCACGTTCAGGCTGACCGCGCAGCAGGAGGCACTGCTTCCCCCGAAACCGGAGAGGAACGGGTAGTTGACGCGGACTGCGTGGCGCACGGAACGCGAGATCCAGGACATCGCACTGGCCGACGGGCGGCACGTCCGGGTGGACGGCACTTCCAACCTGCGTGACGTCGGTGGTTACCCAACGCATGCGGGCGGTAGCGTGGCCTGGCGGACCTTGTTCCGGTCCGACAGCCTGCACCGGCTCGACAGCCATGGCGTCGCGCGGCTGGCCGCGCTTGACCTGCGCACGATCGTGGACCTGCGCGCGGACATCGAGGTGCAGCAGAAGCCGAGCGCCGCAGCGGGGCTGCCGGCCCGGATCGTGCGCGCCCCGATTGTCCGTGACCCGACCAGGCTGCCCCCGATGACCGACCTGGGCGCGGAGTACCGGTACATGATCGGCGAATGCGGCGACTCGATCGGGCCGGCGGTCAGGGCATTGTGCGCGCCTTTCGCGCTTCCCGCGCTGGTGCACTGCGCTGCGGGACAGGACCGGACCGGCATCGTGATCGCGCTGGTGCTGGCCGTCCTCGGCGTTCCCGACGAGCTGATCGGGGTGGACTACTCGCTCAGCTCGGTGTACCTCGACCCGGACAGCACTGCGGTGATCGGCAGGTTGACGGCCACCGGCCTGCGCGCCAACGTGACCGCTGAACTGCTCTCCAGCCCGGCCGGCCTGATCCTGAATGTACTGGCCTGGGCCAGGGCGGCAGGCGGCGGATCGGTGTCCGGATACCTCACCGCGCACGGCGTCGGTGCGCCCGATCTGGCGGCGCTGCGATCCGCGCTGGTGGGCTAGCTGGTGCCCGGACCCTGGAGCGACACGCTGCGACCGAGCAGGTCAAGTGAGACCAGGAGCGCCAGCGGACGGCTCAGGCCGGCACCTAGCTTCGCGACCGCCGGGACCAGTATCAGACGGTGGCGATTGCGGCTAGCACGGCAAGCAGAAACGTGGCGATCGCCAGCACGCCGTGGCCGAGCGGGATAAGCGGGCGCAGGCTCAGATTCACTGTCCTGGTTGAGGGCCTGGCGAAGTTACGGCTCAGCAGCTCGTCAACGAGCTGAGCAGCGAGCTCATCGTCAGCTAGCCTCCGCCTGAGCTCGTGCTCCGGCATGACACCTGGCTGTGCGGGGAGCGTGGCTGACCGGGATTCCGCCGCGCTGGATTCCGGCGAGCCGGGTTCGGCTGCGGCGGACTCTGCCGGGGCGGGTTCTTCGGAGCCGCCCGTGTCGCGCTGGCCGCCCGGATAGGGAGTCCAGATCGTGACTGTCGAGATGCCAAGGCCAATCGCTGGAGCCATGAAGGCGAGCGCTAGCCAGGCCAGCGCGCCTGCCCCGGAGAGCACGAAGCAGATCCAGCAAACGAGTCCTGCCAGGTTCAGCCCGGCGTGCCCGGCCAGTACCGGCAAGGACATCGCGTCTGGTCGCGCGGGCCGCTGCCGCGAAGCGCGCATACCGCCGCCCGCGATCCAGCTCCTGACCATCAGCGCGCCCAGAAACTCGGTCAGCAGCCAGCTCGCCAGCGCGTAGAGCGGCAATGCGTGCCCGGAAGGCATCGGTCAGCTGCCGCTGCTGGTGCTAGGCGCGTTGCCTGGCCGATTGATGATGCAGACGCAGCCAGTCATGGCGGGCTCCTCGTTGTTCAGTCAATGAAACTACGGCTGGCCTGCCAGCTGGAAGTATGGCGGTCTCTGCGGCGGCTGCTTTCGGCTAGTTAGCTGCCCGCAATGTACTTCGGCTGGGGGGACGGGGGCACGATTGAGCCAGGGAAGCGGACGCGAGCCCGCTGAGACGAGGAAGCAGGGATTCATGCGCATAGCGACCATTGGCCAGCGACTTTGCCTGATCTCCGGTGGTGGCGCCGTCGACGTGCAAACGGCGAGCGGCGGTCAGTTCGGACCTGACCCGGCGGCGGTCTATCCACGCTGGGAGGAGTTCGCGGGCTGGGCGGCGTCAGCGACTCTGCCGGAGCCGGTACCGATCGCCACCGAGTCGCTTGGCTCGCCATCGCCGTCCCCGCGGCAGGTTTTCGGAGTCGGGCTGAACTACAGCGAGCACGTGGCCGAGTCGGGCCTCGCTCATCCGGAGACCGCTCCCCCGATATTCACTAAATTCCCGTCCTGCATCACCGGTCCGCGTGGCGAGATAACCCTGCCGCCCGGCGGCCACACTGACTGGGAAGTCGAGCTTGTTGTCATCATCGGGCGGATCGCCGCCCACGTACCGGCCAGTTCGGCCTGGGACTATGTGGCCGGGCTGTCGGTCGGCCAGGACGTGTCGGAACGGATCACCCAGCTGGCCGGCAATCCGCCCCAGTTCAGCCTCGGCAAGTCATACCCGGGCTTCGGCCCGGTCGGACCGTGGCTGGTCACGCCGGACGAGTTCAGCAACCCGGACGACCTCGAACTCGGCTGCTCGGTCAACGACGTCCAGATGCAGAAGGGCCGCACCAGCGAACTGATCTTCAGCGTCCGCGACCTGATCGAGCAACTGTCCGCCGTCACCCCGCTGTTGCCTGGCGACCTGATCTTCACCGGCACGCCGAGCGGCGTCGGCATGGGCCGTAATCCGCAGCGTTGGCTTGCGCCAGGCGACGTGCTCACCAGCTACATCGAGGGCATCGGCGAGATGCGACACACGTTCGTGGCCGCATGAGCACGGGTCGTCAGCCGGAGGCCGGTGCGGCTGTCACGACGAGCCGGGCGACAGTCGTGCCTCGTTGATAGTCGGCTCGAACAGTTCCACCGGGTTGCCCGACGGGTCCTCTACCAGGATCTGCTTGCCGCCGACCCCGGCCACGATCTCGTTCCGGAAGCGCGCACCGCCTTGCCTGAGGCGCTCGACGAGGCCCTCCAGGTCACTGACTTCGATCGAGAACCGGTCCAGCCGTCCCCGCGCGACATCATGGCGAAGGCCGGCGCAGGATGCATGACCTCCAGGAAGCCGAGGTGCTGGCTGTAGAAGGCTATTGCCTCGCTGCGCGCTAAAGCCGGACGGAGATCGTCCGGATCTGGCGCTAGCCTTCGGTGTCGCTAGGGTTCCCGAGTCGGCTAAGGAGTAGTTATGAGTGACGTCGTCCTGTTCCACCACGCCCAGGGCCGCACTGACGGCATTGTCCAGTTCGCTGAGCGGCTGCGCAGCGCTGGCCATCAGGTGACCGTCCCTGACCTGTTCGAAGGCAAGACCTTCGCGAGCGTCGAGGACGGCGTCGGCTACGCCGAGCAGACTGGGTTCGACACCATCATCGAGCGCGGCCGGGCCGCCGCCGAGGCGCTGCCGGCCGAGATGGTCTACGCCGGCTTCTCGCTGGGAGTGCTACCCGCGCAGATGCTGGCGCAGACGCGGCCCGGCGCGAGAGGAGCCCTGCTGTTCGAGTCGTGCGTGCCGGTCTCAGAGTTCGGCAGCGAGTGGCCGCCCGATGTGCCGGTCCAGATCCACGGGATGGACTCCGACGCGTTCTTCGCCGGAGAGGGTGACCTGGATGCCGCGAAGGACCTCGTCGCGACGGCGAAGGACGCCGAACTGTTCCTGTACCCGGGCGATCGCCACCTGTTCGCCGACAGCAGCCTCCCGTCCTACGACGAGGCAGCCGCCGCCCTGCTAACGCAGCGCGTGCTCGACTTTCTCGGGCGAGTGAGCTGATGCGGCTCGACCCGGATCCGGCTGCCGCGGAAGCCGAGCTGATTGCCCAGTACCTGGACTACCAGCGCGCGACGGTGCTCGCCAAGACCGAGGGCCTGGACTCAGCGCAGCTCGCCTACCAGCATGCTCCGTCCTCGCTCACCCTCGCGGGCCTGCTCTACCATCTCGCGCTCGTGGAAGAGACCTGGATGGAGTACCGCTTCCTCGGCCTCGCGAGGCGCGAGCCGTGGGCCGGAACCGACTGGGACGCCGACCCTGACTGGGAGTTTCGTACCGCCGTCACGCTCGAGCCGGAGGATCTGCGCCAGCGCTACCGGGATGCCTGCGACCGCAGCCGCAAGGCGATGGCTGCGGCGGCCAGCCTCGATCAGCAGTCCGTGCTGACGCTCCGCGATGGCCGGCATTTCTCGCTGCGGTGGGTACTGCTCCACCTGATCGAGGAAACGGCGCGCCACGCCGGCCATGCTGACCTGCTTCGCGAAGCCATCGACGGGAACGTGGGCGAATAAGCCTCGGCCCACTGGATGCGCGCGCCTCGCTACTGGCCCTGACTAAACCGCTGCCGCTCCTGGTCAACCGGTTACTGAACCCGGGGGCGGGATGGTCCCCAACTTACGTGTGCGGCGGGTATCTGGCGGATAGCCGAACAGAAGCCTAGATTTAGCTGCGGGGACGGGCCGACTCCAAACACCGGAGGCATGTCGGGAAGGAAGGCAGATACATAGTCACCCGGAATGGTCTCCAAGACCCAAGACTCGGGAAAGTGTTGCATGGAGTGGCGCAACGAGGCGTTCGAGTTCGGCCGTGTTAGCCACCTAGCGCTGGCCTGCTCTGACATGAGGCGGACCGTGGAGTTCTCTACCCACGTCCGGGGCATGCGGCTTATCAAGACTGCCGCGGAACACGCCAGCGTCCGGGTCTGACCGACAGTGCTGTCTCTCATCCATGTAGTTGCGTGGCGTGCTGCTGTCACGCCGGACACCATCGCAATCAGTGATCACGCCGGCGGCGAACTGACCTATGCGGGACTAGCCGTAGCGACGGACCGGCGTGCTGCGGAGTTCGCCGCAGCACGCATCGGAGCCGGCGATGTGGTCCCCATCATCGCTCGCAACCAGGTTGGCTGGCTGACCGCGATGACTGGCTTGCTCCGGGCCGGCGCGCTTCCCGCCGCAGTCAACTGGCGGCTCGCTCTGCCGGAGATGACTGCGCTGTTGAGAGCAATGGAGCCGGTCGCGATCGTGGCCGATGAGGATAGCGAGACCGCGGCCAAGCAGGCTGCCGCGGGGCTCGACTACCCCCTTCCCGTGTTGATGACCGGCGCGGACATAGCAGGGACACCTGGCGCCCGCGCTCTCCCGCCATGGCCCGCCGGCCGGCTCCGGGGCTCGGAGCCGGCCGTGCTGGTGCACACCAGCGGCACGACTGGCATGCCCAAGCTAGTGCCGCAGACCCATCAGCAGCTGATCACGGCTGCGACGTTCATGAAGCTGGAGGTGCCAGAGGCGCAGCCTGGCGCACGGCACCTGTGCCCCCTGCCGCTGTACCATCCCGGCACGATCGCGCATGTCGCCTGCGTACTGCTGACCGGTGGTCATCTGCACCTTCAGCGCAGCTTCGAACCCGTCAGCTTTGTGGACGAACTGGCCGCCCGCCGGATCCAGCTGACGCTGCTGGTGCCGACACTGATCCAGGTACTGACGGCGGAGGTCAGCTCGCGCGCGCGGCAGCCGAACCTGTCCAGCCTCGCCGAGATCATTTACGGCGCGTCGCCGATCAGGCCCGATGTCCTGGCGCAGGCAGTCAGCGTGCTTCGCTGCCGGTTCCGGCAGATTTACGCCAGCACGGAGACCGGTCCGCTGCCGATCAGCGCGCTGTCGCCCGCCGACCACGATCCCGCACGCGGGCTGCTGGGCACGGCCGGCCGGCCATCACTTGGCTGGGAGGTGAGGCTCGGAGAGCGAGATGAGATCCAGGTCCGCGGCGGGGCGCCGCTACCCCGTTACTGGGGTGATCCGGGGGCCACGAACGCGGCGCTGACGACCGACGGGTTCTACCGGACTGGCGACGTCGGGACGATCGACTCGCGAGGTTACCTGACAATTGTCGACCGGCTACGTGACGTGATCGTTACGGGCGGCGAGAACGTGTTCCCTGGCGAGGTGGAGGCGGTGCTGGCCGGTCACGCGGCGGTCGCCGACGTGGCCGTCATCGGCATCCCCGACGACCGTTGGGGCGAGGCCGTGCACGCCGTAGTTGTGCCACGTACCGGCCCGTACACCGGTGATCAGTTCACGGCCGAGCTGATCGGGTATGCCCGGCATCGGCTGGCCGGGTTCAAGTGCCCGACCGGCGTGACCCTCGTTCCCTCGCTCCCCAGGAGCGCCGCCGGGAGACTGTTGCGTGCATCGCTGCGGGCGCCGTTCTGGGTGGGCCGGGACCGGCGGGTGTAACGACCCGATTCGACTGGAGGATACAGATGTCCGGCGACGACCTGGAGTTCCCCGCCCCGCAGACTGGCTTCGTGGTGACGCATTTCCTCGTGGTATCTGATCAGGACCGGTCACGTGAGTTCTACCGGTCCGTGTTCGGTGCGAGGGTGCTGGCGGCCCGCGATCCGGTGGTCATGAAGATCGCCAACAGCTGGCTCATACTCAACGACGGCGGTGGCCCTACGGACGACAAGCCCGCCGTGACCCTGGCACCGCCTGCTGATCCCGACCTGACCAGCGCCTTCATCAATCTCCGGGTCGCCGACATCTACCAGGTCTACACGGAGTGGTCGGCGAGGGGCGCCGAGTTCCTGACCGAGCCGAAGGACCACGGCGGGGAGATCCGCGCCTACATCCGTGACCCCGACGGCCACCTGATCGAGGTGGGCCAGAGCATGCCGTCGCGGAATTGGCGCTTATCAGGCTCAAAGGGGCCCCCACCCCGCTGAGCTTCGTAGGCCGCGAAACTAGCAGGGTGTGCCCTAGGCGTGTCATCAGCCTGCAGCCCGGGCATCGTCAGCGTCGGGAACTCTGACAATCGGCCGGATCGGAGGTCGGCGAATGCGCGCGGTTGTGATGACGGCGCCTGGCGGCCCGGACGTGCTGCAGCCGGTCGACCTGCCCGAGCCCGAGCTCAGCGGCGACCACGACGTCCGGATCCGGCTCAAGGCGGCGGGTATCAACCCAGTCGACTGCAAGATCCGCGCGAGCGGACTCATCCGCGGTACTCCCCCGGCCGTGCTCGGTTGGGACGGTGCCGGGATTGTCGAGGCGACGGGCGCCGCGGCGACCCGGTTCCGGCCTGGCGATGAGGTCTACCTGTGCGAGGGCGGCTTCGGCGCGACGCCGGGCACCTATCAGGAAGTCAAGGTCATCGACGAGCGCTATGTCGCGCGCAAGCCGGAGCGGCTGTCGTTCGCGGAGGCGGCCGCGGCGCCGCTGGTCACCATTACGGCCTGGGAAGCAATGCGGGAACGCGCGCGTGTCAGCAACGGACAGCGGGCACTGATTCAGGCGGGGGCCGGCGGGGTCGGTCACATGTCGGTTCAGATCGCCAGGATCGCGGGAGCCCGGGTGGCAACCACGGTGACACCCGGACCTAAGACCGAGCTCGCCACGTCACTGGGCGCTGAGCTGTGCATCGACTACACGCGTGAGGACGTCGGAGCGAGACTGCGCGCGTGGGCCGGGATGGACGGGGCTGACATCGTCCACGACACCGTTGGCGGCCGCACGTTCACCGGGAGCTTCTCGCTGGTGCGGCCGTACGGCGACCTGGTGTCCAACGTCGAGAGCCCGTGGGCGGATGAGGCCATCGCCGTGATGCACAACCGGAACCTGCGGGTGTCCTTCACCTGGATGCCTGCGCCCTCGGTCTTCGGCTGGGTCGACCACCGGGAGCGGCAGCGGCGGATCCTGGAGCAAGCCTTCGATCAGTTCGACGCCGGCGACCTCCGGGTGGTCGTCGGCGCCACGTTCCCGCTGGCGGAGGCGGCCAGCGCCCACCGGGCGGTAGAGGGCGGCAAAGTGATCGGCAAGACGGTCCTCATCATCGATGAGTAGCCGGGCCGGACGGGGAGAGCCAGCTGATGACGCTGACGCCGCTGGAGTCGTCACATTCTGCCGACGCGTCCTCGTTCAGCACGGCAATGGATCACGTGGCGCAGGGCTTCGAGGCCCTTGGCGCGCTGATACTGGTGGTGGGAGTGGTGTGGTCGCTGGTCCTTGCCATACTGGCGTGGCGGCGGTCGGGCTCGTCGCAGCCTGCCTACGCCGCGCTGCGCGAGGCGTTCGGCGGTAGCCTCCTCCTCAGCCTGGAGGTCCTCGTCGCCGCGGACTTGCTCAGGACCGTCGCGGTTGCGCCGAGCGTCAAGAATGTCCTGGTGCTGGGGCTGATCGTGCTGATCAGGACGTTCCTCAGTTTCTCCCTGGAGATAGAGATCGACGGTGTCGTACCGTGGCGGCGAGCGCTTACCAGCGGAGCCACGACAGTCGCGCGGGCCACCCAGACGGCTCTCTCCCGGAGACGCACTGACACGGAAGGCAGCGCCTGATCGGCTCCGCAGCGCCAAAAAATTCTCCGTACCTTCAACAGTCATCGGGCTATCGGACAACTGTGATCTGCCTAGGCGGCCTAATGTCGTTTAATGCTGTCTCGTCGTAAGTTCCTAATGATTTCGGCCGCTTCCTCCGGCCTCGCCATCACCGGCGCGGACCTGCTCAGCCAGGCCGTCGCCAACGCCTCGAGCACGGTTCGCGCCGACGGCTCCTCGGGCATCCGTCACATCGTCATCCTGATGATGGAGAACCGCTCGTTCGACCACTTCCTCGGCTGGTTGCCTGGTGCGGACGGCCGCCACGACCTGACGTTCGTGTCCGCGGTCGACGGCAACACCTACCCGAACTACCCGCTCGCCCCGGACTTCCAGGGCTGCGGGTACAGCGACCCGGACCACAGCTGGGAAGGCTGGCTGGTCGAGCACAACTACGGCAAGATGGACGGCTTCCTGCAGCGGCCGACCACGCCGCCCGGCAATCCTGGCGTGACCCTGGCGGCGGCGAACACGTTCCCGATCGGCTACTACACCAACCTCAACCGCAACGGCACCCGCAAGTCCCTGCCCGACCTGCCGGTCATCGGCGCGCTCGCCGAGAACTACACCACGCTGGACCGCTACTTCTGCGCGTTCGCGGGAGAGACGTTCCCCAACCGTTTTTACCAGCACGCAGGTCAGACCGACCGGGACCACAACTCCGAGGTGGCGTCGGTCCTGCCGACCATCTGGGATCAGCTCTCCCCGATCGCCAACACGCAGGGCATCCCGACGGGCGGCTACTACTATCGGGATTCGCCGTTCCTCGCCCTGTGGGCCAATCCCGCGATCGAGCCGGGTGCAACGTTTAAGTACCAGGCGTTCTTCCACCCCTTCGCCGACGCCGACGCCTCCACGGCCGCCCTGTCCGCGGGCACGTCGTTCGTCGCGGCCTGCCAGAACGGCACGCTGCCGAACGTGTGCTACATCGACCCCGCCTTCGATGACGAGGGGACCGGGACCTCCGGCGACGACCACCCGCTCGGCGACATCCGCCTCGGCGAGCGGTTTATCGCAGACGCTTACCACGCGCTTGCCGACAACGGCTACCTCGACGACACGGTGTTCATCGTGACGTTCGACGAGTGGGGCGGCTTCTACGACCACGTGCCACCGCCGCAGGTCATCGATAACACCAACCCCGCCAACGTGATGCATGCGGGCGACAGCACCACGCCGACGGACGGCCAGCTCATTCCGAACTACAAGCAGCTGGGCTTCCGGGTTCCCGGCATCGTCGTGTCGAACCTGGCACTGCCCCGCCGGGTTGTGCACGAGGGCCCGTTCGAGCACTGCTCCAGCCTCGCGCTGATCGAGTCGACCTTCGGCCTCACGCCACTGACCGCCCGTGACCAGTATGCGCGGAACCTGCGGGAGGTCTTGCTGCCTTCCCCGGTGCGCGGCCGTTTCGCCGTACCGCCGTCGGCTATCCCGACGAGCTCGGACGTCATCGGCCCGGCGATCAGCCCGCCGTCGGAGTCGCTGCTGCAAGTGCTCACTGGCACCGCACAATTCGACCCCGCGGCCGTGTGCTCAGCCGACAGCGTGCAGTCGGTGTCCCCGGACCCGGTGAACTATCCGCACCAGAAGCAGACCTTCGGCGGAATCCCTGGCCTGAAGGGGACCTCCGGCATGGCGGACATGCTCAGGAATTACCGCGGGAACGAGGGTCAGCGGGGCTAGTGCTCAGTTGCTCGCCCAGGCCTGCGGCCTGGGCGAGCAACTCATAGCTTGTGAGGCGGTCGCCGTGGGCGAACGTGCTCGTCGTCACCATCAGCTCGTCGGCACCGGTACTCGCGACGACCTCGCACAGCAGGTCGATCACCGTGCCAGGGTCACCAACGACGTGCGACGCGGTCGCCTCGGCGATCACTGTCTGCTCGGCTGCTGAGTAGGAACGCCCCGCGGCCTCGTCAGGGCTCGGCAGCGTGGAGGGCCGCCCGCTGCGAAGACGCAGCGAGGACAGGCGCGACGATCCGTGCAGCCAGTGCGCTGTCTCGCCATCTTCGGCGCACAGCGCGGACACGCTGACGATGCTGTACGGCTCCGCCAGCTGCGCAGAGGGCCTGAAGGTCTGGCGGTACAGGGCCAGTGCGGGCTTGGCGTTGGCGGCGCTGAAGTGGTAAGCGAAGGCGAACGGCAGGCCGAGCAGGCCTGCCAGCTCGGCGCTGTAACCGGTGGATCCGAGCAGCCACATGGCCGGCTCGTTGCCTTCCGCCGGGATAGCACGGATCTGTCCGAGTGAGCCGTCCGCTGTGGCCTGGCCGTCGAAGTAGCCCCGCAGCTCCGCCAGCTGAGCGGCGAAATCCGCTGGCGGCAGCCCGTCCGCGGCGCGCCGCAGCGCGCGCGCCGTCGCCCGGTCAGTGCCGGGAGCACGCCCGATCCCCAGGTCGATCCGTCCCGGGTGCATGGCCTCGAGCGTGCCGAACTGCTCGGCCACGGTCAGCGGCGCGTGGTTGGGAAGCATCACACCGCCCGAGCCGACACGCATCGCGGACGTGGCCGAAACGAGGCGGCCCACCAGGACCGCAGGCGCCGAGCTTGCGATACCCGGCATGTTGTGATGCTCGGCGACCCAGTACCGCGTGAAGCCCCATCGTTCGGCGTGCCGGGCCAAGTCGAGGCTGCGGCGTAGCGCCTCGCCGGTCGATTCGCCGGTCGGAACCGGGCACAGGTCGAGCACTGACACGGGAACGGACAGGCGGCCGGGCACGACGGAAAGACTGCCAGGACGGGCATAACGGAGCAACTGCGGCGGTCTGGGTGGCTGCGGCGGTCCCCCCGGATAGGCGACCTGCGAAGAATCTCGTGCAACCGCCGTATCCGCGCCTGGGGTGGGTTGTTCGCCAATGGTGAAAGTGACCTGGGTGGTGCTATACCCCCACCAAGCTCACATCCACCGGGTCGGCTGGTGCATCAGTCCTGCGTGCCTGGGGCCGACACGACGACAGGCGTGCTGAGCACCCGGTCCGGGCCGACTACTCGCTCCGGCCCGTGCATCGTCAGCGTTCCAGTGAGCCGGATGTCGGTCGCCGACGAGCCGATCAGCACGTCGATGCGTCCGGGCTCGACGACGCGCTGGCCTGACCGGCCGGCGAACGCCGTCCTGTCGGCGTGCAAGCTGAACGTCACGCGCCGCGTCTCGCCTGGTTCCAGCGCCACGCGACCGAACCCGGCCAGGTACTGGACCGGACGCGTCACCTGCGCAACCGGGTCACGCAGGTAGAGCTGGACAACCTCGGCGCCTGCCCGCTCGCCCGAGTTACGCACGCTGCAGCCGATGTCCGTCGCACCGTCGGTCGCCATCCTGCCGGCCGCCTCGGGGCCAGCGAGCGACAGGTGCGAGTACTCGAAGCTCGTGTACGACAGTCCGTGGCCGAACGCGAATAGCGGCGTCGGGTCTACCGCGCTGGCGGTGCTGTTCCCGGCGGGCCGGGTGCGCAGGTAGAACGCTGGCTGTACGGAACTGCTGGCTGGCATCTCGATAGGGAGCTTGCCGGACGGACTTACCTGGCCGGATAGGGTCCGCGCGATGGCTCCCATGCCCTCCTGGCCCGGGAAGAAGGACTGGACTGCCGCAGCGAGTCGACCCGCGGCGCCGCCGATAGCGTAAGGCCGGCCGGTGATCAGGACGAGCACTACGGGCACGCCAGTTTCGAGCACGGCGTCGAGCAGTTCCTCCTGGACGCCTGGCAAGTGCAGGTCGGGCGCGTCGCAGCCTTCGCCGGAGGTACCCCTGCCGAACAGCCCCGCCTCGTCGCCGAGCACCACGATGGCAACCTCGGCGGCGGCCGCGCATGCTGCGGCGTCAGCGATGCGGGACCGGTCGGCTGACCGGACGTCACAGCCGTGAGCGTGACTGATGGCCGCGTCGGGAAGCTCCTCGCGGAGTGCGGCGAGCAGCGACTCCAGGGGAACTCCGGTGCCTATCTCCGGATAGCGGTAGCCCACGTGCCTGGGGAAGGTATAACAGCCGAGGCCCGCCTGCGGCTCGTCGGCCAGCGGGCCGACCATGGCAAGCCGGGCGGCGGCGCGGAGCGGCAGCACGTGCTGGTCGTTCGCCAGCAGCACAACTGACTCCTCGGCCAGCAGCCGAGCCAGTTGCCGGTGCTCGGCCGGATTGAGATCGATGCTGGCACCGTCGTGGTCTGGCACCCAGCCGGGGTCCAGCAGGCCGAGGTCGAACTTCTGCCGGAGTACCCGTGCCGCCGCCATGTCTACCAGGCCCTCGAGAGCAACGCCGGAACGCACCGCTTCGGCCAGCGGAGCCGCGTAGCAGCGCCGGTGCGGGAGCTCCGTGTCCACTCCGGATGCAAGCGCCATGGCCGCGGCCTCAGCGGGTGAGCCCGCGACGCCATGCACTGTCTCCAGGAACGACACGCCGAAGTAGTCCGACACGACGGTGCCGGCGAATCCGAGGTTGCCGCGGAGCCTGGTGGTGAGCAACTCGCGGTCGGCATGGCTGGGAATACCGTCGACGGCCGTGTAGGAGGGCATCACGGCACGCGCGCCGCCATCACGGATCGCCATCTCGAACGGCGGCAAGATAACGTCGGTTAGGGCGCGCGCACCGATGTCAGCCGGCGCCATGTTGCGGCCCGCCCGCGACGCCGAGTAGCCGGCGAAGTGCTTGAGCGTCGCGATAATGCCCGACGCCTCGAGCCCCTGCACATAGGCGGTGCCGATCATGCTCACCAGGTACGGGTCCGCGCCGATCGTCTCCTCGGCTCGTCCCCAGCGCGGGTCGAGGCTGACGTCGAGCACCGGTGCCAGCCCTTGGTGTACACCGACGGCACGCATGCTCTGACCGATCGCTGCCGCCATCTCACGGACCGCGTCCGGGTCGAACGACGCGCCCCACGCGAGCGGGGTGGGAAAGATGGTCGCGGTCCAGGCCGCCAGCCCGGTCAGGCACTCTTCGTGCGCTATCGCCGGGATGCCGAACCGGCTTGCGGCCATGACCTGCCGCTGCAGCCTGGCCAGTGCCTGCACGCCGGCCGCTGGTGCGATGGGCACCGTGCCGAACACCCTGGTGAGCTGACCGACCCCGGTCGCGATGAGCTCGTCCAGTGGTGCGGTCTCGGCGAACTCGCTCTGCATCGGTGCGACTTGGTCGTCGTCTTCTCCGACTGCCGCGACCCAGACCCCGACAAGCTGAGCTAGTTTCTCGGCGAGCGTCATGCGGCCAAGAAGGTCGGCGAGGCGTTCGGCGACTGGACGCGCCGGATCACGCCACGGTTCGCTGGTGATCGCCGGGGACGGGTGCTGGCCGGCTGGAGGCCGAGTCCGCATTATGGATGCCTCGTCTCAATTGTCAGGCGCCCGAAGGCACGGGCTGTGAGGAAAATGGCCGGTCAGCTCGGCGGAGCCGTCGATCCCCGTACGATGAGCTCGGTTGCGAGCTCCAGTCGGCGGCTGGCCAGCGTGAGGCCCTCGACGAGAGAGTCGAGCATTTCAGCGGCGAGCCTGCCCATCTCGGCGAGCGGCTGGCGGATCGTCGTCAGCGGAGGTGAGTACCACCGGGACATCGGCAGGTCGTCAAAGCCGACGACGCTCAGGTCCTGCGGGATGCGCAGGCCGCGCTGGCGGGCCGCCTCGTACACGCCCAGGGCCTGCTGGTCGCTGCCAGCGAAGATGGCAGTGGGCGGCTGGGCGAGTTCGAGCAGCGACTCCGCACGCACGAACCCGACCTCGTGCTCGAAGTCGCCATGCCTGACGAGCGCGGGGTCGTACTTCAGGCCCGCCCGCTCAAGCGCCGACCGGTAACCGTCGATACGGGCGACGCTGCAGAGAAAGTTCTCCGGACCGCCGATGGCGGCGATGCGGGTGTGGCCGCAGCCGATCAGGTGCTCGGTGGCCGCGAGGCCACCGGACCAGTTGGTCGCGCCGACGCCCGGCAGGTCTGGCTCCGGCAGGTTGACCGGGTCGATGACCACCAGCGGGATGTCTTCGTTGCGCAGCTGGCTCAGTTGGTCGGCCGTCAGCTCCGAGGTGACCAAGAGGACGCCGTCGGTGTCGTGGCTGGCCAGCGCGCTGGTCCAGCTAGCGGGCCTGGCGCTGCCGTGCCGAACGGAGGAGACGGCGGCGGCTATGCCGTGGGCCGAGCACCAGTCCTCCACTCCCCGCAGGATTTCGACCGCCCACGGGCTGTCCAGCCCGGCGAACACCACGTCGATGAGGCCCGCGTGCCGCCCTCTGCGAATGCCCGGGTGCCGGTAGTTGCGCTCGCCGAGCAGCTGCTCTATCCGCGCCCTCGTGCTGGCAGCGACATCGGCATGCCCGTTCACGACCTTGGAGACCGTGGGCAGCGAGACACCGGCTTCGGCTGCTATCTCGGCAAGCGTCGGCCGGGTACGCCGGCCTGGCTGTGCTGGTTGCATCGGCTGGCCAGTCTCGGCCTGTCGCTGTGGTGCCTGTGCCGGGCGGGATCCTACGGAAGCCGATCTGCCGTTGCGGGAGCGCCGGTTGGAGAGCGCCACGTCGCCATCACCTTCCTAGTCCGGCCTGAATGCGCAGGGTAGGTCTCGGAGCAGCGGGCCCGAAAGTTATCGTTCCGGTATCGTAGCCGAGCCGTCACCAGATCACGATACTGAATATTTACTCCTGGGTTGAGACGGGCTGGTCCATCCAGGTGCCGAGCTATGGCCTTAGGACTATCGGGCTAAATCGCTGCAAACTTAAGTCTTGACCGGTTAACGCAACGGTTTCTAAGATGTCGGCACGTCGAAACTTTTCTGTGCTGTAGCAAAATGTTGCGACGCCGTGCCCGGTGCCCTATGGAGAAGGGTCGCCAGAGATGATCTTTTTAGCTCGGCGCATCGGCCTCTACCTGGTGACCGCTTGGGCGGCGATCACTATCAACTTCTTCATACCGCGCATGATGCCGGGCAACCCGGCCGAGATAGTGTTCTCCCGGCTGTCGGCGAACGGGATAGTCACGCCCGCCATGTACAACGCGCTGGTAGTTGCGTTCGGCCTGAACACCCACTCCAGCCTGTTGAGCCAGTACGGGCAGTACTGGGTTCAGCTCTTCCACGGCAACCTCGGCACGTCGATCACGTACTACCCGAGCAGCGTCTCCAGCGTCATCGCCAACGCGCTGCCCTGGACGTTGGCGCTGGTCGGTGTGGCCACGATTCTGAGCTTCGTCATCGGGACCACGATCGGGACCATCGCGGGCTGGCGCCGCGGTGGCTGGCTAGAGACTCTTCTGCCGACGACGACGTTCCTGCAGGCCATGCCCTACTTCTGCCTGGGACTGGTGCTCGTCGAATACCTGGGCGTGAAGCTGAACTGGTTTCCGGTGAACGGCGGCTACGCCCAAGGGGACGTCGTCGGCCTCAACGGCGCGTTCCTGGAGAGCGCGGCTTACCACGCTGTCCTGCCTGGCATCACGATCGTGGTGACGTCGATGGCCGCCTGGATCGTGGGCATGCGCAACATGACAGTGACGACCCTGGGCCAGGACTACGTACTCGTCGCGCAGGCCAAGGGCTTGTCGCGGCGCCGGGTCATGATCACCTACGCGGCGCGCAACGCCATCCTGCCGAGCTTCTCCAGCTTCGTCGTCGCGCTGAGCCTCGTTGTGACCGGGTCGGTGCTCGTGGAGTACGCATTCTCGTATCCCGGCATCGGCTACGTGCTATTCCAGGCGGTCGACAACGAGGACTACCCGCTGATGCAGGCGGTCTTTCTCATTATCACGCTGAGTGTACTGGTCGCTAACTTGCTCGCCGACTTCGTCTACGTCCTGCTCGATCCTCGGGCGCGTCAGGAGGTTTGACAGATGGCGCTTAGCTCCACCACGACCCAGGCGCCAGCGGAGGCGGTCGCCGCCGTCACGACAGGCCAGCGCGGCAGGCGGCTGCCGCGGATGTCACTCAAGATCGTGATCGGCCTCGTGCTGCTCGGGATCTTCGTGCTGATGGCGATCATCGGGCCGTTGGTGGCTCCGTACGACCCGTCGGCGATCGGTCCTCAGACGCTTGCCCCGCCGTCGGCCGCGCACCTGCTCGGCACGACCAACAACGGCCAGGACGTGCTGTCCGAGCTGCTGGTCGGCTCCCGTGCGACGATCCTCGTCGCCTTCGTGGCCGGAGCGCTCGCCACCGTGCTGTCGGTGCTCTTCGGCGTGACCTCCGGCTACCTGGCCGGCGGCGCCCGCGGCGAGCTGCTGAACATGCTGTCCAACATCTTCCTCGTGCTCCCGTTGTTCCCGCTGCTGGTGGTGCTGACCGCCTTCCTGCCCAACGCAAGCGCCTGGATCGTAGCCGTGGTGATCGCCTTCGTCGGGTGGGCGTGGGGGGCGCGAGTGCTCCGCGCGACGACGCTGGCGCTGCGTAATCAGGATTTCGTCCAAGCCGCGCGCGCGGTCGGAGAGAGAACCTGGCGGATCATCCTGTTCGAGATCCTGCCCAACGAGATCGCCGTGGTCGCAGCCAGCTTCCTGTTCACGGTGATCGCGTCGATCATCCTGTACACCGGCCTGATCTTCCTCGGGCTCGGCAACACCAACGAGTGGAGCTGGGGCCTAATTCTCTACTGGGCGCAGAGCGAGGAAGCGCTGACGGTAGGCGCGTGGTGGTGGTTCATACCCGCCAGCCTGTGCACAGCGCTGCTCGGTACCTCGATCGGGCTGATCGGGTTCGGCATCGACGAGTTCATCAACCCCCGGCTGCGGGCTGCGGGCCTGAGCAGGAAAGAACTGCGGTCCATGAGCATGAACCAGGGCCTGACGCCCGTTTACCGAGACCCGCAGGGAGCCGGGCGATGACGGCGTCGCTTGATCAGCCTGGCTGGCCTGTGCTTGAGGTCAGCGGGCTGTGCGTGGACTACGGGCATGGCGCCGGCGCAACTCACGCGGTGATCGGCGCCGATCTCGTGCTGCACCGCGGTGAGGTCATCGGCCTGGCTGGGGAGAGCGGCAGCGGTAAGTCGACTCTGGCGTACGGCATGACAAGGCTGCTCCGGCCGCCGGGGCGGATTACCGCCGGCCGGGTGCTGTTCCATGCCGACCCGGACCGCCCGAACTCGCCAGTGGACCTGCTGGACCTCGACATCGACCAGCTGCGCCGGCTGCGCTGGCGCGAGATATCCATCGTGTTCCAGTCCGCGATGGCAGCGTTGAACCCGGTCATCACCGTCCAGGCTCAGCTCATCGACACTCTGGCGGCCCACCGTCCGGAGATGACCAGGGACGCGCGTCACGAGCGCGCCCTCAAACTGCTGGGGCTCGTCGGCATCAGCGCCGACCGGCTGCGCAGCTACCCGCACGAGCTGTCCGGCGGCATGCGGCAGCGTGTCATGATCGCGATGGCACTTGCGCTCGAGCCGCAGATCGTGATCATGGACGAGCCGACCACCGCGCTCGATGTCGTTACCCAGCGGGAGATCCTGCAGAAGGTCATTGAGCTGCGGGACAGGCTGGGCTTCTCCGTGCTGTTCATCACCCACGACCTGTCGCTGCTTCTCGAGCTGGCCGACACGATCGCGGTGATGTATGCCGGCCGGATCGTGGAGTCCGCGGCCGCTGCCGAGCTGCTCACTTCCCCGCGGCACCCCTACAGCCTGGGCCTGCTCCGCTCGTTCCCGTCGCTGCACGGACCGCGGCGGGCGCTGACTGGCATTCCCGGCTCGCCGCCCGATCTGCAGGACCTGCCGAAGGGCTGCGCGTTCCACCCACGGTGCGGCTACGCCATGCCGCGATGCTCGCGGGACGTCCCGCAGCTGGCCGCGCCACCCGGCTCGCCGGCGCGCTTGGTCGCTTGCTGGCTGCAGGATGGCCGGACGGACCGGCCAGACGAACTGTCGCGGCCAGAGTCGACCGCCGGCGGCGGGCTGTCGGCGGCTGTTCCGGCGGCTGGTGACAGCGAGGTAGCGATATGACCACGCAGGACTCAGTGGTCGAGTCGGCACGCAGCGGCGCGGCTCCGGTGCTGGCTGCCCGCGATCTCACAAAGCACTTCAAGGTGCACCGCAAAGTACGCGGGACCACGATAAGCGGCGGCGTCGTACATGCGGCCGAGGACATCAACCTGGAGCTTCACGCCGGGAAGGTGACCGCGCTGGTGGGAGAGAGCGGCTCGGGGAAGACGACCGTGGCGAGGATGCTTGCCCGGCTCACCCCGCCGACCTCAGGAAAGATCGTCCTCAATGGCGAGCCCGTCGGACGCGGGCACGTCCTCGACTACCGGCACCGGGTCCAGCTGGTGTTCCAGGACCCGTTCGCCTCCCTGAACCCCGTGCACGACGTCCGATACCACCTGTCGCGAGCGCTGAGGGTGCACCACAAGGCGCGCGGCCGGGAGGCGCTGGACGCAGCCGTCGCGGACCTGCTGGCCAAGGTGAAGCTTGAGCCAGCCAGCCAGTTCGTGCGCAAGCTCCCGCACGAGCTGTCAGGCGGGCAGCGTCAGCGCGTCGCGATTGCCAGGGCGCTCGCCGCCGAGCCGTCGGTCCTTCTTGCCGACGAGCCCGTTTCGATGCTCGACGTGTCGATCCGGATTGGCGTTCTGAACCTGCTCGGCGAGCTCCGCGACGCCGCGGGGATGGCGCTGCTGTACGTGACCCACGACATCGCTTCCGCCCGGTATTTCGCCGACACGGTGACCGTCATGTACGCGGGAAGGGTGGTCGAGTCCGGACCGAGCCTGGCGGTGACCGACCAGCCGTCCCACCCTTACACCCAGCTGCTCCTGTCGGCAGCGCCCGACCCGGACCGGCCGGCGCCGTCGGTCATCAGCGCTGGCGCGATCCCGAGCCTGATCAACCCGCCGTCGGGTTGCAGGTTCCATCCCCGCTGCCCGTACGCCATGCCGATCTGCTCAACCCAGACTCCGCCCGACTTCGGTGTCGGCGCGGACCACACCGCGGCCTGCTGGCTGCGCCAGGTCGGCCAGGGAAGCCCGGCCGGCTCCCCGATGCCCGCCGACCGCCCGTCCTGATGATCTCGGAGGACAGAGTGAGACACAAATTCAAGGTAGCCAGCGCTGCGGTCTGTGCTATCTCCCTGGCAGGCCTGGTGACGGCCTGCGGTTCCTCGACGTCGCCATCTGCCACCGCCGCTAGCGGGTCGTCGAACACCATCACCATGGAGAGCAGCCCAACGGGCGTGCTGACCAGGGACTTCAACCCGTACCTCAGCAGTTCCGAGGCGAGCGTCCTCGGCACCACCGACATGATCAACGAACCGCTCTTCCAGTTCGACCTGGAGAAGCCCGGCGTCTACTACCCGTGGCTGGCGACACACTACGCGTGGTCGAACAGCGGCAGGACCATCACGTTCACGGTGCGCAGCGGGGTCAAGTACACCAACGGTGATCCGTTCAACGCCGCCGACGTGGCGTTCGTCTTCGGCTTGCTGAAGAAGTACCCCACGTTGAACATGAACGGGCTGCCCATCGCCAGCACGAGCGCGCCGAACGCCACCACGGCCGTTATCAACTTCACCGCGCCGGAGTACGCGGCGTTGTACAACATCGCCAACACGCCCATGGTGCCGGAGGCGGTCTGGAGCAAGATCTCCAGCCCGGCGACCTACACCGACCCGACCCCGGTCGGCACCGGTCCGTACGTCTTCGACACGTTCTCGACCGGCGGCGTGCTGCTGAAGAAGAACCCGAAGTACTGGCAGCCGGGCAAGCCGAAGGTCGAATACCTCGACTTCCCGGCGTACGACTCCAACACCACGGCCAACCTGGCTCTGGAGAACGGCTCGCTGACCTGGGGTGGCAACTTCGTCAGCGACATCAAGACGGCGTTCCTCGCGAAGAACCCGAACTACAAGGTCTGGGATGCGCCAATTCACACCGAGACGATCATCCCCAACCTGACCCAGTGGCCGTGGACTGACCTTGCGGTGCGGCAGGCCGTGGCGGTCGGCATCGACCGGACCGTGATCTCCGCCGACGGCGAGGACGGCCAGCAGCCGCCTGCCATCCAGCCGGGCTCGCTGACCCTGCTCACGCTGCCCACCGACTCGAGCTACCTGACGCCGCAGACGTCGGGAGCCGCGTACACCGGCACCTACAACACCGCCGAGGCCAAGTCGATCCTGACGAAGGCCGGCTTCACGATGCACAGCAACGGCTTCTTCTACCTGGGCACCAAGGAGCTGGCGTTCACGCTCACTGACCCCTCCTCGTACACCGACTTCGACGACGACAACGCGATCATCGCCTCGGACCTGAAGGCGGCCGGCATTAACGTGACCGTCCAGCAGGTCTCGGTGAACGCCTGGAACGCGGACATCGCTGACGGCGACTTCTCGGCGACCTCGCACTGGGGTACCGCGGGCACGAGCCCGTACTACGACTACAACGGCTACCTCAACAGCGCGCTGACAGCTCCGATCGGCAAGACGGCAGTCGG
>Ga0335072_10004147_pt1 | contig 21640 bp, 16 predicted proteins | sample Lox_Sample_21_FD_206725 | JGI IMG/M metagenome (GOLD analysis project Ga0335072, IMG submission 206725) | Soil microbial communities from Loxahatchee National Wildlife Refuge, Florida, United States - Lox_Sample_2.1 | ecosystem: Environmental > Terrestrial > Soil > Wetlands | place: USA...
CCGCTCCCCGTCCTCGACCTCACGCCTGAGCACGCCGAGACCTTCGCGCGCTGGGGCATCGCCACGCTCGGCGCTCTCGCCGCGCTGCCGGAAAAAGAGCTGATCGCCCGCCTCGGCCAGGAAGGCCGCCGCCTGCGCCAGCTCGCACGCGGCGACGCCCCTTACCTCCTAGTTCCCACCGATGCGCCCTTCAGGCTCGAAGAGCGCATGGAACTCGACGCGCCTGTCGAGCTCCTCGACTCGTTGCTCTTCGTCCTCGGCGTCCTGCTCGATCAGCTCATCGCCCGAGCCACCGCGCAAATTCTCGCCCTCGCCTCCGTCACCGTCACGCTCCGGCTTGAAGGCGGCAGCACCCTCACGCGCACCGTGCGCCCCGCTCTCCCCAATAACGATCGCCGCCTCTGGCTGCGCCTCCTCCATCTCGATCTGCAGGCGCATCCGCCCTCCGCCGCGATCCTCGCCATGGCGCTCAGCGCCGAGCCAGGCAGCACCAGCAAAGTGCAAATGGGTCTCTTCTCGCCGCAGTTGCCCGAGCCCGACCGCCTCGACGTCACGCTCGCACGCATTCGCAGCTTCGTGGGGGACGCGCGCGTCGGCAGCGCCGTCCTCGAAGACACGCACCGGCCCGACGCCTTCCGCCTGGTGCCTTTTGCCCTTCCGGCCGCTCACCCCGGCAGCGCGAACCCCGCAGCCATCCCCGCGCCGCAAATGCAGCCGCGCACCGCACGCCGCCGCCTGCGCCCGCCCGAGCCCATCGCCGTCACCCTCCACGAACGTCGCCCTGCCTCCTTCCTCTTCCGCAGCCAGCGCTACCTCGTCGAGCGCGCCTGGGGACCCTGGTTTTTCTCCGGCAACTGGTGGGGCATCGAGTGCTGGTCCATCGAGAAGTGGGACCTTGTCGCCCGCTCCGCCCGCGACGGATCCATGCTCAGCTGCGCCATCGCCCGCAATCCTTTGCGCCCAGCCGCCATACGCGAATGGCGCATCGAGGAACTCTACGACTGAGGCTCTATGACGAATTACATCGAGCTCCACGCCGCCAGCGCCTTCAGCTTCCTCGAAGGAGCCGCCCAGCCTGAAGACCTCATCGAGCGCGCCGTCGAGCTCGAACTCCCCGCCGTCGCCCTCCTCGATCGCAACGGCGTCTACGGCTCCGCGCGCATGCACTCGAACGGCGAACGCAACGGCATCCGCGCCCACGTCGGCGCCGCAATCTCCACCTCAGCCTTCGCACCGCAGATGCCTGCGCCGAAGGCGCGATCAGCCGCACCGCAGGTGCCTGCGCAGGTGCCCCTGCTCTGCGCCTCGCGCACCGGCTATCAGAACCTCTGCCAGCTCATCACGCAGTTCAAAATGCGCGAGCCTACCAAGGCCGAAGGCGCTGCCACCCGCAACGATCTCGCCCAGTATGCCGAAGGCCTCCTCTGCCTCACCGGCGGCGACGAAGGCCCACTCGCCGCTGCTCTCACCCACGGCGGCGAGCCCGCCGGCCGCGCGCTCCTCGAAGACCTCACCGCGCTCTACGGCCGCGGCAACGTCTACGTCGAGCTGCAGCGCCACCAGCTTCCTCACCAGGAAGCGCGCAACCAGGCCGCGCTCCGCCTCGCTCGCTCCCTCCGTCTGCCCATCGTCGCCACCAACGGCGTCCGCTACGCCAAACCCTGCGACCGCGAAATCCTCGACCTCTTCACCGCCATCCGCCACCACACCGACCTCGACCACGCCGGCCGCCTCCTCACCGCCAACAACCACCGCTTCCTGCGCTCCGCCGCCGAAATGGCCGCCCTCTTCGCGGACCTCCCCGAAGCCATCGCCAACACCGTCGAAATCTCCCAGCGCCTCACCTTCCAGCTCGCCGACCTCGGCTACGAATTCCCCCGCTACCCGGTCCCCGACAACGACTCGATGGACAGCTTCCTCCGCAAGCGCGTCGATGAAGGCGTCTGCCTCCGTTACGGCCCCAAAAATGATCCCGCCCTCCTCGCGCGCGCGCGCAAACAGATCGATCACGAGCTCGCTCTCATCGCCCGGCTCGGCTTTGCCGGCTACTTCCTCATCGTGTGGGACATCGTCCGTTACTGCAAAAGCCACGACATCCTCATCCAGGGCCGCGGCTCCGCCGCCAATTCCGCCGTCTGCTACGCGCTCGAAATCACGGCCATCGACCCCGTCGGCATGGAGCTCCTCTTCGAGCGCTTCCTCAACGAAAACCGCGGCGAGTGGCCCGACATCGACCTCGATCTCCCCTCCGAAGAAAAACGCGAGCAGGCCATCCAGTACGTCTACCAGCGCTACGGCGAGCTCGGCGCCGCCATGACCGCCAACGTCATCACCTACCGCGGTAAATCCGCCGCCCGCGAAGTCGGCAAGGCCCTCGGCTTCGATCAGGAATCCCTCGGCCGCCTCACCGCCCTCGTCAGCCAGTGGGAGTGGCGCGGCGAATCCGACTCCATGGCCAACTCCTTCCATCACGCCGGCTTCGACGTGCAGCACCCCCGCATCGCTAAATACCTCGAGCTCTGCGTGCGCCTCCAGGACCTCCCGCGCCACCTCGGCCAGCACTCCGGCGGCATGGTCATCTGCCAGGGCCAGCTCAACCACGTCGTCCCGCTCGAACGCGCCTCCATGCCCGGCCGCACCGTCGTGCAATGGGACAAGGAAGACTGCGCCGACCTCGGCATCGTCAAAGTCGACTTACTCGGCCTCGGCATGATGGCCGTGCTTAAGGATTGCCTCACACTCATCCCCCAGCACTACGGCGAGGCCGTCGATCTGGCGCAGCTACCCGAGGATCCTGAAGTCTATAAAATCCTGCAGCGCGCCGACACGGTCGGCATGTTCCAGATTGAAAGCCGCGCGCAGATGGCCTCGCTCCCGCGTAACTGCCCCGACCATTTCTACGATCTCGTCGTGCAGGTTGCCATCATCCGCCCCGGCCCCATCGTCGGCAAAATGATGCATCCTTATATGCGCCGCCGTCAGGGCAGGGAAGAAGTCACGTATCCGCACCCATCGCTCGAGCCTGTGCTCAAACGCACCCTCGGCGTCCCCCTCTTTCAGGAGCAGCTCCTCCGCATCGCCATGACCGTCGCTAACTTCAGCGGCGCCGAAGCCGAAGAGCTCCGCCGCGCCGTCGGCATGCGCCGCTCCTGGCAGCGCATGAAAGATCTCGAAGGCAAGCTTCGCAGCGGCATGACAACGAATCGCATCGACCCGAAAATTCAGGATGAAATCGTCCAGGCCATCAGCTCCTTCGCGCTCTACGGATTCCCCGAGTCCCACGCGGCCAGCTTCGCGCTCATCGCCTACGCCTCGGCCTACTTTAAGGTGAAATACCTCACAGCCTTCACCGCCGCCATCCTGAATAACCAGCCCATGGGTTTCTACTCGCCCGCCGTCCTGGTGAAAGACGCGCAGCGCCACGGCCTCAAAGTCCGCCCCATCGACGTACAGGTGTCTGACTGGGCCTGCACAGTAGAGCACAAAGAGTGTTTTGAAGAGGCACGACTTCAGCCGTGCCGGAACAGAGAAAAAAACAATGCGGTTTTAGCCGCTGAGGGAAGGGGTTCGTCATCTGCATTGTCATCCCGACCGGAGCGCAGCGGAGCGGAGGGACCTGCTTTATCTCTTCGCCTCGGCCTCCGCTACGCCCGCGGCCTCCGCCAGCAGACGGGCGAAGCCATCGCCGCCGCGCGCCGCACCGGCGGTCCATTTCAATCCGTAGACGATCTGGCGCTCCGCGTCCCCGCCCTCAACAAAAAGGAAATCACCCTCCTCGCCAACATCGGCGCGCTCAACAACGTCGCCTGCATCGGCCATCGCCGCGACGCGCTCTGGCAGGTCGAACGCGCCGGCAAGCCCGAGGGCCCGCTCCTCACCCACACCGGCGCCCTCCTCGCCGACGCTCCCGGCCCCTCCCCGCTCGCGCCAATGTCTCCCGAAGAGCGCCTCGTCGCCGACTATGCCGGCACCGGCCTCACCACCGGCCGCCATCCCATGAGTTATCGCCGCGCCCAGCTGCGCCGCGAGAATGTCCTCTCCGCCCAGGACCTCCGCCGCATCCCCGACGGCCAGTGGGTCCGCACCGCCGGCTGCGTCATCGCCCGTCAGCGCCCCGGCACCGCAAAGGGTTTCGTCTTCCTCTCCATGGAAGACGAGACTGGCATCGCCAACATCATCGTCACCCCGCAGATGTACGAGCGCAACCAGGTCACCGTCACCCGCGCCCGCTTCCTGTTAGTCGAAGGCCCGCTCCAGAACCAGGACAACGTCATCCACGTAAAAGCCGAGCGACTAACTCCTCTCAACGACCATGCCGTAGAAATCCACTCCCACGACTTCCACTAATTCGGGTGCCACATCGTCGTTCGTCCGCAGGCGGCGAGCAAGGACAGCGAAAGCACGAACCTCCTCTCCCCCGGCCACTGCGCATCGAAAAAACCAACCTGTCATCCTGAGCGAGCCTTCCAAATTCGTCGCGCGCTGTGTGCGCGCGACAAGAAAAGCAGACGCGAGTCGAATGGACCTGCGTTTTGCTCTCGCCAAGCAATACGCTCTCGGACTCCGCCTCCAGGCCACTCCTGCCACCCGCGAACCCGCCGCCTGAATCGTGGCATAGGACCTTGCGGAAGCCCGTGGTTCAGGATGCATCCAGATCGCCGCTCGCGACCACCCAAACCCCAGCCCGATCGAACTCCGTCTCCATCTGCGCGACCGCCCCCTCCAGATCAATCGCCCGGCAGGCATCGCGAATCACCACGGCCTCAAACCCGCACCGTCGCGCGTCGAGCGCCGAGAAACCAACGCAATAGTCATAGGCCAGACCTGCAAGAAAGATCCGCTCCAGCCCGCGCTCGCGGCAATACCCCGCCAGCCCCGTCGGCGTCGCATGGTCATTCTCGAAAAACGCCGAGTAAGAATCGATCTCCTTGCGAAAACCCTTCCGCAATATCAATTCGGCCCGATCCAGTTGTAACTCGGGATGAATCTCCGCGCCGCGCGACCCCTGCACGCAATGATCCGGCCACAACCGCTGCTCGCCCACAAGGTCCAACGCCTTCTTCCCCGCATAACTCGAAGCAAACGAACAGTGTCCCGGCGGATGCCAGTCCTGTGTCAGAACAATATGTTCAAATCGCGGCGCGATCCGAAGGATCACCGGAATGACGGCATCGCCATCCGGAACGGCCAGCGCCCCGCCCGGGCAGAAATCGTTCTGCACGTCGATCACCGCCAAAGCATCCTGGTTCGTGATCTTCATCTCGGACGGAGCCTATTTCGCCGGCCCCGGACAAGAGTCGCTGAGCTTTCCGTCCAGTCCTTCGTGCTCAATTTTGAACGCCAGCTTCGGCTTGCCCCCATCCTGCGTGATCGTAAAAATGTAGATCCGGTCGTAGTCGCTATTCGGCCAGTCGGGTACCGCCGATGGGTCATCCCCATAACTCGTCAGCATCTGCTTCGCAAAATCGTTGAGCTTCAGGTGTTCCCACGCAATAAAGATGCGCGCATTGGCATAGACCGGCGCCGTCACAGCAGCCTGTAGCTTCGCAATATCCAGAAATCCGATCTGCGCATTCACCGGCATCCCCAGCGCAATCGCCGTCGGTTCAATCGTGACCAGCGGACGGACGTAGGAGTATTCAATCTTGCCGCGGTCGCTGACCACCTGGGCTGGATCCGGGGCATAAATCGCATCCGGACGTCCGTACCGCGCCAGCACCGGCGGCAACGCCAGCGCCCGGTTCAGCCCCTGGCAGGTCAGCTGCCCCAGACCACCCGGCGGCTTCTCCCCATGGCGGATTGCAATGATTGTCTCCTTTGCGCCCGTTTCCTGCGCTGCCAACCCACAAGCCCCGCTAACCCCTGTCAACAACAAAGCCAGCACCGCCAGACGCGCAACCACTCTGCTTTTCACTTCATCCCCCTCGTCATTCTTCTAGTGCGTCTTTCCCATCAGCTTCCGATTAAAGAAATCCGCTTCCAGCGAGTAAGCCGTCATCCACGAGCTATGCAGCAGAAACCCGTGGATTTCATCCGGAAACACATGCTCCTCAAAGGGCGTCCCCTGCGCCCGCAGCGCCGCCGCCAGGCGCACCGTATTCGAAAACTGCACGTTGCGATCGTCATCGCCCTGCATCAGCAGCACCGGCGACCGCCATGTCTTCACCGACGCCAGAGGCGACGACTCCCATGCAATCCGTGCCCCGTTTGGATCGGCATTCGGGTTATACGGCCCCCAGTTCCCTAACTCGAGATTCCAGTCGTGCACGCCGTGAAAATCCACGCCCGCCGCAAACAGATCGGAAGCCCGTGCCAGCGCCAGCGCCGTAAGATAGCCGCCATAACTGCCGCCCCAAACGCCAATCTTCGAACCATCTACATCCGGCCATAATTCAGCGCTTCGCGGAAATCAAGCCCGTAACCAATGCCGCTCCGGTAATTCACTGATAGCACGATGTAACCCAGGCTGGCTAAATACTGATTCTCGGCATAGGCGTCGGAGTAATAGTCCATATAATGCCAGCCGAGCAGCATCTGCCGCCGCGAGCCGCCATGGAAGAACACAAGCGCCGGATGCCGCTGCCCATCCTCTGCCGATGCCGGCAGAAAAAGCTGACCGTGAATCTTCATCCCATCGGCTGCCGAGAGGATGACCTGCTGCGGCACAATCAACTTATCTGCCGGAAAATCCGCTGGAATCATCTGCGGAGCCAGGTCGTGCATCGCGCCATCGCTTTCCACCTCCGCCGGCCGCAGCGGCAGCCGAGCGTCCGCGCGCAACACCGCGATCGTTCCATCGGGAGCGATCACCGGCATCACTTCCAGACCATCGCCATGCGTGATCTCGCGCGGCGTGCCGCCATCGCCAGCCACTTCCCACAAATGCCGACGGTCGATGTCTTTCGCATCGTGGACACACTGGTTCGACGAGTACACCAGCATTTTGCGATCCTTGCTGAACGCAATGTAGTCCACTTCGAAATCACCCGGCGTCAGCTCCGTGGCCGTGCCGCCGCTGGCCGCAACCGTATAGAGATGTACCCAGCCCGACCCCTCCCATGGAAACACGATGTGATCGCCAGCCGTCCAGAAGAGCTGCTGGTCGGCCTCCGTAGGATGAAAGACGCTGCCCGGCCCGGTGTGCGCGCGCCAGATCTCATGCCCCTCACCCGTAGCCACATCGGCCACCTGCACCGACCACGGCACAGCTTCGCGCCGCGGCTTAAAGCTCACCCCTGACGTATCCGGCGGAATCCGCACAAACGCTATGCTCTTGCTGTCCGGCGACCACACAGGATCGCGATCGATCTCGGTCGACGGATCGAGATAGCGCAGTGCCTTCTCGCCAAACGAATACACCGCGACAAAAGCGTGATCTCCGCGATTCGTCGTGAACGCCAGATAGTTTCCGTTCGGTGACCAGAGCAGGGAGTCCAACTCGCCGCGCTCATGCAACAGTTGAACGGGCTTCGCGTTCGGATCGCGCAAATCCACCGTCCAGATCTGATCCTTATCCAGATAGGCGACCGTCGCGCCATCCGGAGAAACCTTCGGTTCTCGGCCTGCCCCCAACTCGCGCGTGCCGCCCCCGTGCACGCCGACGACGAAGATATCCTCCTCCACACCCTGCGGCAGCAGCGCCGGATTCGCCGCCGGCTTTTCCGGGAACTCATAATCCCCGCCGCGCGAGTAGACAATCTTCTCGCCATCCGGCGTCCAGACGATATCCCCGATGTCGATGCCGTCGTCTGCATCGTCGCTCGTCACGCGATGGACCGTGTAGGCTGATCCACTTTTCTCCGCAACCCAGATGTTGCGCTTGCCTTCCTGATTCGCGATCCACAGAAAACGGCCGCCGGCTGGAGAGGCCTGCAGTTCAGAGGTAAACGGCGCGCTCATCACCTGCTGCAGCGTGAAGCTCTGTGCTGGCGCGGTAAGGCAGAAAGCTAGTCCCGACACGAAAAGAGCGATGCGTCGCATCATCCGGTTCCTCGTTGCAAGAGATTCGCCCATTATCCGTGCATGTGCCCCCGATTTCAAATCAGACCTTCCAGGCGCACTTCGAGTTCGAGCGGTCTTATACTCAGCCTTGTAGCCAGCCTCGATGAGCACCGCGCCCCAATCCAAAGGCCAGCTCGGCTTCTCGTTTGAAGCCGCACCCTCTTTCCCCACGCGCCGCGTCTGGAACGTCGGAGAGCTCGTCAGTGAAGTGCGCGTGCACGTCGAGCGGGAATATGGCGACCTGTGGGTTGAAGGCGAGATTTCGAATCTCCGCTCCGCCCCCTCCGGCCACGTGTACTTCACTCTGAAGGATGGCGAAGCCCAGTTGCCCGCCGTGCTTTTTCGCCGTCAGGCTTCGCTCCTCCGGTTCAAACCGGCCGACGGGCTCCACGTCCTGCTCCGCGGCAAGGTCTCTGTCTACGAGCAGCGCGGCCAGATGCAGCTGGTCGCCGAATTGATTGAGCCCGTCGGCGCAGGCTCGCTGCAAATCGCCTTCGAACAACTCAAGCAGCGCCTCGAAGCCCGCGGTCTCTTCGATCCCGCCCGTAAGAAACCGCTGCCGCCCTTTCCGCACTGCGTCGGCATCGTCACGTCGCCGACCGGAGCCGTCATCCGCGACTTCCTCAACATCGTCAGCCGTCGCCATGCTGGCCTTCATGTCCTGCTCTATCCCGCCGTCGTTCAGGGAGAAGCCGCCGCCTCCGAAGTGGCCGCCGGCATCGCGCACTTCGATCGCGCCCGCTCCGTCGACGTCATTGTGATCGCGCGTGGTGGTGGATCGCTCGAAGACCTTGCACCCTTCAACTCGGAATTCCTCGCGGAAGCTATCGCCGCCTCCGATCTGCCTGTCATCTCCGCCATCGGTCACGAGACCGACTTCACTATCGCGGATTTCGTCGCCGATCTCCGCGCCCCTACGCCATCGGCGGCAGCCGAGCTTGTCACCTCCGCGCTCTTCAATATTGCCGAACGCGTGCAGATCCTCGACCAGCGCCTGGTGCGTGCGTGCCGCTACCGGCTCATGCAGGCAGCCAATTCCTTCGGCCGGGTTCGCGTGGAATCCATCCTCCTCCGCGAACAGGATCAGCTGCGCCGCCGCCAGCAACGAGTAGACGATGCCGTCCTCCGCATCGAATCACTTTGGCGCACCGCTCAGCGTCGTCGCTCCGAAGTGTTGCAGCGCCTCAGCGATCGCCTTTCACGGCAGGATGTCGCGTGGCGCACCCGCGTGGCGCGCGAGCGCTTCGTGGCGCTCGAAGCACGGCTTGCTCGCGCCGGGCAGGAACACCTCCGCGTTTGTCGCGAACGCGAAGCCGCTCTCTCGCGTCAGCTTGTTTCGCTCTCCCCGCTCGCTGTGCTCAGCCGGGGATATGCGCTGGTGTACGATGACAACGGCGTGCTCATCAAAACCTCAGATGACGTGACAGAAGGCCAGTCCATCGTGACGCGCCTCGCCCGCGGCCGCTTGCACAGCCGCGTCAGCAGCACCGAGAGAGAAGTACAGAAATCATGAGAAAGCTGTTTGGCACGGACGGCATTCGCGCCGTCGCCGGTGAACCGCCCCTCGACCACAAGACCATCTACGCCGTCGGCCTCGCACTGGCACACCAGCTCAACGGCTCGCACCAGCATCCTCGGGTCATTCTCGGGATGGATACGCGTGAATCGAGCGAGTGGATCGCAGCAACCCTCGCCGCCGGCCTTTGCGAAGGCGGCGCTCAGGTCGAAAGTGCCGGGATCGTCACAACCCCGGCCATCGCTTATCTCGCGCGTACTCGCGGATTTTCCGCCGGCGTCGTCATTTCCGCCTCGCATAATCCCTGGCAGGATAACGGCATCAAGATATTCGGCCACGACGGTTATAAGTTGCCTGACGAAACCGAGCTGCGTATCGAAGCCGAGATTTTTCGCCGTCTGGAAAGTGTCGACATCCCAACCGCTGGCACTGCCCCCCAAGGCAAAGCTGAATACCGCGAAGATTACGAGCAGTTCCTGCGGGCCGCGGTGCCAGATCTCAATCTCAACGGACTCCATGTGGTTCTGGACTGCGCCAACGGGGCCGCCTCCGCCATTGCACCGGAGCTCTTCGAGCATCTCGGCGGCACCATCCGCCTGACCCATGCAAAACCCGATGGTCGCAACATCAATGCCAACTGTGGCGCGCTCCATCCCGGCGTCGTTGCAGCCGAGACCAAAAAGCTCGGCGCCGATCTGGGCGTCACATTCGACGGCGATGCCGATCGCGCGATGTTTGCCGATGCTCACGGCAAGGTTGTGAACGGCGACGCCATCATGCTGCTCGCGGCCCGCGACATGCAGCAGCGGGGCCTTCTGAACAAAGCCACCGTTGTCGCCACCACCATGTCCAATATGGGCCTTGAAGCCGCGCTGCGCCGCAGCGGAATCCGGATGCTGCGCGCGCCGGTGGGCGACAAATACGTCCTCGAGCGCATGCAGCAGGAAAAAGCCTCGCTCGGCGGCGAACAATCCGGCCACATCCTCTTTCCGCATCTCGCCACCACCGGCGACGGCCTCCTCACCGCGCTCGTGGTCCTCGATATCGTCCGCCGCTCCGGACGCGCGCTTCACGAACTCGTCGCCGACCTCAAAGTCTTTCCGCAGGTCATCGTGAACGTTCGTGTACGCGAAAAGAAGCCGCTGGAAGAAATTGCCACCGTGGCGGATACAATTCGCGACGCCGAAACGGAATTGGCCGAATGCGGCCGCGTGGTCGTCCGCTATTCCGGCACCGAAGCCCTGGCGCGCGTCATGATCGAAGCCGAATCGGAAGAAGCCATGCGCCGCCACGCCGATCGCATCGCCAACGCCATCCGCGCCGAACTCGGAGCCTGACCGTGGATCGCGCGCCGACAGTTGCGCGTCTCACCCTCGCCACGGATCCTGCCTTCGACGCCCTCGTGCGCATCTACAAGGCTGCTCTGCCGGCCAGCGAGCGCAAAGGCGTGGAAGCGCTGCGTGCCATGCTCGCAAGGCCCGACTACGAATTTCTGCTCGCCCGGCGCGACGACGAAGTTCTCGGCTTCGCCATCGTCATTCGCGTGGCCGGAGGCGAGGCCTGCCTGCTCGAATACATGGCAGTCGATGTCGCCCATCGCGGTGGCGGGATCGGATCGTTCCTCTTCCGCGCGAGCGTTGCCTCCGCCGGCGCGCAAACCCTGCTCCTCGAGGTCGACGCCGAGGACCCCGCGGCGCCGGATGCGGAAGAGAGAGTCAGGCGCCGGGCATTCTACCGCCGCCTCGGTTGCCGCCAGGTCGCTGGCCTCCGGTATCTCATGCCGGCCGTCACGCGCGAACGCCCCCCCAGCATGGGGTTGTTCGTCCTTCGCGAGCCGCTCCCGGCACGAATTCCCAAAGCCGAGCTGCAAAGCTGGTTAGAATGCCTGTACGTCAGCGTCTATGGCCGATCGCCCGCCGATCCCCTCATCGGCGAGATGCTGGCCCCGCTGCCCGCGGAGATACCGCTGATCTGAACTTGGGAGAAAGAGAATGCACGCCCTCGTCTTTCTTGCGGACTGGACCTGGAGCTGGGATGCCTTAACCGCTCTCGCCACCATTGCGCTCACCATCGTGACCGCCGTCCTCGCCTATGGCGTCCCCATGGAGCTGCGACGCGCCCGGCGCGACGAGCGATTTCTCTTCTATGCGCAACTCGACAGAACCTATTTCGAGATACAGAAGCTTCTGATCGAAAGACCGTATCTTGAGAATCGGCCGGACCGGAAGCGCAGCGAGACGCAGGAAGAGGAATACAACGCATTTGCCTTTATCGTGTGGAACTTTCTCGAGTCCATTTTCGATTACGGCGAGCAGGACCGCGTGCTGCTGGAAACATGGAGCTGCATCTTCGAGTATGAAGGGCTGCAGCATCTGGATTGGTTTCGCAGAGGAATCAACAGCCACAAATTCAAGGAGCGTTTCCGCAAGCACGTGACGACGCAGTTCCATCCGCATCGCGGCAAAGAATAAAGCCGCTCAGGCCAGATCGCGCCAGTTCGCCCCCACGCCCACGTCCGCCACCAGCGGCACGCTCAGTTCGACGACATGCTCCATCTCATGCTGCACCAGCGCGCGCACCGGCTCCACCTCGCCCGCCGGCACATCGAACACCAGCTCGTCATGCACCTGCAGCGTCATCCGCGTCTTTAATTTTTCTTTCACCAGCCGCCGATCGATGCGGATCATCGCCAGCTTGATCAAATCCGCGGCAGTGCCCTGCAGCGGCGTGTTGATCGCGGTCCGCTCGGCAAATCCGCGCTGGTTCGCGTTGCGGCTTTGAATATCCGGAATCGGCCGCACCCGCCCAAAGATAGTCCGCACCTTCTGCTCGCGCCGCGTCTCCTCCAGCATGCGATCGATGTACGCGCGCACGCCCGAGTAGCGCTCAAAATAAGTCTCGATGTAGAGCCGCGCCTCATGCTGATCGATGCCCAGTTGCGCGGCCAAACCAAACGGCGAAATCCCATACACGATGCCGAAGTTGACGGCCTTGGCGCGATTACGCGTCTCCTTGCTCATCGTCTCGGCCGGCACGCCAAAGACCTCGGCCGCCGTCAGCGTGTGAATGTCCTGCCCCGTCTGGTACGCCCGCACCAGCAGCGGATCTGCGGAGAAATGCGCCAGCAGCCGCAGCTCGATCTGCGAATAATCCGCCGACAGCAGCACGCACCCCGGCGCCGCAATAAATGCCGCGCGAATCTCCCGCCCCAGCTCCGTCCGAATCGGAATGTTCTGCAAGTTCGGATTCGTCGACGACAGCCGCCCCGTCGCCGTGCCCACCTGATTGAAGGTCGTGTGCACGCGGCCTTCGCCGTCGGCCAGCAGGGGCAGGGAATCGGAGTAGTTCGATTTCAGCTTCGCCAGCTGCCGGAACTCCAGCACCAGCCGCGGTACATCGTTGTGCTCGGCCAGCTCCTCCAGCACATCCTGCGCCGTCGAAATCACCTTGCCCTTGCCGTACTTCAGCGGACGCGGCAGCCCCATCCGGTTGAACAGCACATCGCCCAGCTGCTTCGGCGAATTGATGTTGAACCGCTGCCCGGCCAGCGTATAGATTTCCTCGCCAATGCGCTGCATCTTCTTCGCCAGTTCGTCGGACATTGTCGAGAGCGTGCGCGCATCGATGCGCACACCCGCCTTCTCCATGCCCAGCAAAATCCGCACCAGCGGCAGATCGATTTCCTCATACACGCGCCGCTCGCTCTGCGCATCCACCTCTTCGCGCAGCGTCTTCGCCAGCCGATGAATGGCATGCGCCGCTTCCGTCTGCTGCCTGTCGCCCGTCTCCTGGAACGTCCCGCCGCCAAAACGCGCCGACACATCCGCCAGCCGATGCGTCGCATGCGTCGGGTTCACCAGGTAGGAGTAGAGCATCACGTCTTCCGTCGCCCCGCGCAGCGTCACGCCATGCGACTCCAGCACCCGCAGCGCCGCCTTCAGATCGTGCACCCGCTTCGGCACCTGCGCATCTTCAAGCAGCGCCCGCACCGCATCGAGCGGCACCAGCAGCGCCGCCGTGTCGCTCGCCGCCACGCCGAGAAGGCATCCCCGTGGTTCCGATTTTGCTTCTTCCTCGGCGGCGCCGAAATCGAGCAGCGCCATCGTCTTCAACTCCGGCTCGCGCTCCTCCAGAGCCTCCGTCTCCTGCTCGCTCACCTGCTCGGCCACCGCCTCCAGCTCCGATGCCGGCAGCGCCAGCGCCAACCCGCTCTTCCGCGCCTCTGCGACAAACGCGGCGATCTCCTCCGGCGTCGGCTCCAGAAGGTGCTCGACCGAAACCGCCGGCGCCGCCGGAGCCAGCTCGCGCAACAGCGTCGTAAACTCCAGCTCCGTAAACAACGCGCGGCACGCCGCCGCATCCGGCTCCTGCGTCCGCATCGCCGCCGGATCGAATTCCAGCGGCACTTCGCAGTGAATCGTCACCAGCTCTTTGCTCAGCAGCACCGCCTCGCGATTATTCTGTAACGATTCGCGATACGTTTTCCGCTTGATCTCCTCCGCGCGGTCAAGCGCCGCCTCCACGCTCCCGAATTGCTGGATCAGCTCCACCGATCCCTTATCGCCGATCCCCGGCGCGCCAGGAATGTTATCGACGGAATCGCCGCGCAGCGCCATCACGTCGATCACCCGCTCCGGCGGCACGCCCAGCGTCTCAATCACCTTCTCGCGATCGAGCACCAGGTTGTCCTTCACCGGATTGAGAATCTTCACGTGCTCGTTCACCAGCTGCATCATGTCCTTGTCGTTCGAAACGACAAACACCGGATGCCCCGCCTCCGCGGCCCTGCACGCGAGCGTCCCGATCACATCATCGGCTTCAAATCCCTCCGCCTCGAGAATCGGAATCCGAAACGCCTCCAGCGCTCGCCGCACGTACGGCACCTGCTGCGCCAAATCCGGCGGCATCGCCTCGCGATTCGCCTTGTATCCACCCGTCTCGACCGTCTCGAACTTCTGCGTCTCCGCGCTGAACTTTTTCACCGTCATTCCGCGCGCCCGCTCGTCGCGAAACACCGGCCCGCTCACGTCAAACACCGCCGCAAAGTACTCCGGCGAAAAATCCCGCCGCAGTTTGTTGATCATGTTCACGAAAACGTACGTCGCCGCGGTCGGCACGCCCGTCCGTGTGGACATGGGACGCGACCGCTGCATCGCGTGGTACGCGCGAAAGATAAACGACATCGTGTCGAGCAGGAAAATCGTGGGTTTCGTTGAATTCTCGGCCATCAAAGTCGAGTCTATCTCTTTGGTCTGCGCCCCTGCTGCAGCGGTTATGCGAGGAACATGCAGTCCCCATAAGAAAAGAACCGATACCCCGCCTCGACCGCATGCCGATAGGCCGCCAGCGTCGGCTCCCGCCCCGCAAACGCGCTCACCAGCATCAGCAGTGTCGACTGCGGCAGATGAAAGTTCGTCAGCAGCGCGCCCACCGCCCGAAACGCAAATCCCGGCGCGATAAAGATGCTCGTCGATCCCGAGTGCGGCAGAAACTCCGCCCCCAGCGACGCGCAGTGTTCGAGCGTCCGCACCGTCGTCGTCCCCGCCGCCACAATCCGCCGCCCCCCGCGCCGCGCCGCATTCAATGCCGCCGCGGTTTCCGGCGAAAGCGTGTACCGCTCCGCATGCAGCCGCACGTCTTCCACGCGCTCCACGCGCACCGGCTGAAAGGTTCCCAGCCCCACATGCAGCGTCACCCGCACGATTTCCACCCCGCGCGCCCGCACCGCCTCCAGAATCTCCGGCGTAAAGTGCAGTCCGGCCGTCGGCGCCGCGACCGAGCCCCGTTCCCGCGCATACACCGTCTGGTAGCGCTCCCGATCGCCCGCGCGATCGTCGCGGTGAATATAAGGAGGCAGCGGCATGTGCCCCAGCCGCTCCACCGTCCCGAAGAAATCCTCGACCGGCGCAAACCGCAGCGTGCGTTCGCCAAATTCTCCGTGGGCGATGACCTCCGCCTGTAATTCCGCCGTCGCCGCGTCGCTCCCGCGGCCCGTCGTCGCCGCATGAGGCAAAAAATCCAGCCGCTCGCCGGTCAGCACCTTGCGCCCCGGTCGCACCAGCGCCTTCCACTCCCACTCCGCCAGCTGCTCCGCCAGCAGCACCTGCACCCGCCCCGTCGACCGGTGCCCCGCCTGCGTGTGCAATCCCGCGCGGTGCGCAAACAGCCGCGCCGGAATCACCCGGCTGTCGTTCAGCACCAGCAAATCGCCGGCCCGCAGCAGCGCCGGCAGGTCCCGAAACTGCCGGTCCTCGTACGCGCCCGTCGCGCGATCGAGCGCCAGCATCCGCGCCCCCGCCCGGTCCGCGAGCGGCTCCTGCGCAATCTGTTCCTCGGGGAGATGAAAATCGAAATCCGAAACCAGCATTCCTGGCTGATTCTATCCGGCGCCCGTCTTTGATCGGGAGCCCGGCCGGGAAGCCTGCGCCCCCGGGGGCCCCCCGGCCCGCAGATGCGCCTCGGCCCGCGCCCGCGCCCGCTCCAGCGCCTCATTCAACTCCACCCGCTTCGCCTCCAGCGTCGCCGCATCGGCATCCGCGGCTGGCGGCATCACAAAGCGCGCCCAGCTCACCACCACCCGCGAAAACGGCCGCGGCACCAGGAACTGGTCCCAGGACCGCATCGCCCAGGCCCGCTCCGGCAGCAGATAAAAACTCCCGATCGCCTCGCCCGTCATCGCCGCCAGCTTCACCGGCCCAATCTTCGTCTGGTAAATCGGCCCCCGCGGCCCATCCGCCGTAAACACCACCGGCTCGCCCCGGCGGACCACCTCCCGCAGGGCCATCAGCCCCGCCGCGCCGCCCCGCGAGCTCGACCCCCGCACGCTGCCATAGCCCAGCAGCCCCAGCGTCCGCGCAATCAGCTCCCCGTCAAAGCTCTGGCTGATCAGAATCGAGCAGCTAAATTTCCGAAAATACCACCCCGCCGGCAGCGTGCAGCGATGCCAAAAGCAAAAAATCCCTTTGGCAGGAGGCGTCGCCGGCACCACGCCCTCCTCCGCGATCGCCTCAAAGCGCAGCGTCCTGCCGATCAGGGCCAGCACCAGCGCCGTCAGCCGCGGCACGATCCACAGCGCAACCCGCTCTCCGAATGTGAACTGCCCCTTCGGTCCCCGATCGCCCCGCTTGCTCACGCTACCGATTGTAGCCAGCCCATTCAGTGAAGCCGCGTGTAATTCCCGATCCGGGTTCCGGCTGCCCCCGGGGTAATCTCGCCGCACTCCCCAACGGCGCGGTTTCTTCCCCATTTGTGCTACAGCCAACGGCACCTGTTCCGGCCGAAGATGCTTTGTGCCGTAAAATCACCGCCCTGAGGCGGCTCGTATGAAGCGTCTTGTCGTTTTTCTGCTGCTCCTCGCATGCGCCCTCTGCGCGGTCGCAGAGACACGGGTCAACCGCACCGGCCCCACTCCCGGCGCCGCCACTGGCAGCAGACATACCGCGCTCGCTGTAACCGGCACCTCCGCAACCCTGGCCAGCAAGGCCGACGCCGGGCTCTTCGCCACCGGCACCGGCGCTCTCGCGTCCCTGCTGTTCGTGTGGTCCCCATTCGGAGCGGCCGCTCGGCGTCGTCTGGGAAGTCGAGCTCAGCTTTCCGCTCTCATCCTTGCCCTGCTGCTCTGCAGTATCATGGCGGTCGATGGCTGCAGCGGGGCACCGTCTCCGCTGGCTGTCACGGCCATACCCGCGCAGCCCGCATCCTGATCGCCGGCAGGCATCTTCTTTCTCCGACGAAACCTGGCGGTGCTTGGGGAAGAGCACTTGTACCGGGTTCTCCCCCCAGGTCCGCGCTTCCGTTTACGCTAATCGCCCGAGGTCGCCACCGGAACCGGCGCGCCTTTCGGTGTCGCGATATAGCCCTTGATCTGGTTCTTGCTGATGTTGTTCACCACCAGCTCATACAGCAGATGATCCTTGCCCGTATAGAACTGGATCGGCTCGTCCAGATTGCGATCCTTTTTCTGGATTTCCTTATCGTCGGAATAGACCACCAGCGTGAACTTGCTGTGTTTCGCATCCGCCTTCTTCAGTTCCAGAGCCACCGTCGCCACTGCCTGCTTGTGATTCTTGTCCAGCGTGAATTCGTAGTAGTTCCGGTCGCCCAGGTGTTTCAGAATGTCCAGTTCCTTCCCGTTCGTGGCAATCAGGCCGCTCTGGACGCCCATATCGCCCTTCATCGCCTGCATCTGCGCTTCCGCCTGCTGCAGTTCGGTCTTCGTGTTGCTCAGGTCGGTCTTCACGCCGCCAACATCGGTCTTGACGCCGGTAACGTCGCTGGAGACGGAGCTGATCTGCTTCCGCTCTGCCGCGTTTTCCTTCTCCAGGCGCGCCGCGTCGGCTTCCTGCCGATTCAGCAGGTCCTGGGCCTTCTGTTCCAGCTGCTTCTGCGTCATTCCCAGCGACTGGCCCAGTGTCTCCGACGTCACTTTCAGCCGCGCGTTCGTCTGATCCAGCGCCGAAGACAGCTTCTCGTTCTGTTCCTGTGCTGTCGCCAGCTGAGCCTCAGCGTGGGTTAACCGCCCCGCCAATGTATAGCTCCAGATAAGCCCCGCCACTGCGCACAACACTGCAACCGCCAGCAATCCCACAAATAGTCCTGAAAAACTCCGCTGTTCCGGTACAGCCGCTGTCTCTTCCATGTCTTGCCATTTCCTTTCCGGGGAACTGGGGAGAGCGTACCGTCTTTTGTCCTCCGCCGCAACGTCAATGCCGAGCCTTGCTGCTGTTTCTGCATCCGGCTAAACCGGGAGATAATCCAGAACATATGCCGCGCTATCAATACCGAGAGATCGAACCTACTCGCGAAGCCAAAGAAGTCTACACCCGCTGGATTGATTCCCTCGACGACGAGTTCTCCCGTCACCAGAACATCGCGCTCCGCAGCGAAATCGTCCGTGACAACCTGCATCAGCTCATGCTCGGCCGCCCTCATGGCGGACGCCTCAACTTTACCCTCACCACCGAGCTCCCCTTCAACGTCCTCCAGCTCTCCCTCGATCCCGCCAACGTGACTCTGGAGCCCGAATACTACGGTGATATTGACGCCGAGCGCTACGCCCTTCTCAAGCCTCTCATCTGGTTCTGGCGCATGTTCGATCGCTCCCCGGTCGCCCTTAACCACTGGCTTGGCTTTCGCCTGCGCGCTATGCTCGGCAGGCATATCTTCAAAAGCATCGGCCGCAACGTAAAGATCTACCATGGCGTCGAGTTCACCTTCGGCTACAACCTCACGCTCGAGGACGACGTCATCATTCACAACCACGTTCTGCTCGACGACCGCGGAGAACTTGTCATCCGCAAAGGTACTTCCATTTCCGAACATGCGGCCGTTTTTTCCCACGCCCACGATCCCGTGGAGGCCTGCGTCATCGAGCATCGCCGCACCGAAGTCGGCCCTGCCGCTCGCGTCACCTATCGTTCGCTCGTCATGCCCGGTGTCCGGGTAGGCGAGGATGCGATGCTCGGCGCCCAGGCCGTCGCCACCAGGAATGTCGAGCCGCACACGATCGCCGGCGGCATTCCCGGCCGCAAAATCAAAACCAAGAAGGAAGCGACCCGCCTTTCAGCAGAGGGAGAGGAAACCACGGGCCCCTGCGCAGAGCTGCCGCCCAACCCCTGAGCGGCAGCGCAATCGGGAAGGCCGCCAGCAAATCCGAGGCCCGGCTCTCAGCCGCCCGCTCCTCGGCGGCGGCCCAGGCTCCCACTCCTGATATCCTCGAAACGGTTCCGATGGATCAATCCCATCTCATTGTTGCGATCTTCGAGTTCGCCGTCCTCGTCTTCTCTCTGAGCCTGCACGAAGCCGCGCATGGCTGGATGGCCAATCGGCTCGGCGACCCCACAGCTCGCATGCTCGGCCGCGTCACTCTCAACCCCATCAGGCATATCGATCCGGTCGGCACCATCCTCATCCCGCTGGTCATGCTCTTCCTGCCCGGCTATGGACGCTTCCTCATCGGCTGGGCCAAGCCGACGCCCGTCACCCCGCGCAACTTCAAAAACATCACCCGCGACGACATTCTTACCACCGTTGCCGGTCCCGTCAGCAACGTCCTTGCGGCGCTCATCGCTACCGTGGTTCTGCTCGTTATCTCCCGTGTCAGCGCGAACGGCGCAGCCATCGTCCATCAGCTCGCGGGCAGCGGCGGCCTGGATCCCGCGCTCATGCAGGCCAGTCCCACAATGGTTCCGCTGGTCCTCCTCTTCTACATGGCGATGACCCTTAACCTCATTCTTGCCGCCTTCAATCTGCTGCCGCTGCCGCCCCTCGATGGCTCTCACGTCTTCCGCCACATGCTTCCCTACAAAGCTCTGCGCGTTTACGACTCGCTCGGTATCCTCAGTCTCATCCTGATTATTTTTGTGGGCGCCCGCGTGGTCGGCATGATCGTCAGCCCAGCCCTCGGTGTCGTCAACGGCATCCTGCTGCAGTTCTAGCCTACCCATATCGCAAGGAGAGCTTCTTTGCGCCGTCATTGGATGTTCACCGCTGCTTTCGCTTCCGCCTTTGCCGCAGCCTCGATTCTGACTGCTGCTGCGCAACCACGCCAACAAACTTCCTTCCGGGTCGCCAACGGCCAGTTCCTCCTCGACGGCAAACCCTTCCGCATCATTTCCGGCGAAATGCACTATGCTCGCATTCCGCGCGCGTACTGGCGGGACCGGCTCCGCATGGCCAAAGCGATGGGCCTCAACGCGGTCACGACGTACGTCTTCTGGAACGCGCACGAGCCGCGCCCCGGCGTTTACGATTTCTCCGGTAACCTCGACATCGCCGAATTCATCCGCGAAGCGCAGCAAGAGGGCCTCTACGTCATCCTGCGTCCCGGCCCCTACGCCTGCGCCGAGTGGGAATTCGGCGGCTTTCCCGCATGGCTCCTCAAAGATCCGAAGATGGTCGTCCGCTCCCGCGATCCGCAGTTCCTGGCCGCAGCGCGTGCCTGGTTGCTGCGCCTCGGCAGGGAAGTCGCGCCCCTGCAGATCGGCAACGGCGGTCCGATCATTCTCGTTCAGGTCGAGAACGAATACGGCAGCTATGGCGACGACCACGCGTACATGGAAGACATTCACCAGATGCTCGTCGATGCCGGCTTCACAAAAGCGCAGCTCTATACCGCCGATGGCGCCGAAGAAGTCCCGCGCGGGAGCCTGCCGAATCTGCCCGTCGGCATCAACTTCGGTCCCGGTGAGGCGCAAAAGTCCTTCGCCCTTTTGAAACAGGAACGCCCTCGCGGACCCTTCTTCAATTCCGAGTACTGGGACGGATGGTTCGATCATTGGGGAGCGCCCCACGCGCAAACCGACGCGCAGCAGCAGGCCGACGATCTCGACTGGATTCTCCGCCAGGGCTATTCCATCAGCATTTACATGGAGCACGGCGGCACCAGCTTCGGCTGGATGAACGGCGCCAACTCCAATGGCAAAAATTACGAACCCGATGTCACCAGCTACGACTACGACGCGGCAATCGATGAGAGCGGCCATCCAACGCCGAAATACTTCCTCTTCCGCCAGGTTATCGCCCGGGACACGGGTGTCAGCCTGCCGCCCGTTCCTACGCCGCCGCCCGTCACGACGGTCCCGGTCTTCACCCTTACACGCGCAGCCTCGCTCTGGGACAACCTGCCGGCGCCTGTCCATTCCGACCAGCCTCTCACCATGGAGGCGATGGATCAGGCTTATGGCTATGTTCTCTACCGCACCACGGTGGCCGATCCGGTCAGCGGCGAGCTGACCATCGGGGCGGTTCACGATTACGCCCAGGTCTTCGTCGACGGGCAACTCGCCGGCACCATCGATCGCCGGCTCAACCAGAACTCCCTCCACCTTCGAATCGAAAAACCGGATGCGCGCCTCGATATCCTCCTCGAGAACACCGGCCGTGTGAACTTCGGCCCTGCGCTCCCCGGCGAACGCGTTGGCCTCCTCGGCGGTGTTACGCTCGCCGGCAAGCCGCTCACCGGCTGGGATAACTTCTCGCTGCCCATGATCAAACCCGGCGCCCTGACTTACTCCGAGCGGGCCTGCACCGGTCCCTGCTTCTATCGCGCCACCTTCACCGTCGACCACCCCGCAGACACCTTTCTCGATACCAGTGCGTTAGGCAAAGGTGAAGTCTGGATCA
>Ga0335072_10004148_pt1 | contig 21635 bp, 11 predicted proteins | sample Lox_Sample_21_FD_206725 | JGI IMG/M metagenome (GOLD analysis project Ga0335072, IMG submission 206725) | Soil microbial communities from Loxahatchee National Wildlife Refuge, Florida, United States - Lox_Sample_2.1 | ecosystem: Environmental > Terrestrial > Soil > Wetlands | place: USA...
CATTGTACGGTGCGTTGCTGTACTACGCCGAAACCAACCAGATGGGGAAATTCTACAGCGCCGCCAACACCTACCTGACCGATCAGGCCGAGATCGCCTTCCAGACAGGCGTCGCCGCCGACAACGCCGCCCAAGGCCCTGAGCTGACGCAGACCTATCCGTCCGGCGGCACCGAGGCGGTCTATGGCATCAGCACGACCTCAACCTCGGCCACCGAGGGCAGCACGGTGGTGTTTGAGCTGACCACCCAGGACGTCACCGCGGGCACCCAGATCAACTACACCTTGTCCGGGGTGACCGCGGCTGAAGTCGCCAATGGCCAGCTCACCGGCACGGTGACGGTCGGTGCCGATGGCACGGGTGACATCCAGGTGACGCTGACCGACACCCCCGGCGAAGGGCTTAGCGGTGACCTGACTGCGACGATCTCGCTGCCATCGGGCGCCTCGAGCGACAGCGTCAACACCCTGTCTGTCCCGTTGACCGAGACGGCGGCCCTGGTGGACGCGGCGACGATCGCCGCGGCGAATGCCGCAAACAGCGCGGACATCGTGAATGTCGGAGCTACCGGCAATGTGTCAGTAACGATCGAGGGTACCGATGGGCTGACAGTCAATGCTGGCTCCATCCAATATGATATCGAGAGCGAATTCGCCGCCAATACCAATGCCGCCGTGCTTCTGCCGCCCGGTGCTGGACCCTATGATACTGACGGCTATTTTGGAGCGATCATCATCCAGGGCAATGCCAACGCGACGGTCACCGATGTGGATGGCGGCATCAATAACGTCGGCAATAACCTGGATGCCATCGTCCTTGCCGGTTCCGGCGCCAACACGGTCATTATTAATCCGAACGTGACCGACAGCGTCCTTGGCGGGACCGGGTCCACCACCATCCAGTTCGAAAGTGGGTTTACCTACGACGGTGATGGCTTTTATGCAGCCAACCAACACATCACTCAATACCAGATGTTCTTCGGCAACACGACGGGCACCAATGTCATCGCTGTGGAAGGCATCGCCGATTTCACCGAGGGAGACATCTCCTATGATCCATTCAACAATTTCCAGCAATTCACCATCGCCAACGGCGGCTCGCTTGCCCTCAACTCGGCAGAGTTGAACGGCGATTTCGGGACCGACGCGGGAACGGTGGTGCCGCTGACGATCTCTGGCGTGGCGGACGGCACGGCATCGCTGACCATCAACGATAGTTGGTTGGACGACGACGGTCTCGTCAACCTGACTGGGGATCTGTCCAACATCACCAGCCTGCTGGTGGATGACGGGGCGGAGGTCATTCTCGGAACCTCGGACATTGCCAACCTGACCTCGGTGAGCACGCAGGACCCGAATTCCGCGCCCGGGACAAATACCGGTGTCATCATCAGCACCGTCGCAGGTGTCCAGGCACTGCTCGCGCTCGATCCGAACCTGATCTACGGGCTGCAGGATACCGCGGCGAACCTGGCCGCCGCGCCCGCCTCGCTGCTGACGAACGCGGTCTCGGTTGCGCTGCCGACCGGCACGATCACGATCGCGCAGGCGGTGACGATCAATGAAAACACTCCTCCCAACGTCCACGCGACCTACACGGTCAGCGCCACGCCGGCGCAGGTTGTGGCCGCGCTGTATTACAACGACGAGTACAGCGCTCTCGTCAATGACGTCAACTCGTCCGAGTCGTATCAGGGCACGGCGACGGTGCAGCAGGCGGAGACTTTCGCCGCCGCGGAAAACGGTGGGACGCAACTGGACGGCTACCAGATCGCCGACACGGCGCAAAATATCGGGACGGCGTTGCTGAACAACCCCAACCTCCTTGGGCGGTTCAACGACAATCTGCTGAGCGGCAAGACGGCGCCAGTGGACATCGACAGCGTCACGATACAAGGGGGCACGGCCACGGTCGCACAGGCCGTTGCGATCGCCGACTTCAAAGCCCAATATATCGGTTATGTTACGGTCACCGGATCGTTCTCCATCCAGGACAGCCTGGCCGGTATCTACAACTCCTTCCAAGGCGATGGTAACCTTGCCAGTGACCTGAAGGATTTGACGACGCTCGTCACCACCGGCCTGTTGACCGGCGCTGCGATCACGCCGGACAGCGGGGCCGCGACGGTCGCGATGGCGACATACGACTTCGCCGAGATTGCCAAGCTTGGCCTGAAACTCACCGGCGGCTACAGCCTGTCCGATACCGCTTCCCACCTTGCTTCAGCGTCACCGGCCATTGTCGGGGATGCCGCCAGCGTCACCGTAACAGACACGACGCTTGGCGTCGCGGCGGCCCAACAGGTTCTCAGCCTGGCCGGTACTGGTGCGACCGTGTCCTTCACCGGCGAATTGCTGGACACCGCAGCCAACCTGGCCAATGCCAGCACGACCCTGCTGCAGGATGCCCACACGGTTGTCGTGTCGGGTTCCGCAAACGTCGCCGAGGCCGCCTACCTTGAACCGTACGCGGGCAAGAACAGCATCGCCATTGACGACACCGCGGCCAATATACTCCTCGCCTCGAGTTCGGTGCTGACCGATGCGGCCTCGATCACGATCAGCGGCTCACTCACGGTTGCCCAGGCCGAGGCGCTGTACTCACTGTTCACCCAGCTCGATATTCAGTTTCCGACGGACTACACGATCAGCGACGCGGCGGCGGACATCATCGCCGTGGTCACGGTCGCGGGTTATTCCGGCTCGACGAATCAGAAGGTGCTGGATGGCGCGCAGTCTGTCACTATTACCGACAGCGCCATCACGGTGCAGCAGGCGGATCAGTTGCACGGCGCCGATATCAGCAATCTTGGCCCGTACTCGATCAGCGACACCGTGAAGAACATCGTCGCTGCCGCGAACGACGGCGATCCGGCCCTCACCGCCGCGCACTCGGTCGCGGCGACCGGCGCGGCCACCGTGCAACAGGCCCTCACGCTCACGGGTCTGAGCAACTTCAGCGGCGTCTATACGATCGCCGACTCGGTGGCGGACATCGTCGCGGCTGTCACGACCCACCTCACCCTCCTGAACAAGGCAGCGGCGCCCGTCACCTTCACCGGGGCGGACACCATGGTGACGGTCAATCAGGCAAATATCCTGCTGAACGACGGCTTTACCAACTGGAGCAAGACCTACGTCCTGGCGGACGACTTTGCGGCTTTGAAAGGCGCCAGCAGCGAGATTTTGTCGGCTGCGGGCGGCCAGATTTACGCTGTCGATCCTCTCGCGGTTCTGAACATCGGCGCCAATCTGCAATGGATAGAGCAGAACACGAAGGGTTACATCGTCAGTGACACCTTCACCAACATCATGGCCCAGCAGGGGCTTACAACAAGCGCCTACGCGGTGATTGACACTGACCCCTCACTGCAGCTTTCCCAGGCCGGGGAGCTTTATGCCCTGAACCACAACCTGCTTTTGCTCACGATCAGCGATGTGGCGGCCGATTTGACCTCAGCCGCCCTGAGCAACGCCAACGATGTGGGCGCGTTGAAGGTTGCGGAGTTCGTTAACGTGACGGGGCCCATTTCCGTCGCAACGGCCGAGACTCTGCTGGGGCTGAACAGCGACGTTACGTTCACCCTGTCCGATACAGGCGCCAATCTCGCAGCGAGCAGCGCGGCGACCACGGTCGCTGCTGCCAGCAGCGTTGCCGTCAGCGGTGCAACGGCGGCTCAGGCGACAACGATCGTGGGCGAGAATCCCAACACGACCTACATCCTGAGCGACACGGGCGCCAACCTGACTGCGGCGGCACCTTCCATTGTGGAAGGGGCGTCCAGCGTTTCGGTCACGAACGCCGACTTGGTCGCGCTGACCGCGGCGGAAGTGGCGGCGATCAACACGACCCCCTCGGCGGATCTTACCAATTGGACGTCGTCGGCTCCAGGGTCGCAAGGCTACGATCAGCCGGCGCCGCCGGTGGCCTACAACCTGATGGATATGGCATCTGATCTTGCGGCCGCCAACCCCATGGAACTGCAAGACGCCGGTCGCGTTATCGCAGAGGCCGGGGGAAGTGCCGTTACCGTCGCGCAGGTCCAGGCGATCGAATCGGCCAACGCCCAATTCTCTGGCTCCTACGCCCTGTCGGACACCTTCACTGACCTGACAGCCGCGGGAGCCGCAGGGATCGTGACCGGCGCCGCCTCGGTGACGGACAGCGATCCACAAATCACGGTCGCGCAGGCAACTGCACTGCTGAAGCTGTATCCCAATGCGGTCTTCACGTTGGGTGACTCCGCTGCCGACCTGACGGCAGCAAGCGCGGCGAGCGATATAACGGCGGCTTCTAATGTCGTCATCGACGGGCTTGCAACCGTCGCGCAGGTGCAGGCCGTCGAGGCGCTGAACAGCAAGGTTCAATACTCCCTGGCGGACACGGCTGCCAACCTCGCGGCGGCGCCCGCTTCTGTGCTGACGGGCAGTACCACCCCGGTGACGATCACGACCGAGGCGACGGTAGCGCAAATGACCGCAATCGACGCCTCGGTCGGCGCCGATATTTCGCCGTCGCTCGGGATCGTGGATACGGCGGCCAATGTCGCTGCCGCATCCCAGGCCGTGTTGAATGGGGCGACCGTCGTTTATGTGCTGCCGACGGCCACGCCTGCCACTGCGGCGCAAGGTGCGATCCTGGATAACCTGACTTATGAGAACGGCGCGCATTTCATCAGCTACACGGTGAGCGACACCGCGGCCAACATCGCCGCGGCTGACGTTGATTTCAACCATGCGACGAGTGTCACCGCCACGGGCACCGCAACCGCGGCACAGGCTGACGTTCTCATGAACCTGACTTACGACGAGGGAACGCAAATCCAGTACGCAGTGGCCGACACGTGGGCCAATCTGTCCAACCAGATCAATACGGCCGGGTACGCCAACGCCGATGTTACCTCGGTGACGGTGACCGATGCGTCGATCACCATCGCCGATGCGGCGGACCTATACTATACGCCGAATGCGCCTGCGAAACTGATCTACACGATCTCGGATACGCAGGATCGTCTGGTCGAGGCGCTGGGTCAGTTCGGCAATGAAGTGCCTGGGGTTCCGTACGATCTCAATGCTGTGCTTGGCAAGGCGCAGTCAGTCTCGATCGCCGGGGGGGCCACAATCTCGCTGATGTATGTCGGCGGCATATACACCGTGGCCGGCAGTGTCGCGGCATTGCAGGCTCTGCCGTCGGCGGTGATCGACACGGCCGCCGGCTATATGGCGATCGACACGGTCGCCAACCTGCAAGCCAACCTGCCATTCGTGGACGGCAGTAGTGTGGATGCAGGCAACAAGGGCATCTATCAAATCGCTGACAGCGCGGCGAACATCACGGCGGCCGCGCCGAGCTTTGTGGCGGACGCCGCGCATATCACGATCACTGACACCACGCTGACGCTGGCCCAGCTTGAGGCGGTCGCCAGTGTCAACAGCGGCGACGGCGGTCACGGCCTGTATCACCTGAACGACGTGACATTCTCACTTACCGATACGGCCGCCAACCTGTTCAGCGATAATATGCTCGCCGTTCAGGCTGGCATCGCAACCAACATCACCGTCACCACGGCCCTGACCGGACTTCAAGCCGCTAACCTGGTGAGCAACCACTCGACCGGAAACACTTACACCATCACCGATTCGTCCGCGGACCTGTTCCCCGGCGGCTCGTTGGCTTCCACCCTGGTCGTGAAAGGGGCGAGTTCGGTCACCGTGACGGGAGCGCTGACGGATGCCCAGGCCGCCAGCCTGATCGCCACCAATGCCAGCGCGACCTACAGCATTCAGGACAGCCCGGCTAACCTGTTCACCACCGTCAATGGCGCGCTGGCGCTGAATCCGGAGGTCAGTGCCGCGCAGTCTGTTTCTGTGAACGGGGCGGTGCTTAACGTGGCGCAGGCCACCTTGCTCGATGCGTTGGGCAGCAAGTTCACCGGCGGGTATGTGTTGGTAGATTCGTCGGCAGACCTCGCGGCGGCATCGTCCACGGTTCTGCAGGACTCGACCACGATCGAGCAAACGAACGCGGCGACCGTCGCGCAGGCGGAGGCCATCGTGTTCAACCTTGGTAGCCACGCCCTGCCAACAGGCTTTAGCGTCACGGACACCGCGGCCAATGTCGCAACGGCCACTCTGAGCCTGCTCACTGACCTGACCACATTGACGGTCAGCAGCGCGGCGACGGCTGCGCAGGCCGAGACGTTGTCTGGCCTGACCTATGGAGCGGCGCCGGGGACCAGCATCCACTACTCTGTCAGCGACACGTCGGCGAATATCCTTCTGGCGGCCAACCAGACCGGCATAGCTGACGCACAGTCGGTAACTGCGACCGACCAAATCCCGGTTGCTACCGCAGTCAAGATTTTCGATCTGAACTCGAAGTCGTCCTTCAGTCTGAAGGATGTATCCGGAAACTTCGGTGCCACCCTGGTGGTATCCGACGCGACTTCGGCAGAGGTGACCGACTCCGTGAACGTGGGCGAGGCGCAATTGCTCGCGTCTTACTTCAACTCGAGCGCCTCGTACACGTTCGACCAGGTCAGCGACACGGTTTCGGCCCTGGCCGCACCGTCCAACCAGGCGCTGCTATCCCATGCCGCGGCCGACAGCATCACCGTGTCGGCGCCGGACAGCCTGGTTCCGGCCGGGCCGGATGATCCGGGTCTGGAAGGGCTGATTAATTCCGCTGCCGGGTCGAAGGTTATTCTGTCCACAGTTCAGATTGTGGATACGCCGACCAACGTGCTGCAAGCCTATTACAACAGCAACTACACCAGCCTGGTGACGGGCGCGAAGTCCATCGCGTTCACCGAAAATTCGACGGCAACGGTGGCGCAGGCACAGGTGCTGGAAGGGCTGGGCAATGTTGCTGCCAAGTCGGTACCCATCAGCGATACGTTGGCAAACGAAGCCCAGGTGCTGGGAACAACGCCGGGGGTCCTGAACGATGCCGTGAGCGCCACAGGGCTCGCGTACGACAACGACAGCGGCGTCGTGACAAAGTTCAACGACACGGCGCTGTCGTTGCCAGTCACGCTGCAGTTTACCCATGGCGGCTCGGGAACTGGGGAGACGATAACCCAGGCGGCCGGCGTCTTCAGCTTGGGCGGCGTAGACCTGCTGACACTGAAGGCTGGTGACACGCTGGATGTCGGCACGGCCGCGTCGAAGTACAACATCACGGATGATCCGGCCAACCTGATGGGCGTTCTGACCGGTGATGCCGCAAACTTGGCAATGCCGGACTCCGCGCTGGCCATCCAGGGCAACCTGTCAAATGGGGGCGCTACCTTCACAGCGAGCGGTTCCGGCGACGACACATTGTTGCTGTGGTCAGGCACCGACACGCCGCAGGCCGGCGTCGTGTTGGTCGGCATGACCCCAGGTCGGGTCGAACTGGGAACCAACTCGTCCACCGCATCCACCTATCTGCACCTGAACCTGGCATAACAGGCATCCGGCACCATGCTTCATCCTCGGGTCCGAGGGTGAAGCATGCGGTGCCGAAGCTTGGAACAAAGTGCGGAAGTGCGTGGCGCGTGGCAGGGTGCTGGTGCAACCCGGCAGGCTTATCTGGGTGACTTTTGTCGGGTAATTGCCTAGTTAACTGCGTGACTTTTGTCAGGTAATTGCGTATGCACGGGAGATAGTGAAGAGCCGGGACGAACGAAAGCAAGCACTGCTATGTATGGCAATCCTCAACGGCGGACGAACGTTGAAGTCCAGGATCTGCGCCGCGACGGCGGTCGCTGGCTGAGGGAGCAACGCGAGCGCGCTGGCCTGTCGCAGCGCCAGCTTGCCGAACGGGTCGGCGCCGAGTACTATACATTCATTTCACAACTGGAAACCGGGCGCGGGCGCATTCCACCAGACCGTTACCGCGTCTGGGCGGAGGCTCTCGGCCTGCAGCCGCGGAGCTTCGTACGAGAGATCCTGCGCTTTTACGATCCCATCACCCATGATATTCTGTTCAATGAAACCGCAACCGGCAAGCCTGCGGAGAATTAGGCTGGATGAGCGTGTCTGTTGTCTCGTTTGTTCGACGCGCCCTTAACAGCGACTGGTCGGCGCAGGAACTGGCTGAGTTTTATCGCGTTGAAGCAGCGTTGCTGCAGGCTGGCATGCGGGTTGCCTCGGATCGCGGCGTTACGGATGAAGGCGATCCCTGGTTCGTCTTCTGCCGCGCCGAGGACGATGAGGTCATCATCCACTTTGCACGGATTCGCGGTCAGTACCTGATCTGCGCGCCGTCCTATGGCACCCACGCGACCGGACGTGATTTTCGTGCCTTGGTGCGCGACCTGGTGGAGCGTCACAAAGCCCTCCAGCCGGTGCGCCGCAGCGCGGACGTGTTGTTCCACCCGTCTTCGCTCCTGGTGGTGCTGGTCGCATCAGCCTTGTTCAAGGCGGGATACGCGCGCGCGGCGGAGGTTGCTCCGGCCACTCGGACTGCGCCCGCCGCCGCCGGTCCGGGCCAGGCTGAGTCCCAGCCGCCTCGGACCAGCCTCGCGCAACTGGAGCATGCGCTTGACATTATAGCGCGGGATTTCCCGCAGACTGCGGCAGCGCTATCCGCCGCAACGTTCGCCAATGTACCGTCGCCTGGCCCGGTGCCGACCGTGGTCGTGACGGCGCACGTGGCATATACCCCCCCTGCGAGCCATGGGCCGCCAATCCTGGCGCAAGGGTCGGCCGATCATGTCGTGACGCCGCTGGAAGGGGCAGGCAGCGTAACACCGTCGCCGCTACTGGCGGTGAACACGACGCCGCTGCCAGGCCATAGTGCGCACGACCTCGATCCCGTCGCCATCGGTGTGTCAACACCCTTGACGGAAGGAAGCGGACCCGCTGCCGGCGCTCCGCTCACGCATCCGTTGTCGCTGCTGACGGTACCGGTGCTGCACGCGGTTGACGTGGTGGTGAGCAATGAGAGTGCCGTATCTGCGGTGCCGACCGCCTTGGCGAATGTGAACGACCTTGCGACGACAGTGTTGCATGACCTTGGAGCCGGGGAACCAATCCTTTATTTGAACTCGGTGCCAGAGGCCTTCAATATGCCGCTGCACCAGAGCCTTCAGGTTGACCATGCCAGCGAGGCGGATCAGACTGCGGGCGCACCGCTGCTCCATACGTCGGCAGCGGTTGTGGCCCCCACAGAGGCCGCATCGGTTGTAGCCCTATCGACAACCACGGAATCGGTGGCCAGCACGCCGAGCGACACAGCGTCGACAGGGCTGAGCTCGGCCAGCGCTGCCGCCGCAGATATGGCGCAAGGCCCGGCGGCCATGCCGGCATCGGAGGCGCCACCAGCGAACGGGTTGAGCCTCTCCGATCTGGGAACAGTACTGAACCTGGTTCAGACGTTTAGCCAAGAGGTCGGTTCGCACCTCGCCGTGGTGGTCACCCCCACCCAGGTCGTCGCCTACGATGCCTATGCTATCGACCACTCACCTGCAGCCGTTTCGGCCGTGACTTATGATTTTGTTGATGGTAGTTCTGTGAGCCTGGTAGGCCTTCCTACGGAACTGCCGCACATTCATCTTTAGGCAATCAGGTTCCCGGGCCGCCAACAACTTGCCACGGCAGATGGCTCTTCGGTGAGGACCGGACCGGTGAAGAAACGGATAACTGGGTCGAGCGGTCGCTCCGGCCGTGTGGAAAGGCCATCCACTTCGGCATTGGCAGCAGGCATTCGTGAAATTCGTCCGGTTATCGGTGTCGTTATTGTCTTCAGTCTATTTATTAATATTTTGATGCTTGTCAGTCCGCTTTACATGCTGCAAGTGTACGATCGTATTCTCAGTACGCGCAGCGACTCAACGCTGATCGCCATCACGGTCATCGCAGCGTTTATGTTGGCGGTTTATGCGATACTGGAAACCCTGCGATCCCATGTATTGGTCCGTGCGGGACTCATGTTCGATCGGAGCCTGGCGAGCGCAGCGTTCAACGCAATCCATCGCGGAATGCTGCAACAACCAAGCGGTACCCTGGTACAGGGGCTGCGTGACGTTGACACATTGCGCGAATTTCTGACCGGCCCAGGCTTGATTGCATTTTGCGATGCGCCGTGGTTTCCGGTTTTTGTCGGAGCCGCGTTCCTTCTGCATCCCTGGTTTGGCTGGATGGCGATCGGCGGCAGTGTGGTGATCTGGAGTCTCACACTGATTAACGAACTCCTGACCAGGCGCGATCTGTCGGCGGCAACGGCAGCGAATATCGAGGCTGGCCAACGCGCCGCCACCACGTTTCGCAACGTGGAGGTGTTGCAGGCGATGGGCATGCTCGGGGCATTGCGCTCGCGCTGGCTCGATCTGCATCACACGCATCTCGGCCGGCAGGCCCGGGCAAGCGACCGCGCTGGAACGATGCTGGCCAGTACAAGGTTCTTCCGAATGTTTCTGCAGATCGTCATCCTGGGAACCGGCGGATATCTGGCGATTGAACGGCAGCTTTCGCCGGGCGGAATCGTCGCTGCATCCATTTTGATCGGCCGCGCACTCCAGCCGATGGAAATGGCCGTCGGAAGTTGGAAGCATTTCGTCAGCGCGCGCGGCGCCTATCGTCGCCTGAAGGCGTTGTTCGACGTAGCCGGTGCTGAACCGAATCGGATGTCATTGCGAGAGCCAAAGGGCGCGCTGGCGGTTGAATCCGTCTACGTTGCGGCGCCCGGGCAGCAAGAGCCGATATTGCGCGGCGTCTCGTTCTCGCTGGCCCCTGGCGAGGTGCTGTGTGTTGTCGGCCCCAGTGCCGCCGGCAAGTCCACCTTGGCGCGCGCATTGGTTGGCATCTGGCCAACGCTGCAAGGCGCCGTTCGATTGGACGGTTCGGAGTTATGGCATTGGGATTCGCAACGCCTGGGACAACATATCGGCTATTTGCCGCAGGATGTGGAACTGTTCGCCGGGACTATCGCCCAGAACATTGGTCGCTTTCAGGAGGATATCGACTCCGAGCAAGTGATAGCTGCGGCGGAGCAAGCGGGATGCCACCAGCTCATCCAGTATCTCGCGGATGGCTACAACACGCAGATCGGCGAAGGCGGTCAGGCGCTTTCGGGGGGACAGCGGCAACGTATTGCACTTGCACGAGCGCTCTATGGGGACCCGCGGTTCGTGGTGCTCGACGAACCCAACTCCAACCTTGATTCGGCGGGCGAGGAGGCGCTGCTAAGCGCCATTCACGGGCTGAAGAACCGCGGCAAGACAGCGATCCTGATCACCCACAAGGTCAATGTTCTGGCGGCAGCTGACAAGATCCTGGTCATGAACGGTGGAACAGTTCAAGGTTTCGGGCCTCGCGATGAGATTCTCACGCGATTGCTCGGGCCGCGGATTGTGCCGAGCGCCATAACCCCGTCGGCAGACGTGCCGACGATGCAACCAGTTCCCGCTGTTCCTGGAACAAACCGATGAGTGGTGCGGTGACGATTTACCAGGCGCCTCCGGACTGGCGGCGGCCAGCGATGCTGGGCTTCACGGTGATCATCCTCGCGTTCGGCGTATTCGGCGGCTGGGCAGCCACGACGCAGATTACCGGTGCTATCGTAGCTCAAGGGGTGGTCGCAATTGAAAGCCATAGCAAGCCAGTGCAACATTTGGAGGAGGGAATCGTTTCTGAAGTCCTGGTGAAGGAAGGAGATCACGTCGAGAAAAACCAGATTCTGGTACGTCTCGACAGTGTTGTGGCGAGGGCCACGTTGGATACATACCGTGATCAGTTGCTGGCTGCCCAGGTCTATGAGGCGCGTCTCATCGCCGAGCGCGATGACAAACCTGTCATCACACTGCCGCCGAAGTTGTTGGCTCTCAGCTCTGATCCCGTCGTTCGTCAAGCGATCAACGACCAGCAGGCACAGTTCGAAAACCGGCAGCGCTCGCTTCAAAGCCAGATTGGCATCCTGGATGCGCGCATCAAGGGGCTTCACACCCAGATCGAAGGCCTCAAGATCGAGCAGGATTCGACGGCGAGGCAAGTCGCCTACGTTGACGAAGAGCTGGTAGGCTTGCGTCAGTTGCTGGCCCAGCAGCTTGTCCCGCTTGAACGCGTCCTGTCGATGGAACGTGAGAAGACGCGTCTGGAGGGGGAGATTGGCCAGGCGATCGCCGATCAGGCGCGCGCCGGCAATGCGATAGGCGAGACGCAGATTCAGATTCAGGAGCTGCGCCATAAGTTCCAGGGGGATACTGCGGCTGCCATCACCGACGTGCAGCAAAAAATCATTGACCTGGTGCAGAAGCAGCAGATCGCGCAGGACGCATTGAACCGTATTGATATACGTTCGCCGGTGACCGGGACTGTACAGAACCTGGTGGTTTCCGGCGCCGGCCAGGTGATCCGGCCGGGCGAGGCTCTGATGGAGGTCGTTCCGGATACCGAGACGCTGATCGTTCGAGCCGAATTCCGGCCGACGGATATCTCCCACGTCTATGCCGGACAGAACGCGGAGGTGCGTTTCCCGTCTTTCCACTCGCGCGCGGTCCCGGTGATCCTGGGCAAGCTGTCGTCCCTGTCACGCGACAGGATCACGGATGATGCAACGCACCAAAGTTACTACCTGGGGTTAATTGCTGTTAACAAACTGGACATTCCAGAGGAGCTAAGGCTACGGTTACGCGCAGGCATGCCAGCCGAAGTGATCGTTTCATCAGGGAAAAGGACGGTGCTGAGTTACCTGACATCGCCGCTCATGGAGGCTTGGCTAAAGTCCTTCCGGGAGCCCTAGGCTCGTCCGCCCATGCCTTCTATGGGAACGGGGGAGTTTCCTCTGCTGGACGGACAGATCGGCTTGTGTATCGGCCGGTTATCGGTTAGGTGTACGCCCTCGCGGCCTAGGGAGTGGTATGCTTTATTCGAAGCGTGTGCTTGTCACGGGCGCAGCCGGATTCATCGGAAGCCATCTCGTCGAGCGATTGGCTGCGGAGGGTGCGCGGGTAACGTGCCTTGTGCGATATAATTCGGCGTCCAATCTCGGCAATCTGGACCTGCTGGCGGCCGAAATCAAAGCAGAGTTGACCGTTCTGTACGGCAACGTCGAGGACAGTGATTTCGTGCTGCGGGCGGTCGAAGGCCAGGACATTGTGTTGCATCTGGCAGCGTTGATTGGCATTCCATACTCGTACATGGCTCCGCGTAGCTACGTTCGCACCAATGTCGAGGGTTCGCTGAACGTTCTGGAAGCGGCGCGACGTCATGGGGTTTCTCGAGTCGTGCATACCAGCACATCCGAGGTGTACGGCAGTGCCAGGCGGCTTCCGATGGATGAGGACCATCCGCTGCAAGGTCAGTCGCCATACTCCGCGAGCAAGATATCCGCTGACAAGCTGGCCGAGAGCTATTATCGATCGTTCAACACGCCTGTGGTAACCTTGCGACCGTTCAATACCTACGGACCGCGCCAATCCACGCGCGCATTTATCCCAACGGTTATCACCCAGGCGCTGGACGGGGATACCGTCCGTCTCGGTTCGCTGACGCCCCAGCGCGATATGACTTATGTCACTGACACTGTGGATGGGTTCATCCGTGCTGCCGGCACAGATGGAATCGACGGAGAAACGATAAATCTGGGTACGGGTGAGATGCACTCGGTCGCGGAGTTTGCGGAGCGTATCCTCGCGGCCATGGGATCCAAGGCGAAGCTCCATCCGGAGCCGGCGCGGTGCCGGCCAGAGGCGAGCGAGGTGACGGCCCTGCAGTCGGACAACGCAAAGGCACGGCGTTTGCTTGGTTGGGAACCGCGCCGGACATTGGATGACGGTTTGCGGGAGACAATCGATTTTATTACCTGCCATAAGCATTTATATCGTCCGAATTACGGCGTCTGAAGGTCGGGTGGAATGAAGGCCATCATCATGGCGGGGGGGAAGGGCTCGCGCCTCTATCCCTATTCCGCGACCCTTCCAAAGCCTCTGATGCCTCTGGGCAACATGCCTGTCCTGGAATTGTTGCTGCGACAGCTCCTGCGCGCTGGGATCACAGAAGTCATCCTTGCAGTGAGCCATCTGCGCCACCTGATCGAGGCGTTTTTCGGCGATGGATCTCGCTTTGGCATGCGGATCCAGTACAGCCTGGAGGATTCGCCGCTCGGCACAGCTGGCCCAATCGGCGCAGTTCTCGACCAGCTGGGCGAACAATTCCTTCTCCTCAACGGCGATCTCGTAACTTCCCTCGATTTCCGCCGGATGATACAGGCACATTTCGACACCAGACCAGATGTGACAATCGGTGTCTTTGAGCGTGACTTGACGATTGAGTTCGGTTTGATCGAGATGGATTCGGATCTGCGGATGACCGATTATCATGAGAAGCCGAGTCAGAAGCATCTCATCAGCATGGGAGTCTATGTGATCCGCGCGGCCGCCGTGCGGGATTTTGTTGCGCCGGATCGGCACCTGGACATGCCACAGCTTGTCCTCGGGATGCGGCACGCAGGTTATGACGTGCGGTGTCATTTGCAGGATTGCGTCTGGCTCGATATTGGGCGGCCGGATGATTTTGCTCTGGCGCAACAAATGATCGAGACTCAGATGCCTGTCTTTCTGCCGCCCCTGACGTAATGAAGCGTGCGCTTGTCACGGGCGCGGCCGGGTTCATCGGGCGCGCGGTGACTGCCCGCCTGATTGCAGATGGCTGGCAAGTGGTTGGGCTGGTGCGAAAGGTGGATGCCCCGCTGCCGTTCAGCACAATTGCGCTTGGGCTCGCGCCATGGACCGTTGATGCGCTATCCAACGCCATTTCGACGGTCGCTCCGGACATCGTTTTCCACATTGCCGGCACGGTATCCGCGGCCTCGGTAGCGGAATTCTACGCCAGCAACGTCGCACTCACTGCAACCCTGCTGGATGCGGTGTCGAAAGCCGCCGTTCCGGCCGCTGTGGTTCTGATCGGATCGGCCGCGGAGTACGGTTATCTGCCGCCGGAATTTTTGCCCGCGCGGGAAGATGGTCCATGCCATCCGGTAACGCATTACGGAATCAGCAAGTTGGCACAGACCTGGATGGGGATGGCCCAGGCCAGGGCTGGCGCTCGCGTGCTCATTGGGCGTATTTTCAACCCGGTGGGGGTTGGTATGCCGAGCAATATGGCCTTGGCGAGTTTCTCACAGCAGTTGCGCCAGGGGGCGCGCCGCCTGACGGTTGGCGACCTTGATGTCGCGCGCGACTTCATCGACGTCGAGGAAGCTGCGCGACTGGTCGTCGCTCTCGCATCCAATTCGCGGAATTATGGGTCAATCTACAACATCTGCTCCGGGACCGCGGTAAACCTGGGCAATCTCGTCGAGCAATTGATCGCGCTAACAGGGCGCGATGTCCGGCTTGTCATTGACCCTGCGCTCGTCCGTCCTGGAGAGCCTCGTGAGTTCTGGGGCGATGTATCGCGATTGAACCAAGCCGGGCTTACGGTCTCGCCGCCGACTTTCGCTTCATTGCTGGCGAGGCTTATGGCCCTACCTGGCACGGCATTGCCATGAAGGAAATGCATTTGGCCTCGAATGGCGGGCCCTGGGCCAAGGCAGCCGCGGGTGATCACGACAGTACGACATCGGATGTTGCCACGGTATCTTCTCAAAATGATTCAATCTCGAACGTCCTGGGGGATGTTGCCTCCGTGGTTGACGCAGGTCAGCAACGGTTCGAATTGCTGGAAGATGCCTCGCGGCAAGTGAACCGGCTGCGTAGCGATCTTGCAGCCGCAACCTCCGACCACAGACGCAACGAAGTGGAGATGACAAACGCTCTGATCGCCGCCGAGATGCGGCTGCGGAGCAATACAGAGGAGATCCAGCACCTAAATGCAAAGCTGGCTGCATTGGAAGCCGATATTGCCGTGGCTCGGGCATTCGAAGCGAGCCTGTCATGGCAGCTGGCTGATCGGGCGCGGACCATTGCCAGACGTTATCCATGGGCAGCGCGCCAGGTGCGACGCCTGATTTTGCTGATGTGGTGGACTCTGCAAGGCGAGGTGGTAGGTAAGGTCCGGGCGGCCATTGCCTACCGCCGAAGCAGGATGCGCGAGCCCAACGCGCTTGCGCCAATCGGCAAGGACGCAATTGCCCCGCTCCTGGATGACGACCAACCGCCGGAAGTCGATGATCCCTGGCCCCCGGATCGACCGCTCGTCAGCGTCGTAATTCCCTGTTTCAACTATGGACATTTTATCACCGAGGCGGTCGACTCCGTCCTTGCCCAGACCTACCGCGATTTCGAGTTGATTATCGTTGAGGGTGGGTCTACGGCCCTGGAATCGCGTCAGTTGCTTCTCGGTCTGAGCCGTCCTGGCGTTCGGATATTGCTCCATGGTGATGCGCAGCGTGTCGGGGCAAATCGCAACCTTGGCATTCACCATGCGCGCGGGCGCTATATTTGCTGCCTCGATGCAGACGACAAGTTGGAGTCGACGTACGTAGAAAAGGCTGTCTTCCTGCTGGAACGCTGTGGATATGACGTGGTGTCCTCGGCGCTGCGTTTCTTCGGCAACCGCAAAGAGGTTATACATACTATTCAATATCCCGATCTTCCGCGCATGCTCGAAGGGAACCACGTCATGACCACTGCGGTCTTTCGACGTGGCTATTGGGAGAAGGCTGGCGGCTATCAGGATTCCGATCCCGCAGTGCATGGATACATTTACGAAGACTGGCGGTTGTGGGTGCGTTTTGCCGCGCTTGGCGCCCGCTTCGTCAACCTCCCGACGGACCCGATGTTGCTGTACCGGAGCCACGGCCCGAGTCTAAGCAAAGGCGCCCGCCCGATGGACGCCCAGCGGCAAGTGATACGCGCGCTTAATGCCGATGTCCTCGATCCGCACAGTGCGACGCAGGCGGCGGCGGAAGCAGCAGCAGCGCGTCATCGAGTACCGATGTCCCATCTGATGCGCGGCATCGAACCGCCGAACGGCCCCAGTTTGCTGCTGGCATTGCCATTCATGATCATCGGCGGCGCGGAACGATTGCTCAGTGCGTTGGTCGGACACCTCGTCAAGATGGGATGGCGCGTCGTCATAGTGACAACCATGACGGCGGGCGCGGAACATGGTGACACGGTCAACTGGTTTGAAGCATATACCAAGGAGATTTTCCGCCTTCCTGGCTCGCTACCCGAAGCTTGCTGGACCGAGTTCCTGCGGTATCTTCTGCTGTCCCGCCGAACAGACGTGCTATGGATCGTTGGCAGCGAATTTGTCTACCGGGAGCTTCCCGAGATAACACGGCTGCTTCCCGACATTCGTGTCGCTGATCTGCTGTTTAATACCGGGGTTCATGCCGACAGCAATCGGCAGTATCGGCGCTGGATCGATCGGACGTTTGTTGAGAGCGAGGAAGTCTACCGTTGGCTGATCAATGACGGCGCAGCTACGGATACAGTTGCCCTGGTACGAAGCGGGGTAAACACCCAGCGGTTGCGGTCACCGGTTCACGCAACAAACCTGCGCCAGTCGATTGGCGGGACGACGGGGGACCTTGTCATAGGTTATTCCGGGCGGTGGTCCGAGGAAAAGGATCCCCTGGCGTTTGTTGAGATTGCACGACGCACCGATCCAACGTTGCCTGTGCGATTCGTCATGACGGGTGCCGGCCATCTCGGCCCGGATATCAGCCGGTCGGTCGCAGCTGCGAAGTTCCCGTTGGGGCGGTTTCATGTCTTGGGGGATGTCGGCGACATCCAGCCATGGTTGCATGCCTATGATCTGCTCGTTTTGCCCTCACGGTTGGACGGCCGCCCGGTCATTGTGATGGAGGCACTGGCTGTCGGTGTGCCAGTTCTGGCATCGAGGGTAGGAGCGCTTCCGGAAATGATCCACGAGGGAGTTACCGGATGGCTGTTCGAAGCGGGAGACATCGATGGATTCGTAGCAAGGATCGGGCAGGTGGCGCGTGATCCGGACGCTCTGATTGCTATGCGGCGGGCGGCGCGTGCATTTGCCGATGCGCATCTCGATGAGCGCCACATGCACGAACTGTACGATACCCGTCTACGTGAACTTGTTGGAGCCAAAGCCAGCCTTGTCTCGATTCGGCCTGACCTCGCCAAAGAAGCCAGGGCATGAGCAAGAGTCCAAGCCTGCTTCAGCGGTTTGTTGTGCTAACGGAAACGGTGGACCGCCGGCGAGCCAGGATTGCTTTTGATTTGCTGCGTCGCGGCGAATTGCGAAATCTTCTGGTTCATTTCGCCTTGCACACTGCCTTCCGATGGCGTCTGAAGCGCATTGGCACGACAGACGCAGGATCCATCGACTTCCTGCCGATGCCGGACGAGCCATCGGGAACACCTCAGGTTTATACCGAGGCGGTTTGGCCAGCGGATGAACCACTCATCAGCGTGATTATCCCTTGCTTCAACTACGGCAGGTTCGTTGTTGACGCGATCGAATCGGTCCTGGCCCAGACGTTTCAGGCTTTTGAGATCATTGTCGTCGAGGGCGGCTCGACCGATGGCTTCACCCGTGATGTCGTTGTAAACCTGCAGTTTCCCAAGACGCGAATCCTCGTGCGGCCTCGCCCCTGCCGGGCCGGAGACAACCGCAACTTTGGCATTCAGCACGCGCGAGGCAAGTACATCTGCTGCCTGGACGCGGACGATCTACTGCAGCCCACGTATCTTGAGAAAGCGGTCTTTCTCCTCGAAACCTTCGGGTATGATATCGTATCTACATCGATCCATGAATTTGGCGCGCGAGACGGTAGGTATAATGTGCTGCCTCGTCCGGTCTTGTCCGATATGCTGCGAGGCAACCATGTGACGACGTGCGCAGTATTTCGTCGCGCGCTTTGGCAGGATGCTGGGGGGTTCCAGGACTCCGATGTCGAAACCCAGGGACACATCCACGAAGATTGGCGTTTTTGGACGCGCCTGGCTGCCTTGGGTGCACGCATCATCAACATCACCGGCGAGGCGCTTTTTTGCTACAGAATTCATCCATCGCCTAGCCAAAGCTCCCAATCGGGCGTGCTCCCAATGCCGGAGCAAGCAAGGTTGATACGTGAACTAAATCAGGACCTTGTCACGCGGCAGGCAGAGATTCGCTCACGTAGGCGAGCGAGGTTGCGGCGACGCTCCGTGAACGGCATAGACAACCTTGTCAAACAAAAGGTTCCTCATAAGTCCACTGGTACTGTTCTGCTCGCGGCGCCGTATCTCGCGCTTGGCGGTGCCGAGCGCCTGCTCAGCGCAGTGACGCAAGCACTAACGGATGCCGGATATCGTGTGGTCATTGTCACCACTCTGCCAATATTGTCGGATGTCGGCGATACCACGGCTTGGTTTGAACGATCATCCAGTGAGATCTACCACCTGCCTCGATTCCTGCCGGAATCATGCTGGCCGGATTTCGTCGATTATTTGATTCCTGCCAAGGGCGTGGATGTGATTTTGTTGGCTGGCAGTACGTGGTTCTATTCGGCCATACCGCACTTGAAGTCACGGTACCCACATCTCCATCTGATAGATCTGCTGTTCAATACGACCGGTCATGTTTACAATAATCGACGACATGCCGCTTGGATTAACCGGACAATCGTGGAAGGTGAAGAGGTTCGATCGTGGCTGCTTTCCCACGGTGAAACTCCAGGGCGGATACGCGTCATTAACAGCGGTGTCGACTTGTGCCGGTTCCAGCCCCGCGGCAAATCGGCAACGGTTCTGGCGGCATTGGGCTTGGTGCGTGATACCTTCATCGTCGGCTTTTCTGGCCGGCTTTCGGAGGAAAAAGCGCCTCTCACATTCATGCAGGTTGCAGCCAACCAGACTGCACCATCAATGCACTTCATCATGACGGGAACCGGCCCGCTTGAGGAGCAGGTGCGCGCTCTTCTTCGACAAGAGCGTCTGGCCCGACGCGTCCATTTCGCCGGTGTCGTGGAGGACATTACCGAGTATCTGGCCTGCTACGACGTTCTGATGCTGCCTTCGCTCATGGATGGGCGACCGATGGTCGTAATGGAAGCTCTGGCAATGGGTATCCCTGTCGTCGCTTCGCGCGTAGGTTGCCTGCCGGACCTGCTTATCGAAGGGACGACAGGCTTCCTCTGCGACCCGTACGACCTTGAGGACTTCTCTGAGAAAATCAAGTGGCTGCATGGTCATCGCTCGGCGCGCTTGCGTATGAGTCAAGCCGCGCGCACTTATGCCGAAGAGCACTTTCGCGTTGATCGCATGCTGTCTGCCTATGTAGAGACAATCACTGCAATGGACGACCAGCGGCCGGCGGTCGCGGAGTAATAATACGACGAGGCGAAAGGGTGGATTAAGTGCCCAGCCAACTGAATCGCACGTTCTGATGGATCGTGAATCACAGCGTGTCGTAATTGTCGGCGCCGGCGGTCTCGGCCGCGAGGCTCTGCAGACGATTCGCGACCAAATCCGTGCGGGTGCAAGCGTATCGATCGTGGGCTTCCTGGTAGATCCGGAATTTGATGCTCCTCCCTGTGTCAAGGGAGTGCCGGTGTACCGAAAGCTAGAGGCATTCACGAACGATCCAACAGTCAGGTTTGTCATCGCCATTGGCGATCCTGTTGCTCGTGCGCGCTATGCTGCCCGGATCATGTCCCGCGCCGGGCGACGATTTGCAAGCATAGTTCACCCTTCGAGCCTGCTGAGCGATACCGTTGCAGTCGGGTCTGGAACTATCATACTACAGGCCGCCTCCATAACGACCGATGTTCAAATCGGCGCCCACACGGTGGTCAACCCGCACGCGAGTATTGCACACGACTGCGTCCTTGAGGACTTTGTTTCATTGGCCCCGGGCGTAGCACTGGCTGGAGGTGTTCATGTCGAAACAGGATGCGAAATCGGAACGGGGGCAGTGGTGATTCCGCGACAGCGCATTGGACATTGGTCCATCATTGGTGCCGGTGCCGTGGTAATTGGAAGCGTCCAACCCAATTCCACAATGGTCGGAGTGCCTGCTCGCTGCATTTCTAGCCGCCCTGCAGGGTGGCAGCACCAGGTCTGAAACCGGCTGCTTCATCCCATCCATAGGCCCCGATCGTACCCGGAATGGGCGTTAATGCTGCCGGCGACGGCGCCCCGCGTGGCGGAACGGAAGAACTGCCCGCCGGACGATGAGGTGGTGCGATCCCCCCGAAACGGCGGCGATCAGCAGCATAAAGTCCAGCTCAGGGGGTCGCCAAAGCTCCAAATGGCGACCAATATAGAATGAGCTTGGGGTAGGGAATCCGGATTCGAGGGATTCTTGGCGCTTCCAGCCCCAACGGCAGGCCAGGGGTACATTCGGTGCGAGTTGATTTGTCCAACGCTAAAACGGCTGAAATCGCTGGGGTCCCTGGACGAGGGATCCAAATCCTCGTTCCGCGATTGCCGAGCACTGATGAGTTGATTCCCTATCTACGACGGATCGATGCTAGCCATTGGTACAGCAATTATGGCCCCCTCTGGCAGGAGTTTCGTCATAAGCTGACCACTGTCATCGCCAGGCGCACGCACCAACCTGGGCTGATGATAGCGTTGACCAGCAGTGGCACGACGGCCATTGAATTGGCGTTGCGTGCGCGCGCACATGCCGGGCGCCGTTATTGCCTGATGCCTTCCTATACTTTCATTGCCAGCGCGCATGCCGTTTGCAATGCTGGGTTTGAGCCGTTTCTTCTGGATATCGACGGATCCAGCCTCACGC
>Ga0335072_10004149_pt1 | contig 21634 bp, 13 predicted proteins | sample Lox_Sample_21_FD_206725 | JGI IMG/M metagenome (GOLD analysis project Ga0335072, IMG submission 206725) | Soil microbial communities from Loxahatchee National Wildlife Refuge, Florida, United States - Lox_Sample_2.1 | ecosystem: Environmental > Terrestrial > Soil > Wetlands | place: USA...
GTGCCTGCAGTCATGACCGCGCGCGCGGACGTCGGGGGGTACGAGGGCTTGTCCCCCCGGGAATCAACAGCGGGAGACGGGGAGTCTTCGCCCCTTGAGACGACAGCGGTGTACGACGCGTCGCCCCCCGTAGAGACGACAGCGGTGTACGACGCGTCGCCCCCCGTAGAGACGACAGCGAGGTACGACGCGTCGCCCCCCGTAGAGACGACAGCGAGGTACGACGCGTCGCCCCCCGTGGAGACGACAGCGAGGTACGACGCGTCGCCCCCCGTGGAGACAACAGCGAGGTACGACGCGTCGCCCCCCGTAGAGACAACAGAGCTGAGCGCCGACGAGGTGCGGCGGCTCACCCTGTACGCTCAGGGGTTTCTCGGCGCCGGGGCGAAGCGCGGCGGGGTGACCGCGATGCTGCGCCGGGTCAGCGCGGTGCAACTCGACACGATCAGCGTCCTGGCGCGGTCGCATGAGCTTGTCGCGTACGCGCGGCTCGGACCGGTCGGGCGGGCGGCGGTTGAAGGCGCGTACTGGCCCGCCACCAAGCCGACGACGTTCGAGTACTGGGCGCACGCCGCCTGCATCCTGCCGATCGCGGACTGGCCGTACTACGCCTGGCGGCGGCGGGCCATCACCGCGCGCGGGCAGCGCTGGCACAAGGTCTCCGAGGACGCCTGCGAGCAGGTGCTCGGCCGGCTGCGCGACGAGGGACCGCTGACCGCGACCCAGCTCGGCGGCGCGAAGGCGGGCGGGCCGTGGTGGGACTGGTCCGAGGTAAAGATCGCGGCCGAATGGCTGCTCGACACCGGCCGGGCGGTGTGCGTCCGCAGGATCGGCTGGCGGCGCGTCTACGACCTGCCGGAACGGGTCATCCCGAGCGAACTGTACGAGCACAGGGCGACGGACGCGGAGTGCCTCGCCTACCTCGTCGGAACGGCCGGGCGCGGCCTCGGCGTCGCCACCCACGCTGACTTCATCGAGTACCAGCGGCTCAACGGCTACGGGCTGCACCTCAGGGACGGCGCCGCGCTCGACGAGGCCGCGGCGGCGGCCGGGCTGGTCCCGGTGACGGTTCCCGGCGGCAGACGGCACGTTCACGCGTGGGCCGACCCGGCGGCACTCGCCTGGCTCGCCGCGGGCGGCCGCGGCACGCACCGCACCGCGCTGCTGTCGCCGTTCGACTCGCTGGTCTGGGACAGGAAACGGACGCTGCGGATGTTCGGCTACCGGCACCTGTTCGAGCCGTACGTGCCGAAGGAGAAGCGCGAGCGCGGCTATTTCACGATGCCGCTGCTCACCGGCGGCCGGATCGCGGGCTGGGTGGACCCCGCCAGGGAGGGGAAGACGCTCGTCGCCAGGAACGTGCTCGTGGACAAGCCCGCGGCCGTCGTGCCGATGGCACGGGCCCTGGCCGAGGCGGCGCAATGGGTCGGCTGCTCGAACGTGGCGACGGAGCGGGTGCAGCCAGGTGCCCTGGCCCAGCCGCTGGCGGCCGCGCTGAAGGCGATCGGGGTCTGAACGCCTGGCGGCCCCCTCCGGCCGCCCTGGAGGTCACGGGCGGGGCGGGGGCAGCCAGAGTTCCTCGGTTAAGGAGAAGACCTGCTCGCGAACCGCGGCTAGCTGATCTCGATCAGCTTCTCGCGGACGGCGATCATCACGGCTTCCATCCGGGAGTGGATCTGTAGCTTCTCCAGGATGTTCCGCACGTGGTTCTTCACCGTGTTCTCCGAGATGAACAGCTCCTTGGCGATGTCGCGGTTGTTCATGCCGCGCGCCACCAGGCGGAGCACCTCCATCTCGCGGTCGGTCAGCTTGGGCGCGGGCGCGTGCTTGGCCGCCTCCCCGTCGGCGTCCCGTCGTGCCAGCGTCGCGAACTCGGTGAGCAGCTTGCCGGCCATGGACGGGTTGATGAGGGACTGGCCGCCGTGCACGGCCCGGACCGAGTCGGCCAGTTCGTCGAGCGGGATGTCCTTCAGCAGGTAACCGCTGGCCCCCGCCCGGATGGCCTCGAACAGGTCCTCTTCCTCATCGCTGATCGTCAGCATCACGATCTTGGCGGAGGGAGCGACCTCCTTCATCTGGCGGGCGGCCTCGATGCCGGTGATCTTCGGCATCCGGATGTCCATGAGCACGACGTCCGGCACGACCTCGCCGGCCAGCTTGACCGCCTCCGCGCCGTCGGAGGCCTGGCCGACGAGCTCAAGCCCGGCCTCTCCCTGCAGGACCATCTCCAGGCCGCGGCGGAACAGGGCATGGTCGTCCGCGATCAGCACGCGGATGGGGTCGCCGCCAGGCCCGGCGTCGCCGTCCGGTGCCGTCTGCGGTGCGGGGGCCGGGGGCGCGTCCGGGGACGGCTGCGTCGGCAGCGAACCAGCCCCGGGCTTGGCGGTCGACGGCTTGCCCGTCGCTGCATTCCTGGCCGTAAAGGACCGTTCGGTCACGGCCTCTCCTTCCGCTGCGCTCGCAGTTCACGCACAGGATAGGACATGTCACTAAACCTGCGCATTTCGCCCCCCGAGGGCCACGCTGCCCCCCGGGGGGGATGAGCAGCTTCGTTTGGTTCTACTCCTGCTGGTTACCGCCGCCTAGTCCTCGACGAGGCGGATGACGCCGTAGTCGTAACCGCGGCGCCGGTAGACGACGCTGAACTTGCCGCACTGGCTGTCGTGGTAAGCGAAGAAGTCGTGCCCCACGAGTTCCATCTCGAGGAGCGCGTCATCGATCGTCATCGGCCGCGAGGCATGGAACTTCTCCCTGACGATCAGCGGGCCGTCGCCCACCATCTGCATCGGCAGCAGCCCGGAGACGGACGCCTCCGCCTCGGCTTCGTCGCCGAACTCATCGAAGTCCGGGCCCGCCTCGTCCTCGGGCATCGCCGGGAGCGGCACCACCGCCTCCGGCCTGCGCTGGCCGACCCTGCCGCCGACCTTCGCGCCGGTCTTGGCGGCCATCTTGCCGTTCGCCCTGCGGCCGACCGGCGTGCCGTTCAGCATGGCCGCGTCGTCCGGAGCGGGGATCTCCGGGATCGCGACATCGGCCAGGGCGCTCGACTCGGCCGCCATGGCGGCCGCCTCGTCCGGCGCGGCGGTCACCGCCGCGAGCACCTCGGTCGAGCGCACGGTCAGGTCGCCGCGGCGGACCTTGCGCCGTTCGGCTGCCTTGCGCAGCCGGCCTTCGAGCTTGGCGAACGCGAGATCAAGAGCCGCGTACCGGTCGTCGGCCGCGGCCTCGGCCCTGATGGCCGGCCCCCTTGATCTGATCGTTAGCTCTACCCGCTCGCTCCGGTCGGCCTGCCTTGGGTTGCGTTCGGTCGACACCTCGACGTCGATCCGGATCGCGTTGTGATCGAGCTTCTCGAGCTTGGCCAGCTTTGCGGTCGCGTGCCTGCGGAAGCGCTCAGGAACGCTGGTGTGCCTGCCCTTGAAGGTGATTTCCATCTCGATCCCCCTTCGGCGTTATGTACCAGTAGCGAACCTTCCTACCTTGCCCTTGCACTAAGGATCTGAACTTTCCGGTCAGTTCAAAGCAGGAGGGTTCGGTGGGCACTCGCCCGGCCGACCTGGTCTTCGACCCCACATCCGCCTGCTGAGGGGTTCGCGGCCTTCCATGGCCACTACTGCCCTTCTCCCGGGGGTCGGGGAACGCCTTGTGTCCCCCGGCGGGGCAGGACTTACTCCTAAGCCGCACCGTGATCGGACGACGAGAAGTCGCCTTACGTGGACCGTTTCGCCTGCGGCTGGCATCGGCTTGCCGAAGAGACCCTCGGGCCGCCAGAGCGGCTTGGAGGGCCTGCCCGGCGCAACCACGGACCCGGGCGAGTGCCATGGGAGAACGCTAGCTCGCCCAGAGCCAATTGTCAGGTAGGACATTGGTGTGAAAATAGTCATAACGGACTTATAACGGCGTCACGGCCAGAAGGTTCCAGGCAAGCCGCACGCCGGCCGGTGCCTAACCGGGATAGACCGGGCTGCTGCCGGTGCCGATCAGGGTCCACGAGCCGGTGAGGCTGGCATCGGCCATCATGCGGCCATCCGGCATGCTGGCGACCAGCAGGTTCCCCGAGCTGGCGGTGATCGTCTCCATGCCGTCGTCGACCGGGATGGACGTGGGGGTACCGCCGCTCACCGGGTACTCGGTCGCGGCCGGACCAGGCTGCGCCAGCGTGATCACGTCGTCGGGACCGTACCAGGTCAGCCCGGTGAACGCGGTGGCGTTGAGCGGGGTCAGCTGGACGTCGGAGAGCATGATCTGCGGTCTCGACCCCTGCTCCCCCGAGATGGCGCCGAACGTCAGCACGTTCCCGAGGCTGCCACCGATGACGATCGCCACCCGGACGCCATCCGGCGCGACCCGCAGGGCGGTGAACGGCCCGGTGACGCTCGTCAGTCCGGAGGAGGCGCTTCCCACGTTGACCGGAATCATCTGCCCGAGCGGCTGCCGGATGCCCACCGCGTTCTTGAACATGACGATCTGATCGCCGACCGACGCCCACAGGTTGTCGTTGACGTCCCAGCTGATCGTCAGGTAATCGCTGCCCCGTTTGTCCAGCGGACCGCCGACAAGCCCCGTGTACAGCGTCTGACCGCGCAGCGCGGCCAGGTACCTGCCGTCCGGCGAGACCGCGACCTGCGTGTAGCCGGTGCCGATCTGCTCGATGTGGTCCGGCTTGCCCAGCGCGCCGTCCTGGCTGGTCAGGTAGCCCGCACTGTCCACGTAGTAGAACACGGAGCCGGCGCCCTGCGCCGGGCTCCTCTTGCTCTGGTGCTGCACCTGCACCGGGTTACCCTGACCGCCGGGAGGAACCCACGGCTTGCCGTTGAGTTCCAGTTCCACCGACTGCACCGGCTGGCCGCTCTGCTCCGCACCGCACAGCGTCCACAGCAGCTGTGCCGAGACAAGTTCCAAGGTCTGCGTGCTGATGCCGGCCTTGGCGATGGTCCCGGTGAGGTCGACAAGCGCCGTCACGCCGTTGAGCGTGACGCCGCCGATCTTGGTACCCGCCGGGAGCGCGGTCTGGGTCGCACCGCCGGAGAGCCAGTCGTCAGGCGGCGCGATCAGGTCGTGGACCAGCCCGTTCATCAGCTCGGCGGGCGAGGCCTGCAGCGGCACGTACACCGGGTCGGGGACGAGGAACCGGCTGGCCGGATCGAAGAAGTACAGGTTGCGGAGCTGGTAGTCGTTGGTGAACGAGTCGCTGGTGAGCAGCAGTTCCGGCGGCGCGTAGTTGATACGCCACTGCCCTGCCACCTTGACGAGCTCGAACGTCGGCGTGACGTCGGACGACGAACTGGCCGACGAGGCCGACGCCACCGAGTAGCTGCCGTAGCCCTTCAGCGTCGCCTGCGTCTGGCCGGTGATCTGCACCGTCGCCTCGTTCTTGTTCTTGGGCGACGGATACCTCGGTGCCTCCACGTTCGGGCCCTGCTTGTAAACGATCGCCGACCAGGACCGGGTCCAGACCTTCTGTTCCTGCGGCGTCAGGTACTGGAAAGCTATCTGCCCGTTGTCGCCGAAGCTGGCTGAGGCAGTGAGGAAGCCCTGGACGATGTCCTGCGGTGACCAGCCGGCCCCCGGCGGCTGCGGCACGATCTGCACGTAGTTCTGGTTCTGCGCGTCCGTCCCCTGGGTGACGGGGTAAGACTGCACCGGCCCGCCGGTCGGCACCGACACACAGCCCGCCGCGACCAGCGCCGCGAGGAGCGCGGCAAACGCCGCGAGCACCGGCCGGGCGGGCAGCCGCGCTGCCAGCCGGGCGACGCCCGCATCCTTCCTCCGCGCCGGGTTCCGCGCCGGATCGACCGGACGGTTCACCGGACCGGCCCCGGGGGGTACGACGGCTCGTCCACCCGGACGACCACGAGGTCGGCTTCCAGTGTGGTGACCGCGCTGGTGATGACATCCGCCTCGTCGGGTCCCAGCGGCAGCGGAGAGCCGGCGAGCGGCTGCCCTGCCGTCCTCGGCAGGGTAAGCCGGAAGACCGAGCCGCGGCCCTTTTCGCCCCACGCCTGGAGCCAGCCGCCGTGCAGCCGGGCATCCTCCAGCGCGATGGCCAGGCCGAGGCCGGTGCCTCCCGTGGTCCGCGCGCGCGCCGGATCCGCGCGCCAGAACCGCTCGAAGACCAGTTGCTCCTCGCCGGGGGCCAGCCCCACGCCGTGATCGCGGACGGCGACAGCGACCGCGTCCCTGTCCTCCGCCACCGTCACCACGACGTCCCGTCCCTCACCGTGCTCCACTGCGTTGACCAGCAGGTTGCGCAGGATCCGCTCCACCCGGCGGCGGTCCACCTCGGCCATGCACGCCTGCACGGGCAGCCGGAACTCGATGCGGCAGGCGCGGCGTTCCGCGAGCTGCTGCGCGTCGTCGGCGCTCCGGCGGACGATGTCGCACAGGTCGGCGGGCTCGGCGTCGAGCGTCGCCACGTTAGAGTCGTGCCTGCTGATCTCCAGCAGGTCGGTGAGCAGCGTCTCGAACCGCTCGATCTGGCTCTGCAGCAGCTCGGCGCTGCGCGCTGCCGCCGGGTCGAGTTCCTCCCGCGACTCGAAGAGCAGCTCCGCGGCCATCCTGATGGTCGTCATCGGTGTCCGCAGCTCGTGCGAGACGTCGGAGACGAACTGCCGCTGCGCCTTGGACAGGTCTTCAAGCTCCCGCAGCTTCTCCTGCAGGCTGGCGGCCATCTCGTTGAACGAGGTAGCGAGGGCGGCGAGGTCGTCCGCGCCGCCGACCACCATTCGTTCCTCGAGCCGTCCGGCGGACAGCCGCTGGGCGGCCCGCGCCGCGTGCCGTACCGGCAGCACGACCCACCGCGTCACCAGCGAGGCGATCGCCGCGAGCAGGGCCACCAGCGCGATTCCCACGCCGATCAGCGTCGTCTGGACGAGCTGCAGGGTCTGCTGCTCCTCGTTCAGCGGGAACACGAAGTAGATCTGGTAGGAGTTGCTCAGCGGCGCACCGAACGCGATCGCCGGAGTTCCCTGCCCGCCGCCGCTGAAGAACAGCGTGGTCGGCGCGTAGTACAGCTGGTTCGCCGGTTCGCCATGCTCACCGGCGACCTGCTCCTGCTGCACGTTGGCAAGCAGGGCGGGCGGCAGCGTGGCGGACGCGTCGAAGGTGGTCGCCCACTGCGGGTATCCCGGCCTGGCCGCGAGGTCAGCGTTCAGCCCGACGGCCACGCTGTAAGTCGGGCCTGTCGTTCCGCTCGTCGGCTGGAGCAGCAGGCCGATGGACCGCATGACGTGCATCGCGACCTGCCCGCTTCCCGGCTGCGTAGTCAGGCCAGGCTGGGAAGCGGCGGTGCTGAGGCCGGTCAGTGCCTGTGCCCGCGCCGAGGTCTCCGCGTTGTGCACCAGGCCGTCGGCGATCTGCTCGGTGAGGAAGAAGCCGAGCAGCGCGATCACCGTGGCGGAGATCACCAGCGTGGTGCCGACGACGCGCAGCTGGAGCGACCGGTGCCAGCGGTGCCTGATCTTCGCGATGGCCAGGTGTTCCCACCGCAGGAGTGAGCGGATGGCAATCGTGAGCCGGTGCGGCAGCCAGCTGACGAACCAGCGCACCCACTTCTTGCGCCGCAGCGCCATTTCCCACGCTTCGCGCCTGTCCTGGTCCCGCTGGTCGCGCTGCGACGCAAGGACGGGCGAAGGTCTGGCCGGGGCAGGCGCGGGTGGTACTGACGCCGTCGGGACGCCGACGGCGTCGGGGTTAACCGCAGACCGCTCCATCCGCCGATCAGCCAGGTCCCGCCTTGTAGCCCACGCCGCGCACCGTGACGACGATCTCGGGGTGCTCGGGGTCGTGCTCGATCTTGGCCCTGAGCCGCTGCACGTGCACGTTCACCAGCCGGGTATCCGCGGCGTGCCGGTAGCCCCAGACCTGCTCGAGCAGCACCTCGCGGGTGAAGACCTGCCGCGGCTTGCGTGCGAGCGCGACAAGCAGGTCGAACTCGAGCGGGGTGAGGCTGAGCGTCTCGCCGTTCCGCTTCACCGAGTGGCCGGCCACGTCGATGGACACGTCACCGATCTGCAGCATCTCCGGCGCGGGCTCGTCCGTGCGCCGCAGCCGGGCCCTGATCCTGGCGACCAGTTCCTTGGACTTGAACGGCTTGAGTATGTAGTCGTCCGCACCCGACTCAAGGCCGAGGACGACGTCCACGGTGTCGGTCTTAGCGGTCAGCATCACGATGGGCACGCCAGACTCGGTCCTGATCTGACGGCACACGTCGATGCCATCGGAACCAGGCAGCATCAGATCGAGCAGCACCAGGTCCGGCCGGGTGTCGCGGAAGACATCCATTGCCTTGTCCCCGTCAGCGACAAACGTCGGCTCAAACCCTTCACCGCGGAGGACGATGCCAAGCATCTCCGCCAACGCCGCGTCGTCGTCGACGACCAGCACACGTCCTTTCATGGGCCCCATCGTTCCATGTATCGGGCTCTAAGCAGAGCACCCGCGACGACAGACAGTGATGTCTGTCCTGAACCCGCGTTCGCATGCGCAGGTTACCCCTTTTTTACCAGGTCCGCACGAGACAGGTGCCCGTTTACCAGGCAGAGGGTCCGGGCGCGCGGTCAGCCCCCGGCACCGGCGGCACCGGGACGACGAGCGCGGGCGATGCCCGGGCGAGGCGCGCGGGGTGCCGGGCAACGAACGCCTGCATATGCGGATTTCTCGTAGTTATAAGAGCAATGAAGCGCATTGCCTCCTTTAGTGACCCATATAGCCAGTATGCGGAAGTAGGCGGGTGGAAGCGGGGAGAAAACGCACCCGTCCCGCCTTCTCACCGCCGGTGAGAGATCCCTCATCAGCCAAGTATGGACCCCGTCGCTAGCGAAAACCTATGGGTAGCCGCTAGTTCCGGCGGGTAGGTGGGGACTGCGGCAATCGTCGCGGCAAAGACAGAATGCCGACCCTGTGCCGGTATTCCGCAGGACTAGCGGGGAGAAGCATGGGAATCTTCGACAAGGTCAAGGAAATGGCGCAGAAGGCCGAGGAAATGGCGCAGCAGAGGAAAGGCCAGAATGCTCAGCAGCAGTCTGGCCAGTCCGGCGGCGGCCAGTCCGGCGGGGATATGCAGACCGCCCAGAGCACGATCGGCCAGCAGGGCGGGCCCCAGGACCCGAGCCAGCAGCAGGGTGGCTCCCAGGACTCCAGCCAGCAAAGCGGCTACCAGGACCCGAATCAGGACCCGAGCCAGGGCGGCAGCCAAGACCCCGGTATGCAGGCCGGCAACCAAGACCCGAACCAGGACACCAGCATGCAAGGCGGCAACCAGGACACCAGCATGCAGGCCGACGACCAGGACCCCGACCAGGACCCGAATCAGAACCAGACCCAGAACCCGAACCAGGGCTGGTAACCGGCTCCCTTCATCCTGATGACGCAGGCCAGTCGGACGTTCGGGACGAGGGACAGGAGGTAGGGCGTCACCGGCGTCACTAATCGGGCGCTCGGCGGTCCGGACTGCCGGGCGCCTGCGCTATTTTCTGCGCATGCCTGAGCCGTTGAATAGCCTCGTCGAGCAGGGCTGGGCGGAAGCGCTCGCGCCGGTCGAGGATCAGATCACCCGGATGGGGGCGTTCCTGCGCGAGCAGATCGCCGCGGGCAAGCGTTACCTGCCCGCGGGCGACCAGGTGCTGCGCGCCTTCCGGCAGCCGTTCGCCGGCGTGCGGGTGCTGATCGTCGGCCAGGATCCCTATCCGACGCCCGGCCACCCGGTCGGGCTCAGCTTCTCCGTGGATCCCGGCGTCCGGCGGCTGCCGGGTTCGCTGGTCAACATCTTCCGCGAGTACTCCGCCGATCTCGGTTACCCGCCGCCGTCGAACGGCGACCTGACGCCATGGGCCGAGCGCGGTGTCCTGCTGCTCAACCGGGTGCTCACCGTCGAGCCCGGCAAGCCGGGCAGCCACCGCGGCAAGGGCTGGGAAGAGGTCACCGAGGAAGCGATCCGCGCCCTCGCCAAACGGGACGAGCCGCTGGTCGCGATCTTGTGGGGCCGTGACGCCAGGAACACCGCTCCGCTGCTCGGCAGCCTGCCGCGCATCGAGTCGGCCCATCCAAGCCCCATGTCCGCGCATAACGGATTTTTCGGCACCCGCCCGTTCAGCCGCGCCAACCAGCTCCTCCAGCGCCAGGGCGCCGACCCCGTTGACTGGCGCCTGCCGTAGCAACCCGCGGACGGGGCCGCTCAGCGGTGTACGCTTCACGGGCGACGCGGCTGAGCGTCTGGTGAACATATGCTCGGTGACCGTGAATACCAGGTCCGTGGCAGCGGCTGACGACGCGCACGCGGCGGGGCAAGGGGAAGCGGGGCACGACGACGCCCCGCACGCCGCCCTGCCGAGCCGGCCCGTGCTCGCCGCCTGGTTCGGCGTGTTCGCGGTCTACGCGGGCGCGATGATCTTCACCAGGCACGCCGACGGGACCTGGGCCGCCTGGGGCTGCGGCGCCTACGCGGTGACCGCGCTGCTGCTGCTGGCCCGCACGGGCTGGGTCGTCCCGCTCGCGGCGGCCATCGGCGGCGCGCTGATCGCACCGCTGCTCTGGCTGATCACCACGTTCCCCCCCACCGGGGAGGTCGTCGTCATCGGGCAGTCCGCCAGCTACCTGCTCAAGCACGGCACCCCGTACCTGCCGCCGGGGCTGGTCACCAGCTGGACGTCCTATAACCCCTACCTGCCGCTGATGGAGATCTTCGGCCTGCCCCGCTCGGCGGGCCTGACCGGCGTGCCCGGCGACCCGAGGATCTGGACGACGCTGACCACGATCGTGGTGCTCGGCGCGGCCTTCGCCGTTGTCTCGCCGCACCGGTTCCGTGACTGCGCGGACTGCCGCAGGCGCGTCGCCTGGCGCACCGCGGTCGCCGTCGCCTCACCGCTCATCGCGTTCCCGCTCGCCGTCGGCGTCACCGACCCGCCGATCATCGCGCTGACCTGCCTGGTGCTGGCCTGGGCGGGCCAGGGCAGGCTGGTGCGGGCCGGCGTGGCGCTCGGCGTCGCCTGCGCGATGAAGACCACGGCCTGGGCGGTCGTCCCTGTGCTCGCGGTCATGGCGTGGGTTCGCTGCGCACCGCGCGCCGCCGTCCGCTTCGCGGCCGCCACCGTGGCCGTCACCGGGATACTCGCGCTGCTCGCCGCCCCAGAGGCGCTGGCGACGCCGGCGGCGCTCAAGCAGAACCTCATCGAGTACCCGATGGGCACCACCAGGTACAAGACGGTCGCGGCCAGCCCGCTGCCCGGTCACCTCATCGCCGGGCTCGGCCCGGCCGGCCGGCTGACCGTGGACGTGCTCCTGGTGATCGCGGTGCTGGCCTTCGTCGGCTGGCTCATCGTCCGCCCGCCGCGGGACGCACGGGACGCCGCCGTGCGGCTGGCCGTCGGTTACGCGGTCATGTTCACCCTGGACCCGTCGACGCGGTTCGGCTACTACGCGTACCCTCTCGCCCTCGTTGGCTGGCTGGCGCTCACCAGGCAAGAAGAGCAGGGATCCGAGGAACGGAACGGGCCTGCCCTGCTCGCCAGGTTCCTCCGCAGGCGCAGCGAGCCCGACGCTCCGTAGCTCTCCCCGGCTCCGCTGAGTGCCGGCGGCTCTGCCCCGGCTCCGCCGGATGACCGCGGCGGCACGGTCGCCGGTTTCCGACTTCGCCGAAGATCAGGAAGGGCTTATTCCCGGCGGAGGAAAAGCGTCGCACAGGTGCACGGAGTCTTCACGGAAAATAAAGCCTTCCCGACCATCGCCTGACCTCGGCAGCCTGCCCGAAATGTTACATATGCCCGTTTGGTGGAAGCGAGGCCATAAGGCCGGGACATTACCGGGCGGTAGGCAGACGAATCCGCGCCAGCCAGGTTTAGTTTCGCGCGGTTTGTGATGTAAGTGCCGATACCGCGGCGGGGCACGATTCCCTATCATCGTTAAATATGGGGCAGCCGGCTGCCGGCAGTGCCGCGCTCCTGGAACGCGGAGCTGAAATCGCCGTGATCGAGGCGGCGATCGGCGCCGCGTGCGCCGGAACCGGCTCGGTCCTGCTCATCGAGGGCGCGGCGGGCATCGGCAAGACGCGGCTGCTCGCGTACGCCTGCGAGCGGGCGACGGCCGCGGGGATGACCGTGCTCACCGCGCGGGCCGCGGAGTACGAGGGCGGCTACGCCTGGGGCGTGGTGCGCCAGTTCTTCGAGGCCGAGCTCAGGGCGGGAACCCTGACCCGCCCCGGGATGGACCGCGGCGACGCGGCGGCGCTCGCCGCCCGGGTGCTGACCCAGCCGGTGCGGACCGGCGACGAGGACCGCTACGCGGTGCTGCACGGCCTGTACTGGCTGACGGCCGACATCGCACGGTCATCCCCCGGGGGGGCGGCCCCCCGGACCCCCCGGGGCGTGTCCGACGAAAACGCGAGCGTAGCGGACACGCACGGCGTGCCGCTGCTGCTCGCGGTCGATGACCTGCACTGGGCGGACCCGCCGTCGCAGCGGTTCGCCGCCTACCTGGCACGCCGCCTTGACGGCCTGCGCGTGCTGCTTGTGGCCACGGTCCGGGAGCCCCGGGCCGCGACCGTCCAGGACAAGGCACTGATCGCCGGGCTCGCCGCGGAGCCGGGGGTGCGCACGGTGCACCCGGCGCCGCTCAGCCCGGACGGCTGCGCCCGGCTCAGCACGGCGGCACTCGGCGGGCACCCCTCGGCCGCGTTCGTCGGCGCCTGCCATGAGCTCTCCGGCGGCAACCCGCTGCTGCTTGGCGGCCTGCTCGCCACGCTGTCCGCGGAAGGCGTCGCCGGCACCGACGCCGATGTCCCGCACCTGCGCCGGCTCACCCCGGAGAGCGTGTCCAGGCACGTGCTGCTGCGCCTGGGCAGGCTCCCGGACGGAGTGCTCGCCGCCGCGCGGGCGATCGCGGTACTCGGCACGTCCGCGACTACTGCCCGGGCGGCCCGCCTCGCCGGGCTTGACGACGGCGCGTGCGCGGACGCCGTCGCCGTCCTCATGGCCGAGCAGTTCGTCACCGGCGACCTGGCGCTGCGGTTCACCCATCCCCTGGTACGGTCCGCGATCTACCAGGACCTGTCGGCGCCGCTGCGGCAGCAGCGGCACAAGGCCGCCGCACGGCTGCTGGCCGCCGAGGGAGCCCCGGTCGGGGAACTGACCACGCACCTGCTCGCGGCGAGCACCGAGGCGGACCCGTGGACCGTGGCGCGGCTGCGCGCGGCCGCGGCGGACGCCCGCGCCCGCGGCGCGCCCGACGTGGCGGCCCAGTGCCTGGAGCGGGCGCTGGCCGAGCCGCCGGCGGCCGGCGTCCGCGCCGAGGTGCTGTACGAACTCGGGGCGGCGCGGACCTTCCACGCGCCCGTCGCCGCGGTCGAGCAGCTGAGCGAGGCACTGACGCTGGCCGCAAGCTGGCCGCTGCGCGGCAAGATCGCGGTCGCGCTCGGCGAGGCGCTCGCGCTGTGCGGCCGGTTCGCCGACGCCGTGGCGATGATCCAGGAGGTCAGCGCCGAGGCGCAGGCCGGCGAGGCCGGCGAGGCCGGCGAGGCCGGCGAGGACGGCGAGGACGGCGAGGACGGCGAGGACGGCGGCGCCCGGGACGACGTGGCCGGCGCCGTCGCCTCGATGCAGGCGGTGCTGCTGAACATCGCGCGCTGGGACCTGTCGACCAGGACGGTGACCCGGCCGCTGGTCGAGGAGCTGCTGGCCCGCGCCGAGACCGGCGCCGCGCTCGACCCGCAGCTGCACGCCAACCTGGCGATCGAGCTCACCGTGGCCGGCGAGGACCGGGAGCGGGCGCTCCGCCACGCCCGCGCGGCGATCCGCGCAACGTCCAGCCTGATGTCGCTGACCTCAACCGCGCTGCCCGAGGCGGTCCTGGTGCTGTCGCTCGCCGACGCCGGCCGCGAGGCGTGGGCCGGCGTCCAGGAATGGCAGGAACTCGCCAGGCGGCGGGCGCGCCCCGTCGCGGCGGCGATGGCGGCCTCGATCGCCGCGCACCTCGCGGCGCGTGACGGCGACATCAGGCAGTCGCTCGCGTTCGGCGAGCAGGCACTGGCGGCCGACGACACCTGGGTCGCGATCCTGGCGACGGCGTTCCTCGTGCCCGCGCTGATCGACGCGGGACAGCCGGACAAGGCCGGAGCGATGCTGGCCGAGCGCGGCCTGCTGGCCGGCGAGCTGCCGCCGGTCTTCCCGTTCAACGTGGTCAAGTACGCCCGCGGCCGGCTGCACGCCGCCCGCGGCGACCACGGGACCGCGGTCGCCGACCTGGTCGCGCTCGGTGCGGAAGCCAGCCGCTGGGGCATCGTGAACCCCGCCGCGATCGGCTGGCGCTCGGCCGCGGCGCTGTCGCAAAGCGCTCTCGGCGACCGGGACACCGCCCGCCGGCTGGCCACGGAAGAGATCGAGCTCGCCCGTCGCTGGGGGGCGGCACGGGAGATCGGCGTGGCACTGCGCGCCGCCGGGCTGGTCGCCGGCGGCGATGAAGGGATCGGCCTGCTCGGCCAGGCGGTGAGCGTGCTGCGCGGGTCGCCCGCCCGGCTCGAGCTGGCCCGCGCGCTCGGCGATCTGGGTGCCGCCCAGCGCCGCGCGGGCAGCCGCAGCGCCGCCCGCGACCTGCTGCGGGAGAGCCTGGATCTCGGGTACGCGCTCGGCGGCCAGGCGGTCGCCGCCCGCGCCCGCGAGGAACTCGTGGCGGCCGGCGGCAGGCCGCGGCGCGACGCGAGCCGCGGCCGCGACGCGCTGACCCCGAGCGAACTGCGGATCGCGGAGCTGGCCGTGGCCGGCCGGACGAACAGGCAGATCGCCCAGGCACTGTTCGTGACCCAGCGCACCGTGGAGAACCACCTGACGAGCGCGTACCTCAAGCTGGGCATTTCCGCCCGCGCCGAGCTAGCCGGGGCGCTGGCCGGCCGGCCCGGGCCGGCGCTCGTCCCGTTACAACCATGTCGCCGCCGCGACCATGGCGCCGCACGCTGGCGCTGTCTATGATCGCCAGGAACGGGCCTGGGGGTGGGTACCTTGGCTGATCTGCTCCTTGAGCGGAGCTACGAGGTCGCCGTCATAACAACAGCGATCAAGGCCGTGCGCGCCGGCGACGGCTCGGCCCTGCTCATCGAGGGGGCCGCGGGCATCGGCAAGACCCGGCTGCTGGCCCACGCCTGCGAGCAGGCGGCCGCGGCCGGGATGACCGTGCTGTCGGCCCGCGCCGCCGAGTACGAGGACGGTTACGCCTGGGGCGTGGTCCGGCAGCTGTTCGCGGCCGGACAGCGCGGCGGCATCGCCCGGCCTGCGGACGACGCGACCGCGCTGGCCGCGCTGGCGCTGGCCGGCGGGGCGGGGCCGGGAAACGAGGACGAGTTCGCGGTGCTGCACGGGCTGTACTGGCACACCGCCGACATCGCGCAGCGGGCGCCGCTGCTGCTCGCGATCGACGACCTGCACTGGGCGGACCCGCCGTCGCAGCGCTTCGCCATCCACCTGGCCCGCCGTCTCGAGGGGCTGAGCGTGCTGCTCGCCGCCACCGTCCGGGAGCCGCGCGCGGGCACCGCGCAGGACAAGGCGCTGACCGCCGCCCTCGCCGCCGAGCCCGGCGTCATCCAGGTACGGCCCGGTCCGCTCACCCCGGACGGCTGCGGGCAGCTCGCGGAGGCGCGGCTCGGCCACCCGCCCACGCCCGCCTTCACCAGCGCATGTCACGAGCTGACCGGCGGCAACCCGCTGCTGGTGCGTGCCCTGCTGACCGCACTGGCCGCCGAGGGCGTCACCGGGAGCGACGCGGACGTCCCGCACCTGCGGCGGCTGACCCCGGATTCCGTCTCCAGGTACGTGCTGCTGCGGCTCGGCAGGCTGCCGGTCACCGTGCTCGCCGCGGCGCGCGCGATCGCGGTGCTCGGTACCTCCGCCACCACGGCCCGGGTGGGGCGGCTGGCCGACCTGGACGGCGCGGCCGCCGCGGACGCGGTCGGCGTGCTGATGGCCGAGCGTTTCATCGAGGGCGACCGCCAGCTGCGGTTCGTGCACCCGCTGGTGCGGTCCGCGGTTTACACCGACCTCGCCGTGCCGATCAGGCAGCGCTGGCACAAGCGGGCGGCACAGCTGCTGACCGGCGAGGGCTCGGGTCCCGCCGAGGCGACGGCGCACCTGCTCGCGGCGGCGGCGGAAGGCGACCCGTGGGTCACCGGGCAGCTGCGGGAAGCCGGCGCGGACGCGCGGGCCCGCGGCGCGCCCGATGTCGGCATCCAGTGCCTGACCCGGGCCCTGGCCGAGCCGCCGGCGGCCGCCGACCGCGCGGCGGTGCTCTGCGAACTGGGCACCGCCGAGACCACGCTTGCCCCGGCCGCGGCCCTCGCTCACCTCACCGAGGCGCTCGAGCTGGCCAGCGGCTGGCCCCAGCGGGGCGAGGTCTCGCTCGCGCTCGGTGAGGCGCTCGCGCTCGGCGGGCGGTTCACCGACGCGGTACGTGTCCTTCAGCAGGCGCTCGGCGAGGCAGGCGAGGCGGGCGATGCCGGCGAGCCGGGCCCGGCAGGCAAACTCGTCTCCGGGCTCAGTGCCGCCCTGCTCAATATCGCCCGGTGGGACCTGGACACCAGGGACGTCACCTGGCCGCTGCTGCGCCGCCTGCTCGCGCAGGCGGACGCGGGGGCCGAGATCGACCCGCAGCTGCACGCCAACCTGGCGATCGAGCTCGGCGTGGCGGGCACGGACCGGGAACGCGCGGTGCGGCACGCCCGGGCCGCGATCCGGGCGACCTCGGAGCTCATGTCACTGACCGCGACGGCGCTGCCCGAGGCCATCACCGTGGTGCTGTTCGCCGACGAATGCGAGGAAGCCTGGCAGGCGGCGCAGCACTGGCTGCGCCTCGCCCAGCAGCGGGGCCAGCCGCTCGCCGCCGCGATCGCCACCTCCGTCGTATCGCTGGTCGCCTACGTCAGCGGGGACGTCCGGGCGGCGGTGGCCTACGGAATGCAGGCGGTCACGGCCGGCAACGGCTGGATCCCGGTCCAGTCCACCGGACTTGTGGTGCCCGCGATGCTCGATGCCGGAGACGTCGGCGGCGCCCGCGCCCTGCTCGCGGAGCAAGGCCTGCTCGGCGAGCTGCTCACGGTCTGGCCGTTCAACCTCGCCCGCTACGCCCGGGGCTGCCTGCACGCGGCGTCCGGTGACCACCGGGCGGCGGTCACGGACATGCTGGCCGCCGGGGAGGTCGCGGTGCGCTATGGCATCCGCAACCCGGCGGCGATGCCCTGGCGGTCGTCCGCCGCGGTAAGCCTCAGCGTCCTCGGCGAGCGGGAACAGGCCGGGCGGCTTGTCGCCGAGGAGCTTGAGCTGGCCCGCACGTGGGGCTCGGAGCGGACCACCGCGGTGGCGCTCCGCGCCGCCGGCGTGATATCAGGCGGCGACCGCGGGATCGAGCTGCTCGGCGAGGCGGTGGGCCTGCTGCGCCAGTCGCCTGCCCGGCTCGAGCTCGCCCGGGCCCTGCTTGACCTCGGTGCCGCGCACCGCCGGGCCGGCCGCCGCGGCGCCGCCCGCGACCTGCTGCGGGAGAGCCTGGACCTGGCTCATGCGCTGGGCGGCCACGCCATCGCCGCCCGCGCCCGGGAGGAACTGGTCGCCGCCGGCGGCCGCCCGCGCCGGGACGCCCTGCGCGGCAGAGACGCGCTCACCCCCAGCGAGCTGCGCGTCGCCCAGCTCGCGGCGGCCCGCCAGACCAACAGGCAGATCGCCCAGGCACTGTTCGTCACCCAGCGCACCGTGGAGAACCACCTGACAAGCGCCTACACCAAGCTCGGCATCACCGCCCGCCCCGAGCTCGCGGCGGCGCTCGCCGCCGTGTCCGGGATGGCCGGCGCAGCCGGCCCGCCGCCGGGCTAGCCGCCTACTCCGCCCCTGCCTCTGCCCCCGCGAGCAGGGTCGCGAGCACCTTTTCCAGCACCGCGAACAACTCGGACCAGCCGCTGAACTCCTGCGCGCCGCCGTCAGGCGCGCGCACGAGGCCGGTCACCGGCTCACGGTCGCCGGCGATCTCGAGCCGGAGAACGAAAGCGCCCCCATCTGCCATGACGGAATCCTGCAGGCTGGCAACCGCGAGCACATCACGGTAACCACCCCACCCTTTTGCGGGGAGGCCGGCCGCGGCTACGAGCCGAGGCGCCAGCTTGCCAGGTAGGCCTGCTGCGCCTCGGTGAGGGTGTCGAGACGGGCGCCGAGGGCGTTGAGGACCAGGCGGGCCGCCTCGGCGTCGATGTCCCCTGGCACCGGGTGGACGCCCGGCGGCAGCTTCTCCGCGCCGCCCGCGAACTCCGCGGAGGCGGCCAGCCAGCGGAGTGCGAGCGCCTCGATGCCGAAGGCGAGGTCCATCACCTCGGGCGGGTGCCCGTCGGCCGCGACCAGGTTGACCACGCGGCCTTCGGCCAGCAGGAGCAGGCGGCGGCCGTCGGCGAGCCGGTAGGCGTCGGCGTGCGGCCGGACATCGGTATCGACGGCAACCGCCATCGCGGACAGCGCCCTGACGTCGATCTCCACGTCGAAGTGGCCGGCGTTGGCGAGGATCGCGCCGTCCCGCATCACGGCCAGGTGCTCGCCGGTGATCACCTCGGCCGAGCCGGTCGCGGTGATGAAGACCTCGCCGAGCGGTGCGGCGTCGGCGATCGGCAGCACCCGGAAGCCGCGGAGCACCGCGTCGAGCGCGCGCACGGCGTCCACCTCGGTGATCACGACCCGGGCGCCGAGCGCGCGGGCGGACTCGGCGATGCCCGCCCCGCAGGCGCCGAACCCGGCCACCACCACGGTCTTGCCCGCGAGCAGGACGCCGCTGGCGCGCAGCAGGCCGTCGATGACGGACTGCGCGGTGCCGTGGGTGTTGTCCATGATCCGGGTCACCGGGGTATCGCTCGCCGCGATCATCGGGAAGGCGAGCGTGCCCTCGGCCGCCATCCGGCGCAGCCGCAGCACCCCGGTGGTGGTCCCCTCGCATCCGCCGCGCACCCGGTCGAGCACCGCCTGCGGCGCCATCGTGTGCAGCGCGGCCACCAGGTCGCCGCCGTCGTCGAGGACCAGGTCGGGGCCGTCACCGGTGCCGTCCGCGCAGGCCCCGAGTGCGAGCGCGATGTGCCCGTAGTAGGTGTCCCGGTCCGCCCCGGCGCGGGCGAACACCTCGACCCCGTCGCGGGCCGCGAGCGCGGCGGCGATGTCGTCCTGGGTGGACAGCGGGTTCGACGCGGCGAGCCGGACCCGCGCGCCGCCCGCCCGCAGGACCCGGACGAGGACCGCGGTCTCGGCCGTCACGTGCAGGCAGGCTGCGACGGTCAGGCCGTCGAACGGCTTGTCCGCGCTGAAGCGGGAACGGAGCGCGGCGAGCAGCGGCATCATCCGTTCTGAGTAGCGGATACGGCCTTCCCCGAGCTCGGCGAGCCCGGGGGCGGACCGCTGCCGGCGCCGTGCGTCCCGGACGTTATCCCCCTTCATCGCACCCGCCTCGAAAGCCAGTAGTCATAAGGCACGGACAGTCACCCGCGTATCTGAACCGAGGGGGACGGGGGCGTCCCCGTCCCCCCGGATGACTCAGTAGCGGTAGTGGTCCGGCTTGTACGGGCCCTCGACCGGGACGCCGATGTAGTCGGCCTGCTCCTTGGTCAGCACGGTCAGCTTGACGCCGAGCGCGTCCAGGTGCAGCCGGGCGACCTTCTCGTCCAGGTGCTTGGGCAGCGTGTAGACGCCGATCGGGTACTCCTCCGGCTTGGTGAAGATCTCGATCTGCGCCATGACCTGGTTGGTGAAGGAGTTCGACATCACGAAGCTCGGGTGGCCGGTCGCGTTGCCCAGGTTGAGCAGGCGGCCCTCGGACAGCACGATGATCGTGTGGCCGTCGGGGAAGGTCCACTCGTCGACCTGCGGCTTGACGTTGACCCGCTTGATGCCCGGGGTGGCGGTCAGGCCGGCCATGTCGATCTCGTTGTCGAAGTGGCCGATGTTGCCCACGATGGCCTGGTGCTTCATCTTCGCCATGTGGTCGGCGGTGATGATGTCCTTGTTGCCGGTCGTGGTGACGAAGATGTCGACCTGGTCGATGACGTCCTCGATCGTGGCGACCTGGTAGCCGTCCATGGCCGCCTGGAGCGCGCAGATCGGGTCGATCTCGGTGATGATCACCCGGGCGCCCTGGCCGCGCAGCGACTCCGCGCAGCCCTTGCCGACGTCGCCGTAGCCGCAGACCAGCGCGACCTTGCCGCCGATGAGGACGTCGGTGCCCCGGTTGATGCCGTCGACCAGCGAGTGGCGGCAGCCGTACTTGTTGTCGAACTTGGACTTGGTCACCGAGTCGTTGACGTTGATCGCCGGGAACTTGAGCGAGCCCGACTTGGCCATCTCGTACAGCCGGTGCACGCCGGTGGTGGTCTCCTCGGTGACGCCCTTGATCTCGGCGACGGCCTTGGTCCACTTGCCGGGGTTGTCGGCCAGGGAGTTGCGCAGCCGGTCGAGGATGACCAGCCACTCCTCGGAGTCACCTTCGGCCGGCGACGGGACCGCGCCGGCGGCCTCGTACTCGGCGCCCTTGTGCACGAAGAGCGTGGCGTCGCCGCCGTCGTCCAGGATCATGTTCGGCGCCGCGCCGTCCGGCCAGGTCAGCGCCTGCTCGGTGCACCACCAGTACTCTTCGAGCGTCTCGCCCTTCCAGGCGAACACCGGGATGCCCTTCGGGTTGTCCGCGGTGCCGTCCGGGCCGACCGCGACGGCCGCCGCCGCGTGGTCCTGGGTGGAGAAGATGTTGCAGGACGCCCAGCGCACCTGCGCGCCCAGGGCCACCAGGGTCTCGATGAGCACCGCGGTCTGGATGGTCATGTGCAGCGAGCCGGTGATCCGGGCGCCGCGCAGCGGCTGGGACGCCGCGTACTCGGCGCGGGTCGCCATCAGGCCGGGCATCTCGTGCTCGGCAAGCTGGATTTCCTTCCGGCCGAAGGCGGCCAGGTTAATGTCAGCGACCTTGTACGGCTCGGCGCTCATGCGCATATCCCTTCGTTGGTTGGCCCCGGTGCCTGCGCGTGCCCGATGCCTGGCGGTTTCCGCCGTGCGCGCGGCCGGGGAGGTACAGGGGTCGCCCCCCGGAAGACAAGTGCGACCAAGATGACGCTACGGGATGCCGGGGGGACCGCGCACGCTCAGGCCGCACTTTTTGACAGCAGAATGTTAGATTAGCGGTCATGCGGATCACTGAAGCCGCCGCCCGGCTCGGCATGTCGCCCCGGATGCTCCGCTACCGGGAGGATCTCGGGCTGCTGCCGCCGCTGCGGGACCGGCCCTCCGGGCGGGGCCACGCGCACCGGCAGTTTACCGAGGAGGACATCGCCGCGATCACGGCGGCGCTCGCGATCGAGCGCCAGTTTGACATCACGCCCGCCGCGCTCGCGTTCGGGCTGCGGGTGCTGACCGACCCGGCGGCCCGTGCGGCGGTCGCCGACCTTGGCCGCCGCACCGGCCACGTCCAGGCCGGGCCCGGGGCGGGCCGCGCGCTGGACTTCGAGAAGGAGCGCGCGCTGCGCGCGCTGCGCGGCGGACGCTTACCGGCAGGCAATAAGTCGCGCAACGCCGTGCTGCGCGATTTCTTACTGGCCGGTAACCGGCGGATCCTGGTGGCGTACCGGGCGCCGCGGAATGCGCGGGCGGCGGCTGGT
>Ga0335072_10004152_pt1 | contig 21628 bp, 13 predicted proteins | sample Lox_Sample_21_FD_206725 | JGI IMG/M metagenome (GOLD analysis project Ga0335072, IMG submission 206725) | Soil microbial communities from Loxahatchee National Wildlife Refuge, Florida, United States - Lox_Sample_2.1 | ecosystem: Environmental > Terrestrial > Soil > Wetlands | place: USA...
CGCCAAGATCCCAGGCCCGGCACCGGAACGTCCGCCGCGCAATGACCTTCGAATCGTGGTCAGTGACCACGACCATCTGCTTCGTGCCGGCCAGGTCCATCCCGGCAATCGCGTTTGTCACCGGCACGAGCTCCCGCAGCCGCGCCAGCCGGGCGTTGCGATTACGGTCACCACGCGACACGCCACTACCGTTGCCCATGAACGTCCTCCTGCTGTGCGGGACACCAAGCCCGAAGCGCATCAGGAGGACGCTCCTACGTCACCAACCGACACGCAGAACGTCTTTCTATGCCGCCCGACGGTCGCGGGGGCTCGTCAGGCCGAGCCCCTCGGCGCCGTCTGCACGGGTGAGCTGATTGGCCCCCTAGACGTCTGTTCCGAGTTCGGTTGGTATGTCACGGGGTGCAGCCGCTGTGAGTGTGCGCGCCGTCGAGTGCATACCGCGCCAGGAGGCTAAGCGGTCACTCCGGCGCAGTTGCTGCTGGAGAATCAAGGCTATGAGACCGTGTGTCTTCTGCGGGTCGACGGCTGGCCGTGCAACTGACGAGCACGTCATCCCAAAATGGGCGCGTGACGGTTTCGATATCCAGGAATGGGTGACAATCGATGCTGCCGATCCTGGCGCCGCACTAGAGCAGGTTGGCCGCCTGCGGCATCTGAACATCGTGTTCAGGGATGGTCTGTGCGCCCAGTGCAATAACGAGTGGCTCGGGCCGATCGAGAAACAGGCCAAGGCGATCTTGCTGCCGATGGCCCTGGGGGCGAAACCCACAGCGCTCGATGCCGCGTCACAGGCGCTGCTCGCGTTCTGGGCATTCAAGACCGTCTTTCTGCTCGAGTTCGCCTTCCGCCAGAAATACCACAACCGCTCAGTCGCCGGGTATCAGGCGACTGAGCCGGAGATGGCCTGGCTCAGGGCGAAGGCGCAGCCTCCGCCGAACTCGATGGTGTGGCTCGGCTGCTGGGATTGCGAGCAGAAGGTGCCTGTGCGCTACGAGCCGTCCGCTGCATCGGTCCCAGCGGCAACCGGGGATGCGGTATCCGCGCACGTGGCTACCTTCACTCTTGGTTTCGTCGCGTTCCAGGTGTTCTCGCTGGACCTCGTTGCTGCCGAGGCCCGCGGAGCCGACGTCTGGAGCTGGACATGGGAGCCTCCAGAGGCGCTGCGGGCGGCGCTGCCCCGCATCTGGCCTCCTCAGCTGGCTGTACCTGACGTGTCGTGGCCACCGCCTTGTTTCCGTCGCGACGACTGGCGTCGGCTGGTCACCTGGGATGAGGCCCGGCGGCCGCCAGGGCATGATTCGCCGTAATCGGAGGGTACTAACGCATAACCCTGCCAACCCAGTACGTACGTGCCAGCAACAAACCCTTCGACTAGCACCGACCCCGCTGACGGCCACGTCCGCTCATGCCGCCCCGGGCTCCCCGAATCTCGATCGACTTGCTTGCTCAGCGGCTGGCGTGGCCGAACTGGCTTGTCTAAGGGGAGCTGTCTGCTTGTGCGCACATCCGAGGAATGAGCGAGGGGCGGCCGTCGCGGCAAGAGCGCGTTGGCGGCTGAGGCGCGCTCAGGCGGAGGGCTTGGCGTCGGCGGCCCACCGCCTCCCGATGTCTGGCTTTATCTGGAGTCGGACGCCGAAGTTCCTGCCGATCCCGCCGCCGACAATGAGAGCGCTGCAGACCAGATGTTGTCCGGATCGCTCGAGTTCACGGAGCTGCTCGCGGTGCCGTTCGGCTACCTCACTGTCGAGAAAGCCCACGATGTTGCCATCGATCAGCACCGCAATGACTGTCGGATTGCTCGGATCTCGCGCCACCAGCGCAGGCAGGTGTCGATCGAGCTGGTGGCGCCATGGCCGAGGAGCGGCGGCTGCCCCGCGCAGGGCGTCCTGGAATCGACTCGTACCTACGACGGTCGCAATTTCTGCGCTCCCGCGGCCGCAGTTCATGGTCCGGTGGTTGTAGTTGGTCTGATAGGCCATGCGCGCGTCTTCTAGTTCGGCGGCGGAGAACCTGCTGGAACATGCGCTCGTGGCACTGGCGCTTTGGTGCGCTTCGTTCGGCGCTTCGGTCTGCCGCAGATTATCCACGGTGGCGCCTTGGCCATGCGGTCGCAACGCGAAAGCTACCGAGTCAAGGTCGGCTAGATACAAGTAGATGCTGTAGTCGCCGTTGCTGGCGATGACGATCCGTCCTTCGCACTCCGCATGCCGCCCCGCCTCCTGGGAGGCTGCTAGGTACCTATGCAGCACTGCCGCGTCCTCGCGAGGCAGATGACCGACCGTCATACCTTGAACCTCGACGCGGACGGCAGTCCGGTCATGCGGATTGTCATGCTCCGCGACAAGCCGGGCAGTGGTTGGCAAGCTATTTTCCCAGCAGCCCGGCTCTCCGGCTCTCGGCACTGTCTTTCCTCGGCAGATTCGCTGAAGGGCCGTCTGGTAGAAGTGTTCGCCGACTACCTGCTGTCGGCCATCGTCTGGTAGCCGAAGAACCCCGGCCCGATAGTCCATCGGTGCATGTCCCGTTCCAGCCTCAGATGAGCGACGGCGGATGGACCAGCGGCTCATCGGACGAGCCTTCTGGACGGCCCAGGCCTAGCATCCTCGGCATGCCTTCGACATAGACCAGTCATCTCAATACCCTCCGATCCACGCGCCGTGCCATAAGGAAAGATCTCTCCGGTCCGGGCCCTATACAAAAAGACGTCTACGGCTCCAATACGGATCACTGTCGATGGTCCAAGTCTGGATCCACGAAGTGCCCCGCCTCCAGGTCCGAGAAAGATCATGATCGACCCAGCTGACCGCACTCATCTGCCGCAATGAGGTACGTCGCGATCAGAGATGGCCGGACGCTCCGGACCTCGGCGACCCGGAGTGCATGCGGCCAAGCCGCCCATCATGCTCTCTCTCGACGTCGCTGTGTTAAGAGTCCGCGGGTGGAATTGAATACGGAGGGTGATCACCTCGGCTGCGACCGCCGCACACCTATCCGCCGATATGAGCATCAGTCCAGGCTGAATGACCGGTCATCTGCGCAGCGCCCGAATGGCTAATATGCAACGCCAGCGAGCCGCGGTGGCTGGGCCGGTTCGAGGCCGGGTTGACCCACCGTGGCTATTGCCTCCTACGGCCGCCCGATGCGGTAGTGGTAGATGGGCGCCGCCAGCGGCGCTCCCGACACCCGCGGGCAGTGACACATGCGGGCAAAGCAGGAATGAGCGTCACCTCCGACGGCTGCTGGTGCTTGCCGGTGCCCGCCGCTGCGAGTACAAACGGGGCGTGGGGAGGGTTCCGCTCGGTGGAACTGGCGGCCCGGCGCGACTGGAGTTGCGCCTGTCTGGCGTTTTTGGCGTGATTCGCGACGGTGTGCCGGTGCCCGATGGTGAGCTGGGCAGCCGCAAGGCACGCACGCTGCTGAAGTTGCTCGCCGTCGAGCGGTTCAGGCTGGTGTCTGTCGACCAGATCGCCGAGGTGCTGTGGGCCGACAGGCCGCCCGCCGAGCTGGTGGCGAATGTGGCGACGTTGGTAAGCCGGCTGCGCCGGGCGCTGGGCCCGGAGGTGATCCATGGTGGCCGTCAGGGCTACCAGCTGGGCGATCTGGCTGTCGTGGTGGATCTTGACGAGGCCGCGCGGCTGACGGACCGCGCGGAGCGAGAGCTGGAGCCGACGCCCGCGCTGGCACGCGCGGCCGCCGAGCACGCCGTCGGGCTGCTGTCAGCGGGAAACGCGCTGGCGGAGGAGCGGTACGCTGCGTGGGCTGAGCCAGCCCGGGACGAGTTGCGCGGGTGGCTGCGCCGGGCCCGGCACGCCTATGCCAGGGCACTGCTGGTGACCGGTGATGCGCACCTGGCCGCCCGCGTCGCCGAGGATGCCATGGCTGACGACCCGTTCGACGAAGGCGCCCACCGCCTGTGCATGTCTGCGTGCGCGGTGGCTGGCGAGCGGGCGAAGGCCCTGGAGACGTATGCGCGGCTGAGCAGCCGGCTGGCCGAAGAGCTGGGTACCGACCCCGCTCCGGCGACCAGTGAGCTGCACCTGGCTATCCTGCGCGATCAGCATCCTGGTGACCCGGGTCGAGGCGAGGCCAGCCCGGCTCGGCCTGGCGGCGGTCGCAGCGCCGGAACCATGCACCCTGCCCCCGCGGCTCGCTCCGCGCCCGCCCGCACCGGGCTCGTCGGCCGCGACCGGGAGCTGGGCGAGCTGTCCGCGGCGTGGGCACAGGCTGGCGGGGACGGGCCAGGGGTTGTCCTGATCGTCGGGGAGGCCGGGATCGGCAAGACCGTGCTGGCCGAGGCACTGGCGGCGGACGCGGCCTCGGCCGGCGCGGTGGTCCTGCAAGCCCGCTGTTATGAAACCGAGCGTTCGCTGTTCTTGCAGCCGGTGGTGGACGCGCTCCTGCCTACCGTGACCAGGCTGTCCGCAGCCGACCTGCGGTATCTGCTCGGTGACGACGCGCCGGCCTTTGCCATGCTGGTGCCGGAGGCTGCGGCAGTTCTGGGGCCGATGCCTGGCGAGCAGGTGGCCGTCGACCTGCAACGCCAGCAGGCGTTCCATAGCGTGCTGGCGTTCTTGCGCGAGCTGGCGGCACGCAACCCGGTGCTGCTGGCGCTGGATGACCTGCAGTACGCGGGCCAGTCGACGATCGAGCTCGTGCACTACCTGGGCAGGCACGCGGGCGGTGCCCGGCTCCTGGTGATCGCCACGGTCCGGGCCGAGAACGACGCCGACGTCGGTGCCGCGCTCGTCGCCGTGGCCGGCCGCGTGGAGGTGGGGCCGCTCGGGGCGGACGCCGTGGGGCAGCTGGCCGGCCAGGCCGGCCAGGCCGGTCTGGCCGATCGCATCCTGCGGCAGACTCGCGGGCATACGTTGTTCGTGGTGGAGGTGCTCCGGGCGCTGGCCGAAGGCGGCAGCGGGCTCCCGGAGTCGCTGCGGAGCGCCGTGCAGGCACGTGCCCGCCGTCTGGGCGCTGGTGCCGAGCAGTTGCTGCGGGCGGCGGCGGTGTTCGGCGCCACCGTCGACCCGGGCACGGTGGCGAGGCTGGCCGGCGTGCCGCCCGCGGTCGCCCTGAGCCACTGCGAGCTGGCGCTGCAGGCGCGGCTGCTGGTGCCCGCCGGGCGCGACTTCGAGTTCGCCAACGATCTGATCCGCGAGGCCCTGTACGCCACGACCCCGGAGCCCACCCGGCTGGCTTATCACCAGCGCGCCGCTGATCTGCTGACCAGCCAGCCAGAATCACTGGCCCGGCACGCATCCGCCTGTGGGGACTGGCTGCGGGCGGCGCGGGCGCTGCTGTCCGCCGCCGATGAGGCGTTCCGCCGGTGCGCCGTGACCGATTCGGCCGCCCTGGCCACGCAGGCGCTGGAGGCGGCCAAACGGGCGGACAGTCCCGAAGTCGGAGCCCGGGCCCGCGTCATCCGCGGCCGGGCGTACGAAGCGGCGGGCGGTGCCGCTGCGGCTCTGGCCGATTTCACAGAGGGAGCAGCGGCGGCGCACGCGGTGGGCGACCAGCGGCTGGAAATGCTCGCCCTGCGGGAGCTCGGCGGGGACGTGCCGGTGACCCACGGCATGCCGATCGGCTACTGCGAGTCCCATCTCGCCGAGGGCTTGCGCCTGGCGGAGCTGCTGGGCGACCAGGCCGCCGCAGCGGACCTGCTCGCGCGCCTGGCCATTGTCGCGACCAACCGGCTGCAATTCGATCGGGCGCTCGGCTACGGGCAACGTGCCGCGGAGGCCGGCCGCGCGGCCTCTGATGAGCGCGCGCTCGCGGCAGGCCTCGACGGGCTCAAGACTGTTCATGCTTACCTCGGCCACACCGGCGCGCTGGCCGCGGTGCTCGATGAGCTCGAGCCGCTGCTCCGCCGCCAGGGTGACCTGTTTCGGCTACAGCACGCCGTGTACGAGTCGGCGTTCGTGCCGATGGCGGCGGGTAACTGGAAACAGGCCACGGCTGCCCTGGAGTCGGCTGTCGAGATCAACCGGCGCAGCGGGTACCCGCATTGGGCCGCGGGGTATTTCGCCCGCCTGGGCTGGCTGGCCAGGCTCCGCGGCCGTGATAACGAGGCAGTTTCGCTCGGCCGCCGTGCCCTGCATCTCACCGAGGCCAACAGCCATCCCTGGGGCGGCGCCCTCGTGTGCGCCGATCTTGGTCTCACACTGCTGGCCACCGGGAGCCGGGCCGAGGCCGTCGAACTGTTCGAGCGCGGCCACGCGATCGCGGAGCCGGGCGGCGCCGAGGCGTACCTGCTCGGCTGCCTCGGCCCGCTCGCCGAGGCCACGCGGTCGCCGGCCATTCTCGCCGAGGCTGACCGGCTGCTGGCCACGGCTAGGCTGCCGGCGGGGGATACGTGGATGCTGGGCTATGAGGCCTGCCTGGCGGTCGCGCGCGCCTGGCTGGCGGCACGCCAGCCGGAGCGAGCCCGCTCGGTTCTGGCGCCGCTGCTGGCCGCCGCGGAACGGGAGTCATGGGTGACCGCGCTCGCTGCGGCCCTGGTCGTGGACGGCGCGGCGCTGGCGCGCCTCGGGGAGCGTGAGCGGGCACGGGCGGCGCTGGACCGGGGCACGGCGCTGGCCGGGCAGCACGGCCTGGCTCATGTCCTGCGCGAGGCGCGCGCCGCGGGGAGCCTGGTCAGCTGAGCCCGGTCAGAGGAGATCGGCCAGGTAGGCCGCGGCCCGGGCGGCCCCGTCCGTTTCCACCGGCCGGTAACTGACAGGGCGCGATGCTTCCTCGGCTATGGCCTGCGCCAGTGATTCCGGCGCGGTGTCCTCGTAGTCCAGGCAGCGGCCCGCGCCGTAGCGGTTGAGCCGGTGCCGGACGTGGAAGTTCTGTTCGAAGTGGTGCCGCAGCGGCACGTAGATAAACGGCCGCTGGGCGGCGGTCAGCTCCATCGTCGTGGTCAGGCCGCCTTGTACCACCGCCAGGTCGCACGCCGCCAGGTGCCGGTAGAGGTCAGGCACGAATCCGTGTAGTTCCAGGCCGCTACGCGACGGCAGTGTCGCCGGGTTGATCCGCGGCCCGGTAACCATGATCATCCTCAGTTCCGGCACGAGCTGCTTCGCGGCTGGATAGGCGGCCACGGCTCGGCGGAGCAGGTCGGTGCCGACGCCGGAGCCGCCCACGGTCACCAGGCAGATCTTCTCATCAGGGCGGTAGCCGAGCTCGGAGCGGATCGCGGCCCGGTCGGCCACGTCGGCGGGGTCGTAGCCGGAGATGTAGCCGGCGAACTGATAGTGCTGCTCTACCCAGTCCCGGATCGGCGGCAGCCCCGCACCGAAGGCGTCAGCCACCACGTCATCGGGGTTGCCCACGAACACCGCCCGGTCGCGCAGCCTGGGGAAACGCCCGACCTGCTCGATCATCTCCGCGTTGTAGTCCGCGGCGAGCGCCGCCTCCTGGTCGCCGCCGTCGGGCATCGGCAGGTAGCCCACGAAGTCGGTCAGCCAGGCATAGGGTGCCCGCTTGAGCTCGGGGTTCTCGTGCAGGAAATAGTCCACGTCCCACGCCTCGTCGCCCACCCAGAGGTCGTAATGCTCGTCGGTGACCAGGTCGGAGAACACCATGAAGTTGCTCAGCAAGATCTCGTCCATGCGCCGGGCCGCCTGGAACACGTGCAGGTCGTGTTCGGCGCATTCACCTTCCAGGTGCTGCGATTCGCTGGCCAGGAACGCCGAAGCCGGGTGGATGTGCTCACCCCGCTTGGCCAGCAGCTCGGTCACGGGGTGCTGGGCCAGCCAGTCCACCTGCAGGTCCGGGCGCAGCATGCGCAGCTCGTCGGCGATCGCCAGGTCCCGCCGCGCGTGGCCGAGGCCGATCGGGGACGAGAGGTACAGCACGCGGCGGCGGCGGTCCAGCGGCCTGGTCCACCGGCGCGGCGGAGCCGGTCCCGGGCGGAACCGGTTGGCGAAGTCGCGGATCGCGTGGTTGACGACCACCGGCTCGCGGGCGTTCGGGCAGTGCCCCGCGCCCTCCACGATCAGCAGGTCGGCCCCGGTCAGCTCGGCGATCCGCTCGCTCCCCGACAACGGCACGCAGCGGTCCTGATCCCCGTGGATCGCCAGGACCGGGCAGCTCACCCGCCGCAGCAGCCGCTCGGTCTCCTCTTGTGACGATGACTGCTCCGGCGCCGTCGAGAACGCCGCCACCGTCTCCGGCTTGGTCTCCAGCGCCCAGCCGACGCAGTCTTCACGCGGCTTGGTCGAATGCGGCTCGCACAGCAGCTCGCCGAAGAAGAACTCGGCGAACCCGCGCCAGTCCCGCAGCCAGTAGTGCCGGTTCTCCTTCGCCCAGCCCTCCTCGGTGTCCAGGACCTCATCAAAGTCATAAACAGTCCGGTGAGCCGGCCACGGCACCAGCTCCGGGGCCGAAGCAGCGATGGCCACCACACCCAGGACGCGCTCGGGGTGCAGGGCGGCCATCAGCAGCGAAGTCCAGCCGCTGCTGGATATCCCGACGACCACGGCGCGGTCAACGTCACAGGCGTCCATCACCGCGACGGTGTCGGCCACGAACTCGGTTTGAGCGTACGCCTCGGCCGCCTCCGGCCGGTCGGACCGCCCGTTGCCCCGGGGATCGATAGTGATGACCTTAAAGCGGCGCGCCAGGTAGGGCACCTGCGCCTTCCACCCGCGCGAGTGAACGATGGGATTGATGGGCGCGAACACCACCGCGGGCTCGCCCTCACCGAACACCTCATAGCCGACCTTCACGCCGCCGCGGTCCACGAAACCCTCGGCGTTCGGATACCTGGCTCTCATGGCGCCTCCCCGGTCCTGGCTGACGCAGCCAGTCCTAACGGCTTGCGTTGCAATGTCATTGCCACGCCATTGCAACAACTTTGCCGAAGCTGGCCATGAGCACACAACCACCGGACTCCGAGGAGGAGATCGTCATGGCCGTTGACACCGGCAAGCTGCAAGAATTCCTGGGCCAGTTCGTCGCCGACCTGGGGGCCACCATCGCCGCGGGCGGCGTGGTGATCGGCCACCGCCTGGGCTTGTACCGGGCGCTGGCCGCCGGGCCCGCCCGCGCCGACGAACTGGCGGCCCGCACCCAGACCAGCCCCCGTTATCTCGCCGAGTGGCTGGCAGGGCAGGCGGCCGGCGGGTACGTCGAGTACGACCCGGCGACCGGCACCTACTCGATGACCGAGGAGCAGGCGTTCGCGCTGGCCAACCCCGACGGCGACGTCTACATCCCGGGCGCGTTCCTGCTCGCGCTGGGCGCCCTCAAAGCCGAACGGCGCATCGCTGAGGCGTTCCGCACCGGCACCGGCATGGGCTGGCACGAGCACGACGAGGATGTCTTCCTCGGATGCGAGCAGTTCTTCCGGCCTGGCTACGCCGCCAACCTGGTACCGTCCTGGATCCCCGCGCTCGACGGGGTGCACGACAAACTCCGCGCCGGCGCCAGGGTCGCCGACATCGGCTGCGGGTATGGGGCATCAACGATCCTGCTCGCCCGCGAGTACTCGAACTCGGCCTTCACCGGCTCGGACTACCACGATCAGTCCATCGAGATCGCCCGCAAGCGGGCCGTAGACGCCGGAGTCGCCAACCGGGTGAACTTCGAGGTCGCGGCATCCGACGCGTTCTCCGGCACCGGTTACGACCTGGCCGCAACGTTCGACTCCCTGCACGACATGGGCGACCCGCTCGCCGCCGCCCGCCAAGTCCGGCAGGCACTGGCCCCCGACGGCACCTGGCTCATCGTCGAGCCCTACGCCGGCGACACCATCGCCGACAACCTCAACCCGATCGGCCGCATCTACTACTGCGGCTCCACCCTGCTGTGCGTCCCGAACGCCGTGGCACAGAGCGGCGGCTACACGCTCGGGGCCCAAGCCGGCGAGGCCGCCATCCGCCAGCTTGTCACCGACGCCGGGTTTACCCGATTCCGCCGCGCCGCCGAAACTCCGTTCAACCTCGTCTACGAGGCACGCCCCTAGCAGCCCGATCCCGGGAGGGCCGTGGTCCGGACTGGATCAAGGGGGCTGGTTCATCACGGCTGCTGACGCCGAGCTGTCGCACACGGCCCTGAGGTGCTCCTGCTCGCTATGCGCCGTGGCTCCGTCTCAATGCACCCAAGGGAGCGCCTGTTCGCAGCTGGCGTGATCTTCCATGCACTTCGCTCGTGGCAGGTCGTCAGCGGGCAGCGTCTGGCATGGCCGAATGTCCAAACGGACGATCGGTGTCGCGGCATTGGGCTGGACTTCGTCTGGGCCCGCGGCTTCTCGGACATCCTTCGCGATAGCGGAACCCGACGCAGCACGACGCACAGCGGGCCGGTGAGCGTGCCCGCCTGCTCCTCGAGGCCCGGCATGCCCGCACGGCACGCCGTCGCCGTACCGGACATGCCGCCCAGGCACGGCGCCTGGCCCGACTTCTATTCCGTCCGGCTCCCAACCAGCTTGTCCTGGCCACTAGTAAGCCGCGGACGAAACCCGTGAACATAGCTGGCTGTTCTGTGCGCCGGAACCACACACGGATGCGCGGAGGCACGAGAAAGTATTCGGCGTTATGCGTCTGCTCCGATCTCATCGCTGAATGCTGACGCTAACTCTCGGTGACCTGACCAGGTTGGCCCCCTTGGAGATGCCCGACCTGGCCAACGTTGTCTTCCGATGGCCCACAGAGAGCCCACAAACCCGCTGGCTCGGGCGGTTCCCCGCAGGAATCCCACGGACTAAACGGGACTATGCGGTATACGGTGGCACGGACTGCTATCGTGAAAATGAGCCTCTGACCAGCATGTTTGCAGGGGAGAATGGCTGACGCGAATGCTGCCTAATCAAGATCTTGAGGGCGATAGGACCTCTGAAAAGCGGAAGGTCGGCGGTTCGACCCCGCCCCTGACCACCACTCTGACCTGCGCCGATGTGCGTTTGATGATCGTCAAAGTGACGATCATGGCGTTGTAGTCTCATTTTAGGCCATCAAGCGCAAGCGGACGATCGCACTTCCCATGCATAGCCGCAGGTCACAGCCTCACCTGCTTGTACAGTCAGCCTGGGATCAGCGTTGGTTGCGGTGAGCATCCGCTGAGCCGGAAACGATTTGCTCTGACATCTGACGCTTGCCGTTACAGAGGGTAAGCGGCCCTGGAAGAGTTCTGCCATCGCTTACTCCGCCAGCCGATTCGGGCGCACTTGTCGGTGCCCGCGAGGGACGTCGTTATGTATGCCCGCGAACCGGCGATGAGGACACCTTGGGACCAGTGCTTTCCAGGTGTTTCAAACCAGGTACCGGCGTTGTGTCCAGCCGGACGGCGCGATCCCGTTGGGCTGGTTCATGACGCCAGCTGCCCGAGGTATTGCTGGGCAAAACGAATGGCCATGCTGCCCTCTCCCACCGCGGCCGCGACACGCTTGACCGAGTTGGCCCGCACGTCACCGACCGCGAACACACCCGGCAGGCTGGTCTCGAGTAGATAGGGACCCCTGTCCAGGGTAGCCCAGTTGTTGTCGGACAGCTCACCAGCCGGTATCTCGTCGCCGGTAGGGATGAAACCACGACGGTCTCGTAGCACGACGTCCTCGAGCCAAGCCGTGCGCGGCTCAGCCCCGATCATGACGAACAGATAGTGAGCGGGAACCTCGGTCTGCTTTCCGCCCAACCGCTCCTCGATGACGACTGACTCGAGCTGGCGGTCACCGTGCACCGATGCCACCACCGTCTGGGTGTACACCGTGATCCGGGGATCGTGCTCGATTCGGTCTAGGAGGTAGGTCGACATCGTCTCGGCCAATCCATGGCCTCGTACGAGCAGGTAGACCGGGTGTCCCGATGCCGCCAGATCGGTGGCGGCCTGTCCAGCGGAGTTGCCCCCGCCGACGATGACGACGAGATCCTCCCCCTCAACCTGATCGGCATCCACCGGGGAGTAGAACACCCCGACACCCTCGAACTTTTCGATACCGGTGACCTCCAGCCGCCGGTAGCTCACACCGGTGGCGATGATGACGGCTTTGCCCAACAGCTCGGCACCGTCTTCCAGCACTATGTGGTAATAGCCGTCATGGTGCGAGAGCGAGACGGCCGCGTGCGGCACGAACATCTCGGCCCCCAGGCGCTGGGCCTGTAGCTGGGCGCGCTCACCGAACTCAGTGCCTGAAATCCCCGCAGGGAACCCGAGGTAGTTCTCGATGCGCGACGTGGTTGAGGCCTGCCCGCCGGTCGCGAGAGCGTCGACCACCGCGGTGGAGAGCCCTTCGGTCGCTCCATAGACGGCGGCCGCGAGGCCGGCGGGTCCTGCGCCGATGACGAGCAAATCGAACACGCTGCCCGACAGCGGCTCGTCGGTGATGCCGGCCGCGGTAGCCAACTCGGAATTCGACGGATTAATCAGTGCCGTGGAGCCGCCGAGCAGCGCGACCGGGGTCTCACGCGGTTCGAGCCCCAGCGTGTGCAACAGGGCTGGGGCCACCGAATCGTTGTCGAGGTCTATCCAGTGAAAGGCCAGCCGGTTGCGGCCGGCGAACTCGCGGAGACGCTGAGTGTCCGGTGAGAAACGTGATCCGATGAGCTGCATGCCCGAGCGGAGGAGGAGAAGCGTTTCGCGCCGGCGGAACAGCGTCTGCACCAGCAGATCACCAAGCGAAGCGTCAGCTTCGATGATGGAGTTCACCTCAGTGCGTGACACTCGGATGATCGAACCCGCCTGGGTGACGACGAAAGTGGCGTACAGCCGCTGGCCGGTCAGGAGGTCCAGTTCGGCGATAAAGTCACGGGGCCGGTGGAGGAGGAGGGCACGACGGCGTCCGTCGTAAATGTCGGAACACTCCACCTCTCCCTCGAGCACGACTATCAGGTCGTAGGTGAGATCGCCAGCGGTGGCAAGGACCTGCCCAACCGATGTCTGCTCGGTGACACCGTGCGACTTCAGCGTCGCGAGCTGCTCGTCGGTCAGCTTGGGAAGTAGCAGCTGTGAGCGCTCGGGGGACACCAGGTCCGGCGGGACCTTGACCTCTGACTCGGGCATAGCAGGCATGACGACCTCACTTTCTGTGGCTGGTACCGACGACCCCCGGGTATGCCGTCGGCAGCACGCAGAACAGCCCGCCGAATGTCGCGAGACGAAGGGCCTTGGGCGCGCACAATCAGGCGGCTCAGCGGATGTTCTCTCTCAACTTCTCCATGACTCAGCGTGATGCCGCCTCTTGCCATATACCAACACCGACCGTCGACTCGATACGGTGCGGTTGGTCTGGGGCGCCGTCTGGCGAGGTGCACGTCGATGTCCGCGATCGAGCGGCATGGCCGGGGTCGAGCGTCCGGGGAGACCCGCCTGACGCTCAACGGGCACCTCCCGGAAAGCGCGGAGAACGGGCAGTCACTGCTCAGGCGTAGTCTCATTTCTAGTCTCATACATCCAGGTACACCAGCGTCGATCGACGCCCTGGTCTCCTGCGGTGACGTAGTGCAGTCGTGTGCCGTTCACTGCTGCGGTTTCGTGCCGGGCACCGGCGATGGTTGCCTGGCCGGGATTCATGAGTGCCCCCTGAAGAGCTATGAGTTCTGTGTGGCCGGAAATGGCACGGGTAAGCCGGTCTGTTCCGGGCGGCAAAACCGGTGGGTGCTCAGCGGGCTTGGCTGGGTTCGGGTGCGGGATCTCGAAGGCGTTCAGAACGCCGCAGACGGTCTGGTAGGCGCCGATGAGCAACAGCATGTCGGCGATGCCCTGTGTTCCGGGCGCCGCGCATCCGGGGAGAGTAATTCCGATGCGGTTCGTGTTTTCGTCCTGCTCGCTCCCAACCGCAGTCAGTGGCCAGCGGCGACAGATCCAGCAGGACGTTCGGCAGAAAAGATCTTTTCTGCCGAACGTCCCGTTGCTGTTGGCGCCGAATATTGGCTGGCTAGGCCCGGACCCGTGCGACGCGACCGGTCCTCGCCCCGCGCCCTGATCGCCCAGGTCAGCGGGCATAAGCATTCCCGGTGAGGGCGGCAACCAGGTCCTGGCGGCGGCTGACGCCGGTCTTCGCGAAGATCGCCTTGACGTGGTCCCGGGCGGTGTGCACGGAGATGAACAGCGCCTGCGCGATGTCCTCGCTGGTCAGGCCGTCGATCACCAGTTGCGCCACCTCCCGCTCGCGCGCCGTGAGCGACCATGCCCGCATCAGCAGCGGGGCCAGGTCCTGCGACCGCGCGGCCTCCAGGGTGATCACGTACCCGCCTGCGGCGCCGACGAGCGGCGCCACCCGGACGACCGTCCAGCGGCCGTCCGCCGCCTGCAGCCGTGCCCGGGCACCGGGCGGCGGCTCAGTCCCGCGCGCCCGCGACAGCGCCACCCGGACGGCGACAGGGTAGATGAAGCCCGGCAGCGGCTCGGTGTCGTTTGGCTTCATCAGGCCCAGCCGGTCGATCCAGTCCCTGGCGGCCGGGGTCGCGGCAACCACGGACAGTTCCTCGTCCACGATGATCGTCCCCGGCTCAGCAGGGGTGTCGCGCGGGGCGGCGTCGCCGTCATCGAGACGGGTGCGCAGGCCGTCACGGAGGCGGGTGGCAAGGAGGGGTGCCACCTCGGCGACGAACCCGGCGTCGTCCGCGCTGAAGAACCCGGCGGAGCTGTCCCGGTGCAGGTGCAACTGCGCCCAGCACGTCCCGTCGGCCATGAGCGGCACGCTCAGGTAGTCGCCGACCCCGGCCGGGCCGAACGTGTCCCGCCAGGCCGGGTCCCTGGCCAGGTCTCCGCCGGTCACCGCGCTGGTCACGGCGACCGGCCGAACAGACCGTTCCCAGGGGATGGCCGATGCTTCAGGATGGCGCCGGCTGAAACGCCGGATGAACTGGTGGACGACCACGTTCTCGCCGAGGCCGCGGGTCGGCAGCCGCGCGCCGGGATCGGCCAGCAGCCAGCACCATCCATCGAACCCGACCGCGCGCCGCAAGACCGCGGCGGCCTCCCAGCGGAACCCGTCGTTGTCGAGCCGGGCCGCGGCCAGCCGGGCCAGGTCCGCCCGCGCCTGGTCTCGTGCGGTGTCCGCGCCCATGACTCCACGCTAAACGCGGCCGCGGCACGGCGGAAATCCCCAACGCGCGGGATACCGGCGGCCGGGCGCCTGCGGTGATGGTGGAACCATGACGACACAGCAATCAACAGCAGTGCTCTCCGGGCTATCCCGCCACTTGCGAGGCCGCCTGCTCGTGCCCGGCGACGCGGACTGGGACACCGCCCGGCGGCCGTGGAACCTGCGGGTCGACCAGCGGCCGGCCGCGATCGTGGAGCCCGAGGGAGCCGAGGACATGGCCGCGACAGTGGCGTTCGCCACACGCCACGGGCTACGGGTCTCCGTGCAAAGCAGCGGGCACGGAGCGGGCGCCGACCTCAGCGACACCATCATGCTGCGCACCAGCGCGCTGCGTGAGATCACCATCGACACTGCCGGGGACGTGGTGAAAGTCGGGGCGGGCGCCCGCGCCCTCGACCTGGCGGCCGCGCTGCCCCCGCACGGCCTGGCGGCCTCGCTCGGGTCCGGGCCCACCGTGGGAGTCGCCGGGTACACGATGTTCGGCGGCACCGGGGCGCTGGGGCGTTCGGCCGGGTTCATGGCGCACAAGGTGGCCGCCGCCGACGTGGTCACCGCGGACGGCACCCGGCTGCGCTGCGACGCCGCCACCCACCTCGACCTGCTGTGGGCGCTGCGCGGCGGGGGCGGCGGCTACGCCCTGGTCACCCGACTGGAGCTGCGGCTTGACCGGGTACCGGAACTTTTCGGCGGGCAGGTGGTATGGCCGGCGGCCGCCGCACCGGAGGTGTTCGGCGCGTGGCGGGACTGGACCGCCGCGCTGCCGCCGGAGATGACCTCCAGCGTCGGCGTGATCTCGCTGCCGTCGCTGCCACAGGTACCCGAGTCGCTGCGCGGAGCCCGGGTCGCTACGGTGACCGCCTGCTACGCCGGCCCCGCCGACAATGGCGCGGCCGCGCTTGGCGAGCTCACTGCCCAGACCCCCGCGCCCATGGTCAACGCGTGCCGTCCCCTGACGGCCGCCGACCTCGCCAACCTGTGGAACGTCCCCGGTACCCCGATCCCCACTCGGATCCGGGGCGAACTGCTCAGCGGCCTGCCCGACGAGGCGATCGGCGAGCTGCTCCGGCTCGCCGGCCAAGACCCGCGATCCCCGATCATGATGGCCCAGGTCCGCCACCTCGGCGGCAAGCTCGCCCAGGACCCGCCGGGCGGCGGCGCGATCGGCCGCTGCGAGGCGCCCTACCAGCTAGAGATGCTCGGCCTAGCCGTGACCCCCGAGGCCGACCAGGCAATCCAGCACAGCCAGCACGCCATCACCACCGCTCTCGCCCCGTGGACCACCGGAATGACCCTCCCCGGCTTCGCCCAGCCACCACTGGACACCGCCGAACGCGTCTACCCCTCAGCAACACGCGACCACCTCCGGCGCGTCAAGGACCGCTACGACCCGAACGGCATCATCCTCCCCGGCTTTCCCCGCTAAGGAAGCCCCCGCCCAGCCGTGGCCAGCGCCGCCCAGTTAACGCTTTAGGAGCTTCCGGAAGCGGGCTGCTGACCAGCCGAAACCACCAGAACCTGTTCACCGGGCAGGTGAGGCCCCGTCCTCGCTGACGCGCCAGAGCCGCTGTCGCCATACATAGAGCGCGGCCGTCTGTGAACCAACCCCACCGGAAGGAAGCAATCATGACCACCACCGTCAGCCTGAGTTTCGCAGCCCTGACCATCGACTCCGCCGATCCCGCCGCCCTGGCGGACTTCTGGGGGAAGGCCCTCGGCCGCCCGGTCAGCCCGGGCGCGGTCGCCGGGGACATGGCGGTCGACAGCCTCGGCAATCAGGAGCAATCGTCTCAAACTAGTGCACGTGGATGACCGCCAAATACCGCTTCTACGCGTGGCATCGGGCACGCGACTCGCAAGGCCGGGTCTGATGGGGACTACTCAGGACACCGATCGAGTGCCACGCGTGCGGTCACCCCGCGAACCGCCTCTTACTCGCACCAGTTCGGGTTGACACCTTGGGCGCCCCGGCGGCGCCTGTTGACGGGACGGGCCGAGCCTCCACACGTTCGGCGTCCTCGGCAAGTGGATAACGGTCGATCCTCTGCTTGCAAAGTGCGCGCACGTTGTCGGTTACCGTCGCTGGCCTGAGGGTCAACCTCTTCTTTGTCTGCCTCAGTCGGCCGTTGTCCGGCCGCGTTGTGGTCAGGAGTGTCATGCGTGGACCACGACCGACTGCTCGCGAAGGACGTTCGCGTGCGTCGGTCAGCTGCTGCCTTATTAGCTGACCGCGTACTGGCGGGGACGCCCTCGATTCGGCGTCCGCCAGCTAGGCTTCCGCGCTATTTGCTGCCCCTCACGTACTTCTCTAGTGCGGCTTACTTAGACTGCAGCCTATGAGATGCTAGGTTTATGAAAAACCTCATCATCGTAGGCGGCACGGCGGGCGTTGGCAAAACCACAACGTGCCGCGAATTGCAGAAAATACTCCCGCGGAACGTATTTCTTGACGGCGACTGGTGTTGGGATATGCGTCCATTTGTGGTCACAGACGAAACGAAAAAGCTGGTAGAGGGCAACATCACTCATCTACTCAACAGCTTCCTCGATTGCTCGGAGTTTGAGAACGTTATTTTCTGTTGGGTGCTTCACGAGCAGAAAATATCGGACGACCTTATTGCCAGGCTGAACCATAGCGACTGCACAATACATTGCTTTTCGCTCGTCAGCAATAAACAGGCTTTGTCAGAAAGATTGAGCTACGACATTGCAGGAGGGAAACGGGAACCGGACATCATAGAGCGTAGCGTAGCGAGGATACCGCTATACGATGCGCTTGACACTGTAAAGATTGATGTGAGTGCTATTTCACCGGCAGATGCGGCAAGGCGGATCAGGGATTGCCTGGCAAGGGTTTAGCCAGCCAGTCCTCGCTCTGCCCCGTTCGACCTGACCAAGACAGATACCACCGAAGGCCGACGGAAGGCTCCGTCCAACTGACCGGTGCCAATGGGTTTACCGGGCAAGATCACTGCTCAAGGGTCTGCCCGTAGGGACGCGACGCAGGAGCGCCCTTGACTGTGATCTTGAACGGTAAAAGAATCGGCGGCACCGTTGGACTGGCCGCGCGCACCGATCGGTATAGCGCGGTGCCGGAAGTCGAGGGCCCACAGGGCGCGGGCGTAGTGGATGCCCGGTCCAGCGATGCGCTGAATCTCGCGGTCCTGACCGATGCGCCGGTCTTCGTCTCGTCGGAGATGCTGGCCGGCTGCATCGGCCGGCAGGAGGGCGATTCCGCTCAGGCTGCCCGGCTCCAGGGAGCCATCGCCGCACCCCCGATGACTGTCCGCAGAGCGGATCGATAGTTCAGCATCTGCTTGTACACCCAAGCTGCGGCCCCGGTCTGGCCCATTCGTCAGTGCGCCTCCCCTTCATCCTCATAGCCGCCCGCCGTCGTCTTGACATCGCTACTTCGAAACCGAGAGGCTCGCGTGGCTGAAGCCAAACGGACATCGCGATGGAAGCCGATAGATTTCTCGAGGAGGTACGGTCGCGTGGACGTCATCGACTGGCTGATGGACAGTGACCCGGCGATCCGCTGGCAGGTGATGCGTGATCTGACCGACGCGCCTGAGGACCGTGTCGCGGCCGAGCGGGCCCGTGTCTCTGGCGAGGGCTGGGGCGCACGGTTGCTCGCCCTCCAGCAGCCGCACGGCCAGTGGCCGGCCGGCGACCCGGCGTTCTCCCCTGAGGACGCGGACGCGGCAGAATGGTGGCATTCGCTGGGACCCGAGCAGCAGGGCACCCTGTTCCCTGTGTGGACCTCCACCACCTGGAGCCTGACGCTGCTCATGGCGTTCGGTGTCGACCCGGGCAGCGCGGCGGCTCGCCATGCCATCGACCTAGTGCGCGATAACGTCCGGTGGGAGCACGACGGCGAGCCGTTCTTCGACGGTGAGGTGGAACCCTGCATCAACGGCCGGACGGTAGCACTGGGAGCCTACTTCGGCGTCGACGTCGCGGCGGTCGTTGATCGGCTCCTCGGCGAGCAGATGGCCGACGGCGGGTGGAACTGCGAGCAGGAGAACGGGTCGACCCGGGGATCGTTCCACACCACGATCGACGTGCTGGAAGGACTGCTGGCATACGAGCGGGCGACGGGAAGCGCCCCCGAGGTTGCCAACGCCCGGCTCCGCGGACAGAAGTACCTCCTCGACCGGCGGATGTTCCGGAGGCTGTCGACCGGCCAGGTGATCGATTATGACCGCAAGACCGACGGTCCCGCGGCCTGGGCGCAGTTCTCCTATCCGACCTTCTGGCACTACGACGTGCTGCGCGGTCTGGACTACCTCCGGGCGGCTGACGTCATCCCCGACGACCGGGTAACCGAGGCGATCGACCTGGTCCGGTCCAAGCGTGCTGCGGACGGCCGCTGGCTGCTGGAGAACCCCCATCCCGGCGAGCTGTACTTCGCGATTGACGGCGGCGAAGGGCAGCCGAGCCGATGGAACACCCTGCGAGCCATGCGCGTGCTCAGGTGGCACGAGCAGGAGACGACGTAGAACGAAGCCCGGGCGGCGCTCGGCCAGCTCGCGGAGGCTCCGGCCGCCATGGTTCTGGCTCGCCATCGCTCCGAGGTACCGCGCCGCCGTACTCCTGGCCGCGTGGTGCGGACTGCGCCGGGGAGAGGTCCTTGGCCTACGCTGCGATGACGTTGACCTGTCGGCCGGGATCTTTACGATTCGGCATAACCGGGTGGAACTCCTGGCAACCGGCACGGCGTTCGACGCCGACCCGAAAACTGATGCCGGCAAGCCGACAGTCACCGTCCCGCCGCATGTCCTTCCGGTCCTGAGTGAGCACATGGCGAGCTGGGCCCGGCAGGATCGAGTATTCATCGGCCGGAATGGTCGCCCGATACGAGGCGATGCGATGCGTCAGGCGTTCGATCGGGCGCGGCGAAAGGTTGGCATGCCCGGCTTCGCCTCGGGCACGCCTCCCCGGCGGCGTCGTACCGTTACCTCCATGCCGTCGATGGCCGTGATGCTGAGATAGCGATGGCGCTGTCCGAACTGGCGTCGCATGGCGATCCGGCGAAGCTTCCACGGTCGATCGTGGTCAAGCACTGATGTCGCACGTGGATCGCACGCCAGGGCTCGGCTGGGGGAGTGACCTGCAATAACGCTAGTCCCTGAAAAGCGGAAGGTCGGCGGTTCGACCCGCCCCTGACCACGCTGTCCCGGAGCATTCGCCAGCCCTCTCACCTGCGAGAACCCAGGAAGAGAGGGAATCGCCATGGCGCAGGTAGCGCTCTCGCGTTCCAAGAAGCCCACAAAATCCGACAACTGGCCCTCGTACAGGGCAGGGAATCCGGGCCGGGCAGCTCTCGGGCGCGGCGCGCGTCACGACCTCCTCGCTCGTCACCGGCGACGTCCGCGAGGGCACCTGCGGGCAGGGTCGTGTGGCGGTGGAGGTGGCTGGGGGGATCACGGTGTACCCGGCCCGGCGGCCGGGGGAGCGGTGGCGGCCGGTGTGGTATGAGCACGGGCAGCGCCGCCAGTGCCAGGCCGCGTCCTTTCGCCCTTTCACGCGCCACCCCTCCTTGCCCAGCCGATGCCCAGGCTTGTGCGAAGCCTGGGCATCGGGCCGTGCAGTGCAGGCCGTTGGATGCGCGTCAGTCTGGCGCCGGCCCCGGCATGACAAGGCGGGCGGCAGCTACAGCGGCTATGCGGGCACGGCTTGACGCTCCTCGACGTCGGCGAGGTCGATCCACCGCTTGAACCCGGCGACATTGCGCGCGCAGCCGACGTTGGTACCCGTGCTGGGAGACGCGGAAGGACTCGCCGTCGCGTTCCGGGGCTGCCTGATCTTCCTCATCGTCGTCGAACTCGCCCTGGCCGGCCTGGTCCAGCTGCTGCCTGACTAAGGACCCGGCCGGTTCCTAAGGAGGTGGGTGGCCCGGGCGGCGGCCGAAGATTGGGAAGTTGCCCGATGCCGGATCCGGGCCTTACGGCGGATCTTGATGGGGGCGGGGCCGTAGCGGCCCGGCGCTGTCGAGGAGGACCGGTGTATTCGAGCTTGAGCATCGCGGTGAATGCCGACCGGCTCCGGGAGTTGCGCGAGCAGGCGGCCAGGGACCGGCTCGTGATCCAAGCGCGCCGGGCCCGGCGCGAGGCCGCCGCGGCCGGAGCCAGCCTGCGCCGTCGGCCCTGGTCCAGGTGGCGGGCCAGGCGCCCGGCGGCTGCCATGACGGACCGGTGGGCTTCGGCGCTATCGATGGGGGCGCTATCGATGGCGGCCGACCCGGGGGCCGAAGCCGATGACCGCCAGCCGGCTGGCGGCCGGGCCTCGTGACATGACTGCCGCGGCACCCGGGACGAGTCTGGTCCCTGCACCGGTCGGCGGATCGCCGCCGTCCGGGGTCAACGCCGCGTCGTGGCATCCTGGGGACATGACCGCGCGCGCAACCAGCCCGGTCCTGGTAGGGCGTACCGAACAGCTTGCGGCGCTCGAGGGTTCTCTCGGGCGGTCCCGGCGCGGCCCTTCGGTCATCCTGGTCGGCGGCGAGGCGGGCGTTGGCAAGTCCCGCCTGGTGAGCGAGTTCGCGGCGCGATCGCGGACGGCCGGGGCGCGGGTGCTGACCGGCGGATGCGTGGAGCTGGGCAC
>Ga0335072_10004153_pt1 | contig 21627 bp, 18 predicted proteins | sample Lox_Sample_21_FD_206725 | JGI IMG/M metagenome (GOLD analysis project Ga0335072, IMG submission 206725) | Soil microbial communities from Loxahatchee National Wildlife Refuge, Florida, United States - Lox_Sample_2.1 | ecosystem: Environmental > Terrestrial > Soil > Wetlands | place: USA...
TCGACCTCAGCGATTTGTGGCAGATCGCCGGCCTCGAGGGCCACTCGGACATTCGCCAGGTGCCGTGGACGCCACTCACTCATCCGGCGTTCGGCCCGACCCCCGGGGACCAGGACGACCAGCCCGACGTGTTCGCGCCGATGCGAACCCGCGACGTGCTCGTCCACTACCCGTACCAGTCGTTCGCGACCAGCGTCGAGCGGTTCGTCAAGCAGGCGGTCGACGACCCGAACGTGCTCGCGATCAAGATGACCGTGTACCGCACGTCCGACGACTCCGCGCTCATCCCATCGCTGATCGAGGCGGCCGAGAAGGGCAAGCAGGCCGTGGCGATGGTGGAGCTGAAGGCCCGGTTCGACGAGCGCCAGAACATCGGGTGGTCGCGCGCGCTCGAAGAAGTGGGCGCGCACGTAGTCCACGGCATCCCCGGGCTGAAGACGCACGCGAAGGCGATCCTCGTGGTCCGTCGCGAGCGCGGCGGCGTCCGTCACTACGTGATGATCGGCACCGGCAACTTCCACGCCAAGAACGCGCGGCTGTACGAGGACTTCGGGCTGTTCACGACCGATCGGGAGATCGGCCAGGAGGTCGCCAACCTGTTCAACACGCTGACCGGCTACGGCCATCCGGCTCGAGAGCGCAAGGTGCTGGTCGCACCCAACTCGATGCGCGGGCCGCTGATCGAGGAGATCGACCGGGTGATCGCGGCCCAAGAGGCGGGCGAGCCGGCGCGGATCGCGATGAAGATGAACTCGCTCGTCGACCATCAGTGCATCGAGGCGCTGTACCGCGCCTCGCAGGCGGGCGTCCCGATCGACATCAACGTTCGCGGCATCTGCTGCCTCCTCCCCGGCGTGCCGGGCGTCAGCGAGACGATCAACGTCGTATCGGTGGTCGGGCGGTTCCTCGAGCACTCGCGGATCTACTCGTTCCACCGCGGCAACGAGCACGTGTACTACATCGGGTCGGCCGACCTGATGCCCCGCAACCTGGACACGCGGGTCGAGTTGCTGACGCCGGTCGAGGACGCAGAGCTTCAGTCCGAGCTCGAGGACACGCTCGAGCGCTGCTTCGCCGACGATACGAACGCGTGGACGCTCGACTCCGAGGGGGCGTGGAACCGTCGGGAAGGCCGGACGCGCAGTGTCCATCGCGAGCTGATGGAGCGGACGATCCAGCAGGCGCAGCAGGCGTCACTCGCCACCTCTTAAATGCCGCGGCCGGCGCTCTTGCGCCGGCCGCGGTAGTTGCTCTTGTTCGCCTTCTGAGGTTGCTTGCCGGCCCTGGGTCTAGGGGACTCCGAAGCCGTTGTTCTGGCTCTGGGTCTGGGTGGTGGCGCTCGCCGGCTGAGAGCCGAGCGTCAGCTTGATCGTCTTGGTCGACCCGTTCCGGTTGACCGTGAGGGTCACGGTGTCGCCGGGCGCGTAGTTGGCGATCGTCGCCACGAACTGGTTGATCGAGGCGACCGGCGCGCCGTTGACGGCCGTGATCACGTCGCCGGGCTGGAGGCCGGCCTTGGCCGCCGGCGATCCGGCCTGAACCGGCGCCACGCCACCGGTGGTGGAGGACTTGGCGATCCCGGCGCCACCGGACACGGTCGGGTCGAGGCTCACGCCGACCCAGGCGTTGTGGGCCTGGCCGGTCGCGATGATCTCGCGGGCGATCCGTGCGTCGCTGTTCGACGGGGTCGCGAACCCGACGCCCGAGCTAGAGCCCTCGCCCTGGCTGTTGGTGTTGTTGGTCTCGATCTGATCGTTGAGACCGATCACCTGGCCAGCCGCGTTGAGCAGCGGGCCGCCCGAGTTGCCGGGGTTGATCGGCGCGTCGGTCTGGATCGCGTTCGGAATCGTGAACTGGTTGGGCGCGTTGATCGTCCGGCCGACCGCGCTGACGATGCCGGCGGTGACCGTGTTGGGTAGACCGAACGGGCTGCCGATCGCGATCACGCTGTCGCCCACCTGGACCGCGCTCGAATCGCCGAACGTGAGCGGGTGGAGCTGTGACGCGGGTACGCCCTGGACCCGGATGACCGCCGTGTCGGCGCCCGTATCGGAGCCGACCAGCGTCGCCGGCGCCTTGGTGCCGTCGGGGAAGTTCACGGTGATCTTGGACGCCCCGGACACGACGTGCTCGTCGGTCACGATGTCGCCCTTCTTGTCGAACACCACGCCGGCGCCTTCGCCCTCGGTCTGCTGTGTCTGGCCGAAGCCGAACACCCCGCCGGTGTTCTGGGTCGATGAAGTTGTGATGTCGACGACGCCCGGACCGACCGCGCGGTAGATCTGGTTGATCGTCTGGGCTTTTCCGTTGCTGAAGCTGGTGGGCAGCGTCGGCGCGCTCGATGGCTGCACGACCGTCGTGGTCGTTACCGAGTGCGTTGTGGTGCTCCCGTTAGCGACGGCGAGCGCGATTGCTCCGCCGGCTATGGCGCCGCCGATTATCGGAAGCAGGCGGCTCAGGCCTTTCATGGGTGGGTGTCTCCTAGCAAGTGCGTGGCTGTTGTTTCGGTCTCCCCAGTACAGCAGCTACCCATGAGAGATCAGTCAGAAATCAATGAGAGCCGCGTAAGAGCGGTCTCGTTTACGCCGTGGGCGCCGGCTGGAACAGCTGCTGCGGGAGCGCACCCGGTTTCGGCGCGTTCTTGGGCGTCGTCGGCGTGGCGGGCGCGGTGCCCGGGCCGGGGGACATTCCGAATGGCGGTCCGTACGGCTTGCCCGGCGGGCGGGTTCCGTTCGGGCCCCGGCCGCGGAACAGGCCGCGTAGCGCTCCCTGCGCGGGCGTCGCCAGACCCTTCTGGTTGATCCGCTGGCTCAGTGTCGATGACAGCCGGCTGAGGATCTGCTGTTCCTTCGCCGCGGTGATCGCCTTGCGGGCGACGGCCGCATCGAGCGCCTTCTTGATCGGGGCGGTCATCGCCTGCTCGAGGCCGGCGGCGGTCTTGCCCTTGGAGGTCGCGATCTCAGCCAGCGATTTCCCGCTTTGTAGATGCTGGATCAGCTGGGCGTTGCTCAGCCCGAGATAGCTGGCGGCGGCGTTCAGGTCTCCGAACCCGAAGCCGAAGCCGAAGCCGGGGCCGAAGCCGGGGCCCGGGCCCGGACCCGGGCCGAAGCCGTGGCCGAACGCACGGCCGGGGAACGCCCCGTTCCCGTTGCCGGGCGCCAAGAACGCGCGCGGTCCGGCGAGGCCCGGGGTCAGCGGTAGAAGTGGCGATGAGCCACCTTTCTTGATCCGCTGCTCGAGCGCGTTTGCCTGCGCCCGGGTGATCTCGCCCGCCTTGACCTCAGCCTGAAGCTGGTCGGTCGTGGCGCCGTTGATGGCGGAGCTCAGCTGCGACGGCGTCACGTGGAGCCGCTTGGCGATGTCGTTCAGGAACGCCTGGCGCGAGCTCGGACCGGAATTCTGAGTGGCGGCATACGCGCCACCGGCGAACCCGGCAACGACAAGCGCCGCCAAGCCCAGGACGACGTTTCGCTTCAGACTGCGGTGCAACGTGCGCTCCTCAGTTGGCCGGGCGCTCCGTCAACGGCGCGCCCGTGCGCGGCACTCTTTCAAGCTTCTTTGAGAGAACCGTAAGAACTTGGGCGGCGTGCGTCAGGCGGCACGGCGGCGTGCCCGGAGGATCTTGTGGAGCCGGGCCGCCTCTCGTTCCGGCGAGCCCGTCAGCCGCTCCTCGGTGACGCGGACGGTCACGATGCCGGCGGCCAGGTGATCCGCGTCGCGGTCCCGGTCGCGCTCGAAGCTGCCCCTGTCGCCGTGGAACTGCCAGCTGTCGATCTCGACGATCACGCCCTCCTCGGGGAACAGGAAGTCCGGCTCACGCCGGCCCCGCCGCTTGTTGATCGTCGGTTGTGGCAACCCGTAACGGCGCGCGAAGTCGACGAACATGTCCTCGAGCTCGGAGCGCGTCATGCCGGTTGGCGCCTCGACGAACGGCATCAGTCGCTTGGTCGACGGGTGGCGCGGGTGACGGGCTAGGAGTTCGGCGAGGTCGCCCAGGTGGAATGTGCGCGTCAGGCGGGCGTCGTTGACGAAGCGTCTGAGCTTCTCGTCGGTTTTGAGGCGCGGGGTCATGTCGAAGACGGTGCGGGCGGGGCTGGTGACCGGGACTCCCCGTTCGCGCGTGATGTCGCGGCGGGTCAGCGTGGAGGAGCGGTGGACCAGGATGCCTTGTCTCCGCCGATCGCACCGCGCGATGACCTCGAACTGCGCCGGCCAGTGCTTTTCGTACTTCCAGAGGGCCGCGCCGGAGTGGTGGCTGAGGAGGGCGCCGTCCCCGCAGGCGAGGACGGCGGCGTGGGCGCGAGCTTCCTGGCCCAGCGGAACGTGTCCAACCGCGTACACGCCGGCGTAGACGGGGATCAGCTGCCCGACCTCGATGCGATATTCGATCGCGCGCGCGGTGAGGCCAAGCTCCAGCAACTGGCAGCGCTTGACGTAGCCGTGCTGCTTTCGCGCCAGAGCCGCGATCGCCTTGTCGATTCGAGCCGCCATTTCCCAGGTGCGTGCTGGATTTCCCACGAATAGCGTGGTTTTTCCAGCACGCCTCACGGTTAAGAGGCGCCGGCGCTTCGGTTTTCTCCCCCTACGGGGCTAAATCAACGAAGTAATCGAGAGCCGCGGGGTTTGCCAGCGACTCCCGGGAGGCGGCCTGCTCTACAGGCGTCCCCATCAGGATTCGCTTCACCGGGACTTCCAACACCTTCCCGGAAAGCGTGCGAGGGACCTCGGAAATCTGGCGGATCTCATCGGGCACGTGCCGCGGCGAGCAGTCCTCGCGCACCCGTCGGCGGATCTGGCCAATCAGGTCATCGGAGAGCGCCTCCCCGTCGCGAAGCACGACGAACAGCGGCATCCAGGCCTCGCCGCCCTCGCGCGGCACATCGACGACCAGTGCGTCCGTGACCTCCTCGACCGCCAGCACGGCCCGGTAGATCTCCGAGGTGCCCATTCGCACCCCGCCGCGGTTGATCGTCGAGTCGGATCGGCCGTAGATCACAGCCGTCTCGCGTGAGGTGATCTCGATCCAGTCGCCGTGGCGCCAGATCCCCGGGTACATCTCGAAGTAGCTGTCGCGGTAGCGCGATCCGTCGTCATCGCCCCAGAAGAACAAAGGCATCGACGGCATCGGCCGGGTGATCACGAGCTCCCCCACCTCGTCGATGAGCGCCCGACCGTCTGGATCCCACGCCTCGACACCAGCTCCCAATGCCCTGGCCTGCAACTCGCCCAGGTACACCGGCAGCGTCGGCACGCCACCCACGAACGCGGTGCACAGGTCGGTCCCGCCCGAGGTCGAGAACAGCCACGTGTCTGACCCCAGCTGGTCGTACACCCATTCGAACCCCTCGGGCGACAGCGGCGAGCCGGTCGATCCGACAGCCTTCAAAGCGCTCAGATCGCGCCCGGAGCCTCGCAGTGTCAGCTCGGGGTCCTTCATGCACGCGCCGACGAACGCCGCGCTCGTGCCGAAGCACGTCATCCCCGTGTCGGCCGCCAGGTCCCACAGCGTCCCGAGCGACGGGTACCCCGGGTTCCCGTCGAACAGGACGATCGAGGCGTCGCTCAAAAGCATGCCCACGATGAAGTTCCACATCATCCAGCCGGTCGTCGTGAACCAGAACATCCGGTCGCCCGCTTGGGCGTCTAGGTGCAGCAGCGCCTTCTTCAGGTGCTCGACGAGGATCCCGCCCTGGCCCTGGACGATCGGCTTCGGCAGCCCGGTGGTCCCGGACGAATACAGGACCCACAGCGGGTGGTCGAACGGGAGCTGCGCAAACTCGAGCTCTTCCGAATCGCCGAGAAATCCGTCCTCCCACCCCGACCCGTCCAGGTACCCCAACCGCACGACCCGCGCCAGCGACGGGATCTCGGCGGCGATTCGCGAAACCGCGTCAGACCGGTCGAAGTCCTTGCCGCCGTACCGGTAGCCGTCCACGGCGAGCAGCACCTTCGGCTCGATCTGCGCGAAGCGGTCAACCACGCTCCGGACCCCGAACTCGGGCGCGGCCGAGGACCAGATCGCGCCGATCGAGGCGCACGCGAACAGTGCCGCCACCGTCTCGGGGATGTTCGGCATGTACGCGGCGACCCGGTCGCCCTCGCCGACTCCGGACGCGCGCAGCCCCGCCGCGATAGACGCCGTCAACGCCCGGAGCTCGCCCCAGGTCATCGACGCCAGTTCCCGGGACTCGGACGCATGCTGAATCGCAAGCGAAGAAGGGTCCTTGCCGGCGAACATATGCTCGGCGTAGCTGAGGCGCGCGCCCGGGAACCACTCGGCGCCCGGCATCGAGTCATCCCCGAGCACACGATCAAATGATCCCGAGAACCCGACCCCGGCGAACTCGACCAGCGAGCCCCAGAAGCCCTCCAGATCGGATACCGACCAACGCCAGAGATCGTGGTAGTCCTCAAAACGAAGACCCCGTTCGTCCGAGAGCCAGCCCTGGTAGCGAGTCAGCGTCGCGCGCTCGATCCACTCGGACGACGGCGTCCACAACAGCTTCGGCTGGGCACCCGGCACGCGACTCAGTATCGCGTAGTAGCTTTGCCACCGCATGCCCGCCCGCCGCAAACCGAGCCCACCGTCACGTGCCGACAAGCTCGGCAAGATCGTGCTGCCAGACCAGGATGGCCACGAGGTACGCCTCGGCGAGCTTTGGGCGAAGCGGCCGGCCGCGCTCGTCTTCCTCAGGCACTACGGATGAATTTTTTGCAAGCAGCACGCCGTCCAGTTGGATGGCGCCCGGAAGCAGTTCGAGGAGGCGGGCGCCAACCTCGTCCTGATCGGCCAGGGCACCCCGCGCCAAGCGGCTGAGTTCCGCCGGCGCCAGGGGGTGCAGCTGCCGGTGCTGGCCGACGAGAAGCGCGTCAGCTATAAGGCGGCGGGTGCGAAGGTCGGAGGCGTGACGGATCTGTTCAGCCCGCAGACAGTCGCCAAGGGCATTCTCGCGACCGCCCGCACCAAAAGGACCCAGACACGCACGATCGGGCACCCGACGCAGCTCGGGGGCGCGGTCGTAGTCCTGCCGGATGGCTCGATCCCCTGGTGGCGCATGGCGGAGGACGCGTCCGACAACGCGCCGCCCGAAGAGATCCTGGGCGCCATTCGCGACGCCGTCGCGTAGCGTTCCCGGCGTGTCAGAGAACCTCCCCGTGCAGGCGCCGTTTGCCGGCACCGTCGTCGCCGTCAGGCGTGACCCCGACGATTCTGTGAGCGCCGGACAGGTACTCGTCGTGATCGAGGCGATGAAGATGGAGCACGAGATCCCCGCGGCGATCGACGGTGTCGTGCTCAGCCTCGAGGTCGCGGTCGGCGACAGCGTCGACGAGGGCCAGGTGCTGGCCGTCCTGGCGCCCGGCACCGCGAACGCCGGCCTGGCCGCGCCGGAACCGTCCACGGGGACTGAGACAAACCGCGACGACCTGGCCGCCGTCAAGGCCCGCCACGACCAGACGCTCGATGCCGCCCGCCCCGACGCCATCGCCAAGCGCCACGCACAAAACAGACGCACCGCCCGCGAGAACCTCGATGACCTGGTCGATCCCGGCAGCTTCGTCGAGTACGGCCCGCTGATGTTCGCCGCGCAGGAGCGCCGGCGCCCCCGCATCGAACTGATCGAGCGAACGCCGGCGGACGGCCTGGTCGCCGGAACCGCGACGATCGACGGCGCGCCGGCAATCGTCATGTCGTACGACTACACCGTGCTGGCGGGCACGCAGGGAATGCGCAACCACCAGAAGAAGGACCGGCTGTTCGAGATCGCCGAGCGCCGGCGCGTGCCGGTGGTGTTGTTCGCCGAGGGCGGTGGCGGACGCCCGGGCGACGTCGACTGGCCGCACGTCGCGGGCCTCGACTGCCGGGCGTTCCACCTGTTCGCGAAGCTCAGCGGCCTCGTGCCCCTGATCGGGATCGGGGCGGGGTACTGCTTCGCGGGCAACGCCGCGCTGCTCGGCTGCTGCGACGTCGTGATCGCCACCGAGGACTCGAGCATCGGGATGGGTGGGCCCGCGATGATCGAGGGCGGCGGCCTCGGCGTGTTCGACCCGGCGGAGGTCGGCCCGATCGACGTGCAGGACGCAAACGGCGTGGTCGACATTCGGGTGCCCGACGAGCGGGCCGCGGTGAGCGCCGCCAAGCGTTACCTGTCCTACTTCACGCGGTCCGCAGAACAGGCCGACAAGGCCCACCCGCCCAAAGACCCGGACGCACTCCGAGACCTCATCCCCGCCAACCGCAAGCGCGTCTACGACATCCGCACGGTCATCGACACCCTGCTCGACGACGTGCTCGAGCTCCGGCGCGGGTTCGGCCCCGGGATCGTCACCGCGCTCGCCCGCGCCAACAACGGCAGGCCGCTCGGCGTGATCGCCAACAACCCACGCCACCTCGGCGGCGCGATCGACGCCGACGGCGCCGACAAGGCCGCCCGCTTCATGCAGCTATGCGACGCGTTCGGCTTGCCCGTGCTGTTCCTGTGCGACACGCCCGGCTTCATGGTCGGACCGAACGCGGAGAAGACCGCGACCGTCAGGCATTTCTCCCGCCTGTTCCTCACCGGCGCGAACCTCGAAACCCCGACTGGCACGATCGTCCTGCGCAAGGGCTACGGCCTCGGCGCGCAGGCGATGGCCGCCGGCAGCTTCAAGGCGCCGCTGTTCACGGTCGCGTGGCCGACCGCCGAGTTCGGCGGGATGGGGCTCGAGGGCGCGGTCCGCCTCGGGATGCGCCGCGAGCTCGAGGCGATCGAGGATCCGGACGAACGCCAGCGGGCCTACGAGCAGGCCGTCGCCGCCGCGTACGAAAAAGGCAAGGGCCTCAACATGGCCGCCTACTTCGAGATCGACGATGTGATCGATCCCGCCGACAGCCGGCGCTGGATTGCGACGCTCTTCGATGACCCGACGAACGCGCAGGCGACACCGACAAAGTGCCGGCCGTACGTCGACGCCTGGTAGCACGCCCCGTAAGAACGAAGTCTGCGGACCGGCTGGCGGACCCGGGCGGGAGTCACGACCCGGATCCGCCGCCGGTCCCCAGCTGCGGGGTTCGGGGAGTCCGTCCGCAAGCGACGAGGCGCACTTTCGTCGCGCCCGCAGCCTATGCCGCGGCTCGTCAGGTTTCCGTAAGCGACGACGAAAGTGTCCGCGGACGGTCAGATAACGCCGCGCGAGCTGTCACGGACCCTGGTAGTACCCGGGATACTGCGGCAGGATCTCGCGCGCCCGCGGGTACGTCTGGTACTGGTACGGAGTGGTAATGCTCGAACCGAAGTTCGAGCTCGTGCCGGCGTTTCCACCCTGTACCACCGGAATAGCCGAAGCGAACAGGCGTGAGAACAGGAGCAGCAACACGGCGGTGCCCGCGACGATCCATGCCACCACGACCGCTCGCCGGAGCCACACCGACCCCGTGACCTGGGCCTGTGCGCGCGCCTGCGCGACGGAGCGTCCGAACCCGGGTGCCGCCGCCGTGCCGACCCGCTGCGCGAAGCCCGGAGAGATCAGCCGCACCGCGCCGGTCGGCTGCGCGCCCGCGACCTCACCCAGTCCGGGCGCGACACCCGGCGCCGCCGGGGCCGGCCCCGGATGCCGTTCGTTCAGATGGCCGTCGGCGAGCAGTCCCCGCAGGGCTCGCTGCCACTCGCCGGCCGGCGGGCGGTTCATCGCGTCGGGGGCCAGCGCGCGGGCGAGCAGCCCGTGCAGGTCGGCTGGGACGTGCTGCGCATGCGGCCCCACCGCCCGCGCGTCGTGCGAGCGCGCGAACAGCCGCAGGATGACGAGGCCGAGCTTGTAGGCATCCGCGGCCCGGGTGTTAGGCGACTCGCCGAACGCAGCCGGGATGTCCCAGTCGGCCGTCTGCACCGAGACGAGCGCCTGGCGCCCGAGGAACACCATCGAGTCGCAGTCGATGAAGCACACCTCGGGTTCGTCGCCGGCGCCGAACGCAACCAGCAGGTTGTTGGGGGCGATGTCGCTCGCGACGATCGCGTGCCGGTGGAGGAATGCGAGCGCATCGCAGATCCGCTCCGCGACTTCGGCGCGGGTGAAGGTGTCGAGCCGCACCCCCAGCCCGCGGAGTTGCAAAAAAGAATCCCCCCCGAGCAGGTGCTCGAGCGTCAGCAGTACGCGCTCGCGCCGGCCGCTCGGCATCACGAACGGCGCCGCGAAACGTGCACTCACGTCGCGCATGACGATTCCGGCCGTCATCGACCCGGCCTGCACGATTGCCCGCGGCCAGGCCGTCACACGGTCGAGCGCAACCCGGACGTCGGGCTCGAGCAGGTGGCTCCACGCCACCATCTCGGTCAGGACGAGTCCCGCCCCGGCCGGGGGCGCCCGCCGGTAAATCTTCACGACCACGGGACCGGCGCCCAGCCCGGCGGGCACGACCGCCGGCCGGTACACGCGGCCCTGGCCCCCGAACCGCGAGATCGGCTCGAGCTCGCCGAACTCCCCGACCGCGATCGCGCGCCGCTCGCTCCCAACCGGCGCATCGAGGAGCGCGCTCACGACTCGTCCGACCTCCACACCGCGATCAGGCTGCGATCGTCGTCGTACGTGCTCCGGCTGAAGTCGAGCAACCGCGCGAAGTCGACGATGTCGGGCGGGCGCGCGAGCTCCCGGGCCAATGTGGCGCCGACATCCCCACCGCCGCCAGCGAGCGGCATTGCCAACCCGTCGGTACACAGCAGGAGCACGGCGCCGGGGTCGAGCGAACAGCTCGCCACCCGCACGTCGCCGGCCGACCGCGGAAGCGCGTCGACCCCACCGCCGACCAACCCGTCGAAGTGTTCCGGTTCGCCCACGAGCGCATCGTATTCCTTGCCGGCGAGCACGAACGCCGGCGAGTCGCCGACCGCGGCCACCTCCACGTCTGATCCGCAAACGACCGCGACCAGCAACGTCGTGGCCAATGACGACGAAGCCGCCTCCACCCCAGCCTCACCGTCCCCCGAAGCCCGCCGGTGCTCTTCGACCAGAGCCCACGCGGCCTGCTCGAACACCGCCGCCCAATCCATCGACGCCGAAGGACCACCGTCCAAGAAACGGGCGACCGCGGCCGTCGCGTACCGCACCGCGAGGGCCGCACCGAGATCCGAACGAACCGCCCCGGACACGCCGTCGGCGACCGCCGCGATCAGCGTGCCGGAGTCCGCGTGAAGGCGCAGGCAGATGTCGTCCTGGCGCGGTCCGCCGGTGTAGCGCTTGTACAGCCCCCTGACCGAGGCCGCCCTGACCGTCAGTCCGAACGCGCTGCCGCCGTCGGCGATCGTGTCCGGCCGGTACGGCTCGGCCGCCGCGAGCCGGGCCTCGATTGCGGCGGCCGGCTCACCGATCGTCACCGGCCCGCGCGCCAGCCGAACGCGACGGCGAACCGGCGCGGGGCGTCCGGCGGCAGTCATCGCTCGAAGCTACACGAGCGGCGCGTCGAGCTGGACGAATCCCTCGGGCTTCTCGAACTCGATCGTGTGATCGCCGCGGTCCAGCCGCTCGGCGGACGCCACCATCGAATTCAGCATCGACGCCGCGAACTCAGCGATCGCACCCGCGGTGGACGCGCCCGACGCCATCATGAACCCGTACCGGGGCGAGCTCGCGAGCCGCCCGATCACCTCGGGATCGGCTTCGCCGACGCCGAACGCGAGGATGTTCGGCCGCTCCCGGAAGCTCGGATCCTTGAGCTCGGCCAGTCGCGCTTGCCACTTCTCGGCCTTCTCGGTGGGCAGGCCGTCGCTGAGAAAGAACACCGACGGGCGATGCACCTGGTAGCCATTGCTCTTGAGCAGGGCCACATCGGCCGGGATCGTCTGACGCAGCGCCTCGAGCGCGCTCGCATAGCTGGTCCCGCGCCCCCGCGGGGACAGCGTCGGTAGCACCAGGTCCTCGCTCAGCTCGGACAGCTCGAGCCGCGTCTGCGCGGTTTCGGCGAACGTGATGATTCCGAACCGGACCTTCTTGCCGATCAAGGGGTGCTTGGCCACCTCGTCGCGCAGGTCGATCAGTCCCTGGTTGACGGCCCCGATCGGGTCGCCCGCCATCGAGTGCGACTCGTCGCCGACGAAATACATCGGCAGCACCTGGCCGATGACGGTTCCCGCCGGAGCCGCCTCGCCCTCCCCGGCGACCGGAGCGGCCACCGGGGGCGGGACGACCGGCTCCCCGACGGAGGTCGTCGGGGGCTCCCACAGCGGAGTCGTCGCCGGCTCCGCGGGATCGGGCGTGCCGGCGCCAGTGGAGGTACCGGCTCGCATGTTCGACGGCAACTTGATCTTCATGTCAAACCCCCGAACTCGTGGGCTACGCCCCAGATGTCGTACTGCTACCCCCGCTCGAACCGCCGCTCGGTCGAGCCGGGATCAGCAGGTGCTCGCAGGACTTGGCCGCGGCCTGGAACTTCGCGTTGGACTCGATGCTCTGCGGGAAGATCGGGCCCTTGCCCGAGAAGTTCGGGCTCGGCAGGTTGTAGCCGTGCTGCTTCACGCACGTCACGAAGCTCGTGATCGCCGTGTGCGAGATCCGCGCGCGGAAACCGCCGGCGCCACCGCGGAAGCCGGCGCCGAAGTTCGCGCCGCACGCCTTGAACGCGGCCTGCAGCTTCGGTGAGAAGTTGCGAGCGCCACCGGCACCGCCACCGAACAGGAAGCCGCCGCGCGGCCTCGTCCCGGTGCCGGTCGTCCCGGTTCCGCCACCGGCAGGCGGAGCACCGCCACCAGCAGCGCCGCCGGCGCCGGCCGGGCGTGACGGCAGGGTCACGCCGTGGGACTTCAAACACGAGACGAGTTGCGCGCGCCTGGCGCTGTTGGGACCGCCGCCGGTCGTGCTCGTCCCCGAACTGGAGCCGGCGGACGCCGAGGCGGTCGTGCTGCTCGTGGCGCTACCCGAGCTAGAGCTGCCGCAGGCTGCCAGCGCGCCACCGGCGACAAGGGTGACGAGTGCAACTGCCACTCGCCTGGATCGAACGTCAAACACTTTCAAGGTTCCTTTCGGTAAATGAAGCTGCTCATCCGCCCCCGCCCCCGAATAGCGAGCTAACTGCGGAAGAGCCGCTGCTGCTGCTGCTACTGCTCGAGCCGGTGCCGCCCGTGGCGCCCCCGGCTCCCGCACCGGTGTCGCTGACCGTGGTGGCTGCGACGGTGCCATTGGAATTCTTTGCCCCGGCAACCACGACGGTGTCGCCGGGTCGCACGGCCTTCTTGCCGACGCTCACGTTCTTGGTCACCTTGGTCGCGCTCGAGAGCGTGACCTTGACGGTGTTACCCGAGGCCTCGGTGATGTAAAGATTGTTGCCACTGATCGAGCTGACGGTTCCGAACGTGCCCGCACCGGCCGCGCCGGCAAAGCCGCCGGCGCCACCGCCGCCGAACAGACCACGGAACCCGCTGGCGCCTGTTCCGCTCGCACCGGTGCGCGAAGCGGCGCCGGTGCCGTTAGCGGCGGTTCCAGCAGCGCCGGTCGCGCCGCCGGCACCGGTCCGCCCGGTCGCCCCGGCCCCGCCAAGACGCGCCGCCGCGCCACCGGTGCCCGCGAACGCGCCCGCGGTCGAGCTGGAGTTCGACAGCTGGTTCTTCTCGACGCGCACTCCGGCGTAGAAGCCGATCGCACCTAACACCACCGCGAACAGCGCCGCGCTCTTGCGGTTGAACCACTGACGTCGAGGACGGCCGGGGAGGGCAAAGTCGTCCTGCGCTTCCTGGGTCCCCTCCTCATAGGTGTCCCACTCCTCCTCGGGCCGGTCGTAGGGGATGGCGTTCATCTCGATACCTCTGGTCTGTTGTTCAGGCTTGTCACTCAAAGCGCAGTGCCTCAATGGGCCGGAGCGCGGCGGCGCGCCCGGCTGGGTAGGTGCCGAAGAAGAGTCCGGTCAGGACCGCCGCGCCGAACGCGAGTGCAATCGAATACGGCGCGATCACCGGCTGCACGCCGGCGATCTTGAACTGGCTGCCGACGATCCCGGCGATCACCCCCGCGATGCCGCCGAAGAACGAAACGAGCACGGCCTCGACCAGGAACTGAGTCAGGATGTCACTGCGCCGGGCGCCGACCGCCTTGCGGATCCCGATCTCGCGCGTGCGCTCGGTTACGGACACCAGCATGATGTTCATCACGCCGATCCCGCCGACGAGCAGCGAGATCGCCGCTACCTCGCCGAGCAACGTCGTGAACACCTTGCTGCTGGCGGTCGAGGCCTGGACGATCGAGCTCTGGTTGACGACGTTGAAGTTGCTCGACGTCAGCGAGTCTGCGTTCGGCGGATCGAGCTGGTTGAGGATGTTGGTGACCTCGGTCTGCGCGGCGTTCAGCTGACCGCGCGACTTCGCCTGGACGACGATCTGGCTGATGTTCCCGTACCCGGTCAGCGTGTCCTGCACCGCGGTCAGCGGCGCGATCGCGACATCGTCCTGGTTGGACGTGCCGTTCGATCCCTTGGACGCGGTGACGCCGATGATCTGGAAGTTCGTGCCGTTGACCTCGACTGACTGGCCGACGGGGTCCTGGCCGTTGAACAGCTCGCTGACGACGGTCGGGCCAACGACGAGCACGCGGCTATGGTTCGTCTCGTCGGCGTTCGTGAACCACGAGCCCTCGGCCATCGTGTAGCTCCGCGCGGCCTCGTAGGACGTTGTCGTCCCGACGAACGACGACGGCGAATACGTGGTCGTGCCCGACGTCAGCGTCACCTCGTTAGCGGTCACCACCGGCGACGAGCTCTCGACGTCGGGCGCCGTGTACGGGTTCACGAGCGCGTTCGCGTCGGCGACGGTCAGGCCGGTGCTCGCGCTTGCGGAGGCGCCACCCCCGCGGAACAGCCCGCCCAGCGAGGGCGCGCCGCTCACCAGCAGCACGTTGCTTCCGAGCTGATCGATCTGGTTCGTGACCGCCGTCGATGACCCGGTGCCGACGGCGATCAGCACGATCACCGAGCCGACCCCGATCATCAGGCCGAGGATCGTCAGGCCTGACCGCAGCTTGTTCGCGGCCAGGCCGGCCAGTGCGACCCGAACGGTCTCGATCACCGCACGCGCTCCGCGGAGTCGGATTCGGAGTCGGTGACCTCATCGGACAGGATCGTCCCGTCGCTGATCCGGATCACCCGGCGGGCGTGGGCGGCGACGTCCTGCTCGTGGGTGATCAGGATCACGGTCCGCCCCTGCTCGCTGAGCCGCCCGAAGATCCCGAGCACCTCGGCCGAGGAGACCGTGTCGAGGGCGCCGGTCGGCTCGTCGGCCAGGATCATCGCCGGGTTCGTAACCAGCGCGCGGGCGATCGCCACGCGTTGCTGCTGGCCGCCCGACAGTTCGGAGGGCATGTGGTGGACGCGCGGGCCGAGCCCGACCGACTGGAGCGCCGCGAGCGCGCGGTCGTGCCGTTGCGAGCGGTGCACCCCGGCGTACGACAGCGGCAGCTCGACGTTCTGGAGCGCCCGCGTGCGCGGGATCAGGTTGAAGCTCTGGAACACGAACCCGATGTGACGGTTGCGGATGTCGGCCAGCGTGTCCTCGTCGAGGCCACGGACGTCGATTCCATTGAGGTGGTAGGTCCCCGTGGTCGGGGTGTCGAGGCAGCCGAGGATGTTCATCAGCGTGGTCTTGCCGCTGCCCGACGCGCCCACGATCGCCACGTACTCGCCGCGCTCGATGCGCAGGCTGACGCCGCGGAGCGCGTGCACTGCGATGTCGCCGACCGAGTACGTCTTGTGCACGTCGACCAGTTCGATCACCGGCGCGCGCCGGGATCCGGCCATCAAAGACGGCGCCCGCGCGGGCGCCGGCTGCTTCGCCGCCTGCTCCTCGCGTCGCGTGGCCTCATCACGCCTCGACTGGAGCACGCGCTGCGCCCGCGCCACGGCCGGCCGACGCGGGAGACGAGGACCGTCGGGCATCAGCCGCCGCCTGCGGCGCGCCGGAAGAATGCGCCGCCGCCACCGAAGCCGCCCGCACCGCCGAAGCCGCCCGCACCCCCGAGGCCAGCACCGCCGAGCGTCCCCGACCCCGAGCTTCCGCTCGTCGAGGTCGAGCTCAGCGACGGAAGCGCGATCGTGATGACCAGTTGGTCGCCGGCGCTCACGCCGCTGATGATCTGTGTCCGCGAGTCGCCCCGCAGCCCGACCACGACCTGCTGGGTCATGTCCTTGCCGTTCTTGTCCAGCGTGACGGTGCCGAGCGAGCCGGTCCCGGTGACGGCGGCGTTCGGGACAGTGACCCCGCTCGCCTGTCCGGTGATCACCGATGCCGACGCGCTCATCCCGGGCTTGACCCGGCTGTCGTTCTGGTCGAGCGTCAGCGTCGCGTCGTAGGAGACCACGCTGCTGCTAGTGCTACCCACCAGCGAGATCGAACTGACGTGCGCCGCGAGCTCGACCCCGGCGAGCGCGTCGAGCGTGACCGTCGCCGCCTGACCGACGTGGACGCTCGAGATATCGGACTCGCTGAACGCCACCGTCATCGTCAGCGAGCTCGTGTTGATGATCTCCGCGAACCCGGAGCTCGAGCTGCTCGAAGACGAGGATCCCCCGAGGCTGCCCGCCGTCGTGGATCCACTGCCACTGCTACCTGACGAGCTCGAGGATGACGACGAGCTGTCCGAGGAGCCGCTCGAACCGCCGGCGGACACCGTGTCGCCCGGCGAGAGGCTCGAGAGCGAGGCGATCGTCCCGCTCGTCGGCGCATAAAGCTTGGTGTTGTTGACCGCGATCTCGGCGGTGTGCACAGCCGACTGGGCGCTGTACACCGAGGCCTGGGCCGACGCGAGGCTGCTCGGTGACGGCGTCGACGTAGTGGTGGTCGTGGCGGTCGAGCTCGTCTTCGGCGTCGAGGTGGATTTCCCAGACGAGCCGCTGCTGCCCGACGCCGACTTCGTGCTCGGCACGATCACGGTCACGGTCACGCTCGGGGTCGTCTTCGTGATCTTCGTTCCGCCCTTGGTTGGCGTCGTCGTCTCGCCGCCGGCTCCGGTCGTCGGCTTCTTGCCCTTGCCCGCCCCCGGCTTGAACGAGGCGAACTCGACAGTGCCGCTCGAGTTCGTCGTGTAGCTGGTAGTGCTCGACGACCCGGTCGACCCGGTCGACCCGGATCCGGTGGACTCGGAGCTTGACCCTGCGCCACCGGACCCGCTCGAGCCGCAGTTCGCGGTCGTCTGGTCCTGAAGGCAGGTGAGCTGGTCCTCGGCCGCGCTCAGCTGCTCCTGCGCTTGGCTCAGCTGCAGATCCGCCGACGTCGGGTCGAGGTCCGCGAGGAGCTGACCGCCGTTCACGTGCTGGCCGACCTTGACGTACACGTCCTGGAGCGTCCCGCTGGTGTTGAAGTTGACGGTGTCGTCCGTGCCGGCGGCGATGTTGCCGGTCCCGGTCACGCTCTTCTGGACCACGCCCTGCGACGCGGTCACGATCTCCTTGGACGTGCGGGCCGAACTCGTCGGCGGCCCGATCTCTGACACGGCCAGAGCGGCGACGACGATCGCCACAACTCCCAGCGCGTAGAGAAGCCAGGGCCTAGAGGCTCGATCCCGGCGACTTTTCATGGGACTGGCAATCCGTTGCCGAGAGGGGGGCAGGCAGACCGCGCGCAGCTAGGGATGATGCGGAGAGCACGATGCCTCTGCGTTGTAGCGCCGCCCGTATCAGCTCTGCGTAAGCACTCTTGCGGACCTCTTAGGTTGGGCCGCGACGGTCACGCGTGGGAGCGCCGGGAGCGCGATTCGAACCTCGAGCCCGCCCGCCGGGGGCGCCTCGATTTCCATCGTTCCGCCGTGGGCATCGACTACCGAGCGCACGATCGACAACCCCAGGCCGAATCCGCCGCCACCCCGCCCAAGCCGCCGGAATGGCTCGGTCAGCGTCTGGGCGTCGTCGGCGTCGATTCGGGCCCCGCCGTTGGTGACGGTCACGCGGACGAGGCCGTTCTCGGCGCGCGTGGAAACGCGCAGGTATCCGCCGGGCAGGTTGTGCTGGATGCCGTTGTCGACCAGGTTCGCGATCATCCGCTCGAGTAGTGCCGGGTCCCCCCGTGTCCACGCCGGCGCGAGGTCGTCCCGGACGTCGACATCGGCCTCACGCGCACGCGCCCGCAGGTCGGTGATGCAATCGGCCGCCAGCGCGGACAGGTCGGCCGGCTCCTCGCGCCCGGTCGCGGCCTCGCTCCGCGCGAGCATCAGCAGCCCCTCGATCAGCCGCTCGCAGCGGTCGACGGTCTCGCGGACGGCATCGCCCATCCGGCGCAGCTCCTCGACGCTCGCGTCCGGGTCGGCGAGCGACACGTCGACCTCGGTCCGCATGATCGCAAGCGGTGTTCGCAGCTCATGCGAGGCATTGGCGACGAAGTGCCGCTGGCTGGCAAACGCCGCGTCGAGGCGGCCGAGCATCCCGTCGAACGTGTCCGCGAGTTGCTTGAGCTCGTCGGCCGGGCCCTTCAGGCTGATCCGCTCGCCCAGGTTCTCCCCGGACACGCGACGAGCGGTGGCGGTGATATCGCGAAGCGGCCGCAGCGCCCGCCCTGCCAGCAGCCAGCCCGCCACCACCGAGACGAGTGTCATCGCCCCGAGCGCGACCACGTACTCGATCAGCAGGCGATGGAGCGCGTCTGCGCGCAGCTGAGCTCGGACCGCGGTTAGGATCGGCCCGTAGCCCGCACCGGGGCTGAACGCCGGCGGACGCGACGGTGGCGCGAGTCCGAGCTTGCGTAACTCGCTGCGGTAATCCGAGGCGCCGTTGAGGTTGTGGCGGACGAGCTCGTAGCCGATCGTCAGCAGCACGGCCCCGGTCACGAGGAACACGAGCCCGTAGAGCAGTGTCAGGCGCAGGCGGATGGTCGGCGCCGGCAAGCGGACCTGAGCCGACCCGATGCGCATCAGGTCATCCGGTAGCCGACGCCGATCACGGTCTCTACAACCGGAGGTTCACCCAGCTTGCGGCGCAGCGTCATGATCGTCATGCGCACCACGTTGGTGAATGGGTCGGTGTGCTCATCCCACACGCGCTCGAGTAGCTCCTCGGCCGATACGGTAGCTCCGTCGGCGTCCATAAGCACCTCTAGCACGCCAAATTCCTTGCGCGTCAGCTCCACACCATCGCCGGCGCGGCTTACCAGACGGCGCGCCGGGTCGAGTTCGATGTCGCCCCGCTCGAGTACGGGCGGGCGGCTCGGCGAAGCGCGGCGCGCCAGCGCGTGGATCCGCGCCACCAGCTCGGCGAACCGGAACGGCTTCGGAAGGTAGTCGTCGGCGCCGAGCGTCAGGCCCTCGACGAGGTCCTCGAGCGCGCCGGCCGCGGTCAGCATCAGGATCCCCGTTTCGGGACGCTCGCCCCGTACCGCCTTGCAGACGTCGTCGCCGTGGAGCCCGGGTAGATCACGGTCGAGCACGAGCACGTCGTAGCGGACCACCCGCGCCTTGACGAGCGCGTCGGTCCCGTCGGGCGCCAGGTCGACCGCCATCCCCTCGCGGCGGAGCCCCCGCGCGATTGCCTCGGCCAGTCTCTGCTCATCCTCTGCAATCAGCACGCGCAATGCACCTCCCAGGATGACGGCCGGGGCATAAGGAACTCATAAGACGTCCTGCGTCCGATGCACGAGGGGTTGCAAACGCATCGTGCCGGGCGCGATGGCGCCGGTCTCCGTGGGCAACTAAGCCTCGGACGTCCGTGTCCGAGGCAGTTGCGTTTCCGGCCTAATGCCCTCGCCCGTGGAAGCTGCAGCTGTCGCCGTGCGATACGGGAACTGGGGCCCTCCGGGTGGCTCTCCGGTTTCCTTCCCAGGGCATTCTCGGGTGCACGCGCTTGCGCGCTTGAGTGTCGTGGCGAAATGGCACAGCTTTCGGATCGCATTCCATCCACTAGCCGGAACGCGACCCGGATCCCCCATCGCGGGCGCCTGCGACGCCTGGACGTTCGTACGACGGCTCCGAGGGCGTCCGGTACAACCGTTGTCCGCACGGATTGACTCGATGGTGAGTTTTTGGCAGGTTTGGCATCGCAGCCCACATCGAGGGGCGACGCCGGGCCAGGGAACGGAATCTCGCTGACTTGGATGGGAGCCAAGGACGGTTCACCCGGGGCGCACCGAGTCGCGTCCGGCGCCGCCCCTTCGATGTTTCTCTCGGAATCGACCCGGCGCACACGACGACTCCGCGCGTAAGGATTCGTCCACCGCTTGCGCGGGTATGACCGATTTCGACACCGACTGACGTTACATCGTTTCGTGTTATCGTCAACGAAAGCATGGCGGAGCAGAACTGAGAATGGCTGAGCAAAACCTCACCGAGCGGAGCATGGCGGTCGGGCTGCGGGCGCTGAACCGGCTCGCCAGCAACCCGCTGATCGACCGTTTCGGCCTGCGCGACCCCGCACAGCGCGTCCTTCACGGCGCCTCGAAGGCCACCGTGCGGACGGCCACCCGCGCCGGGCGCACGTTTGCCGCCACCCAGAAACTGTCGGGACCCGCCCGCCAGCCACGGAGCGGCCGGAGCGACCTGTTCGATCTCACTCCCGACGAGGAGCAGCAGATGCTGCGCGAGTCGGTGCGGGACTTCGCGCTCGCGAAGCTGCGGCCCGCAGCCCAGGACGCCGACGAGGCGTGCGCCGCGCCGGGCGAGCTACTCGGCCAGGCCAACGAGCTCGGGTTGACGATGGTCGGAGTTCCCGAGGAACTCGGCGGCGCCGTCGCCCAGCGCTCCGCGGTGACCACCGTGTTGATGGCCGAGGCACTCGCGCAAGGAGATATGGGCATCGCGGTCGCGTGCCTCGCGCCGGCCGGCGTGTCGACCGCGCTCAGCCTGTGGGGCGACGCCGATCAGCAGGCCACGTACCTGCCCGAGTTCGTCGGCGAGAACGTGCCCGCCGCCGCGCTCGCGATCGTCGAGCCGCGCCCGCTGTTCAACCCGTTCGAGCTCGAGACGCGCGCCCGCCGCGCCGGTGACGGCTTCGTGCTAGACGGGGTCAAGTCGCTCGTTCCGCGCGCCGGCGACGCCGAGCTGTTCATCGTCGCCGCCACGCTGGAGGATGAGGACCCCGCCCGCCCCGCTTTGTTCATCGTCGAGGCCGGAGGCGCCGGCCTCGGCATCGAGCCAGAGCCCGCGATGGGAATCCGCGCCGCCGCCACCGGCCGCCTGATCCTCGAGGGGGTCAAGCTCCCCGGTGGCGCAATGCTCGGCGACGGCAGCCGTGAGCTGATGGCCGAGTGCGTCCAGCTGGGGCGGCTCGGCTGGTGCGCCGTCGCGGTCGGAACCGGCCAGGCGGTGCTCGACTACGTGATTCCGTACGTGAACGAGCGCAAGGCGTTCGGCGAGCCGATCTCCTCGCGCCAGGCGGTGGCGTTCACGGTCGCGAACATCGCGATCGAGCTCGACGGCATGCGTCTGGCGACCTACCGCGCGGCGAGTCGCGTCGATCAGGGCGCTTCGTTCGCGCGCGAGGTATCGCTCGCCCGCCGGCTGTGCTCGGAGCGCGGAATGGCAATCGGCTCCGACGGCGTGCAGCTGCTCGGCGGCCACGGATACACCAAAGAACACCCGGTCGAGCGCTGGTATCGCGACCTGCGCGCCGCCGGCGTGATGGAAGGGGCGCTGGTCGTGTGATCAACCTCGAGACCCCCAAGAAGTTCGAGTTCCTCGTCAGTCAGGCCCATCAGGTCGCGA
>Ga0335072_10004154_pt1 | contig 21626 bp, 18 predicted proteins | sample Lox_Sample_21_FD_206725 | JGI IMG/M metagenome (GOLD analysis project Ga0335072, IMG submission 206725) | Soil microbial communities from Loxahatchee National Wildlife Refuge, Florida, United States - Lox_Sample_2.1 | ecosystem: Environmental > Terrestrial > Soil > Wetlands | place: USA...
TACAGACAATGAACTGCACTGAGTCAAGTCCTTCTCTCGAAAAGAGTCTTGACGATGTCGAGCGGTAATGAGACGCGCTCTAAGTCTTTGGGACTCAGCGCACTCAGCAAAGCCTCGAGAACGCTTCCGTGCCTATCAGAGCGCTGCCGCTTTGCCAGAAAGCGTTCAGCATCGAGGTGCTGAGTTTCAAGCCATGCTTCGATGCGCGCCGCGGTCTCAGTAGCACTCCCGGATGCGCTCCGAGGCGCGATGTATTGAGCCGCGATCGCGCGGATGTCATCAGTCATTCCGCCGAGTGCAGAGGGGTCCGGCCCAAATTTCAACGAAGCGAGGTTGATATGACGTTGCTCGTTCTCAGGTAGGGGCACCGCGAAAGCAGCCCAAAAGCGAGGTAGATAACGTCGAGTCGGGCGATCACCTGTCTTCTCGGAACTGCCAGGAGCGAGCAAAAACAAAACGTTATTCTTCTCTCCGCCTCGTCCGATCTCGTAGTCAAAGTTACTGCGAACGAACTCACTCAGTTTGCCTCCCGTCAATTTCTCAAGCAGCATTCGATCGCTTCCAAGTTGAGCGCCAAGCCGGGATAGGTAGAAGTTTCCGGACCCGCTGTCGAAATGCTGTCTGATCAAAGACTGAATGCGCTCCTTTATGCGAGCAACCTCGGGATCCATTGACTCGTTGGGGTCTGGCTGCATCATTGCGCTAATTCCAATATGTTTTGGATATCAATGTTCATATCGATGACGAGCTAATCGGTCGCTTCTGCGTATGCCACCGGGTGGGCACGAGGCACCACTTCATTGTTGAGGAGTGGACTTGCGCAGTCTCACGGGCTCCGTTTAGGACGATCGGCTACGTGTAACCCCGCCCGGTCGGAGTCTGCTGCTGGTGCCCGGCGCCGTGCCGTCGCCGGACTAGATTCGGCCATGCTTTCGGTCAACTCGATGCTCACGGAGTCCGCTCCTATTGCCGCCAGGCACTGGAGCACGAACGCGAAGGAGAAGGTTCCACGAGACATCTTGTTCGCGACCGACCGCTCCGTCTCCTTGATGCCGAGTGCTTGAAGCCGGCTCGCCAAGCGCTGGTAGGTGACCCCGCGGCGGACAAGCTCAGCGCGTAGGATCCGGCGTGCCTCGTTCTCCCAGTTCATGGGCCGAAGCCTATCACCTCGCCAAAATTTGGAGATAATGATCTCGTATATGATATACTAATCTCATATTCGAGATTGTGTCTCTGCCTGCGAGAAAAGCAGACCTACACGACAGCGCGACCCCCTGAAGTCCGCAATGGCTGGAGTGAGGAATGTTTCGAGCATCCGTAACCGACGAGCGCTTGCTGGCGCCGACCTTTCCGCCGATTTCCAGCGCGGCTGTTGCCCGACCGGAGATCATCCTTCCCCAGGACGGCAAGTCCCGCTCACGAACCGTCGTATCGCGCTCGAGAGCGCGTGGCACCGGGAAGTACCCGAGCTGGAAGATGGGCCGGATGATTCAGTGGGAGTCTCCGAACGAGCTCAATGCCTTGCGATTGTTGGACGCGGACCCGGCTGTGAGAGCGTTTCACGAGCAGCCGCTCGCCATCCGCTTTGCACTCGATGATGCGATACACCTCCACTACCCGGACTTGCTCGTCGAGTGGAGCGATGGCAGCCGCGAGTTGTGGGAGGTCAAGCCGGTGCGTGAGGCGCGACGCCCAGAAAACTTGGCGAGGACTCGCTTTCTCGAATCGGCACTGCCGCACGTCGGATTCAATTACCGCATGGTCGTGGCCGAGGACCTGAAGAGGGAGCCACGCCTGTCCAACGCGCTCACCCTGCTCAAGTACGGCCGCGGACCGATAGCCGATGCGGATCGGGAGCGTATCAGGCAGCTCTTTGTCGCGAGTCCCATCGTCCGATGGGCGGCGGCGACAAACGGTGAGTTCGGCCCCCGAGGCTGCGCCGTCCTTTGCCGTCTTGCGCTCGAGGGAGGCATCTCCTTCAACCGCGGCGAGCAACTGGCCGCGATCACTGCATTCACATCAACACCATCAGGCGAGTATTCGATATGAGTACCTCCTCGTTTGAACAGGGTGCCGTCGTCGAGTGCGATGGCCGCATCCACAAGCTCCTTCGCCAGCTCGAGGGAGGCCATTGGCAGCTTGAAGATCTCCGAACCAAGCGAATCATCGAAGTGACGGAGCGCGACCTGCGAAAGTCCTACGTCGCCGGAACTTTGAGATTCGCCCCGACAACAAATCCAGCGGTGCCAGCTCCGAAAAGCAAGTCGCTCGTGGACTACTCGCCGGAGCAATGGGCGAAAGCCAAGGTCCGGCGCGCTTACGTCATGGCTGTCCTTGATCTTCCCACCGACCAGCGGCGGATCGTGCCGGTCATTCGTGAGATTTGGGAGAAGATCCGCCAACCGGAAGATCCACCGGGTCCTTCGAGTGTTCTGCGATGGAAACGGAAGTTCCTTCTGGCTGGTCGCGACATCACTGCGCTAGTCGAGCAGCAGGAGCAAAAGGGGAACACGAGCCCGCGCTATCCCAAGGAGGTCGAGGAGATTGTCGAGCGCGCCATCGAGGCAAAATATCTCACGCAGGAGCGCGGCTCGATCCAGGATGTGCTAGACAAAGCTGTCGCTGACCTGCAGAAAGAAAATGCGCTTCGACCCGACGCGATCAAGCTTCCCTTACCGACGCGACGACTGGTTGAGCGCATGATCAGGGCCATTCCCGCATTCGACCGATGCGCGGCTCGTTATGGTCGACTGGTCGCCGCGAAGCGCTTTCGCTCAGTCCAGCGGCATCGAACCACCGGCGCCCCGCTCGAGCGCGCGGAGATGGACCACACCCTGCTCGATCTTATGGTCATCGACGATGCTACGTGTCTCCCGTTGGGCCGGCCCTGGGTCACGGCGTGTATTGATGACTACACACGCAACGTACTCGGCATTTTCGTGAGCTTCGAGCCACCAAGCTTCTTCACGGTTGCCCGGTGCCTGAAGCAGGCGATCCTGCCTAAGGAGTGGATCACGGAGGAGTACCCGTCGATCAGGAATACGTGGGACGCCCATGGCGTGATGCGCGAGCTCGTCGTCGACAACGGCACCGAGTTCCATAGCGCAAGTCTCGAGAATGCATGCTACTCACTGGGCATCGAGCTCCACTACGCCCCGCGCAAGACCCCGTGGTTCAAGGGCAAGATCGAGCGCTTCCTTGGAACGCTCAATCGCGGTATCGCCCATAGGGCCCCCGGCACGACGTTTCGAGGAATTCTCGAGAGGGAAGAGTACGACCCAGCCAAGCACGCCGTGGTGCGCTACAGCGTGCTCAAGGAGATTCTGTATACCTGGATCCTCGATGTCTACCACCAGAAGCCGCATCGCACGCTGCATGTCCCTCCCACCGTAATGTGGGCGAAGAGCATCGGCTCCGACCAGATCCTGCTGCCAGACGATCCGGCGAGGCTCGATGCGATTCTCGGCCGAAGCGAAATCCGCTGCCTGTCCCACAAAGGAATCGAGCTCGACGGGCTCTTCTACAACTCGCCCGAGCTCACCGTCCTGCGTAGGAGGTTGGGCGATAAGGTCGATGTTGAAGTCCGGGTCGATGCAGCGGATATCGGCAAGATCATTGTGCTCTCGCCGGACCGGCGTGAGATGTATTCCGTGCCAGCCCTCCGAAACGACTATGCCGCAGGGCTTTCAGTGTGGCAGCACCGCATCTGCAAGAGGTACGCCGCGCGGGAGCTCGAGAAGTTCTCCCCCGACGCATGGCTGGAAGCCAAGGAGCGCATTGCCCAGATGATCGATGCTGAGTTTGCGCATAAGAAACTGAAGACCAGGACGAGGATGGCACGATACAAGGGTGACCGGAAGCTCCTTGGCAAAGAGAGCGTTGCCAACACCTCAGGTCAATCGCTCCCAACGGAGAGCCCACCTGCCATGGCGAGTACTACCGCTCTGACGGTCCTGCCCACGCCAAGGGAGGCGAGCATATCAACTGCTTCGCCGTCGCAATCAGCCGCACCGATGGCGGCGGAACCACCCACCCTGACTTCCCGGAGACGGTTCAAACCGCTCTATCGCGAGCGGTCCCCCGCGACGATCGCCCAAGAGGACGTGTAAGGGTGCGCCATGGATAAGCTCAAGGATGTCGTCGACAACACGCTCGTCCCGCATTCCGCGTTTCAGGCCGCGTCAACCCGGCTCGAGCAATGCTTCAAGAACGCTGACGGCACCGTCGAGCCCATCGGGCTTGCGGTAATCGGTGAATCACGCACTGGTAAGAGTCGCGCACTGGAAGAGTGCGCGACGAAGCATCCGTCGATCAGAAACGCGGACGGCCTGCATCTGCCAATTCTCAGAGTCAAGACGCCCTCGAAGCCGACGGTGAAGGGACTTGTGGAGGTTATGCTTCGAGCGCTGAGCGACCCGAAGTTCGACAAGGGTACGGAGCAAGCGCGGACGGGGCGTCTCGAGACGTTGATGCGAGGCGCCGGAACCCGCATGGTCATGATCGATGAATTTCAGCACTTCTATGACAAGGGGTCGCACAAGGTCATGCACCATGTCGCCGACTGGCTGAAGATCCTCGTCGACGATACCAGGGTGGCGCTCATCGTCGCCGGACTCCCCAGCTGTGGAGCGGTGCTCGACCAGAACGAGCAGCTCGCGGGGCGGTTCCTCGCGCCGATCCGCATGCCGCGATTTGACTGGCAGATTGCTGCGCACAGGGAGGAGTTCATCGGGATCCTTGGCGCCTTTCAGGAATCTCTCGCCGATCACTTCAACCTCCCGGCGCTCGACACCTCCGAGATGGCGTTTCGCTGCTATTGTGGCAGCGGAGGTCTGATCGGCTATCTCACCCGGTTTCTTCGGCAAGCGGTTTGGAACGCCATTGATGAGCACTGCAGGAGCATCACGCTTGAGGACCTCGCACGCGCTCACGACGAGTCAGTCTGGAGTAGGAATGGACTGTCGGACGTCGCCGCGCCATTCAGCCGTAAATTCGTGACCCTGCCGTCGGAAGAGCTGCTTGCGAGGATATCGCGCATAGGCACTGCGGCCGAGGAGGCCAACGATTTGAAACCTCGGCGGCCGCGAACACCGCCAGGCTCCTCAGCACGTGGATTGAAGACGAGACTCCGGCAACAAGTGGGACGCCGTCAAAGAGGACGGGGCGCACTGCGACCCTTTTGCACTCGTCCACTGAACTCCCAGGTCTGCCGCTTGTCTTCGGAACCTAGAACACATCATCGGCTACAGGAGACAGGGGGTGCAGTTCGCTTTCTTCTCACGTGCTGAATTCCTTGCCGAGCTGTAGTAGCGTATAGCGGCGTTGGGCAGCTTCCTTCAATGACAAGAATCGTCCTCGGAACTCTGCTCCGTCGGTGGTTGCGCACGCTGCTCGTGTGGCTGTCGACGCTGATCGCTTTCATGTTGCTCGGCTTTTTCCTGGCGATCCGCCACGGCTTCGCCGTCGGGCCGATGCAGGCGGGGGCCGACTTGCTGCTGCTCGAGCCTGTAGGAGGATCCTCCGGATTGCCGCTTGGATCCTTATCGACGGTCAGCGCGTTCCCCGGCGTGCGGTCCGTGGTTGGAATCGACGGGACCGGCATGCGCTTCGGTGCGGACCGGCATCCGGTGGTAGTAGAAGGGCTGTCTCCTCATGCCTTCCTCGATCTCTCCGGTGTGGTCGGATTGGGCGAGCTCGCCGGCTCGCAGGCACGAGCGTGGCTTGCGGACCCGATCGGAGCGCTGGTAGACGTGAAGGCCGCGCAGAGGTATGGCTGGCGCGTCGGACAGACCTTTATCCTGCACACCATGGAAGGCGGGCCGCCGCGGGATCTCACCGTGCACGTAGATGGGGTGCTAGCCAAGCACAAAGGGGTGAGCCCCGCCGGGGATGTCAATTTGCACCTCGGGTATTACCGCCGCTGGTCGCATGATGAAACGGTAGACTTCATGTTCATCCAGGTGAGGCAGGCGGCGCACGCGGATGCGACCGCTCAGGCGCTGCAGCTTAGGTTCGCTAACAGCACGACGCCTGTGACCATACAGAGCTTCAAGTCGTTGCTGCAGGGAATGGCCGAACGCCTCGCCGATGTCAACACGCTGACGTCCGTGGTGATCGTGGCTAGTCTTTTCGGGCTATTCCTGATTTGCTTCAACACTCTCATTCATTCGGTTTCCGGGCGGATCGGCGAGTTTGCGCTGCTGAAGGCAATCGGGTTCGCTCCGCCGCGGTTGCTGTGGGTCGTATTTCTTGAGGCTCTGATTACGATTGTGCCGGCTGCTGCTGCCGGCTTGGTCTGCGCCTTGCTCCTCATCCATGCGGTCGCCGGGACGAAACTGGATCTCCCGGGAATCATGTTGACGCCGGTAGCAGCATCGCAGGCCGCATGCATTGCGTTGGGACTCGCGCTCGCCTCGTCGGTGGTGCCCGCGCTGCGGATCATGCGCGTCGACTGCGCACAGGCGCTGCGCAGGGGGTGAGGGTGGGATTCGCGAACACAATCCGAGCCGTGTTGCGTCTGACCTACGCCGCGATCTGTGAGTGGCCCTCGAGGCCCATCGATACTTTGGTTACGGTATTGGGATTTGCCACGGTTGCAGGCATCCTGGCGGCGGTGCTCGCCATGGCAGCCGGCTATCGGCATGCTTTCGACGCCGCCGCGCAGGATACGACGGCAATCGTGTTGAGCGAGGGCAGCGATAGCGAGTGGGGGAGTAATGTTCCGACCGGCGCGCTCGGGCTAGCGACTCAGACGCCGGGAGTGGCACGCGCGAATGGTGTGCCACTCATTGCGCCGAATCTTCTGGGCAGCTTGCCGGTGCAATACAGGAGCCGGGACCTCGCGGCGCAAATTACATTGCGGGGAGTGTCGCCTGCCATCTTCACCATTGATAAGGGACTGCATATCGTGCAGGGCCGGTGGTTTCGACCAGGTCTGGACGAAATCGTGGTGGGCTCCGCCGCGGAGGGCAATTTCCGAGGACTCGCGCCTGGCGAGCGGGTGGTTGCCGAAGGCAAGGTCTGGACGGTCGTGGGGGTATTCTCCGCCGGCTCCCAGTTCTTTTCCTCCGAAGCGTGGACCAGCCTGGGGTCCCTGCAAGGGGCCGAGCGGCACCGCAACGCTTACGCCTCCCTTTATGTGCAGCTGACATCGCGCGAAGCATTCGACCGGTTCGCCCGAGCGCTCGAACGAGATCCGCAATTGGCGTTGCACGTGATGCGGGAGAGCGCGTACTACGCGCGTCAGGCATCCGGGATCAGCAAGTTGGTTACCAGAGTCGGCGGTTTCTTCACGGCGATGATGGCCGCAGCCGCAGTCTTCGGCGCCATGAGCACTTTGCTGGTAATGGTGGAGAGCCGGCGCTTTGAGGTGGCGATGCTGCGCGCGCTGGGCTATCCGCATGGCATTGTGTTCAGCGCGACGCTTCTCGAAGGATTGCTCTTGGGCGCCCTCGGCGGTATCTCGGGGGCCGCAGTCGCTTACGCGAGCTTGAATGGCTATGCGGCGAGCACGCTGGGAATAGGATCACAGATGGCCGTAAGCAGCACGACACCGCAGGTCTTTTTCCATTTCCTCGTCAGCGGCTCTATCATGGCCGAAGCGGTGCTGTGGGCGATCGCCATGGGAGTCGTCGGCGGACTGTACCCTGCCTTGCGAGCAGCACGCATGCCGATCGCGGCAGCCTTGAGAGACATCTAGGCGTCCCTGCTCTGCCCTGAGCGACCGTTGGTCGCACCATGACCGCCCCTCTATCATGCTTCAGTGGAAAGTCTTAGCTTATGCGTAAATCGAGGGAGGAAATCTCACCTTATGGGGTCATCTGGTCGCAGCTTATGGTGTCGGGCGAGCGGCCAAGCCCTTGATTGCACGGGCTTAGACGTCTCAGCTTATGTGCTCGCACACAACGTAACCGACCGACGAAGCTGACAGGCTCCAGTGGGAGCGTTCACTCGAGGGCAGCCTCTCCGGGGGCTGCCCTTTTTTCATGTCACCACGGTATCGCGGCGTTTTCCCAGCGCGTGAATGTGCCGGACGGCCCGTCGGGACCGAGCATCGCGACACGCATCACTTCTCGAGAGCCTTCCTCGAGGGACTGGGTGCCCTCATATCCGTTGAGGTTCGTCCTGGTGAAGCCCGGTGAGACGAGGTTGACTTTGATCGAGGTCGATTCCAGCTCGATCATCATGGCCAGCGTGATCGCGTTGAGGGCCGCCTTGGAGGCGGGATAGACCGGCCCGAAGGCTTTGTGGGTCGGGTAGGCGGGATCGGCGTTGGCCGTCAGTGAGCCGACGGCGCTCGACACGTTGATGATGCGGGCGTCGGATGATTCGCGCAGCAGCGGCAGCATCGCCTGGTAGACGGCCAGGACGCCGAACACGTTGGTCTCCCAGACCGTACGTACCTCGTCCAGGGGCACATTGCTGGCGCGGCTCATCTCACCGTAATCCTTGATGGACAGGTTGCCTTTGCGCGTATTCGAGATGGCGGCGTTGTTGATGAGGAGGTCGAGGTGGCCGTACTCCTTGCCAACCCGTTCCGCCGCGGCCGAGATCGAAACCCGATCCGTCACATCCAGCTGGAGCGCGATGGCGCCGGCGCCCATCTCCTGGGCTGCGGCTTCGCCGCGCGCCAGGCTGCGCGACCCGACCAGAACGGTCAGGCCCTTGGCCACGAGCTCCTTCGCGACCTGAAAACCGACTCCCTGATTGGCTCCGGTGACCAGAGCCAGACGAGTATTGGGCATGGCGAACTCCTTGGGATGGCCTGCTTACGTTCGCAGGCGCCCGGCCCATCGTCCATCCCTCGGCCTGGGTAGCCGCCGCTCCGCCGGGTGAGATGGACTACGTGCCGCGGCCCAGAAGGCCGTGAGGCCGTAAACCGAGGCTGCCCGGCTTCGGCTAGCCGCATCCAATCCATGAGTCTCGCGGCGATCCAACTCCGAGTCCGGGCTCGGAATTTCTCCTTGAACTATATACGAGACTTCGTGTATCGTAAAAGAAAAATCCGGCAGTCCGTAAGCCGGTCCACAGAGCGCCCGTCCTTTCCAGACGCGTGCACAGGGTGAATTTCGGCCAAGGCGAGTAATACGGCAGTGCATTCGGCAAAATGAGTTCCTCAGGTCGCCCCAAGCCGCACCCTGATTCCATCGTAGCGCCGTCACCGGCGCCTCAACCCGAGGATGCCTCGGCCGAAGTGAGTTGGGAGCGCCTGCAAAAGAGACTCCGGGAACGGTCGAAGCGCCGGCTGCTCGGCGCACAATCGAGGCGCCTCATGCTGCAGGTGGGACTGCCCTGGGGCGCAGCGCTTCTCGTGGGTTTGCTCTCGGTGCTCTACGCGAGTTGGAGCAATGACGCCTACCACCTCTTCATTCATCTGATTGCGGGCCGCTCATGGCTTGCGTTCCTGATCACTCCGGCCCTCACCGTGATCTCCGTCTTCCTCACGCGGCGCTGGTTTACCGGGAGCGAAGGCAGCGGTATCCCGCAGGTGATTGCCGCGCTCCATGCGCCGTCCACGGAAGAGGAGGACACGCTGATACGGCGTCTCTTCGGCATACGGGTCATCATCGGAAAAATCATCGTCTCGCTCATTGGCCTCCTCGGAGGCCTCACCATCGGCCGCGAGGGACCGACGGTACACATCGGCGCCGCCATCATGGCGGAGGTCCGTCGCTTCTATCCGCATCGCAATGCACAGCTCGAGCGGCGCCTCCTGCTCGCGGGCGCGGCGGCAGGTCTCTCGGCCGCGTTCAACACGCCGCTTGCGGGCATCATCTTCGCCATAGAGGAGCTGGCGCGGGATTTCGAGAGCCGCACGAACGGCATCATGATCACCGCGGTCGTGTTCTCAGGTCTGACCTCGCTCGCGCTCGCCGGGAACTATCTCTATTTCGGCCAGATCAACGTGCCCGAGAACCTGGGTGGCGCCTTCGTTCTGCCGGTCGTGCTGTCCGCCGCGCTGTGCGGCCTTGCCGGCGCGGCATTCAACCTGGCACTCCTGCGGTGGACAACGTGGATGCCGGATTGGCTCATCGCCCTGCGTGCACGCAAGCCGTTGCTCTATGGCCTCGCCATCGGGATCGTGGTGGCGGCGCTCGGCGTCGGCACCCACGGGGAGACCTGGGGGAGCGGCTACGATCAGGCGCGTCAGCTTCTGACCGGCGGAGCGCCGCTCTCTGGAGGCTATGCGCTCACCAAGTGGGGTGCCATGGTGGTGAGCTACATGGCCGGTATTCCCGGCGGACTCTTCTCGCCCTCGCTCTCGATCGGGGCGGGACTCGCCGGTTGGGTGCACGCTGCCTTCTCCTCGGCGCCGATGGCGGCGGTGATCGCGCTTTGCATGACCGGCTATCTCGCGGCGGTCACGCAATCGCCGATCACATCCTTCGTCATCGTGATGGAGATGACCAACGGCACCGGCATGGTGATCCCGATGATGGCGACCGCGCTCATCGCCTCGCGCATCTCGGCGTTCTTCACACCGCCGCTCTATGAGGCGCTGGCGGAGAGCAATTACTTCAAGGTGGCGGCCTTGCCCACGGGGGATTTCCTGCAGAAGAGGCCGATACCCCCTCCAGGTGCATAGCGATTCGAGCCGGAGGTCACCATAAGTGAGAGGATTCGACGACTCATCCTTGGCCGTGTGGCGGGACTGGATGTCGGCAGTCTTCGGACCGCGCATGGATGCGCACGCACTCGGTGCCATCACGTGGGCGGATCTCGCACTGAGCTGCGCCGTGATGGTACTGATACTCATCGCCAATGCCATCGCAGCTGCCGTCATTCGCCACAAGCGCAAGTCCGCCGCACCGGCGGCCAAGCTGCGACACCACGCGCTGGGTGCATTGCGCGGGCCGCTGTACCTGCTGATCTGGGTCTGCGGCGCTTACCTCGCCGCCGCCCCCTTGCTGGCGGCGGCGCAATCGCCGCGGGGGCCCGGCTCACTCCCTGACTTGCTCCATACGCTCTTCAATCTCGGCATATTCGCCGCGGTATTCTGGCTCTGCTTCCGCTTCACGCGCGTGCTCGAGACACAGCTTTCCGTCTGGGCCGGGCGAACCGCCGGCAAACTCGATGACATGCTGGTGCCGCTTCTTGGCCGAGGTCTGCGTGTCATCCTGCCGGTGCTGGCCCTGATCCTGGGATTGCCGATCCTGGGTTTGCCGCCTGCCTATGCGGGCGCGGCGGAAAAAGTCAGCAGCGCATTGCTGATCGGCGCCATCACGGTCGTGCTCCTGCAGGCAGCGAAGACCGCGCAGCAGGCGCTGCTGCTGCGCTTCGACATCACTGCCTCCAATAACCTCAAGGCGCGCAAGCTCTACACCCAGGTGCACGTGCTCGGCCGGGTCGCGGAGGTTGCCATCGGGCTCTTTTCGCTGGCGTGCATATTGATGCTGTTCCAACAGGTACGCCACGTCGGCACGAGTCTCCTGGCGTCGGCCGGCATCATGGGCATCATCGCCGGTGTCGCGGGCCAGAAGACGTTGGCGAATCTCATTGCCGGCTTCCAGATCGCGCTCGCCCAACCCATGCGCCAGGATGACGTGGTGATCGTCGAGGGCGAGTGGGGACGGATCGAGGAGATTACCCTGAGTTACGTGGTGGTCCACATCTGGGACGACCGGCGGCTGGTTCTGCCGCTCACTTACTTCGTCGAGAACCCGTTCCAGAATTGGACCCGCAACTCATCCCAGCTCCTGGGGTCCGTGCTCGTGTGGGTCGATTATTCGTTTCCGCTCGAGGAGGGCCGGAGCGCGCTCAAGCAGATCATCGAGTCCAGCCCTCTGTGGGACCGGCGCTTCTGGAACCTGCAGGTCACCGACGCGAGCGAGAAAACGATGCAGCTGCGGGTGCTGGCCACCGCCGAGGACTCGTCAAAGTCCTGGGACTTGCGCTGCGAGATCCGCGAGAAATTCATTGCCTATATCCAGCAGCATCATCCGCAGAGCCTGCCCATGGTGCGGGCAAAAATACTGGCGGCGGCGGAGGCAGAGACCGCCAAGATCCCTGCGGCTTGAGATGCAGATGCGATGGGTTCGTGCTTGCCTCAAAGGGTCTTGAGGGCACGCAGGACGTAGTCCACCGCCTCCTGAGCCATGCGCCGGCTGATCCGGGCGTGCCCGAAAAGCGCCCGGTAATAGAAGGGGCCGGTCAGCATGTCGAGGATCAGCTCTATGTCAAAACCTGCCCGGATCTCTCCCCGGGTCACGGCACGCGAGAGCGCCTGGCGCATCGACTTGCGGCGGATCGCGAGAACTTCCTTGCGGATCGCCTCGCCGAGGTCCGGGTCATTCGCCATATCCGCGACGAGGCCGGGAAGCGCCTGCCGCAGCGGGCCGCCGAATGCCCGCAGGAGCGTTCCGACCACCGCATTGAGGTCTTGGCGCAAATCGCCGGTATCCGCGGCCGGACTCGCTCCCATCTCGTTCACGACCGAGTAAGCCACCAGATGGCGCTTGCTCGGCCAGCGCCGATAGATGCTGCTGCGACCTCGTTTCGTCCTCTGGGCGATCGCCGCGATGGTGACGGCGCGATAGCCGCCGCTCTGCAGGACATCCAGCACCGCGGAGACGACTTCAGCGTCGATCCGCTCATCGCGCGGCCGGCCGAGGTGCGGCGTCGGAAGCCGCACCGACTCCAAAGGGTTTGCCGATTGTATTGGCGTATTACCCACCGTTGACTGACCCTCGTTCCATGCGCTGTGCCGGAGCTGTCTGACGTGCGCGCTACCCGCCCCGCCCACAGCCCGCCGAATGGCGGCTTCACGATACACCAGGGATCGTTTACCGAGCCAGCGCCGTTGCATGCGCTTGCTTTACGAGACAGGCAGTCTCGTATATAGTTCAAACCGAATTTCGACCACAAACCGGGCGTAAGACCCCGGTGCGGCCGCCTCGTGCCCGGCAATCGTCCCCGCTCGCCGTCAGGCAACAGATGTTGCGCCGGTCCGCGACAGACGCCTTGCCTCCAACGACCGGATGGCGGAGGCGATATGAGGGCCTACTACCCAATCAACCAACTGAAGGCCGTCGCCGGGGACGTCTGGATCGTTGACGATGCTCTCGTGGAATCCAGAGAGGATCATCATCGCGCATGGGAGGTGGTACGACAGGGACGCCGTAGCAGAGCTGCGCCGGGCGTTTCGGGGAGTGCTCCGGCGAGGTTGGGATAGGTGACATCGGACCCGAAGTCTGATGCGGACGCAAGCTCGAGCGCAGCGGTCTTGGAACTTCTGCGAGCTTTCATGATCGCAGAGGGGGGCCCGACGCGCCGCGGAGATATTCGCTCGATCCGATGAGCACTACCTCCAAACTCAATGTCCATGGGCGGGAGCTTCCGCTCGTCGCCTTTGCGCTCGCTCTCGCCGTTCTCATCGGCGGGGGGCTCCTCGGGTATTACAACGTCCGCCACCTGGTGTCGAACGATCGGCTCGTGGCGCACACGGATGATGCGATAGTGGATCTCGAAGCTGCCTACTCGGCATTGAGCGATGCCGAGTCTCTGCAGCGGAGCTATCTCCTGACGGGGGACTCGGGGTACCTGGGTCCGTACCATGCGGCGGTCGTACGGATGCGCTACGAGCTGGTGCGCCTGCAGGGGGAGTTCAAGGGCGAGCCGGCTCAGCTGCAGCGGTTATCGGCGCTCGAGGAGAGGATCTCGCAGAAGCTGGCGGAGCTCAACCGCACGATCGCGATGAACGCGGCCGGGGATCACGCGGGCGCGCTGGCGATGGTTGCCGGCGGCCGATGGAAGGGCATCACGCACCAGGTGCGCCATCAGGTGACGGCGATACAAGGCGCCGAACATGCGCTGTTGGACCGCCGCGCCCGCGAGTCGGAGGCGAGCTACCGGACGACGGTCTCCTCACTCCTGGCGGCGGCGCTCATCGGGGTGGCGCTGCTCGGCGTCATATTCTATTTGAGCCGGCGGAACATTCTGCTGCAGCGGCGGGCAACGGCGCGCCTTCGCTCCATCGTCGATAACGTCGTCGACGGAATCGTGACCATGGATGAGCACGGGACGATCGGCAGCGTGAACCCGGCGGCGGAACGCCTTTTCGGGTACGCGACCCAAGAGCTCATCGGCGAGAACGTCAAGGTTCTCACGCCCGATACCCAGCGAAGCGCGCACGAAGACCACTTTGCCGAATATCGCCGCGCCGGCGAGGGAAAGATCACCGACATGGGACGCGAGGTCGAAGGGCGGCGCAAGGACGGAAGCACATTCACGCTCGAGCTCGCGCTGAGCGAGTTCGAGCTCGGCGCGCGGCCTCACTTCACGGCCATCCTGCGCGACGTCACCGAGCGCAAGCGGATCGAGCAGCAGAAGCACGAGATCATGGTTGCGCTCCAGGAAGCCGATCGGCAGAAGGACGAGTTTCTTGCCTTGGTGTCACACGAGCTTCGAGGGCCGCTCGCGCCGCTGCGAAATTGCCTGGAGTTGCTGAGGGTGCGGGGGGGCGATGAGAGTCTCCGTGAGAAGGTCCGGAGAACGATGGAGCGGCAACTCGAGCAGTTGGTCCGACTGGTGAACGATCTGCTCGATCTGGGTCGTGTTGCGCGCGGCGAGATCGAAGTGCAGCGGGAGACGGTCGTACTGGGCGCAATCATGCAGCATGCAGCCGATGCGTGCGCTCCACTCGTGACCGCCGCGGATCATGCGCTCGACATCACGATACCACCCGAGGCCATTTACCTCGGCGCGGACCCCGCACGGCTCACGCAGGTGTTCAGCAACCTCCTGCAGAATGCCTGCAAGTACACCGAGCCAGGCGGGCGGATCCAGTTCTCGGCGAGCCGCCAGGCAGGGCAGGCGGTCGTCTGCGTCAGAGACACCGGGGTTGGAATCCCGCCCGACAAGCTCGAGAGCATCTTCGGGCTTTTCGTACAGGTAAGCCGCAGCTCCGAGCGTACGCAGGGCGGACTCGGCATCGGATTGTCAGTGGCGAAGCGGCTCATCGAACTGCATGGGGGAACGATCGAGGCCTTCAGCGCCGGTCCGGGGACCGGCAGCGAGTTCATCGTGCGACTTCCGCTCGAGCCTCATCCGCTGAGAGAACCTGCCGAGGTGCAGCGAGACGCGGCCGGTCTGAGCCCGTCCCGGGCCGGATGCGGGTAGCACTCCGGCCATGCTTGTTGCGAGAATATACGAGGCGGCGTGTACCGTAAAGCCAATCGGAGCCGCCGACCTGCCGGGGCGGCGGAGACGGGGCCGGGCGGAACATGCACGCAAAAGCTCGAGAGTTCGCAAGCGTTTCGCTGTCGCGTCTGACGCGGCTGCGCCTGATCCTGTTGGGACACGAGGATCTGGCGGGAATGGTGTTCTGGGCGGCGCTGATCGGGCTCATCGGGGCGCTTGCCAGCGTGGCCTTCCGCGAGTCGATCCGGCTGTTCACCAGGGTCTTTACCGGCTATGTCCCCATGGCCGGACAAAGCGAGGGGCTCGTCGATGCCGCTTCGCGGCTCGTATGGTGGCACCGCGCGCTCGTGCCGGCAGTCGGGGGAGCACTCGCGGGGTGGGTGCTGCATTTCGTCGGTCGCACCTTCGTGTCCAACAGAGCGGTCGACTATATCGAGGCGGTCAGGGTCGGTGACGGCAAAATCGGCTTTCGGGCCTCGATCCTCAAAAGCTTCGCCTCCCTTCTGACCATCTCCTCGGGCGGCTCGATCGGCCGGGAAGGCTCGATGGTGCAGTTGGCCGCAATGTTCGGCTCGAGGCTCGGCCTGCTCGCGCGCGCCCCGACTCCCCGCCTGCGGGTCATGGTGGCTTGTGGTGTCGCGGCGGGCATCGCGGCCGCCTACAACGCGCCCATTTCGGGCGCGCTGTTCGCCTCGGAAATCGTTCTTGGCTCGACGAGCATGGAGAGTTTCGGGCCGTTGGTGATCGCCTCCGTGATCTCCAGCTCCACCATCCGCCGCTTCCTCGGGTACGGATCGGTGTTCGAGGTTCCGCACATCGTGTTCGCCTCGAACTGGGAGCTGATCTTCTACGTCTTCCTCGGCATCCTGCTCGGCCATCTGGCGCCGCCGTTTCTGGCGCTGCTCGACTTCGCCAAATCGCAGTTCGTGCGCATCAAGCTGCCGCTGTACTGGCAGCTCGGCCTCGGAGGCCTCCTCGTCGGCTGCATCTCCGCGGGTGTGCCGCAGGTCTGGGGCAATGGCTACAGCGTGGTGAGCCGCATCCTCGAGGGGCAGCTCGCCGGCGTCTGGCTGCTCGTGATTCTGCTCGCCAAGGTGCTCGCGACCTCGGCGACGGTCGGGTCCGGCGGAGTGGGCGGCGTGCTCACGCCTTCGCTCTTCGTCGGCGCCGCGATCGGAGGTCTCATCGGGGGCGTGCTCCATGGTTTCATGCCCCATGTGGCCTCCGTCCCGACCGCTTACGCCCTCATCGGCATGGGCGGTTTCCTTGCGGCGACGACCCAAGCCCCGCTCACCTCGATCGTGATGATCTTCGAGATGACTCTGGACTACAACATCGTGCTGCCGCTCATGCTCGCGTGCGTCACGGCTCACTACACGGCGAAGGTCTACCGCAAAGGGCAGTCCGTCTATCACGCCACCTTGAGTCGTGCGCTCATGGCCGAGCAGGGTGATGACTGGCGATTGCGCACGGTGGAGCAGCTCGTGAAGCCGCCAGCCGCCGTCGTGTCCAGGATGAGCGCCCTGGTGGACGTCTTCGATCAGTTGCCCAAACGACCGCTGCAGCGCGTTTACGTCACGAGCGGCGACGACCTCATCGCCTGGTTCGATCCGCGCAAAGTGCTCGAGCGCCTTCAGAAGGGCGAGATCGAGTGGGGGCTGTCCGCAGAGGCGGTGTCCGTGCCGGTGAATTTCGCCCTCGCACCCGACATGCCGCTCTGCGAGGCGCTGGATGGCTTCCTGCGCGAGCAGGCCACCGCGCTGCCGGTCACGCCCGGGCAGTGGCGCCATACCCTGGTTGGCGAGGTGTCGCGCAGCGACGTGCTCCTCGCCATCCAGGACCGCCTCGCCTATCAGAAGTAATGTCGCGCGGGATTTCGAATCCAGGCGAGAGCCGCGCCATGACCGCGGCTGCGCCGGTAGTCAGATGTAGATCAGGCCGCCGCCGACGATGATCTCGCCTCCCGTCATGAAAGTGGCGTCAGCGGCCAGATAGAGAGCAGCCGCAGCCACCTCTTCCGGATTTCCGATGCGTCCGAGAGGGACGCGGCTCTTGACACCCTCGATGAACCCGTCAATCTGCGCCTGACTCAGGCCGCTCTTTCCAAAAATGGGAGTCTGGATGGGACCCGGGCTCAGCGTATTCACGCGAATGTTTCTCGGCGCGAGCTCCGCGGCGAGCGTTCGGCCGAAGGACCGTAAAGCGGCCTTCGTTGCCGCGTAGACGCTCATCGCAGGGGCTCCGGAGGAAGCGGCCGTGGAAGCCGTCAAGATGATCGTCCCTCCATCGGGCATGGCGGACAAGGCATGCTTGACGACGAAGTACGCGCCGCGGACGTTGACGGCGAACTCTCGATCGAAAAAGGCCTCATCGACATTCTCGATGGGGGCGAAGTGGGCGACTCCGGCGTTGACGAACAGGATATCGATGCGGCCGTGTTGCGCCCGAAGGCGCTCGATGAGCTTCCTGGTGGAGGCGGTGTCACTTTGGTCCGCGACGACAGCCTCGATCCCCGGAAACTGAGCTTGCGCTGCCGCCACGGTCGCGGGACTCCGACCCGTGACGATTACAGTGGAGCCTTCGGCCTGGAAGAGCTTCGCGGTTGCGGCGCCGATGCCGGTGGTGCCGCCCGTGATCAATGCAATTTTTCCGTTGAGCTTGGACATAGGGACTGCTTTCTCCAACGCCATACTGAAGGTCGCGCACTTTGCTGATCTGGACCAATTGGTCCACTTTGGAGAGTGTCTGGCATCTAAACTGGACTGTCAAGTCCAAACGTGGTCAAATGCCGTGGTATGGAACGCAGTAAAGCAACCCGAAAGCCGCACAGGGCCACGGCGCGCGGAGAAGCGACCCGGGCGCGTATCGTTCAGGCTGCCGCGGAGCTCGTGGAGGCTCGAGGCGTCGGCGGCACGACGCTTGACGATGTCATGGAGTTGAGCGGTACCAGCAAGTCGCAGATCTATCATTACTTCGTCGATAAGGACGCGCTGATGTGCGCGGTGGTCAAGGCGCAATCCGATCGCGTTCTCGGCTTGCAGGCATCCTGCATGTCCGATATCGAGTCTCTGGAAGACCTGCGCCAGTGGCGCAACCAGATCGTCAAGCTCAACCGGGCGACCCATGGAGTCGGCGGCTGCCCGATCGGGTCTCTGGCGAGCGCACTGGCGGATCGATCCGAGGATGCCCGGATGCTCCTCGCCGGGAGCTTTCGGCGATGGGAGGCTCAGCTGGCGGCATGTCTTCAGGCGATGCAGGAACGCGGGGCCATGAGCCCGCGCGCGCAGCCGGCTGATCTCGCCACCGCCATCGTGAGCGCCCTGCAGGGGGGGCTGCTTCTCGCGCAGACGACACGGTCGACCCGGCCACTGGAGCTGGCGCTCGATATGGCGCTCGAGCACGTTTCCGCTCGCTCGGCCCGCACGAAGTCGAGCTGACTCCCAGGCGTGTAACGTTTCCTCATCGGCGGGCGTAATAGAGCCATGTTATCCAAGTGCCACCTGCCGGGAGAGGGGAACATGAATAAGATCGCAACGTCCATCGTCCTCGGCGCGATCATGCTCGCATCTGCGCTGACGGTGCATTCGCAGGATATGGTGTCCTTCGCGACCGGAGGATACGCAAGCGGGCTGCAGACCAAGGCGATGATGCACAAGATGGATGTCAATCATGACGACATGGTGTCGCGCAAGGAGTGGGTCGCGTTTCAGAGCAGGGTGTTCGCCATGCTGGACAAACACAAGACCGGAGAAGTCGACGTATCCGAATACATGGGCGCGTATCCGGATGTGGCTGCGTTCGCCACCGGCGGCTATGCGAGCGGCCTGCTGACGCGCGAGATGTTCAGGAAGATCGATGCGGATGGCGATGGCAGGATATCCCGTCGGGAATTCCTCGGCTATCAGCTGAAGATATTCGACATGATGGACACCAGCCGTACCCACAAGGGCATGCTCGCTCCGGCGCAATTCTTTGCGACCGGCGGCTCGCCGGCTCGCTGAGGGTTGCCGGGCGAGGCAGCAGCCCTCGCGTGCGCAGGCCCAAAGAAGAATCCCATGCCGAGCGGCGCATCGCCGTAATTCAGGCCTGCGCCCGGGCGGGCTGATGCCACTTCTGCCAGGCGTACAGCGGCAGTCCGGCGAGCATCAACAGAGTGCCCCAGTAGAGGCAGTCCTTGCCGGCACCGGCGGTGGCCCACAGGGAGAATACGAAGGCCAGGGAAGCCAACGCAATGTTGGCGCCGCGCGGCTCGTCGCCGCGGCCGAGCAGCAGCTCGGCCAGGGAGCAGAGCATGTAGGGCACCAGGGTGAAGAATGTCGCGATGAGGATGATGACGTTGAAGGTGTCCACCAGTCCGTGGCTGTAATTCATGAGGATCAGGATGGTGCCGACGCCGGTGGAGAAGACGAGACTCAGAACCGGCGTACCGCGGCCCGAATCCCTGGCGAACGGCTCGGGAAAGAGACGGTCCCGCGCCGCGGCCTGCGGGAACTGACCCGACATCAGGATCCAGCCGTTGAGCGCGCCGAAGCAGGAGATGATCGCCGCGACGGCGATGAGGTCGCCGGCCCATCCGCCCCAGAGGAGTTTCGCAGCGTCGGCGAATGGGGCATTGGAGTGGGCCAGCGCACCCGCGGGGATGATGCCCATCACCGCGGTGGTGCAGAGAATATAGAAAGCCGCGGCGATCACCGTGCCGTACAGGGTCGCGCGGGGGATGGTCTTTTCCGGATCCCTGACGTGGTCGGCCGGGATCGTCGCGCATTCGAGACCCAGGAAAGCCCACATGGTCAGCGCGGCGCTGGCGTCGATGGCCGCGGGGGCCGATTGGCCGTGGTCGCCGGACAGGAGCACGTGGGGATCGAAGTAGAAGATGCCCCACAGGGCGAACACGAGGAGCGGCGAGAGCTTCAGGACCACGGTAACGATCTGTAACCGTCCGGCGGCGCGCACGCCCAGTACGTTCACGCCCGTCAGCAGCCAGCTGGCGGCGATCGCGACGCAGCCGCCGGCCAGAGGATGGGCGGCGAGCACCGGCACGAAAGTCGCCAGATAGCTCGCGAAAGCGATGGCGATGGCCGCGACGGCCGCCGCAATGCTGATCCAGTACATCCAGGCGAGCAGGAATCCGGCGAAGTCGCCGAAGACCTCACACGGATAGGCGTACGGTCCCCCGGCCCGGGGCGCGCGTTGCGAGAGCCTGCTGAAAACGCGGGCGAGGAGCAGGGCGCCCGCGGTGCTGACGAGCCATCCCCAGAGGCTGTACACCCCATAGGCCGCCAGCGACGCCGGGAGCAGGAACACGCCGGAACCCACCATGTTGCCGATGACTATCGAGGTGGTCGCGGCGATACCGAGGCTGCGACGGGGTTCGCCAGCGGTGTGCATGCAGGATATTCTCCCCCATTGATATGATTGCCCTGACGCGCAGGATCAGCTCCGCCATGATGCGCTGTGAGCTGACTCATTTGAAGCGTGCCGCCATCGACGTCGCTCTGGCGCGGGAGCAGCACCATGCCTACGAGGAGGCGCTGCGCGGTCTCGGTTGCCGGATCGAGACCCTGCCGGAGGAGCCGGAGCTCCCGGATTCGGTGTTCGTGGAGGACACCGCCGTCGTTCTCGACGAGGTTGCGGTCATCACGCGCCCTGGAGCCGAGTCGCGCCGGGCCGAAACGGCGTCGATCGCCGCTGCGCTCGGAAAGCATCGCCATCTGGTCCGCATCGAGAGTCCCGGTACGCTGGATGGAGGCGATGTGCTGCGCGTCGACCGGTCGCTCTATGTGGGGACCTCGAGCCGCAGCAACGCGCGCGGCATCGCGCAGCTCGGCGCGCTGCTTCTACCCTTCGGCTACAGCGTGCTGCCGGTGGCGGTGCAGGGTTGCCTCCATCTCAAGTCCGCCGTCACGCAGGTGTCGGCCGACGGGCTGCTGATCAACTCCCGCTGCGTGGAGCGGAAGCAGTTCCCGGGGATGCGCTTCATCGAAGTGGATGAGTCGGAGCCGACCGGCGCCAACGCGCTCATGCTGGGCGGCGAGGTGATTTATTCCCGCTCGTATCCCCGCACCGCCGACATCATGCGGCGCCACGGGATCGAGGTGCACACGCTGGACATGTCCGAGACGGAAAAGGCCGAGGGCGCCGTGACCTGCTGCAGCCTGGTCTTTTCGCCCCGGGCGGCGGCGAGCGGATTGCACGCTCGATGAGCAGATGCCGATGAGCAGATGCCGATGAGCAGGTGGCCCATCCCGACGAAGCTGTTCGTGTGCGCGGCTCTTGCGGTGGCTTTCCTCTGCGGGTGCGCATCGGCTCCGCCGAAGCCGATGGCCCACATCGAACCTATCGGATCAGGTCCCGAGGCTGTGGTCGTCGGTCCCGCGGATGACGTCAACCCGTATGGCGGCACCTACCGGAAATGGCTTCTGCGGAGTTTCGTGAACAAGCGGAGCCACACCGTCTCGACTCAGTTGTACGTCGACATCGGTTATGTG